>ENA-OQCL01000877-OQCL01000877.1-human-gut-metagenome-genome-assembly--contig:-NODE-877-length-12515-cov-14.274701_pt1 | contig 12515 bp, 18 predicted proteins | sample MGYA00242502_ERZ504586 | MGnify/ENA primary metagenome ERZ504586 (study PRJEB26092, sample SAMD00036316) | human gut metagenome | host: Homo sapiens | study: EMG produced TPA metagenomics assembly of... | reverse complement strand
TCCGGTGCTTGGTATGTTTTTGAGCCAACATAATTATACCAAACTGGCAAGACTCATGCTATTTTTCTGTTTACAAAGCCTGGACTTTCAAGGGGTGCAGGGGATTTTTACCTGCGAAGTTTGAGTTTTCATTATAATGAAGATAAGGGATTCATATGAAGCAAAGGAAGGATAGCAAGATATGATCACGAAAGAACTCATTGCACGCATCAACGAACTTTCCCGCAAGAAACGCAGCAGCGGTCTCAGCGAGGATGAGCGCATTGAGCAGCAGAACCTCCGCGAACAATATCTCGCTGGCATCCGCGAGCAGGTACGCAACATGCTGGACCAGGTCGAGATCATCGACACACCGCTCGGTGAGCAGAGTGTCACGCATGTCAAAGAGGTTGCCTTCTCACTGCGCCCCAGTCACAAATTGCACTAATCATTCATCCAAGAATCGTTCTATTGAATCATGACAGGAATCAATGGCATCATAAAAGCCCCGGCATCTGCCGGGGCTTTTGCTGTCTCACGATTGTTTTGTCCGTTCCTCGAAGTAAGCGTAGGTGCGCTTGAGGCCCTCGTGCAGCGAGACGGCCGGAGCCCAGCCGAGCGCGCGGCGCGCGCGGCCATTGGCGAGCATGGACTTGTAGATGTCGCCGGGGCGCGCTTCAAGGTAACGCGGTTCGATTGCCTTGTGAGCAACATCGCCGAGGATGGCGACGAGTTCCTTGAGGCTCGTCTCCGTCTGCGTCGAGAGGTTGTAGGCATGGTTGACATGCTCGGTGCAGAGCGCGGCGTAGATGCCCGCGGCGATGTCGCCGGCGTAGATGAAGTCGCGCGTCTGCTCGCCGTCGCCGTAGATTGCGAGCTCCTTGCCCTCGGCGAGGCGCTGCGCGAAGATGCTGATGACGCCGCCCTCGCCGCCATTGCCCTGGCGCTCGCCGTAGACATTGGCGAAGCGCAGGATAACGAAGTCGAGGCCAAACGACTGCTGGTAGAGGCGCAGGTAATGCTCGACCGTGACCTTTGAGAGCCCATAAAACGACATCGGGTGCAAGGGTTCCGACTCGACGATCGGCAGGCTCTCCTCCGCGACGTCGCCGTAACTCGCCGCCGTCGAGGCGAAGATGACGCGCTGTACCTTCGTGCGGCGCGCCTGCTCGAGCACGTGGATGGAGCCGATGACGTTCTCCTCACCGTCGAGCGCCGGCGACTCCATCGAGATGTGCACCGTCGTCTGCCCCGCGAGGTGCACGACCGCATCGAAATGGCCCTGCGTAAAGACCACGTCGAGTGAGGGATCATTGACATCCATCTCGATGCACTTGACGCCCTGCGGCAGATTGTCATGCGACCCCGTGCTGAAGTTGTCGAGCACCGTCACCTGCTCGCCCTCGGCCAGCAGTTTTCTCACAAGATGGGAGCCGATGAAGCCGGCGCCACCCGTCACTAAGATATTCAATGCAAACGTCCTCTTTCCGTATGATATTCTGTACTTCTATTGGTTGGGTCAATCGCGGTGGAAGCGGTAGCCAGCGCCGCGCACCGTCTCGATGTAGGCGGGATGTGCGGGATCTGTCTCGATCTTCTCGCGGATGCGGTTGATGTGCACCGCGACCGTCGCGTTGTCGCCCATCGCATCGAGGCCCCAGATGCGCTCGAACAGCGTCTCGCGGCTGAAGACGAGCCCTCGGTTCTCCATGAGGAAGCGCAGGAGCTCGAACTCGCGGTTCGTCAGGTGAATCTCCTCGCCGTCCTTGAATACGCGGTGCGACTTGGCCTCGAGTGCCAGCTTGCCGCACGAGAGACGCGCGACGCACTGCTGCTCCTTCTTGGTCAGCTGCTCGTAGCGCGCAAGGTGCGCCTTGACGCGAGCCACGAGCTCGCTCGGGCTGAACGGCTTCGTCATGTAGTCGTCTGCGCCGAGCCCAAAGCCGCGTATCTTGTCGATGTCCGTCTGTCGGGCCGAGACGATGATGACGGGGATGTCGAGCTCCTCGCGCAGGCGGCGGCAGACGTTGAAGCCGTCGATGCCGGGCAGCATGAGGTCGAGGATGACGAGGTCAAAGCCTCCCGTCAGAGCAGCCTCCATGCCCTTGCGGCCATCGCCCTCAATCGCGACCTCGAAGTCCGATGCCTCGAGGTAATCGCGCTCGAGCTCCGCGATCTCGCGGTCATCCTCGACAATCAGTACCTTCTTCATACGGTCTCCACCTTTCCCGTCTCCATGTCCTGAGCAAACGCTTGCTTCGTCGGCAGCCAGATGCAGATGCAGAGCCCCTTCGGCACGGCCGGGCGCGCCCAGATGTGGCCCTTCATGGCCTCGATGATGCGCGCCGTCACCGCGAGGCCGAGGCCGCTGCCCTTCGCCACGTCCGCGCGCGCCTTGTCCGTGCGGTAGAACGACTCGAAGATGCGGCCGAGGTCTTCCTGCGCCACACCGCGCCCGCGGTCCTCACACTCGATGAGGTAGCCGCCGTCCTTCGCGGCGAGGCGCACGGTCAGGCTGCCATTGTCACTGTCCCTATATTTTAACGCATTGCTAAGGACGTTGTCGAGTACCCGCTGGAACTGGATGCGGTCCAGCACGACGGGCGATTCGCCTGGCAACCGGTTCTCAAAGCGCAGAGAAAAGCCCTGCGCCGAGAGAGCCTCCTTCTGCAAGTCCACGTACTGCTGCAGGAGGGGGGCGAGTGAAGCGTTCTCCCACTGGAAGTCGACCTTGCCGAGGTCGAGCTTCGACAGCAGGAAGAGCTCGTGCACCATCTGCTCCATGCTCTGGCTCGTGTGGTAGACGAGCTCGAGATACTTCTTCTGCTTCTCCGGCGTCGCGGCAATGCCATCGAGGATGCCGCCCGTGTAGCCCTGGATCTTCGTCAGAGGCGTCGCGAGGTCGTGCGCGATGCCCGCGAAGAGCTCCTGCCGGTTCTTCTCGTACGCATCGCGCATCTTCCTGCCCGCCTGCAGCTGGCGGCGCATCTCCTCGAAGACGGCCGCCGTCTCGCCGAGCTCATCCGTGCCATGGCTAGCAACCGGTGTATCGTAGTCGCCATTCGCGATGCGGCGCGAGGCCTGCTGCAGGCTCTCAAGCGGTGCCACGATGTCGCGCGTCATGCGGCGCACGAGCAGGAAACCAATGAAGACGATGACGGCCGCTGCGAGCAGGAAGACGCCGATGGCGATGAGGCTCCAGACGAGCCCCATATGTGGCGGAAAGAAGCTCCAGCCGATACGGTAGGGCACACCCCCCAGCGCGACACCGATGGACCGACCGTCCTGAGAGACGTAGCGGTAGACCAGTCCATCCTCATCCCAGCGCAGGACATTGCCCGTGCTCGGCGCCAGCCGGTACGATTCCGCGATGAGCGAGCGCGCCTGCTGAGGCACCGTCTCGTAGACAACCTCGCCGTCGCGGACGACAGCCACCTCGATGCCTGCGGCCTCCATCGACGCGACATGGCGCCCGAGGCTCTCGCGTTCGCCGCCATCGACATTCGTGAAGATATGGCTGAGCCCCATGAGGACTGGCACACTGTTCCCCGCTTCCGGCCAGAGCAGCTCAATCTCGCGCTCGCGGAAATTGCCCGTCGCGCGAAGACCGTAAAAGACCGTGCTGCCGATGATGATGAGCAGCAGCACCGGCACAAACACCATGATGATGTTGTTGAGGATCAGGCGATGGCGGACCGACAGATCCTGGATTTTCATATCGCATTCTCCTTTCTCCCCTGCCCAACGCTGCTCAGCTTCTTCCACCACTTATTCCCGTGCCCCCGACCAGCGCTCTAAGAGCACTTTGTGCCAGTCCCTGAGGACGTCCGACTTCGCGCCCGTGCGGCCCGTCACCATGTCCTCACGGCCGTCCTCGCGGCCCGGCACAAGCTGGTAGATGCAGTAGGTATCCGTCTCGGCGACCTCCTGCCAGAAGCCCGGCACATCCTTGCCGAGTTTCCCGCGATTGTCGAAGTCCGTGACGATGATCGTCGCACGGCTGAGGTCCATGTCCTCTACCGCGGCAAACGGCATGATGTTCGTTGCCGTCCAGCTCATCTTCTGCGGTCTCGCTTCCTCGATATCCTCTTCCGTCGGGACGAGGCGCTTCGGCACAAGGCCGCTGTAGTAAGCGATTGACACGGGATAGCGCACGCCGTATGTCAGCACCTCCGTCTGCGGCGTCACCATCCGCTTCAGAGCAGCTGCCGTATCCCTGCCGGAACCCATCGGCATGACGACGGGAAGAACGGCTGCGAGCAGCACGAGGTAGACGAGCGCCATACCCTTGGCCATGCGCCAGAATGCCTTCGCGTAACCAGAGAAGTACCGACCCATCAGGATAGCCAGCGGCATCATGTACGGGAACGTGTAGGTCATGTACTTCGAAGCCATGCACTCAAATGCGATAAATACAGCGAGGGCCCAGACGATCAGGAAGCGCTCCTTCTCCTCGACTGGCCAGCAGAGTTCGCGCCACACGAGCCGCTTGCAGAAGGCCGGCACAGTGACGAGCGACCACGGGAAGAAGCCCGCGAGGAAGACGAGCAGGTAGTAGTACCAGACGCTGTTGCGCGGATGCTCCGCCACTGTCGCGCGCAGGGCGTTGTGCACGCCGAGGAACGTGTCGATGAAGTCGCTGCCGTGCAACAGGTACATCGGCATGTACCAAGTCCCTGTGATGACAAAGAACAGCACGAGGCCGCCGGCCATATGGCGGCTGAGCAGCATGCCGAGGCAGCGCTGCCAGCCAAGGAAGACGAGGATGACGAGGCCCGGCAGCGCAAGGCCGATTGGGCCCTTCGTCAGCACCGCGGCGGCAGCCGCCGCAAAGGCCAGGTAGTAGTAGCGGCCCTTGCCCGTCTCATAGCCCTGATAGAAGCTCATGAGCGTCAGGCTGACCGTCACCCAGAGCGTCATGTCCGTGATGATTGCATGGCCAAGGTACCAGTACTCAATCGACAGTGCCAGCAGCACCGCAGCGCAAAGGCCCGTGCGGCGGCCGTAGAGCTTCGTGCCGAAGCCATACGTCATAAGCACGCCCGCCACCGCGAACAGTGCCGGGAAAAGGCGCGCGGCAAAGTCCGACATGCCGAAGAGCTGGAAGGCTGCGATGAGCTCCCAGTAAAACAGGATGGGCTTATCGTACCAGTAATTCCCGAAGATGCGCGGCGACAGGTAATCCCCCGCCGCAATCATCTCCTTGGCCGTCTCCACATAATTCGACTCCACCGGGTCTGTCACCGGCATCAGCCAGCTGCCGAACAGGAACAGCAATAGAGCAAACGCGCCCAGATACAGCAGGTCCTTGCGTTCCATCGTATTCCTCCCTAACTCGTACGTCTCGTATGACTTCAGACTCTCATGATTTCATGCAGAACAAATCTTTGTCTTCGAGTATAGGGAGGCTAGATAAACACGCGTTAAACAGCGTTTAAAAAGCAGTACAAGAAAGCCGCCAGCTCATTCCAGTTGGCGGCTTCATTCATTTCTCAGTAATGCGGATGCTGCTTCACGTAGTCGACAGGTCACGCGCGCTTAAACGTACCCTGTCAGAATCCTTATATACCAACGCTTTGCGGGCTTTTCATGCTCATTATACCATACGCATCACACACATGAAAATAGGCCGCTGACTTCTACCAGTCCGCCGGGCTGCAATTGCCCCTGGAGGGTAGAAGGTTCAACGACCTCACTATGTTTATTATACCACAGCCGCCCGCGCAAGGCTAGACTGTTTCCGCACTGCCGCGTTCCATTCGTCGCACAGCATTTTCAGCTGCTCCTGCTCGTACCGCCTGCAAGTAGATTCACAGCGATGAACACGCCGCGCGATCTCTGGCCAGCGCAGACCGTAGAAGTAGTGAAGCCGGACGACGTTGCACATGTCCCAGACATAGCCCAAGGCGTCCAAGAAGGCCAGCTCTTTCCGCATCCGTAAGATTTCCTTCATCAGGTGGGCGGCCTTAACCTTGTTCTTCTCTGCCAACGTGACTGCCTGCTCCACCTTTGACAAACCAGCACTGCCACGCGCTCCCGACACGTGCCAGCCTGAGTAGTGTGGCAGCACGTCGCCAACAAGCTCCTGAATCTCCTGAGTCAGGTCGGCAATCCTAGCAGCGTACTGCCCAGCCGCCCGCATGTAGTCCTTCATGGAATCCACCGTCATGATCTCCTGCATCGCCGCGCTCCTTTCTCGCCAAGAACACCTGCTTTTATTGTCCACTCCTGCCAGTCACTTGTCAACGAGAACCTGCAACCAGCCTGCCCCCGTCTCTCCTGCCTGCTTTAAGGGCTGAGGAAATTCACCTTTTAGGGCCTCGGATAACTCGCCATATCCCCTGCCGCCGCCCGCCATTTGCGTTTTATTCCGTCTGACCTGTTCTCCGTGCCTGCTTCCTGCTTGTCGAATCCTCGACGCATATAGTTATATAGGCCAGCGCACGGACGCCCCTAGAATCGCATCCTAGCGCGTCAGAGAGGGGAACCTGCCCTGCTCCTGTTCCATGACCTCGCATGTAGGATAACGAACCGCCTGCCCCTCTGCCACCTGCTGCACCGCGCATCCACCAGCAGGCGAACGTTAGCATATGTCAGCATATGCCAGCCGATGCCATGCGCGGCCTGTATTCAGCCGAGTCTTTTTCTCGTGTACAAAAAGTCGGGAAATTAGCCGTTCACGATCAGCAGAAATCCTGACCTTTCGACTAATGCCATTTTGCAAAACAGGCATGGACGCCCGTAGACACCAGTGTAAAGTGCATTTCAGCGTTCGCCGTCCGACCTTCTCAAAAGCCTGTCCATTCCTGTACTGCAATGTAAACTAAGTACAACACCATTATACAATAGTGTACTATGATGAATACAGTTATTGAGTCGTAGGCAGGAGAGCGCACGAATCTATCAGTTCCAATTACTCGTTATAAGCATCAATTATCGGAACTAATACAAGTACCGCGACAAATGTATTTTGTGAATGGAATAGGCCAACTCCTGCTCCACCTGTATCTGGGCATAAGAAAAGCGGGCCGTCACTGCAACCCGCTCGTCTATCTTAGGATTTCTTAGAGGTTCTAGCATTTCCTAGCAGCCTGATCAGTACCGCCCGCGCTCGTCCTGCTGCTTCCACTCAGGGATGACTGGCCCCTCTAGTGGTTCCGTCGCAGGGATGAAGTGCCAGCAGCTGTCTGTGTCCTCGGCCTTGTGCCTGCCCTTCCTGCGTCCTCGCCGTGCTTCTTCCAGCTTTGCCCGCTCATCCAGCAGCCAGTCCTCGGCATCCTGCCGCGAATAGAAGCCACGGTAACGGGCAGCTGGCCCAAATCCTCGCACGCTTGCCGCACATGTCGCCCACGTGTCGAAAACGCCAATGGCCCTGCCACGGCTCACCGCATAGCAAGTGAATGGTTTTCGCATCGCCGTCACTCCTTCCATCCCTCGATCTTGCGCAACCACTTCGGACGGCGCGGCTTTGCCTTTAGGCCCATCACCTCGCCATCCGCGACAATGTAGACGTTGCCCGCCTTGTCGCGTGCTTCGGTTACATGCTTCGGGAGAAAGCACGGCTCCCCCGTCTGCTGCTCAACGAAAGACTCTATCAAGGATTGCTTGCCCTCGCGCTCACGCATCTCGTCCATGATATGCATACCAGCAAGACAGCATAATCGAATATCCCAATTCGTCATCTCCATCAAGAAGTCCAGCACCTCGCGCGTCTCCTTGAACCGCTTCCAGCCGCCCGCTGCTTCTACTGCCCGCCGTGCCGTGTAATAGTCCTGCAATTCGTATTTTGCGCCGTCGTATCGCTTCTCTGGTGGGAATAACTCTGCAACCTTCTCAGCCGATAGCAGCGACCCCAGCAACAGCATGGAATGGAATACGTTCCCCAAGTCTTTCAGGCCCGCGTTCGTCTCGTCGTCCAGCTCCTCGCCCTCTAGGTAGGCAAAGTACCGCACAAGACCGACGAAAGCAGGAACAACGTCCTTCTCGTCTGCCCACTCGATCGTGCCGCCCGCTACAATCCGCTCCATGTGTTTGATGCTTTGTGTCAGATACCGGCACGCCTTCCGCGCTCTCAGTAATTCCTCGGCCTTCTGCCACTCGTTCCGTCTGCCGTCAATCAGTTTCATCTTCATAGCCGTCACTCCTATCATTCTGTCCTCGTTGTTGCCGACTTGAACCTTTGCGTCTCACCATACCAAACAAGCGGGATGACCTTTAACTCTGAGTCCTTGGCTTTCAGCGTGCCCAGCTCCACATACCTGTCTGTCTTGTCCCTCGTGTAGTAGGCAGGACGATACAGCCCCAGAACTATATCCGCATCCTGTTCAATGTCGCCCGTTTCTCGCAGATCAGAAAGTAATGGCCGCTTATCCTCTCTCGTTTCAGATGCTCGTGAAAGCTGAGACAAGGCAAGCACCGGCACATCCAGCCGTGTTGCAAGGTCTTTCAGGCCATGCACAATCTCACCAACTTCATGAACCCTGTCACGGTAACGCCCATCGCCACGTGTAAGCTGGATATGATCGACCACTATCAAGTCAAGGCCGTTGAACTTCGCTTTGGTAAGCTGTGCTCGTGCCTTCATTTCTGCCACACTCACGCGCCGGTCAAAAATATCCAGCTGGAAGTCCTTGAGAGATTCGCATAGCTTGATAACCTTGTTGGCTCCTTTTTCGCCTAAGCGGCCTTCTCTTAACAGCTTGTAGTCTATCTCTCCAATACTGGAAATCAGGCGATCGTAGACCTTGTTCTTAGGTGTTTCCTCTGAGACGAACAGCACCTTCCCGCCTTGTTTGCAGACGTTTGTCATGATATTCAGGGCAAGGGCCGTCTTACCCATAGAAGGACGCGCGGCCAATATAACTAAGTCTCCACGCCCAAGCCCGACGATTGCCCTATCAAGGTCAACGAAACCGGTCTTTAATGCTGTGTCTATGCCGCACTGCCTGTTGTTGAAGTAGTCCAGATAGTCTATCATCCTGTCTGTCATGGGCTGCCAGCCCGCGCCGTCGTCTGCCGTCGTCAAGGCTGTCAGGCGTTCTTGCACACTGCCAGAAATGGCAACGACCGCTTTTCCCATATCCTGAGAATCAGCCAGCAGGCAACGAGCAACCTGCTGCATCGCGCGCCGTGCTGAGTAGTCCTTGATCGTGCGTGCATATCCCTGTATCTGCTGGTCGTACGTATCGGAAGGTCCTGCCTGCTCCAATAGCTGAGACAGGAACAACGGGGTAATCTCGTCAGCAAGCCCAACTTTCTGTAGATGTATCATGACCGTTTTTATGTCAATGTGCATCCCGTCGTCTGCCATCTGCAAGAAGGAATGATACAAGGCTCGATTGACCTGCTTGTAAAAGTCATCCTCTTTCAGGCCCGTCAGCCGCACCTTGTCAATGCAATCAGCCGCACTATAGAGAATAGCCCCCAAGATTGCCTGTTCTGCTGTATCGTCAAACAGCTTTGTTTTTTCGCTCATATCGTCGCCGCCTTTCAATTATTGGCCCTTGTATTGGCCTGTTGTTCCTGAATCGCTGCTTCTACTCTAGCCCGCCGTTCTTCTTCCGTCTCGTCTGACGCACTGCCAACTATGGGGATACCACCCCACGCAGAAGAAGGGGAAACGGGCGGCTGTGCCTGTGTCGTCAACTCGTCCTCCCAGCGTTCACCGTTCAGCCACGATGAAGGAAGCGGGATGTACTTGCCGCCATCCTTCTTCCAGTCTGCCGACGCCTTCTGCTGCTCTAGCCCCTGCATCAGGTGAGGGAACACGTCAGACAGGTTCTTGATCTTGAAGAATGACTTCCGCGCCCTCGCCTTGTCTCGCTTCTTCGGATATGCCTGCCAGAACTCGCTGAACATCGTCTCCGTCTTATCTTGCTGAGAGGATGTACGCTTGCGCAAATGCGCATTTGCGCTCTTATTCATCTTAGTATTATTCTTTAGTATTATTTGTGTGCCAGATTTGACGTAGGTCGGCGACAGATTTGACGTACCCCCTACGTCAGATTTGTCATAGCTACCTATGTCAATTTTGACACCCATGCCAGATTTGACATACCTTACAGGGAAGATCTTCCGATGACTTTTCCCTCGCTCGTCGGTATAGACGACAGCCTTTATATACCCCTTCTTCTTCAAGCTCTCCACTACACGTTGTGCTGTGCGCATCCCTTTTCCTCGCAACTTGCCTAGCTCACGACTCGACATATAGCAATATCCCTCTTTGTGCGACAACCTGATTATGAGGACATAATATACAACTTCTGAGTCAGTCAGGCCCGTATCTTTCAGAAGCTCTACCGGTACTTGCTCAAATGCACTACTCGTATTCTTATCTTCCGGCATACTCGTCACCACCTTTCATATTCAGACAAAGAGAGCCGACGCTCCGGCTCTCCACAGTGTTTCATTCAGTTATCCATCCTGCCGCCGCTTCACGGAAACAACTGTCAGCTGCTGGCCCGTCGCTTCGCCATACAGGCGGCAAAGAACTTTCGCGATCATCGTCACAATCCTCTGGCTCTCGGCCTCGTCTTGTGGTAGAATTGAAGTAGTGGACGAAGTGTCGGTCAAAACAACTTGTCCTTCTGCCGTTGCAGGTGCTGGAACACCTACAGCGGCTTTTTTGTTTGCAATCATCAGCCATCATCCTCCGTTTCAATTTCAAGCAGGCCGCCGTCATCCGGACATGTTCTGAGAACCAAACAGCTGCTCATCAGCAGCGCACCCTCGGAATCGGCAATCACATCGCCGTCTGCATCCAGCAGGGACAGTTCCAACGCACTGCCCACACTGATGTGATGCACACCACGGACCGCCAGCCCTTCCCATGCCACCGCCGACACGCCAGCGAGTGCCTGATTGATTGCGTTCTCGATGTGTCTCCGCTCGTCCTCGCGTGACTCGGCATTATGTTTCGCCGCCGACTCCCAGAACACTGAGAGGTCAACAATCTGTTTTTTCATCGTTCGTCAGTCCTTTCATTTTCGTCTGTAACTTGCTGATCAGTGCACGCCAGCCGCCACGCTCGAAGAACACGTGGAGCTCGCCATGCCGCCCGCCAGTCTCGGCCTTGCCGACAATCACGAGCACTCGGCCCTGCTGGTTCTCCATGCCCGCCGTGAAGTGGTCGTTGTCTCGGCACATCTCTTGCACCGCATAGCCAGCCGACTCAAGGGCCGCCATACGCTCCTGCATGAAGTGAGGAAGTTCTGCACGTTGTACCTGTTCCATCGTCAGCACGCCCTTCCTACCTTGTCTACCGTATCAAGGCAAACCAGTTTCCCGTCATCGCTGATTGTTACATGCAAATTCGTTTGTGCTGCATCCACAAGAAACAGGGCCATCTCATCGGCACTTTCAGTGGAACCGTAGAAATACAGGCCAATGGAACAATCGCCATCCTGCCGCAATTCGTAGGCATCCACAAGGATACGGCGCACGCCGAACAGGTTCACACCGTTGACGGATACCGTTCTGGCCTTCGCAATGTAGCGGTTCAAGGCATCATCAAGCTCGCCTGACAGCATCTCCCATTCCTGTTCATACTCAGGGTTTTCCTCATAGCTGCTGTCTGGATCCTCGTCGGCACGCATCGCCGCCGCCAACTCATCCAGACGAATAACCACCTTTTTCTCATCCTGCTCATAAATCTTCATATCGTTCATCCTTTCTGTACAGCCTACGAGCGGCCCTTCTATTGTCGCCCCTAGGTAAGTGTACCCGTATGCCTTTGGATTTTACTCCTTAGACTAGCTTGTCTAGAAAATCCCCCCTAGAATCGATTTTAGCCGTTTGCCTGTAGCCGCTTTTCTCTCATCGTTTGCAATCTAGCACGCGCCGCCGCCCGCTGCTCATCTGACAAGACAGGCTTGACGCGCTTCGACCGATAGGATAGCAGCTTCTTGTCCACGACGTACTCCACAGCAACGACCTCGCCAGCCTGCTTGTGTTCCTTGTGCCGTTGGTAAATCTTATCAAGGCGTGTGATCTGCGTTGAATCCGTTGTATAGACGGTCATCGTCTCGCCGTTGCGGTCATACTGGACGACCGTCTCTTGCTCGCTCGTCGGAATACCCATAGCGTTTTCCTCTCTTTCTGTCATCGTGCGAACCTTCAAAGCGTGCCGAGAATGTAGCCCACTCCCAGCAGCATGACTGCCATACAAGCGACAAAGCCGCCGCTCACTTCGATTTCTTCATGATGCATACTGTCACCCACTTTCTGTCTCTGCCGCCCACGGGCGGTTTTTTTTGTGTCGTCACATGTCCATCAGCTCGGACGGCTTCACACCAAGCACACGGGCAATCTTGCCCAGCGTATCAAGGCGCGGTGTTCCGCCGTGCTTAATCAACTTGTTCACAGCCGCCCGCGACATTCCTGCCCGATCAGCTACTTGCGCCTGTGTCAAGCCACGACTGGCAATAAGGTCAACCAGCTTTCTCCTGTCCATAGTTCCATCCTCCTTCCAACGTTTCACGTGAAACAAATTTACTCTCACGTTTCAAGATAATTTTACATTATCTCTATATCGCTAT
>ENA-OQCL01000876-OQCL01000876.1-human-gut-metagenome-genome-assembly--contig:-NODE-876-length-12518-cov-6.440239_pt1 | contig 12518 bp, 19 predicted proteins | sample MGYA00242502_ERZ504586 | MGnify/ENA primary metagenome ERZ504586 (study PRJEB26092, sample SAMD00036316) | human gut metagenome | host: Homo sapiens | study: EMG produced TPA metagenomics assembly of... | reverse complement strand
GGTTTTCGCCGGCTGCTAGTTGCCGTTGTTGGTTATCATGTTGTTGACAACGACGCCGAGCACCGCGCCTATCAGCGCGCCTTTGATGAAATCGTCGTCATCGTCATCGTCGTCGTAGTAATAGCCGCCGTCATAATATGGCGTGGAGGGCGCGGGCTGCGGCGGAGCGGGCTGCGGAGGCATGGGCCTCTGCGGAGCCGGGTGCGCGGGGGCCGCGTGCGGCGCGGGGCCGGGTTTGCCGGGGCCGGGTCTGCCGGGAGCGGGCTTCGGAGCCGGGCCGGGTTTGTTCGGCGCGGGCTTGTGTATTCCGGGCTTGTCTCCGGGCTTCTGCGGGCCGGGCTTACCGGGCTTGTTCATTCCGGGTCTGTCTCCGGGTTTCTGCGGGCCGGGTTTGCCTGGCTTGTTGATTCCGGGTCTGTCTCCGGGTTTCTGCGGGCCGGGTTTGCCTGGCTTGTTGATTCCCGGCTTCTGCGCGCCTGGCTTGTTCTGCTGCGGGCCGGGCCTCTGCTGTCCGGGCTTCGGGGCCTGCGGCTTGCCGCCCGGGCGCTGCGGAGCCTGCTGCCCCGGCTTGGGCTCTCTCGGGGGCTGCCCCGGCGCGGCGTAGGCCAGCGAAGCGCCCGCCGTCATGGCGACGGCGATGAGCAGCGCAGTCAGCCGTCCGGTTTTTTTGAAAAAGCTGCCGTACACGTCGATCACTCCATTCGCTCCATCAGGAGCAGCTGATTTTTTGATTCTGGAGAAATGATAGCATCGAATTATGGTATTTTCACGGCGATAGCCGAATCTCGCGTAAAGATTCTTTTTTATTCCGGCACCGGCGGACATTTAGAGACCGATGCGGCACGCTTACAACGTAAAATCAGATGCTGCGGCGAATCCCGCTTATGACTCCGCCGCGCGGGGCTGTGCCTCACGCGGCGGACTTTCAGTCTAATCGATGACGTTTCCTACTACGCTTCCTATCACCGCTCCGATTACGGCTCCGGCCACTACGTCGCTAGTGCCGCCGTGATGATGCGGAGCAGGAGGCGGCGGGGGCGGCGTCGGCCTGGGCGGACGCGGCGCGGGTCTTGGGCGGACGGGGGCGGCGTATGCGGCCCCGGCGCCGGTCTGTGTATCCCCGGCCCGCCGTGGTGGGGTCCCGGCGGCGGAGGAGCGGCGAAGGCCTGCGAGCTTCCCGCGAGCATCGCCGCGGCTACGAAAACAGCGGTTATCTTTCCTATTCTTCTCCAAAGTGGGCTCGACATAAGCTGTCACCTCGTCTCTTTTCTATCCGATATTTTTATCTCAACGGTCTATTTATTCAGCGCCTGTGCGTTTCTACGGTCTTCCCGGTCCCGGCTTGCGCGGAGGCATCATCGGCTTGGGGCCCGGTCCGGGCTTCGGTCCCGGCTTGTGTATTGCAGGTCCGGGCTTTCCTGGTCCGGGCTTCGGGCCGGGCTTATGTATTCCGGGGCCCGGCTTGCCTGGCTTCGGTCCGGGCTGGTGTATTCCGGGTCCCGGTTTGCCTGGCTTCGGTCCCGGCTTGTGTATTCCCGGGCCGGGTTTGCCGGGCTTCGGACCGGGCTGGTGTATTCCGGGTCCCGGTTTGCCTGGCTTCGGCCCAGGCTTGTGTATTCCGGGTCCGGGTTTCGGCGCGGGCTGATGTATCCCGGGCTTCGGCCCAGGTCCCGGTTTCGGACCCGGCTTCGGAGCCGCCGTAGCCGCTGTGCATCCCGCCACCATCGCCATCGCTATGAACGCCGCCGTAACTTTTCCCGCGTGTTTGAAAAAATTGCCAGACATTCACATACACTCCCTTTTCTCGTTCTGCCTGAGTTTTTCTCTTCCTCTGTGCCTACTATTATAGGAACGTGATGTGGGGAATTTCTGTGTGAAATAAGACTGTTGCGTGAGGATTTTGTGTGGATTTTATGAAGCCATCTTGAATATCACGCCAACCGCCGCGGATATGAAGATAAATACGATCGGGCTCCATTTGAGCTTTTCCTGCGCGGCATACAGGACGGCGCCGTATATGACGGCTTTCCACGCTATCGCGTTCGTCACGCCTGCGGCGCAGTTCTCGGGGCGCAGCATAGTGACTGCGACGACGCTCACGCCCGAAGCCGCGATAAGCGCTATCGAGGCGGGGCGCAGGCCGTAGAAGGCGTGCTTGACGAGCGGCTTTTCCTGAAAGTTGTCGAGCAAGTTCGCGATGAGCAGGATGACTATTATCGAAGGGACGGTCAGACCGACGGTGGCGATCACCGCGCCCGGCACGCCGCCCGTCAAATAGCCAGCGAAGGTCGCCATGTTGAGGCCGATGGCCCCCGGCGTCGATTCCGAGACCGCTATCATGTCGGCGATGTCGGCGGGCGTGAACCAGCCTGTCTTCGCCGAGAGCGCGTAGAGGAAAGGCAGCGTCGCGAGGCCGCCGCCGACCGCGAAGAGGCCGACCTTGAAGAATTCAAAGAAGAGGTGCAGAAGCAGCGTCATTTCGCCCGTTTCCCCCTGTTCCATAAGACTCCGAAGCAGAGCGAGGCCGCGACTATCGCGGCGGGGCCGACGCGCACCGGCAGATACGGCGAGGCGACGGAGAGCGCGAAGACAACGGCGAAGAGTGCGAAGGTCGGCGCGTCTATGACGGAATTTTTCCAGAGGCGGCGCACGGCGTTGACGATGAGCACGCAGACGCAGACGCGGATTCCGGCGAAGGCGTCCTTGACTATCGGGTAATCGGCGAAGCTGCGCAGGAAGGCCGTGATGACGGTGAGCACTATTATCGGGGCCGTGATGAAGCCGAGCGTCGCTATTACGCCGCCCGCCGCGCCCTTGCGCTTGTTGCCGACGAAGGTGGCGACGTTGACCGCGATTATGCCAGGCGTACACTGCCCCACCGCGTAGTAGTCCGTCAGCTCCGCCTCCGTAATCCAGCCGCGCGTCTCGACGAATTCGCGCCGCAGCAGCGGGAACATCGCGAGGCCGCCGCCGAAGGTGACGCTGCCCAGTTTCAGGAAAATCAGATAAAGTTCGATAATTTCTTTCATTTTACGACACCGCCGTGGTTTTATGCATGCCGCAGAAAATTATAATCCGGGCGCGCACATAAAAAAAGACGGGCGCGAGGCCCGTCTTCCGTGTTTCTGTCTTAAAGAGCTTAGAGGAAGAAGCCCTTGATCTTGAGTTCGTCCGCGACGCGCTTGATGGCGACGAGGAACGCCGCGCGGCGCATCTTCACGTTGTGCTCCTGCGCATAGTCCCAGACTCTCTTGAAGTTGTCCTTCATGATCGGGACGAGGCGGCTGTTGTACTCTTCCTCGGTCCAGAAGAATCCGGCGAGGTCCTGTACCCACTCGAAGTAGGAGCCGATGACTCCGCCGCTGTTCGCGAGGAAATCGGGAACGACGAGGATTCCACGCTCGTCGAGGACGGCGTCGCCCTCGGGACGGACGGGTCCGTTCGCGCCTTCGACTATGTACTTGCACTTAAGCAGCGGGGCGTTCTTCTCGCTGATGACGCCTTCAAGGGCGCAGGGCGAAAGGACGAGGCATTCCTGCTCGAGTATCTCTTCGCCGTTCATCTTGACGAGGCCCGGCTCCGAATAACCGTCGAGGATGCGCTTCGGGTGCTTCTCGACATAGGCCTTCGCGGCTTCGACGTCGATGCCGTTCGGGTTGTAGTAGCCGCCGGTGATGTCGCTGATTCCGACTACCTTGCAGCCCGCGTTGTGCAGGAACAGCGCGTTGTAGGTTCCGACGTTGCCGAAGCCCTGTACGATGACGGTGGCGTCCTCGGGTCGATGTTCTGTCTCTTGAGCAGTTCAAGAACGCAGGTGGCGACGCCGAGTCCGGTCGCCGCGGTGCGTCCCTTGGAGCCCCAGTAGGCGACGGGCTTACCGGTGACTACGCCCGGCTCGAGGTGGCCGCGGAGCTTCGAAATGGTGTCCATGATCCAGACCATCTCGGGGCCGCCCGTGTTGACGTCGGGAGCGGGAACGTCGGTCCAGTCGCCGACAAACGGAGCGATGCGCGCCGCGAAGGTGCGGGTCATCATCTCGCGCTCGCGCGGCGAGAGCTCAAAGGGGTCTACGGAAATTCCGCCCTTGCCGCCGCCGTAAGGAATACCGGCGAGCGAGCACTTCCAGGTCATAAGGCTCGCAAGAGCCTCGCACTCTTCAAGGTTGACGTCCGGGTGGAAACGGAGGCCGCCCTTCGCCGGTCCGCAGACCGTCGAGTGCTGTACGCGATAACCTTCGAAAACTCTAACCGAGCCGTCGTCCATCTGGACGGGGATGGAGACGCAGATAGCGCGCTCCGGGCGGCTCAATACCTCGATGAGGCCATCTTCAAGCCCCATCTCCTCGGCCGCATCGTAGAAGTTCTCGAGTGCGGTGTGGAGAAGTACGTTTTTGGAAGTACGTTTCTGTACGGCCATACAAAAAACCCCCTTAGTTTTTTCGCCCGTTTAGGGCGCAGACATAAAATTTTCGTCCCTCAGGACTTAATTTTTACGCACAACAATATTGTATGCCCTAACACTTTTCTAGTAAAGGGGGGCGCAAGGCGCAATATTTATATAAATGACAGAAAATATCGGCATATTTACATAATTCGGGGAATGCCTTGTGAAAAGGTGCGCGGACATGCACAAAGCCGCGCGCAAATTTATAAAAACAATTTTACGAGCACGACCGCAAAGACGAGCCCGGGCAGCATGTTCATAATTCTTATCTTCATAAGGCCGAGCAGGTTCACGCCTATCGCCATCAGCATCAGTCCGCCCGTCGCGCTCATTTCAGTAATCGCCGCCTCCGACATAAAGGGCTGCATCCACCCCGCCGCGAGAGTCAGCGCCGCCTGATAGACGAAGACGGAGACGCAGGAGAAAAGCACGCCCGCGCCGAGCGACGCGGCCATCGCGACCGAAATCATGCCGTCGAGCAGCCCCTTCGCGAGCAGCAGCGACGGGTATCCGCCGAGCCCCTCTTCGAACGAGCCGAGCACGGCCATCGAGCCCGTGCAGTAAATCAGGCTCGCCGTGACGAAGCCCTGCGAAAAGCCGCCGGAGGCTCCGCCCATACGCTTTTCGGCGCGCGCGCTGAGCTTCTCAAAGGCCGCCTCAATCCCGACAAGCTCGCCCGTCAGCGAGCCGAGCGCGATGCTCGCGATGACTACGAGCGAGTGCTCCGTCTTTATCGCCATGCCTACGCCGAGCGAAATTATAAAAAGCGCCATTCCCTGCACGGGCAGCTCGAGAATCTTCTGCGGTATCCTGCTGCGCAGCAGAAGCCCCGCGAGGCTCCCGCATATTATAAGAAAAGCGTTCGCCAAGCTCCCGAAAAGCGGAATAGAAGTCAGAAAATCCAAACCGAAGCACCCCCAGCAAAATTCACGGCGCGCCGCGCGCGCGAAGCATCTTTATATTATATCCGCAAAACGGCGCGCGCACAGCGGCTCGAAGAGACGAAAAAAGCGCGCCCCGTGCGGGACGCGCCTTATAAGTCTGAGCAGCAGAACTACTTCAGTTCGACCTTCGCTCCGGCCTCTTCGAGCTTTTTCTTCATCTCTTCGGCCTCTTCCTTCGCTACGCCTTCCTTGACCGTCTTGGGAGCGCCGTCGACCATGTCCTTGGCTTCCTTCAGGCCGAGGCCGGTGATCTCGCGGACGACCTTGATGACGCTGATCTTGTTCGCGCCGTGGTCGGCGAGGACTACGTCGAACTCGGTCTTCTCTTCCTCCGCGGGAGCCGCGGCGCCGCCGGCTGCGGGCATGCCGGCCATGGGCATCATCATCGCGGGAGCCGCGGCGCTGACGCCGAACTTCTCTTCGAGTTCCTTAACGAGCTCGGAAAGCTCGAGCACGGACATTTCGCTGATAGCCTGGATGAGTTCTTCTCTGGTCATTTTATTTTCCTCCTGAAATTTTCAATTTTAATTTGTTTAAGCGGCTAGGCCGCCTCTCTCTCCCGCTCGCGCGGGAATCGTGAAAACCGCTCCGCGCATACTACGCGGCGGTCTCCTCCTTCTTGTCCTTGATCTGAGAAAGGACAGTGACGAGGTTTCTCTGCGGGCCGGAAAGGACCGTGACGAGTCCGCGAAGCGGAGCCGCGATCGTTCCGACGACCTGGGCGATAAGCTGGTCCTTCGAGGGAAGATCCGCGAGAGCGAAGACCTGCTGCTGGTTGAGAACCTGCTGTCCTCCGAGGATGGCGCCCTTGACGACGAGGGCTTCGTTGCCCTTCTCCTTCGCAAAGTCGCGCACAGCCTTGGCGACTGCGGCGGCGTCTCCGTAGGAAATGACGTAGCCGTTGGGTCCGAAGTCGTACTCGGGGGCCTGCACCATTCCGCACTCCTGCAGAGCGATGCGCATAAGGGTGTTCTTGCTGACCTTCATCTCGCCGCCCGCCTTGCGGATAAGTCTGCGGACCTCGCTGATCTTCTTGACCGTAAGGCCGCGGTACTCGACGATGATGACGGCGTCGCTCTTCTTCAGAGCCTCGCAGAGCATATCGATATTTTCGCGTTTAGCCTGTGTCGGCATATTCGATTTCACCTCCTGCAAATAAGTTGGATCGGAATGCCGCACAGCCCGCAAGCGGGTATAAAAAACGGCCTCCGAACTCAAGAGCCCGGAAGCCATAAAATAGTCGTATGGACATAATTTATCCTTCGCGAGACCTCGGCAGGAAATTAAGCGCAAAGGCACCTGCTGTCTTGAGTCATAGCAGAGAGATTATATCCGCTCGCCGCGCGTTTGTCAAAAGATTTTTCGCGCGGACTTCTGCCGCGCGCGGCGAGGCGTATGTTGCTTTTTCTTTTTTCTCTAAGATAATAATATGTAGGAAAAACCCTACTTTTCATACTAAAGGAGGCAACGCCTATGCTTACTGGGACGTTTGCGGACAGCGCGAAGGTTATGGCTAAAGGACAAATCACCATTCCCAAAGACGTGAGAGAGGTTCTCGGCGTTGAGAGCGGAGACAGAGTGACGTTCATAGTGGAAAGCGGCTCCGTGCGGCTCGTCAACTCCGCCGTCTACGCCATGCAGATGCTCAGGCTCGAGATGGCGGGAGAGGCGGAACGGGCCGGGCTCGACTCAGACGAAGCCGTTGCGGCGCTGGTAAAAGAGCTCAGGGACGGGGACGCAAAGCCGTGAGGGTGCTCATCGACACCAACGTCCTCATCTCGGCCGCTTTAAGCGCCGACGGAGTTCCGTTCCTCTCATACATCAAGGCGGTTTCATATCCGAACAGAGGAATGATATGCGAGCAGAATGTGGACGAAATGCGGCGTATATTCAATAAAAAATTTCCAAAACGCATCGCCGCTCTGGACAGATTTCTTTCTGCCGCGCTGACGGCGCTCGAGCTGGTGCCTGTTCCTGCCGACGAAAACGCATCCGAAACGCAGGTGCGCGACGAGAACGACCGCCCTGTTCTGCGCGCCGCTATCGCTGCGAAGGCCGACATATTGCTCACCGGCGACAAAGATTTCTTAGAATCGGGCATTAAATCTCCAATGATTATGACTCCGGCGGAGTTCATCGTTTACTGCGGCACAGAGCGCTGATTTCTTAGATTATTCTCGAAAGACGGGAGTTGAACAAACCTCATGCTCAGAATCGGACTTGCGCAGATGGATATAAAGCTCGGGGACCGCGAGGCGAATTTCGCGGCGGTCGAGGAATGGATGAAGAAATACTGGACGCCGTCGGAGACGGAGACGGCGGTCGTGCTGCCCGAGATGTTCGACGTCGGGTACGTCATTGACGAAGCGGAGAAATACGCTGACCGCGGCTCGGAGCGTGCCGTCGAGTTCCTATCCGGCCTCGCGCGCCGCTACAACGTCTGGTTCGCGGGCGGCTCTGTGCTTGCGCGCGACGGCGGCGCGGCGGTCAACCGCGCGCTCGTCGTGAACCCGCGCGGAGAGTACGTAGCTCATTACGACAAGGTCCACCTCGTGCCGATGATGGACGAGGACAAATATCTGCGCGGCGGCTCCGAGTTCTGCGCCTTCGACCTCGGCGGCGTGAAATGCGCGCTCGCGATATGCTACGACCTGCGCTTCTGCGAGTGGTTCCGCATGGGCGCGCTCGCGGGCGCGCAGCTGTTTTTCATCTCCGCGGAGTGGCCGCGCCCGCGCATCGAGCACTGGCGCACGCTGCTGCGCGCGCGGGCCGTCGAGAACATGATGTACATAGCCGCCTGCAACCGCGTCGGCGACACGCCGTCGGACAGCTTCCCCGGCTATTCCGCCGTCATCGACCCGTGGGGCGCGCCGCTCTGCGAGGCAGCCGAGGCTCCCTTCGGCGCCTTCGTCGAGATAGAGCCGCGGAAGGCGGAAGAGGCGAGGCGTTTTATAAAGGCGCTCGAAATGCGCAGGCCCGAGCTGTATAAGTTATAATGTCCCCCATAAACTAAAGAAACGGAGTTGTTGCAGAATGAAGAAGATAACGGCGATCATAACCGCGGCGCTCGTGGCGCTCTTCGCCTCCGCGGCTTTCGCGAAGCCGTCGGTCAGCGAATTCAGAGACAAGCAGTTCCCGATAACGAGCCTCAAGACGGTGCTCGTCATGCCTGTCGGCTACGAGATAACCGTGCCGGAGTCCGAGGCCTTCCTCGTCGAGGCCGCGGAGCAGAAATGGAAGGATTTCACGCTGAACAAGAAAGAGCGTTTCCCCTTCGTCATGCGGACGCCGCAGGAGGTAATCGACCGCGCCGCCTTCATCACGGGCGAGCAGCCCGAGCCGATGACGCCGACGCAGCTCGCGCACAAGGCCTACAACATCGCGCCCGACCACGTGGACGCGGTGCTGATGTGCACCGTCACGAAATGCGCCGTCGGCAAGATACACCATCCCGAGGAATACGTTACAAAGTACCGCTACGAGGACAGGCCGGTGTGGCGCAACAACCGCTGGGAGACGGAGCGCGTTCAGGTGCCATACGAGGAATATAAGCCCGCGTGGGACGAGAGCGTCTCTATGGGCGCGGTCAAGATCGAGCTGCGCGCCGCAAAGGACGGACACCTCATCTACGGCGAGACCGTCTCTGCGAACACCGGCGCGGACCTCTTCAGCGAAGCGCCGTCCCTGACGAAGCATATCCAGAACGTAATCGAAAACGCCGCGAAACGAATTCCGGTGAAATAGAAAATGGCGGTGAAACACACTCGCGCCGAGGAGTCGCTGGCGCTTATGAAGGAAGTTTATACGCTTCTCGACGAGCCCGGATGCGGCATATCGTTCTCGCCCGCAAAGAGCGGGAACTTCATGATGTACTGCAGCGGAGATTTTATAGGCGGGCTCTTCGGCGGCGAGCTGTGTCTGGTCTATACGGAGGCGGCCGCGAAGCTGCTCGGCCGCCCCGAGCCCGTCTACCGCGGCTATTCGAGCGAAGCGCTCCACAGAATGCTGCCCGTCCCGCTTGATATGGCGAAGGAGGCGCTGCGGCTGACGAAGCTCGAAACGCTGAGCTGGAAGGAATATGTCTACGACATCGCCGCGGCGGGCGTCGGAGCCGCGGTTTTGGAAGATTTCTATGACGAGAATATCGTCTTTCTAAAGTTCTGCCACGAGAACGGTTTGTTGAAAAAGCCCGTTCTCGACGGACGCGGGCGTATCGTGCAGACATTTTTCATCAAGCGCGACCTGACCGATGAGGGACGAAAATATTTTACGCCGCTGCTCCGCAAGTTTTTAGCGTTCAGCGACAGGAACGGCAGGACGCCGCTTGAAAAAATGCTGCCGCGCTGGTTCTCGGCACTGAAGAAGGCAAATTGAGGCGCGGCGCTAAATTAAGCTCCGCCGCAAAAAGGCATGAAAAAAGCCCCAGCTTTGAACCGGGGCTTGATTTTTTATCTCCGCCAGAATTAGTCGGCAGCGGCGACTTCCTTCTGAGCCTGAGCGGGGTCTATCTGGATGCCGACGCCCATTGTCGTGGCGACGGTGATTCCCTTGATGTAGGTGCCCTTCACCGCAGCGGGGCGCGCCTTGACGATGGCGCGGAGCAGGGCCTTGACGTTCCCGATGAGGTTCTCGACGGGGAACGAAGCCTTGCCCACCGCGTTGTGGGTGATGGCGGTCTTGTCGACGCGGAACTCTACGCGGCCGGCCTTGATCTCTTTGATGGCATCGGCGACGTCGAACGTGACGGTGTTGGTCTTGGCGCTCGGCATGAGTCCGCGGGGTCCGAGGACTTTACCGAGGCGTCCGGCTACCTTCATGATGTCCGGCGTGGCGATTACCGCATCGAAGTCAAGTCTGCCGTTCTGGATCTCAGCGACCAGGTCTTCGCCGCCGACGATGTCCGCGCCCGCGTCCTGGGCTTCCCTCTGCTTCTCGCCGAGGGCGAGGACGGCCACTCTCTTCGTGTGGCCGGTTCCGAAGGGAAGTACGATGGTGCTGCGCACCTGCTGGTCCGCGTGGCGGGGGTCAACGCCCAGACGAACATGGAGTTCGAGGCTTTCGTCAAACTTCGCCGTCGCGCATTCTTTAGCGAGCGTTACGGCTTCCGAAAGCGGATACTGTTTCGTGAGATCGACTTTTTCGAGCAGCGCCTTGTAACGTTTTCCTGTTCTTGACATTTAATTTTCCTCCTTGTGGTGATAGCGGACGTTCTTCGCGTCCTTCCACTCCCGGCGTGCCGGGATATCAGGCTATTTTACTATTTCGAATCCCATCGAGCGCGCCGTGCCTTCGATCATGCGCATAGCCGCTTCGATGTCGTTCGCGTTGAGGTCGGGCATCTTGAGAGCCGCGATCTCTTCAACCTGCTTCTTCGTGAGCTTGCCGACCTTGTCCTTGTTCGGAACCGCCGAGCCCTTGTCCTTGCCGGCGGCCTTCTTGATGAGGACGCTTGCAGGCGGGGTCTTGAGGACGAAGGTGAAGCTGCGGTCGGCGTAGACCGTGATGACGACCGGGATGATGAGTCCGACCTGGTCGGCCGTCTTGGCGTTGAACGCCTTGACGAATTCCATAATGTTGATGCCGCGCTGTCCGAGCGCCGGTCCTACCGGCGGCGCCGGCGTGGCTTTACCCGCGGGAAGCTGAAGCTTGAGCTCCCCAACTACTTTCTTAGCCATGACGATGTTTCCTCCTTAGATTGAAAGCCTCCGCTCCGTGCGGAGACTGTTATTCATTTGTCAAAGTGCGCGCGCGGAGACGCCCGCGCTATATCTTCTCCAAGTCGTTGTAGTCCGCTTCGACGTCGGTCTCGCGGCCGAACACCGTAATGCGGAACTTTATCTTAGCCTTGTCGGCGTCTATCTCGACCACCGGTCCGCTCTGTCCCGCGAACGGCCCGTTCTTCACCTGTATCATGTCTCCGATGTGGAAGTCGACCTCCACCTTCGGCTTGGCCTCTTTGCCGAGCTTGCGCATGATTTCCTCGGCTTCTTTGGGCGAAAGCGGGATAGGATGGTTGCCGGAGCCCACGAAGCCCGTGACCCCAGGCGTATGGCGAACGACATACCAGGACTGGTCCTCGAGTATCATTTCGACCAGGACGTAGCTCGGGAAGACCTTGCGCTTCACGCGCTTCGTCTTTCCGTCTTTTATCGTCACTTTTTCCTCAACGGGGACGAGGACACGGAAAATCCTGTCTTCCATGCCCATAGTGGCGATGCGCTGGTCGAGATTCGCCTTGACCTTGTTCTCGTAGCCCGAGTAGGTCTGGACTATATACCAGCGGCGTTCCTGTGTATTTCCGAATAATTCGCTCATGTCAAAAGAGGACGTAAGCCCTCTCCACCTCCAAGATTACTGTCGAGACGCTTTTGCTGCCCGAGAGGCTTTTACTGGATGAACTTGGAGAATACTCCGGTGAGTATTAAATCTACCAGTCCAAGATAAGCCGACGCGATAGCCGTGACGACGATTACGATCAGCGTGGAATACCAAAGCTGCTGTTTCGTCGGCCACGCTACTTTTTTAAGTTCGGCTCTTGACTCCCGCACATAGTCGAGGACTTTATCCATCAACCCCGACCTCCTCGTTTATCGACTTTGATATAAGTTGTATTTCTAACCGTTCCAGGAGAATAAAAAAATGGCAGGCCTGGAAGGATTCGAACCCTCAACCCCCGCATTTGGAGTGCGGTGCTCTAACCAGTTCGAGCTACAGACCTGCATGCGAAGAGTATTCTACACTATTTGCACTCTTTATGCAAGGTGTGCTTGTCGCAGAACTTGCAATATTTTTTCTTCTCCAGCTTTTTCTGTGCCTTTTTCTTGTTTACAAGCGTGACGTAGTTGCGGCGCTTGCACTCGGTGCACTGAAGACCGATGATGTCAGCCATGCTTATTCACTCCAGACGAAAAATTTAATTTGAAAGGGCGGCCGCTGACAGCCGCCCCTTTCGTTTTGGCTAAAACTAGTCGAGGATCTCGGTGACGACGCCGGCGCCGACCGTGCGGCCGCCTTCGCGGACTGCGAAGCGGAGTCCTTCCTGCATCGCTATAGGAGCGATGAGTTTGACTTCGAAGGTGCTGTTGTCGCCAGGCATTACCATTTCGACGCCCTCGGCAAGCTTGATCTCGC
>ENA-OQCL01000875-OQCL01000875.1-human-gut-metagenome-genome-assembly--contig:-NODE-875-length-12540-cov-3.129380_pt1 | contig 12540 bp, 15 predicted proteins | sample MGYA00242502_ERZ504586 | MGnify/ENA primary metagenome ERZ504586 (study PRJEB26092, sample SAMD00036316) | human gut metagenome | host: Homo sapiens | study: EMG produced TPA metagenomics assembly of... | reverse complement strand
GCATTGTGGCGTTTGTTATGCTGATTCGGCGTTTCCATACGCCGCCGCCAGAAAGTTGGAAAGCCGCGCGCATGGATACCGGCATTGACGCTGTTCCCGTTTGTGTACGTTGTTTTGTGCTCTACCAGGTGTTACGACGCAGGAAGCGCCGCAGGTGAGAATAACGCGTGGATGTTTTGCCTGCTTGTGATGTGCGCGGTCGATATGGTTGCACTGTTTCTGCTGGATCAACTGGAATCCACTGCGCAGATGCGGGAAGCGCTGGCCGTTGCACACCAGCGTGCGGAAATTCAGGCAGCCAATGTTAAGGCGCTAGGTGATTCCTACACGGCCCAGCGGAAAATGACGCATGAGTTCCGCGGGTATCTCTTCACCCTGTCCGATTTGCTGGCAAAAGGCAATACAGCGGCGGCCCAAAGTTATCTCGACGAATTGAAAGTGCGCCAAACCGAGCGCATCCTACTGGTGAATACGCACAATCCCATCATAGATGCGATTTTCAATCAGAAGGGCTATGCGGCCAAAGAACAGGATATTGATCTGCATTTTGAGATCAATGACCTTTCTGAAATGTCGATTCCTTCGGTCGATTTGACAGTCGTGATGAGCAATTTACTGGACAACGCCATCGAAGCCTGCGAAAAATTGGAAAAGCAGGAGCGTCGCATGGCCGTGAAAGCAATCTATAATAAAAGTGACAACCCACCGACGCTGTTTTTCTCAGTCGAAAATGCTAGCAAGTCAGTCGAAATTTTTGGCGATCATATCCCCACCACCAAGCCAGAACCGGAACTGCACGGCTTTGGCCTTCCGAATGTAATGGATATCCTGCACAAATATGGCGTTTTTTATCTGATGGATTATAAAGACGGCTCTTTCCTATTCTGCCTTGAATGGCCGGATACAGCCAAGCAAAAAGCAGTTGTTACTGTACAAAATAAGTAAAACTTGTAGTTGCGCACGGAATTTTGCAGTTTTACCGTTTTTCTAGACTTTTCAGACAAATCGGTCTATCGTATTCAGCAAGGGGGGCACAGTATGGAACACCTTGCCGAAACGATGACCGATTTTTTGCTTCGGCGCAAGTACATCACCGAGGAACAGACCGAGTGGTGCCACTATATGCTGATCAAAAATATTATGAGCATTGCTTCGCTTGTGCTGTTGCTGCCCTTGGGGGCGTTGATCGTCGGCTGGGGCGGCACATTGTTTTACACGTTTGTGTTTCGCTTTCTGCGAGCACGCACCGGCGGTTACCACGCCAAAACGCCGCACGGTTGTCTGCTAGGTTCCGTCTGCTGCCAGTCCGTGATGCTGTTTTTATCGGCACATATGCCCGACCCGGTTGTTTCCGCGTTTATCGCGGGATTTTCCTGCCTGTCAATCGCACTGTTCGGCCCTGCCAATCACCCGGAACTGCACCTGAGCGAGAAAGAACTGAAAGCACTTCAGCCGCGCATTTACATTCGGCTGCTGATTGTGGTCGCCCTTACGGCAGTTCTTTTATTTTTCCGCCCCGATTGGGGTGCCTGTACAGCGTTCGGTGTTTTTGCGGCTGCGTTATTACTTGTAATCTCGTTGCAAGGCTATGGTGCACAATAGCCTTTATATTACCAGACTTTAGGAGAAAAAACATGAACACAAAAGAATCTCTGCCCCATGCACTGGGCCGTAAAGCCCTTGACGCTATGATCCGCCGTGAATACGATGGTTGGCCGCCGAAAACGCAATGGTCCCTTTACCAGCCCCACCGCCCTGAAAAGAAGCCGTCTGAACCAAAAGACCAGAGCAAAAACCGTTTGTAATCCAACCTAACATTCTATTGCCCGTTGCATCCTGTATGCAACGGGCATTTTTTTGACAAAAAAAGATTTTTGGGGGTAAATGTATCAAAAGGTGAAAAGTTTAGGCGCTAGGATATCCCCATAGCAAAGCGAAGGGAGGGAAACCGCAGTGCAGCCGAATGAACGCCGCAGAAGAATCATTGAAATTCTGAATCTGCGCCGTCAAGATACCATGCAAAATTTGGCGAATGAATTCGGTGTATCGCGGCTTACAATTTATCGGGATCTTCTGGTCTTGGAGGAAAGCTACCCGCTGCGTCACATACATGGACGGGCGGTGTTGCCTTGCCGAAAGGGTATTACTTAAACACGCAACATTTGACGCCTATTCAAGCAGAAGCAATTCGGCGAAATCTTGATGTCGTATCTCCCCAAGACCGCGCGATTTTCCAAAGCATCCTAAACGACTTTGCTTGGCCTGTGTAAGCAGACCCCACCTTGACAACTTCATATCCAGCACGACAGGTACGTTCCCGCCCAAGTGAGCGACACGGGAAAGCGCGCCATGACGCACAGGGCAGTTGCCTTGTGCCGAGCGATTCCGCTTGCCCCAAAAGCAGCCATGATCCGCTGTTTCGCCACGACCTTGGATGGAGTCATAATGATACGCCTGTTGCCCCGCACATCAGACGGGGCGGCCGAGCCTTGGTTGCAATGTTAGACCTTGGCAATGCCGGCGAGCGGCTGTTTGTCAGCAGCCCGCCTGTCGTGTTCCCGGCGCTTGGGGTGCGAGCGGCAAATAAAGCGCGACAAAATCAACCATACCGTTGATGCCAAATCCGTGCGGCGCAGCGAAAACTGCGCCGTATTAGTTTGTCATCAACGGGGAAAGAAGCAAAAGATGAACCACGAAAGCGGGTACGAGCGGGCGCACAGGCAGGCGGAGCATATTTTCCGCAACCTGCTGCCCGCCCACGGCATGGCCGTGCGCGAGGGGCAGATTGCCCTCTGCCACGCCATGCTGGATGCCCTGTTCAACAAAGAAGTTTTTGCTCTGTGAGGCCGGGGTCGGCATCGGCAAAACGCTGGCCTATCTGGTGGCCTGTGTGCTCTGGCAGCAGCAGCGTCCCGCGGCATTGGTCGAGCCGGTCGTGATCTCCACCAGCAGCGTGACCCTGCAGGAAGCCATCCTGCGGGAATATCTGCCGTTTCTGTCGCAGGTTTTGCTGCAGGAGCATATCATTCAAGCACCGATCTGTGCGGTGGTGCGCAAAGGCAAGGAGCGTTTTTGCCCTGCGACCTGCGCTTGCAGCTGCGAAAAACACAGGTTAAACAGCGCGGCCAAGGGCACGATGCCGAAATGCGCTCTCTATATAATGTAAGCCGCAATTTGGATCTGGATCAGGCCGAGGGGCTTTCCAATTTTGACCGCCGCCTGATTTGTGTGCCGGAGCATTGGCCCAAAAAAGCTGCTCGCGCGGCGAAAGCTGCCGCTACCGAAAATATTTGGAAGAAGCCAACGGACGGCGCGTTACCATCCAAATTTGTAACCACAATTTTCTGTTGGCAGACGCCACGCACAGGCAGGAGAAATGGCCGCGGCTGCTCAAAAACTATCAGGCGCTCGTCATTGACGAGGCCCACAAACTGCCTGAAGCGGCGGCGCAGATGTACGGCAGGCGCTTTTCTGTGCAGGACGGCGAGAATTTGTGCCGCCTGCTGGAAAAGAGCCACTGCACTCACACGGCACAGCAGCTACGGGAGCGATTAACGGCACTGCAAGCAGCGTTTTGCGCAGATGAAATAGTAAATGCAGCAGTCGCCTTTTGTCCGAGCAATGTGCAAAATGCTGCGCTTTTGTCCGCACAGGCAGCTTTCCGGCAGGCAGCGGTGACCCGTACTGCCAAGCCGCTGCCCGCATGGCCGCTGCACCGGCTGAGAGAAAGTGCCGATGTTTTGCAGCTTTTTATCGAGCAAAATTCGAACTGTATTCTGTATATTCAATACGATTCAGACGGAAAACCAACCCTTTGCGCCGACTGTCGTGACCTGCCTGCCCGGCTGGACAAAGCCCTGTGGAGTGTTCGGCAAGCGGCCATCCTCACCTCCGGCACACTGTCCGCTGGTGGGAATTTTACACATACTGTGCAGCGTATAGGGCTGAACAACCCGCAAACTTTCCGCGCTGAATCGCCGTTTGACTACAAGCGCAACTGTATTTTATATTTTCCCAAAACGCACCAGTACGCCGCTTGACGAGGTAGAGTGGTTAAGTCAGGAAATTGAACAGCTGGTGCAAGTGTGTCACGGTCACGCGCTGGTGCTGTTCACGTCCTACGACCAGGTGGGCCGCGTGCAGCAGAGGTTGCAGGGGCTGCTTGCGTATCCACTGCTGACCGCCCGCCGCAACGGGCAGTTGTTCGTGCAGGCATTCAAACAGCTGCCGAACGCTGTTTTGTTCGCAGCTGGGCCGTGTTGGGAGGGCGTGGACTTTCCGGGCGACCGAGTGTCTCTGCTGATCATCGCCCGCCTTCCGTTTCCTGTGCCGGACCCTGTCAGCGACGCGGAAAAGGCCAAGTATCCCGACCTGCACAGCTATATCCAGGCCGAGGTCATCCCGACCATGCAGAAAAAGCTGCGGCAGGGCTTTGGCCGCGCCATCCGCACTGAAACCGATACTTGCACCGTTGCCATTTTGGACCCGCGTGCTGCACCCGGAGGGCGGTACCACAGGGCTGCACTGGACGCTTTGCCCAAGATGAATATGACCCAAGACATCAAGGATGTCGAGCACTTTATCCGCGCTGTGAAAGGCGCGGAATATTTTTTTGCCTGAAACGGCCCCTTGCAATTTCGATTCAGCATTGAAATTGCAAGGGGCCGCTTTTATTTTGCCCAAACATCGGAGGTAATGATTATGCGGGCTGTTTATTTTATCCAGGAAACCAAAAACGCCGATTTAACCATGCGTCAGCAGCAGCTCTTATGTTTGCGCGCGGCGCGCAGGCTGCGCTGGTATTGCTGCGAGGCCGTGTTTGCCGAGGCCGGTACCGAAACCGCTTCGCTTGCCCTGCGTCCCGGTATGCAGGAGCTTTTGCGCAGCGCCGCCGACGGAGAGTTTGATGTGCTGCTGATCGTGGACGCCGAACATCTGTTTTGCAGTCAGGCGGAAATCGAGGGTTTGATCTCCACACTGCTGCGCTCCGGCGTACACACCTTTTGTGCCAAAAGCGGCCACTGGCTGGAACCAAACGGCCGACACTGGATGGTGCTGCCGAACTACGATTCGATCAACATGGATGATTGGGAGGGCTTCGATGTTTAACTTGTTTTGTACACTGCCCGCGCTGCCGGCAGCGAAACCGCAGCCGATTCCGCTGCGCTGTATGAAAGTTCCGCCTCTGCCTGTCACCCCGAACCGCGCTGTGGTCTACGCCCGCACGGCAGACCGGCACGTCGGCGTGCTGGAAACCCAGTACAATTCCGTTCTGGCTGCTGCAAGAGAGGACGGCTGCATCGTGGTCGATGCCGCGATAGAGCATCGCCCCGGCAGCAGTCTGCGAAAGCCCGGTTTGCTTCGCTTGCTGAAAGTGATTCGCAAGGGTGAGGCCAACGTGCTGTATGTCCAAGACCTTTCCCGCCTGCATGGCAGCCCTTTTTTGGCTGTACCTGTTGTTCTGCTGGATGCAGGATCACAACGCCAAAATTGTTACGGTGGCCTGTGACATCCGCTATTCCTTACATTATGACCTGCACATTGAGCAAAAACTCCTTGAGCGTGCCGCCAGAAAGGGGCGGGATGTGCCATGGATCGTTTGAATGATTCGACCTGTCCTATCAGTACTTGTAAAAATACCGTCAAATTGCAAATCGGAGAAAGCATCGTCACGCTGACATTCACGGGGAAAAGCACAGAAAACACCCGCGCCAAGCTGGTTGCGCTTTTGTCCGAAGCCTACTCGGAACGGGTCAAAAAGTGGCAGTAATATGCCAGATTTGTTGTTGGGTTTGGTGATAGATAAACAGCGTGATTCATGATATGTTGGGTGGTAAAACGAGGGAAACGACGATTAAATCTGGTGCGCGGCGCAGCGGATGACGTGCGATAGACGCTGCGACGTGTGCCAAGCCCGCAGGGCGGGATTTATTCGGCGTTTCCCAATGGAGGTGAAACAAGATGACGAGAGTGGAATGCCTATATCGCGTGTCCACCAAGGGGCAGGTAGACCATGACGATATCCCCATGCAGCGAATCGAATGCCGCAAATTTGCCGAGCAGCAGGGGTGGAATATCATCAAGGAACTGTGCGAAAAGGGCGTTTCGGGCTTTAAGATTTCCGCCGACGACCGCGATGCCATCCAGGAGCTGCGCGAGGACGCCATGAACCAACGCTTTGACGTGCTGCTCGTATTCATGTTCGACCGCCTTGGCCGGCGCGACGATGAAACGCCGTTTGTAGTCGAATGGTTCGCCAAGCAGGGCATCCGCATTTTCAGTGTAAAAGAGGGTGAGCAGAAGTTTGAAAGCCATACTGATTCGCTCATCAATTACATTCGTTACTGGCAGAGCGAGGGCGAGTCGCGCAAAACATCCATGCGCATCAAAACCCGCCTTGACCAGATGCGCGGCGAGGGGCTGTACACGGGCGGCACGCCGCGATATGGCTACCGCGCCGTGGAAAAGGGCCGCCGAAAACAAAAAAGGACAAGCCGGTAAAAGACTTGGAGATTTGCCCTGAAGAAGCTGCCGTGGTGAAAGAGATTTTTGAGCGCACAGTGTACGAGGGAGCGGGTTCATTTATTTTGGCAACAGAACTTTCGGCGCGCGGGGTGCGCACCCATCATGGGGCACAATTCAATGTCTCCACCATAAACAAAATCCTGCGCGACCGCCAGTATTTGGGCTATCTCATCACCCAGGACATTACTTCACCGCACCTGCCCGAACTGCAGATCATTGACGAAGCCCTGTTCAACGCCGCACAGGAGATTACCGAACAGCGCAAGACGCAGAACGCCGCGTGGCGCAATATCCCGCGCCAAAATTGCAGTGGTGTGCTGCTCGGCGGGAATCTCTACTGCGCCGCCTGCGGCAGCCGTATGACGTCCAGCAGCCCCGGAGAGGGGGCAAAGCGCCCCTATGCCGAGTACATCTGCTACATGGGCGCGAACCACCGCATTGCGTGCAGCGGGCAGAAAGCCTATGTTGCCAAGCGCGTGGATGATCTGGTGCTGCGGGTGACAGGGATGCTGCTGAACACGATCCAGGACACCCCCAAGGACGAATCCATCGAAAAGCGGGTATTGGCCGAGGTAAAAGACTTGGAGCGTCAGTTGGCGGACACCCGCAAACAGGCAGACGAGGCCGCCAAAGCACAGGAAGCACTGGAAATGGAGGTTTCCCGCTGCCTGATGGGACAGAGTCAGTTCACCGCCGAGATGCTGAGCAAGCTGATTGAACAGGCCGCGCAGAAGCACAAAGCCTTGAACCACACCGCTGCCGAACTGGAACAAAAGCTGGCCGACCAGAAGAAAATTGCCGACGGCGTACAAACCTACTACGACCGCTTCTTAGGCTGGAGCATGGAGTTTGGCATGGCGAGCTTGGCGCGGAAACGGATCATCATTGCACAGCTTTTCAAGCGCATTGAACTGGATCGCGGGTACAATTTGCACTTTGAGGTGGACTGGAACTACGAGCAGTTCATCGACAGCGTGAACGTCAAGGGCAAGCAGGGGATCACCGCGGTCGGCATTACACTGCCGCCGAAGGTTCGCCCAAAGGCAGGCAAGACTGCCAAGGCCAGCCAAACCGCGAAGAATGGCCGCAAGCGGAAAGCCGAACCGATCAGCGCATGACGCGAGGTGATTTTCAAGATTTTTCGCGTAAAATACATGATGAACAGCAGTTGGCCTGCCAAAAATCGGCAGGCCAACGAAGCTATGGAAATCGACAAGTAAATCAGCACAAAAGAAAAGCGATAGAGCGTTACACTCTATCGCTATTTGGCTGCCCCAGTCCGACTTGAACGGACGACACCCTGATTAACAGTCAGGTGCTCTAACCAACTGAGCTATGGGGCATTATTTTCGCTGCAACGTCCAAAATTGGCGTTTGGCAGTCGATGCTATGGAAGAATTTGCTGATTAACCTGTGCTGTATGCACTAACCAACTGAGCTATGGGGCAATATTTATTTGCGCTGTAAGCACGCTTGCTTGATTCAGCTTTATAGTATAGCAACTGGGCAAGAGAATGTCAAGCATAAATTTCGAAAAAAAATCTAAAAATTTTTTGAAACCTGTCGGGAAGATTTTTTCGGGGGCTGACAGGGTTTGCATTTATGCGCGGGTGGGGTGGTATCATCATAACACGCAAAGAGAACAGCGGCCGCTGCCTTTGGCCAGGGCGGCGGAGCTGTTCACAGCATGGTGCGGCGATACAAGCCGCCAGCCGGGCAAAGGGACAGCAAGGGCGCACTGCCGGGTACCAACGTACATATCCGCCATTGGCGGCAGGCAGGAGCAGGGGCGTCAAAGCAGGAACAGAACCCGGCGGGGCATGGTGGAGAGAATCCATAATAGCCGCCAGCCATGCAGCGCGGACAGGCATTGGGCTTGAACAGAGAGGGTGATCCCCGCAGGCGGATAAGGCGGGCTGTGCGGGGCTTCCGCTGTGGGCGGAATGGGAAGGAGGCTGACACAATGAAAGAGCGTGTACGTTTTGCTGTGGGAGCAGCTTCGATGGTATTAGCGGCGTGCTGCCTGATGGGCGCGCTGTTTACGGCGTGGCTGCGCTGCGTAGCCGGGGCGGTGACCCAGGCGGCAGGCTGGGCGGTGATGCAGCAACTGGATTTGAAGGAACAACCGTGGGCGGCTGGTACCGGCCTGCAGGCGGGTGGTACGCCGCACCGGGTAACGCTGGCGGTGGAGCCGGGCAGCTTACGGGGCAATGAGGGACTGCTGGATCAGGCTGCCTTGGGCGCACCGCCCGGAACGGAAATAGGACAGCCCGGAGATAAGAGTCAATGAAGCGGGCGGGGATCAGTCTGGCGCTGGCGGTGATGCTTCTGCTGGGGGCAGCAGCCCCGGTTCAGGCCCAGGCAGAGGAAACCGGGCTGGCGGCGGAGGCGGAAAGCTTTTACCGGTCGGTTCTGGCAGCGAAAGACCGCGAAACACTGCAAACCTATCTGGACTGCTTTTCGAACCAGCGCCGGGTGGAACTGCGGGCAGAGCTCCCCGCAACGCTGCGGCAGGGGCTGGATACCGTTTTGCAGCAGATGAAACTGCCGTCCATCACCCCGGTAGAGGAGAACACGCAGCAAAAAGGAGACCGGCTGGCAGCTGGATGCCAGCACAACCTGGGACGATGCCGCGGGTAGCTACACCCTGCGCCTGGAAACCAGTAGCGAAGCGGGCGGGGCAGACGCGGTGATCCGCTATACCCTGGCATCGGAGCTGGATGCCGGCAGTGCGCGGCTGCAATACTGGGCGGTGGACAAGACCCCGCAGGGGTGGAGCCAGACGATGCAGAACTGCCCTAAAGTGGCTGCGGCGCTGGATAACGGGGTGTTGACGGTTTCCGGGTTTGATTTTACAACAGGCAAAAAGCTGGTGGTCCAGCTTGCCGGGCTGCAGCCAGCGCGCGGCAGCAGCTTTGGCGGGCAGGGCATTCCGGTGGGGGAAGGAGGGATTCTGCAAACCGTACATGAAACCGATTATATGGTGCGATACCCGGCGGTTGGGATGGACCTGCCGCTGAATGCACCGTGCTTCCCGGTAGACCAAACGATACAGGACGGGCAGGCAGTGAACTTTGGCTACATGCTGCGCCCGCCGCACGGGGATAGCAGCGCCCTGCCGGACGGCACAAACAATGCGTGGTGCAACGCAGCCTATACGGTAACGGATGCCAATGGCCAGGTGATGGGGTGCTTCCGCGTGGGGGCCGGGCAGCCCGTTGGCGCCGGGCGGTGGGATGCGCCGCTGCCGCAAATCTGCCCCCAAAGCGATACCCAATATACGGTGACACTGACCCTGACGGCGGTACAGGATGCGGCAGGTTCCGGCCCAAGCGGAACCGCGCAGGCTGCGTGCAGCAGCACAGCCCAGGTATTTGTGCAGCCGTAATCATTTGCAACAGACAAAAGCCCGCACGGCAAAGCAAGCTGCTGTGCGGGCTTTGCGCTGTATTGCGCGGGAAATTATGGTCAGGGCCTGTTTTTGGCGGCAAAAATATGCTACAATAAACACCAAAGCTTTATTTTTATGGATACGGCAAAAGCCAGCAGGGAGGTGTACGGCAATGCCAAACCGAGAAGGCGGATACGGCGGCTACCAGAGCAGCCAGCCGCAGCAGAACAGAATGCCCAGGAAAGTGAACGCGCCCGGCAGCGGCAAGGTACGGCGCGGGGTGGATCCGGCGGGCCTTGGGGCACAGCGCCCCCCGCAGCGGCCCACCCGCCCGGCGCAGCAGCCACCGGAGCCGCCGCCGCGCCGCCGTACAGCGGAACGCCCGGCGGTCCAGCCGCAGCCCGTGCACCGGGCAGCACCCCGCCCGCAGCAGCGGTCGGCCTATCATGCGCAGCAGCCCAACCGGGGCAGCGCGCCGCATCCCCGCCTATATTGCAAACCGCGCCTGCCGGACCGGCGGGTAATCCTTGCGGGCACAGCGGCGGGCATTCTGCTGTTGGCCGGGGTGATTACCCTGCTGCTGCCAAGCAACAAAGCTGTGGAAAATGTGCCGGTTGGCACAGAGCAGACCGCCCAGGCCGGGCGGCTGGTGGCCCCCGTGCCCTATGCCGACAGCGATGGCTCCGGCAACGGCGGCCCAAGCATTGACTGGGGAACCATTGGCCCGGTGCAGCAGGCCGAAACCTATACTTACACCGCTGCCCCGCAGGCCCCCGACATGGTGCCGGAGTTTGGCCGGGTGAGCACCGATTGGTTTTCCGATGCGGCATTTTTGGGTGATTCTTTGACCGCAGGCATTGCGTATTATGACATTAACGTGGGTGGTGCGCTGGTGCTGGGGTATGAAGGCACCAGCCCCAACCAGATCGTGAACCGCACCGCACTGAAAAACACCAACGAGGACGATGCCGAGCAGGTTCCGCTGGATATCCTGGCCGAGCAGCAGCCCGCCAAGCTGTACCTGCTGATCGGCACCAACGCACTGGCGGGATTGGGCAATGATGAAGGCTTTTTGGCGTATTACGGCAAACTGCTGGATGAATTGCAAAGCACGCTGCCCAACAGCATGATCTTTGTGCAGTCCATTTTGAACGTGCGGCCCGAAGCACTGGACCAGGCCCCCGGCCTGACCCCCGAGCGCGTGGGCAGCATGAACGATAAAATCAAAGAAATGTGCAAGGAGCGCGGGTTCTATTACCTGAACCTGACCGAAGCCTTTACCGGGGAGGATGGCTACCTGACGGCGGATTATGCCCAGAATGACGGCATCCACCTGACGGTTGCCGGGTACTCCCACTGGATGGACTACCTGTGCACCCATGTGCCGTACAACAAAAACAACCCCTACCAGCAGGGCAGCACCTATTATCTTTCGGACGAACTGCGGCAGCTGATTGCGGACCTGCCGTAAACAAGATATGTGAGGAAAAGGAATGCCAAACCCGTATAACCCGAACCCCTATAACGAAGACCAGGACCGTGCGCGGCAGCAGCCGCTGTATGACCAGCCCGGCGGCCCCCGGCAAGACGCCAGCCAGGAATACCACAAAGGGGATGGTGTGTTCCAAATCCCCTGGTGGGTGATCGTAATCACATTCTGCTTTGCGGCGTGGCCGATTGGCGTTGCAATGATGATCATCAACCATCTGCTGCGAATGGGCAAAATCTCTGCGCCGCAGAGCTGGAGCCAGAACAACCGGCAGACCGGCCAGCCGTACACCGTCCGCCCCATCTATGCGGACCCGCAGAAAGCGGAAAAGATGCGCCGGGATGCCCAGCGCGTGGTGCAGAGAGCGGAAGAAGCCGCGCACAAAGCCGAGAAGCGGGTCGAGATCTACCAGAACGCGGACCGCGCACAGGCGTATGACCCGGAGCAGACCGCCCGCCAGAATGAGCGCGGCCGCAAGGATAAAGGTGAGGGCTGGAGCATTGCCCTGACGGTTCTGGGCGTGATTTTTTCCATTGCCATGGTGGCCAACCTGCCGGAAGCCGTGTATTGGCTGCCGGAAGCCCTTACGCAGGGCGGCAGTTACTGGACCTGGCTGTTCCAGGATCTTGTGGGCAGCGTGACCCTGTTGTTTGCGGGCGCGGGCTTCCTGTTTGCCGGGTGGAAGCTGCGCACCGGCCGCCGCATGCGCAAAAAGATCAGTAACATTGTTGGCAACGCCCCTTACATGAAAATTCAGGAGATCGCGGATGCCATCCCCTGCAATTACGCCAAGTGCTGCAAGCACCTGGAAAACTGCATTGACAAGGGCGTGTTTGGAGAGAACGCCTACCTGGATATGCGCACCGGTACCCTGGTGGTACGCGGCGCACCGCCCGCTCCGCAGCCTGCCCCCGCGGCAGCCCCAAAAGCCCAGCCGGAAGAAGCAAAGGCGGAGGACAATTATGCCCAGATTCTGAACCAGCTGCGGGCCTTGAATGATGCCATCCCCGGCGAGGAAATGTCCGATAAGATCAGCCGGTTGGAAGCCGTCAGCGCCAAAATTTTTTGCCCAGGCCAAGCAGAACCCGGACAAGCTGCCGCAGATGCGCAAGTTCATGGATTACTATCTGCCCAC
>ENA-OQCL01000874-OQCL01000874.1-human-gut-metagenome-genome-assembly--contig:-NODE-874-length-12542-cov-2.566170_pt1 | contig 12542 bp, 16 predicted proteins | sample MGYA00242502_ERZ504586 | MGnify/ENA primary metagenome ERZ504586 (study PRJEB26092, sample SAMD00036316) | human gut metagenome | host: Homo sapiens | study: EMG produced TPA metagenomics assembly of... | reverse complement strand
CGGGGGAGCCGTGCAGGCAGTAGGCACAGGCAGGGGCAATGTGCGCGCCGTAGTAACTCCTTTTTAAACATTAGCCTCACCCCTAAAAACAAAAATATACTGTTATTTATTATAAAGGTTTGTCGAACCTTGTAAAGTGCTGCGCACAAGAAAGGCAAAACCCAGCAGCGCTGCATCGGGGCGGCAGCCGGGAAATTGGCACGAACCCCTTGCCGAAAGGCTGCTGCAGACAGCCAGACTGCCCGGCAAAAAGCGCACGCAGAGCCGAACCAGCCCCTAGCAAAAAGAAAAAGTGCAGTACCCGGCTGAGCAGCAGGGCGCGCGGGCAGAACGCATCCCCGGAAAAAAGCTGTATCTGGGACCAGACTGAAAGGCCGAGCAGACTCAAAACGGCGCAGCAGCCGTAGAGCGCTATCTGCCCGCCCCGCGCGGCAGCATCCGCGCAACCGGCGCTGATCTCCAGCGCAGCACTGAGCAGCAGGGGCGGCACCGGTAAAAACGCACGGATGACCGCGCCCACGATGCGGAAAAACACCACGCACCCGCAGACAGACAGGCTTGCACTGACGGCCGAGGAGATGGCGCAGGGCAGTCCGGATATCTGCGGCGGGGCGGGCGGTGCCGGCCGGGCGGCGGAAAAAGCGCGGCTTGGACGGCCAGAGGCAGAAAAAAGATCCAGACAGGCCGTAGCCGCGAGGTTTGCCGCAAGCTGTGCGGTGTATAATAATACCCCCCAGCTGCAGGCGTCCCAGCAGCAGCCCGCCCACGCAGCCTATGACAAAGCCCGGCCCGGAGCAGCAGCCCAGCAGAAGCAGCCTCCGGGCGTCCCGGCGGCTGATGCGCTGCGCGCCGTATAGCCGACCGGCCAGCTGTGCCGATACCGCATACCCGCCCAGCCAGGACAGTGCAACGGCCTGCGCGGCCTCGGGTGTTTCCAGCCCCAGCAGCCGCTGCAGGGGGCGCAGCAGCCGGGCAGGCGGCGGGGCAGCCGTCAGCAGCTCGCACACCACAAAAAAGGGGAACAGCGCGGGCAGCACGCTCGCAAGGCAGAGTGCTGTGCCGGAGGCAAAGCCCTCCGCCGCAGCCTCCGGTGCTGCCAGCAGCAGTATGCCCAGCACCCCCGCTGCTGCCACCGCCGCGCGCTGTCGTTTTTTGCAGTTGTTCATATTGCGCACCTCACTGCGTATATTTGGGTAACAGTTTTGCGCGGGGAGGGAACAGCCATGAAACCGAAAAAGCCGCATCCCCGCAAGCACCATGGGCGCCCCGACCTGCGCCGTATGCTGGCCCCGCCGCCGCAGGGCTTTTACCGCCTGCCGGAGATGGAACTGCGGGGCGGCAGCCTACTGACAGACGGCTGCCGCCGGGTGCTGGATTTCACCCCGCAGCGCATCTGCCTTGATATGGGGGACACTCTGGTAACATTGTATGGCGAGGAGCTGCGGATAGAATCCTTCGCGGGCAAAAGATTGATTCTGGCCGGGCGGTTTGCGCGGGTCGAGCTGCGCAGCAAGTGGGAGGTGACGCAGCCGTGAAACTTAGGCTTTGGGCTGCGGATACCTTCCGCTTTTCGGTGCAGGGACCGGAGATCCACCGGTTCCTCAACCATGCGGCTGCAGCGGGGTGCGCCTGCGCCGCGTCCGCTGGCAGAAGGACGGCTGCAGCGCAGCCGCCGATGGCATAGATCGCCGCAGGCTGGAAAAAATCGCGGCGGACGGCGGCTGGGTCATCACAGTGACAGCGCGCCGCGGCCCCGGCCGCCGCGCCGAGTCCTTGCTGCAGACCCGCCCCGGGCTGGCGGCGGGCATGATTTTGTTTTTGGTGCTTCTGAAATTTCTGGGCGGGTTTGTCTGGTGCGTGGACTTCGGCGCGATGGATGCCGACCTGCAGCCCATGATGCGTCAGCTGCTTGCCGACTGTGCTATCCATGAGGGAACCCGCCTGACAAAGCCGCTGCTGCAGGCGGCACAGGCGAAGGCTTTGCGCCGCAGTGAGACATTCGGCTGGATCAGCCTGAATTTTATCGGCGGCTGCCTTTCTATCGAAAGCACCCCCGCCCAGACCCGCACTGTCCGGGAACCACCGCCCACGGCGGGGCTGTATGCGAGGGCGGATGGTGTGATTTTGGCAGTAGAGATCGAGAGCGGCTTTGCTGCGGTGGAGCCGGGGCAGACAGTGACGGTGGGTCAACCGCTGGCCGCCGCAGAAAGCTGGACCGCAAGGGAAATGCGGTGATACAAGGCGCGCAGGGGCGCATTGTGGCGCGGGTGCAGCGGCAGTACACGGCCAGCCGGCCGCTGACGGTCAGGGCTTGTGCCTATACGGGTCGCAGCACAGAGCGGACAACGCTGTATCTGCCCGGCTATACCCGCACGGAGGAAACCGACGCACCGCTGCGCAGCGCAGAGATGCAGACAGAATGGCAGCCCCTGCGTCTGGGACGCTTGGCACTGCCCGGCTGCCTTTGCCGTGTGACAAGCCGGGAGCGGGCTGTGCAGACGCTGATCTACCCGGAGAGGACCGCTGCCGCGCTGTCGCTGCGCGATTGCCGGGCGCAGCTTCTCAAGGAATTTTCCCGATGCTGAGATAGAGGCGGAGCAGCGCGAAATTTCCGCGCAAAACCAGACGGTGCAGGCCTGTGTGACCTACATTTTTACGGCGGACATTGCCGCGCGGCAATGATTTAACATTTTTTGCGTAGTGTGACGAAATCGCCGGTAAAATTTTGTGCAATATTCACAGTTTCTTTTGCAGAAAACTGTGATATAATCTAAATGTATAGCTGTGGCATTACCGCGTCGGTGCATAGAGGGATGCGGCAATGCCCGATGATCGGGAGGATATAAATTTGGCAGAACGATCTCTTGAGCTGGACAGCATTGAGCTGGCAGCGGCCATCTTCGGCAGCGGGGACCAGAACATCCATCTGCTGGAAAAGGAGTTCCGCGTCACGGCGGTCTGCCGCGGCTCAGTGCTGCGCTTTACGGGGGAGCAGCGTGATGTGGACGCCGCTGCCCGCGCTGTGGACGGCATGGTGACCCTGATGGAAAACCACACCCCGCTTGAGGAGCAGACTGTGCGGTACTGCATCAGTCTGGCCCACGGCGGGGAGGAAAAAGCGCCTGCGGGAGTTGACGGATGATTTCGTTGCCGTCACAGCCAAAGGGACGCCCCATCCACCCCAAAACGCATGGGCAGAAGGAATATCTGGCCGCCATCCGCAAAAATGCCATCACCTTCGGCGTGGGGCCTGCCGGCACCGGCAAGACCTATCTGGCCGTGGCCATGGCGGTCAAGGCGTTCAAGTCCAAGGATGCCAGCCGTATCATCCTGACCCGCCCGGCGGCTAGAAGCCGGGGCAGAAGCTGGGCTTCCTGCCCGGCGACCTGCAAAATAAGGTGGACCCCTATCTGCGTCCGCTCTATGACGGTCTGTTCGACCTGCTGGGTGCAGAAACATTTCAAAAGCTGTTTGAAAAGCAGGTCATTGAGGTCGCGCCGCTGGCCTATATGCGCGGGCGCACGCTGGACGATGCCTTCATCATTCTGGACGAGGCGCAGAACACCACGCCCGAGCAGATGAAGATGTTCCTGACCCGCATGGGTGTCGGCAGCAAGGTCGTTGTCACCGGTGATGTGACCCAGATCGACCTGCCCGACAAGGTCCGCAGCGGTCTGATCGATGCACTGCATGTCCTGCAGGATGTCGAGGGCATCGCGCAGGTGCGTCTGACCGAAAAGGATGTGGTGCGCCACAGGCTGGTGCAGCAGATCGTAAAAGCCTATGAAAAAGCCGCCGAGGAGAAGACCCGCGGCGAAGCAAACCATAAATCAAAAAAAACGGAGGTCGATTTCCATGTCCAATAAGGTATTGATCACGAACGACCAGAATGTGGTAAAGGTCCCTTCCGGCCTGCGCATCCTGATCCGCCGCAGCTGTAATGCGGTGCTGGATTTCGAGCATTTTGACGGCCCGGCCGAGATCAGCGTGACTTTTGTGGATAACAGCCGCATCCATGAGCTGAATCGGGAGTATCGCGGTAAGGACTCCGCCACCGATGTGCTCAGCTTCCCTCTGGGGGAAAACGGCGAGTATGACATTGACGAGGACAACGGCTGCAAGCTGCTGGGAGACATCGTCATCTCGATGGAGCGTGCAATGGAGCAGGCTGAACTGTACGGCCACTCCCTGCAGCGCGAGGTCGCGTACCTGACTGTACATTCCATGCTGCACCTGCTGGGCTACGACCATGAGGCCGGTGGTCTGGAGGCTGTGCGCATGCGCGAAAAAGAAGAAGCCGTCCTGATCCAGCTGGGCCTGCCCCGCACGGTTTCGTATACGAGCGATGAAATTTGAGAAGCTGACGCATTTTGCCCGGGGCTTTGTCTATGCCTACAACGGCATACGCGCTGCCATACGGGAAGAGCGCAATTTCCGCTTTCATCTGTGTGCGGCGCTCTATGCCTTTGTGGCAGCCTACTGGGCGCAGCTGCCTGCGGTGGAAACAGCCCTGATCGCGCTCTGCGTGGCGGCGGTGCTGGCGCTGGAACTTGTCAACTCCGCAATTGAGCGCGCGGTGGACAAGCCCGATACCACTCACTGGTGGACCGCAGGCGCGGCCAAGGATATGGCGGCAGGCGCGGTGCTTGTCATGGCCATCGGCACGGTCATTGTGGCGGTATGCCTGTTCTGGCCGCGGCTGGATATTCTGTGGGCGGCCTTTACCGCGCGGCCGACACGCCCGCTGTGGCTTCTGCTCACGCTGATCGTATTTTACAAAATTTATTTTCCGTTCTTCCAATTCAACAGAGAAAGGCAAACAACCGAATGGCAAAACCGATTCCTGAAATGCCCTCCAGCGTATTTGTGGCGCTGGTCGGCCGCCCCAATGTGGGCAAATCCAGCCTGACCAACTACCTTGTGGGCGAAAAAGGTCGCGATCGTGACCAAAAAGCCCCAGACGACCCGCAGCCGCATCACCGGCGTCATCACCAAAGGCCCGGTGCAGTATGTGCTGATGGATACCCCCGGCATCCACGCGGCCCGCAACAAGCTGGACGCCCGCATGACCCAGACCGCCGCCGCCAGCCTCAAGGATGTTGATGTGACGATGATGCTGTTTGAGCCGGCAGGGGAGTTTACCGATGCAGAGCTGACGATGGTCAAGGCGCTGCAGAAGGGCGGGCCTGCCATCGCCGTTATCAACAAGGTGGATCTGCTCGACAGCTTTGCTGCGCTGGAGGCCCGCAAAAAAGCAGTTGGAGGAATTGGCTGCTTTGACCATATTGTCACGATTTCGGCTAAGGACGGCACAGGCTGTGAGGATCTGTTTGCCATGCTCAAGCCATACGGCAATGAAGGCCCGCATTACTTTGACGATGATGCCTTCACCGATATGCCGGAAAAGGAACTGGTGGCAGAGCTGGTGCGCGAGAAAGCACTGCTCTTCCTGCGGGAGGAGGTCCCCCACGGCATTGCCGTTGTGGTCGAGCGCTTTAAGGAGCGCCCTGACAAGGACCTCATCGACATTGATGTGGACATCTACTGTGAGCGCAAGAGCCACAAGGGCATGATCATCGGCAAGGGCGGCCAGATGCTCAAAAAAATCGCCTCCGCCGCCCGGATGGATATTGAGGAGCTGCTCGGCGTCAAGGTCAACCTGCAGTGCTGGGTCAAGGTTCGTGAGGACTGGCGCGACAACGAGCTGCAGCTGAACTCGCTGGGCTTTGCAAAGCCGTAATGATGCTGCACATCGTAGGGGCGGGGCATGCCCCGCCCGCAGCCTACCCGTTATAGAGCATTATCCGTAAGGCCGCGGGCCGGACATGTCCGGCCCCTACAGCATCCGCAAATTTATTTTATTCCGTATTCCGCCAACATCCCCGCGCCCCTCTGTTACACTGTACCCATGGGGGTGACCGGTATGACTGACGCGGCGGGAGGCTGGCTGCGCTTTGCGCAGTCTGGCAGTGTTTATGACTATTTAGCGTACAAATTGCAGCAAAACGCAGCGCAGGAGGGCATGTATGCAGACGGCAACGACAGGACTTGTGCTGCGTCAGGTCAAGGTGGGGGAGGCGGACAGGATCATCACGATCCTGACGCCTGAGCTGGGGGTCGTGTCGGCATCGGCCCGCGGCAGCCTGCGGATGAAGAGCGCCCTGTTCAGCGCAACAGGGCTCTTCTGCTATTCGGAATTTACCCTCTCCAGCGGCCGCAGCCACTATTTTGTGGACAACGCGCAGGTCAAAAGGTGTTCCACGGCATCTCCGCCACCATCGAGGGGATGGCGCTGGCCAGCTATATGGCGGAGATCGCCATGGAGCTTGCCCCCGCCCCGCCGGAGGCGGACGCCCAGCTGCGGCTGCTGCTGAACTGCCTGTACATGCTCAGTGAGCGCAGCTATCCCTGCCGCCAACTGAAGGCCATCTATGAACTGCGCGCATTGACCCTTGCGGGCTATATGCCCGATGTGCTGGCCTGTGCCGGCTGCGGTAAGTATGAGGGCGGGGACTTCTACCTCGACCCTGTGGAGGGCCGCCTGCTCTGCGCGGACTGTGCCGAAAAAGCGCGGCATATCACCAATCTGGATAACGGTGCGCTCTATGCCCTGCGCCATATCTGCCTTGCGGAGGATAAAAAGCTGTTCGGCTTCAAGATCTCACCGGAGAGTCTGAAAGAGCTTTCCCGCACGAGTGAGCAGTATACGCTCGCCCACCTTGAGCATGGGCTGAAAAGCCTGGACTTTCTCAAAACTGTACTTGAATAAGGAGACCAAAACCCTGTATGGATACCGCCTATAAAACAACACTGGAACTGGACAAGGTCCTTACCCGGGCCGTGCAGCTTTGCGCCTGTCAGGAGACGAAGGAGATGATGCAGGCGCTGGAGCCGGCCCCCACCGTGGAGGATGAGCGCTACGATCTGGCCCAGACCAATGCCATCAATGCACTGCTTATCAAAAACGGCAGCCCCCGCTTTGGCAGCGTGCACGAGGTGCGCCGCATTGTTGCCCACGCCCGCAAGGGGGGCATCCTCTCGATGGGGGGAGCTTTTGGAGATCGCCGCAACGCTGCGCAATTTTTCGGGCCTGTCCCAGTGGTACGGCCTGAGTGAGCATGAGATGCTGCCCACGGACGATCTGTTCTTTGCGCTCGCGCCCCAGCCCGTGCTGGAAAAGCAGATCGCAGAGAGCATCCTCTCGCCGGAGGAGATGGCCGACACCGCCAGTGTAACGCTCCACGATCTGCGCCGCAAAATCCGCCAGACCGAGGATTCCATCCGTACCAAGCTGGATAATATCATCCGCAACTCCACCACCAATAAATTTCTGCAGGACGCGGTTGTCTCGCTGCGCAACGGCCGCTATGTCGTGCCGGTCCGCGCCGAATACCGCGGTGAGGTCGGCGGCGTTATCCACGATGTATCCTCCACAGGCGCGACCGTCTTTGTGGAGCCTACCGCCGTAGTCGAGGCCAACGCCCGCATCATGCAGCTGCGCGCGCAGGAGCAGGAGGAGATCACCCGTATTCTGACCTCCTTTTCGAATCAGGTCGGCTCGCTCGAGCCGCAGTTTACCTACAGCTATGACGCGATGCTCAAAATCGACCTGCTGCTGGCAAAGGCCCGGCTGGCCGTGGAGCAGAACGCCTTTATGCCCGCCGTCAGCGACAAGGTCTATTTCAAGCTGAACAAGGCCCGCCACCCCCTCATCGACAAGAAAAAGGTCGTGCCGGTGGACATTGAGCTTGGCAGCGACTATGACACCCTCGTTATCACCGGCCCCAACACCGGCGGCAAGACCGTATCGCTGAAAACAGCCGGCCTGCTCAACGCGATGGCGCAGTACGGGTTCCTGATCCCGGCGCATGAGAGCAGCATCGTCTGCCATTTTGACGAGTACCTTGTGGACATCGGTGATGAGCAGAGCATCGAACAGAGCCTGTCCACCTTCTCCGGCCACATGAAGCGGATCAGCGGCATTCTGGAGCTGGCCGGCCCGGCGACCCTGACCCTGCTGGACGAGCTGGGCGCGGGCACCGACCCTGCCGAGGGTGCGGCGCTGGCCGTCAGCATTCTGGAGCGGCTGCGCCGTCAGGGCAGTCTGCTCATGGCAACGACCCACTACGCCGAGCTGAAGGTCTATGCGCTGGAAACGCCCGGCGTGGTGAACGCCAGCTGTGAATTTAACGTCGAAACGCTGATGCCCACCTACAGGCTCAGTGTCGGCGTGCCGGGCAAGTCGAACGCCTTCCTGATCAGCGCAAAGCTGGGTATTCCGCAGGAGATCATTGATGCCGCGCGCAATCACATGTCGAACGATGACAAGCGGCTGGACAGCGTGCTGTCCCAGCTGGACGATTTGAAGGTCCAGCTGAAGGAGGCGCAGGCCGAGGCCGAGCAGGCCAAGTATGATGCAGAGCATGCCCTTGAAAGCGCCGAGAAAAAGCGGGATGACCTCATCAAAAAGGGTGAGGAGGAGCTGGAGAACGCCCGCCGTCAGGCCCATGACCTGATGCAGCAGGTGCAGAACGAGGCCTACAGCCTGACCGATGAGCTGCGCCGCATCCAGAAGGACGAAAAGACCAGCGCGGCCCAGCGTGCTGTGCGCGCCCGGGAAATCGCCCGCAAGGACACCGAGAGCCTGCTCAAGCAGACCGATGCGAAGCCGAAGCCTGTCAAAGAGTTCGTCCCGCTCAAAGAAGTGCAGATCGGTCAGGAGGTCATCATTGCCGATCTGGGCCAGACGGCCACCGTTACGGCGCGCCCCGACCGCAACGGTATGGTGGAGGTCCGCGCCGGCATCATGAAAACAAAGGTTCCGCTGTCCAACCTGCGTGCCCCTGACAAGATGGAAAAGCGCAAGCCGGCCGAGCCGCGGCGCTCCACCCGCGTGCAGTTGGATAAGTCCCGCAAGACCAGCATGGAGCTGAACCTGCTGGGTTACACGGTGGACGAGGCCCTCAACGAGGTGGACAAGTTCCTCGACAGCGGCATGCTGCGCGGGCAGTCCACCCTGTATATCATCCACGGAAACGGCACCGGCGCCCTGCGCACCGCCATCCAGAAGCATCTGCGCACCCACAAGGCGGTCAAAAGCTTCCGGCTGGGTCGCTACGGCGAGGGCGAGAGCGGCGTGACCGTTGTGGAATTAAAGTAAAAATTCAAAACAATCCACCCTTTTTGTCTATAGCAATCCTTGGCTGCATCTGCTATGCTATTCATAGAATGTATGAGTGTCTGCCTTTAAAATGAAATGAAAGCGAGTGAACGCTTTGCCAATGGACTATAACAGTACACGCAGCTTTACGATGACGCTGGCGCACCGCGCGGTAGGGGACATCCGCCGCGGGGGCTTCCGGCAGCTGCGCAACTATGTGGACATGTGTGCCACACTGGCAAAAAAACCGCAGCAAAAAGTGTTTTTTACCTATGCACAAAAGGCGCTGCAGCGTACCGACAGCTGCTACTACAGCCTGATCCACCGCCTGCTGGATACTGTGGATGAGGATCGCATCTGCACGGTCGGTGTCAATATGGGCTTCGGCGGCCTGATCTACGGTGCAAGCGAGCTGAAAAAGAAGGCCGATGCGGACGGCCAGCCTACTTCTTGGGTCACAGCGGCACGCTGCGGGGACGAACGCCTGGCGGAGATGATCCCCGAGGCGGCAAAGCACGGCAGCTATGTCTGGCTGCTGGATGCCCTTTCTACTGATCCGGCACAGGTCGTGCCGCTGGCAAAGGCCAACCCTCAAACGGCCTTCGGTCTGCTGGCAGACCCCGCCGCCTTGACCGAGGACTGCGTTGCTGCGCTGGCGGCCTGCCGCAATCTGGTGGTGATGCCGCTGTTGAACACGCCGGAGCTGACCACGAGGCCTGCCGCGCCGCCCGCCGTATGAAGGCGCAGAACATGTTCTACGCCCTGACCGTTCTGGTCGATGACGACACCGTGGACGAGGTCATGCAGGACGACTGGCTTGAGAGCATCGCGCAGGAGACACTGTTTTGCGTTTGCGCGCGCAAAAACGGCATCTCAGACGAGGCCTCCCACAGACTGCGCCGCAGCATTGTGGAGGGCCGCATGGAGACCGGCAAGCCGGTTCTGCTGCTCGACTGGGACGGCGATGTGAGTTACCTGAATCAGCGTATCTCGGAGCACATGGTTTTCGGCAATGCGCTGCCGCAGGGCTGCTCCTTCCCCCTGCAGCTGGGCTGAAACCGCACATAATAACAAAAAACGACCCTGTAACGATGGTATCATCGTTACAGGGTCGTTTGGCTTTTCAGGTATCGCCGCGCAGCAGCTTTTGCAGGATGTCATGGTTGAACACCGGGATCGTCAGGTCAGAGATGACAAGGCCGTTGGTGCGCATGCCGCCAAGCACCCATGGGATCAGGATCCCCATCAGCGCGCCGGAAAAAAACTGGCCGATGGCGCGTGTTTCGCTGGCGCTGATGTCAGGGTTCAGCTCCCGGGCGTTCTGCTCAAAAATAGAGCACAGGTAATCAAACATGTACTTCTGCAGGCTGTTCTGGCCGTTGTAGGCCAAAGCGTTGCAGTAGAACACCTTGTTTTCCCAAAAATAATCCTTGATAGCTGCCAGCAGGGAATCCCAGCTGGTGTAGGCGCCGCGCTCCACAAGGAACTGTGTGATGCCGCTCTGGAAATACCAGTTGGCGAGGTCGTACTTGTCCTCAAAATGGTAGTAGAAGGTGTTGCGGCCTACGCCCGCATGATCCACGATGTCGTTGACCGAGATCTTTTCAAGCGGGGTCGTGACCATCAGCTCCTGCAGGCTTTCGGCCAGCAGATGTTTGGTTTGATTGGAACGAGGCATAGTGATCCTCCTGCAAATGGGGTGGTAAACAGCGTACCTGCATTATAACACATTTTCTGCGTCAAGTGCAAATGATTCGTGAAATTCCCCGCAGGACCTGCGCTGTGATTTGTATGACAAATTATCCCGAGTGTTTGGTTTTGCCCGCCGCGGCCGGGAACAGGGCTTTCTAATTGAACATTCGCCGGCTTTTGTCTATGTACACTGCGGCGAAAAAAAGCCTACAATAGGGCATACGCTAACGGAGAGAAAAGGAGTGCAATCAACTATGCCGATGAATAAAGTAGTCCATGCCGCCCAGCGCGCAGCGTTCAGCGCCGCCCTTGACTCTGCCATCAAGGCAGTGCGCGGCAAGGGTCCTGAAAATATGGCCGAGCAGGCCGTCAAGCTCGTCAATCTGGCTCAGCCTCTGCTGGCCCACCGTTACCCCGATGCCGACTGGGATAAGGTCCGCGCCTTTGTGTCCGAACCCCCAACAGCAAGTGGATGGGGTATGCCTACAGGGCAATCAACGAGATCGACCCCCCATATCCTGAAGATGAACGCCCCTGAACCTTGTGTATGAGGGTATGTTGCCGGTTACAACTATGTCATGGAGCTGCGCAAGAAGTACGACTGCAACATGCCGTGGATCCTGCTGTTCGACCCGACCTCTGCCTGCAACCTGCACTGCAAGGGCTGCTGGGCTGCCGAGTACGGCAACCGCCTGAACCTCAGCTTTGAGGATATGGACCGCATCGTCACCGAGGGCGAGGCGCTGGGCATCCACTGGTACATGTGCACCGGCGGTGAGCCGACCTGCCGCAAGGAGGATCTGTTCAAGCTGGCTGCCAAGCACCAGAGTTCTGTGTTCCATCTGTTCACCAACGGCACCCTGATCGACCAGACCTTCTGCGACCGTGTCAAGGAAGTGGGCAACATGGCCTTCTTCATCTCCATCGAGGGCATCGGCGATGCCACCGATGCCCGCCGCGGCGACGGCGTCTATGACCGCGTCATGCACGCCATGGACCTGATGAAGGAGAACGGTCTGCTGTTCGGCACCTCCATCTGCTACACCAGCGCTAACTATAAGGCTGTCACCAGCGATGAGTTCATGGATATGCTCATCAGCCATGGTGTTCGCTTCAACTGGTACTTCCATTACATGCCCATCGGTGACGGCGCGAATGTCGATCTGATGCTCAACGCCGAGCAGCGCGAGTACATGATCCACCGCGTCCGTGAGATCCGCGGCTTTACCGGCGGCAAGCCGATCTTCTGCATCGACTTCCAGAATGACGGCGAGTACATTGACGGCTGCATTGCCGGCGGCCGCCAGTATGCCCATATCAACCCGGCCGGCGATGTGGAGCCCTGCGTCTTTATCCACTACTCCAACGCCAATATCCATGACAAGAGCCTGCTCGAGTGCCTGCAGCAGCCCCTGTTCAAGGAATACCACAAGGGCCAGCCCTTCAACAACAACCACCTGCGGCCCCTGCCCGATGCTTGAAAAACCCCGAGCTGCTGGGTGAGATGGTCAAGCGCAGCGGTGCGCACAGCACCGATATGCAGCAGCCGGAATCCACCGATGATGTATTCCGCCGCTGCCGCCCCTACGCTGACCAGTGGACGCCCTCTGCCGAGCGTATCTGGGCAGAGAGCACCCCGGCTGCACCTCCTGCGCGAGCTGCTCCGGCTGTGCCTCCAAGTGAAAACAGC
>ENA-OQCL01000873-OQCL01000873.1-human-gut-metagenome-genome-assembly--contig:-NODE-873-length-12550-cov-7.499799_pt1 | contig 12550 bp, 12 predicted proteins | sample MGYA00242502_ERZ504586 | MGnify/ENA primary metagenome ERZ504586 (study PRJEB26092, sample SAMD00036316) | human gut metagenome | host: Homo sapiens | study: EMG produced TPA metagenomics assembly of... | reverse complement strand
CCGGACACTTTGCAACGGGACATGCCCATGTTGACAGGTATATCAGCATGACAGAGATTCGGTCAAATGCGGCAATGGCAGCCGAAGCGGCGGACGAAATATCAAAATTTTTTCCGCTGCACACCCATCGACACGATAATCTGCCTTGAAAACACGCAGGTCATCGGCGCATTTATCGCGCAGGATCTCATCGATTCAAGTCACAGCGTCAACAGCGGCGCAACTGTTAACATCATCACTCCGGGCATAAATTCAAACAACCAATTGGTCTTCAGCAGCGATATGCAGCAGTATGTTACGAATCGCAATATTCTTCTGCTCATGTCCACAGTTTCCACAGGGCGCAGCCTTGCCCGTGCTGCCGAATGCATCCGCTATTACGGCGGCAAGCCCGTGGGCATAGGTTCGATATTTTCCGCTGTTGAAGAAGCTGCCGGCTTACCCGTTCACAGCATTTTCATGCGCAGCGATTTAAACGAATACAATGTCTATCGCAGCGACGAATGTCCGCTTTGCAAAAACGGGAGGAAGCTTGACGGTTTCGTGACCGTCGGCGGCTGCACGGAAATTTGATCCCGTCCGGCTTATTCGCCGATTTTTAACGAATATTCAAATGCCGCACTGACGATATCTGCACTCCGCGCGGCATTTTTTTCTGTTCTGCACCGAACAGGTTTCGTGAGTGTTCGGCTGTTTCCGAAAGGATTTATTCCGTCTGCATTTCAAGTTCCGCTTCGTCGTTTTCCGCTTCGACAGGAATGCTTTTTTCGCTCTTTTTAACGTATTTTTTCCAATCGGCCGTGCCGTAAAAAATGAGCGACAGCGCGGTTGCAATCGTCCAGCCGATGGGCCATGCAAGCCAAATTCCCGTTGTTCCGAGTGCGGTTTTCGACAATACCGCCGCAAGCGCAACGCGCAGAGTCAAATCGCTGAAGGTTGTCACCATAAACTTTTTCATCATGCCCGCACCGCGCAAAACGCCGTCCGCAACAAGCTTTGCGGCAACAATAAGATAGAACGGCGAAATTATCCGCAAAAAGCGCATTCCGATATCCGCTGCCGTGCCTGTCGGGCTTTCCAAAAAAACATAAACAAGCTGCCTGCCCGCAAAGAAATACAAAAGCACAAGCGGAACGCAGATTGCAAACACAAGCCGCAGTCCGGCCGCAAATCCTGCTTTAATTCTTTCCGGCTTGGCGGCACCGAGGTTCTGTGCAGTAAAGCTTGAAATGCCGTTTCCGAGAGTTGTGAGCGACGTTGTGACCATATTGTTCAGCTTGACGGCGGAAGAGTATCCCGCCATGACAGCCGCTCCGAAGTTATTTATAACACTTTGAATTATTATATTGCCGACGGAAATAAAACTCTGCTGAAGAATACTCGGCACGGCAATCTCCGCAAAACGCCCAAACAGATGCCATGAAAAAACAGGAACCCTTTCACCGCGGTTTTCGCACTCGAGCGCGTGAAGTCTTTTCAAAACGAAAGCAACCGCAAGAATGCAGCTCACACCCTGACAAATGAAGGTTGCCCACGCAACACCCGCAACACCCATGCTGAAACTGTGTACAAACAGAATATCCATGCCGATATTTGCCGTTGATGAACACGCCAAAAAGATGAAAGGCGTTTTTGAATCGCCCATTGCGGAAAAAATTCCGGTTGCGACGTTATAGTAAAACATGAACGGCAGCCCGGCAATATAGATATCAAGATAAAGCTTTGAATCCGCAAGCAGTTCGGTCGGAGTTCGAATGAGTTTCAGCAGCGCGCCGCCGAACAGGAATCCGCAAGTCATCAGCACAACGCAAAGCACGCCGCTTGAAATCAGAACGGTGTAAACCAGCGTTTTAAGGTCGGAAAACTTTTTTGCGCCGAAGAGCTGCGCCGCAATAACGGAGCAGCCGATATTGCAGCCAAACGCGAACGCAATGAAAATCAATGTTATTTCATAGCTGTTGCCGACCGCCGCAAGCGCATCGTTGCCGATAAATTTTCCCGCAACGAAACTGTCAGCAATATTATAAAGTTGTTGAAATATTATGCTTGCAAACAACGGCAGGCAGAACCGCAAAAGCACCTTTCCCGGTTTGCCGACGGTCAAATCTCTGTTTAAGCTCATTTTTTCTCCCTGATAAAGCCTGTTCGTATTACAGGAGTCGGGAATTTACCTTCTTTCCGCAAATTTTACCCGCAGCGCAGCCCGCTTTAACGCAAGCAGAACAACGCCCGCTCCCGCAAGCACCGCAAGGCAGGCGACGCTGCCGTCCGCTCCCGCAATGCAGAGCCCCTGCGGCGTCAAAAGCGCCAGTTTTGCAAACAATCCGCCACGAGCAGCGGTATCCGCAAAGCATCCGCCCAAAAGGCTTGTTGCAAACGCAATGAACGGTGCCGCAAGGTTCATCCGCCCCGAAATATCCGCCCCGCCGACAACAAGCGCAAGCGCACTTGCACAAAAGAGGTAACAGCCCGCCGCAAGCAATTCATGCCCGTTCGGGGAGTTTCTCCCCGCCGCAGCAGCAGCAATATACATAACGGCATACATCGCAATTCCGCATATGAACAATGCCAAAAAATTGCTCCAAAACGAAATGCTCACTCCGCCTTTTTCCGCTGCAAGCCGTTTTTCCGCCGCCCGCGCCGCATTCGAGCCCGTCCACGACCCCAAAGTCAGCAGCAGCGTCAGCACCGCAAACGCACCTATGCCCGAAAACCGTGCTCGGAGCGCGCCGAAAACCGATGAATCCGCTTTTTCAACACTTCCGCCGATGCGTTCGAACCGCACAGCCCCAACCTGCTCATTATAATACTCTTTCGCGGCGACTTCAAGCTCGGAAAGCTCTTTTTCCGTCAAGTCCCTGTTCAGCAGCTTTTTCGCATAATCTGCGGAGCGCAGCCTGCTGCGGAGCGCAACTGCACGCCCGCCGATAATTTCCTCCGCCGCCTGTGCCGATGAGGCATCGGCGGAAGCCCTGTATTCAAGAAACGCCTCTTCTCCGGATTCGAGCCCCGCGCCGAAACCTTTCAGAATTATCAAAGCACCTTCCGCTTTTCCGCTGCGAACAGCCTCCTCCGATTCCTCCCGCGTTCCGAACCTCACCGAAACGAACCGCGTTTTGCCGCCGGTAATTTCACCGTCAGAATCATTCAGCAGTTCGGCAAATTCATGTGAAAGCGGGGAATCGTCCTCATCCGTCAGGGCGATCCTCAGCAGCTGTGTCCGCGTTGTTCCGAGAGTTGCCGCAATGATGAAAAAGAGCGCAAACGCCGCAGCAAGCACCGCAGCAAAAAAGCCGTATCCACCCGCCATTGCGCGAATTTTTTGCAATGCAAGCCGAAGTATCATCATGCTCCCCCCTTTGCCGAACCGTGCCGGCGCGCAGCACTTCCGCCCAAGGCAGCCGCCGCTGCACCGCACAGCAGAGCCAAAATCCCGGACGCCGCCGCAAGCGGACCCAAGCCGCAGCCGCCGCCCGCCGCCTCCGGGACAATGCCTGCAAACATATGCCGTGCCACAGACAAAATGCTCAGCTTTTGAACCGCTTCCGGCATCAGATTCAGCGGGTAAATCACCCCGCCTGCGAAAAGTGCCGCAAGCATCACGATTCCGCCCGCAAGCATGAATCTTTCGGTTCGTTTGAAAGCAAGGCTCAAAAGGAACATCAGCTCCGCACAGACTGTCGAGCCGAGCAAAAGCGTCAGCAATAAACATGCGCTGAACGGTGTTTTAAAAACAAGCACAAGCGGAACGGCACCCACCGTGCAAATGACCGCTGCCGCCGCAAATTTTGAAGCCGAAAATGCTGTCCGCGACCCTCCCGAACAGATGAACCGCTTTGCGGTTCCCATTTGCAGTTCGTCGGGAACTGTTTTCATGATTCCGAGCGATACGCTGAAAAACAACATGCACACAGCGCAAACAAAATATTTTTCGAAGAGCACCTCTGCAGAACGCACCCCGAAAGCACCCGCCGAATCCTTAAAAACGGCTCTTCGCCCCAACGCACTGTCCAAAACCGCATTTGCACATGCATCACGGAAACGCTGCACCGCCTCCGCCGAAGGTTCATCACCCTCCGCAATGCGGAAAGCAGCAAGCATTGCCGCGCGCTCACCCGCCATTATTTCCGCAACCGATTCGATTATATCGGCCGTCAGCTCACTTTCAAGCGGCATTTCTCCGTTCAGCCATGCATCAACCTTACCCTCGTCCATATAATAAACCGAATAGAAATAATCCTTTGGAATCGTGACCGCCGCCGCACACCCCGCAAGCATATCCTCTTCAAAATCAACGATCGGCGCCGCATCCTCGGCCGTTCGGAATGCGGAATCAAATTCCGAGCCGGAAACACAGCGAATTTCCGAAAAAAGTTCAATGCGCCGCAGCTGCCCGATAAGCATGCGGGACATTACTGTTTCATCCCTGTCAATTACTGCAACAGGGAAGGGCTCAATCACATTTTCCGCCGCAAGCGCATCATTCAGCCCGAAAGCAAGCAGGCAAGCGGCAATAAACGGCAGCAGCAGGCAGGCAATGCCCGCCGCAGACGAAAAAAGGCAGATATCCTTCCGAACACATGCGGCAAACGAACGGAGCCGAAACCACTTTCGCCCCAAACCTGCTTTGTTCGTTTTTTTACCGACTGCCATCTTCAACAACCCCGTCTTTCAGTTTCACTACCCTGTCGCAGACACGCGCAATATCCTCCGCACGGTGCGAAACGAGCAGCACCGCGCAGCCGCCGTTTTTCAGAGCGGTGATTGTATTCAGTATTATTTCTATTGAGTTTTCATCCGCTCCGACCGTCGGTTCGTCAAGCAGGAGCAGTTTCACGTCCCCAACCAATGCGCAGGCAAGATTCAGCCGCCGCTGCATCCCGCCCGAATATGTTGAAACGGGCTTGTCCGCCTTGTCCGCAAGGTTCACTTTTTCCAAAAGGTACCTGCACCGAATTGTGCGCCTCCGCCCGTACAGCCCCGCTGCCGACGCAAAGAATCTCAGGTTCTGCATCCCTGTCAATGCGGGATAAAGTGCGATTTCCTGCGGAACGTATCCCAACTGTCCGCGTCCGAGCGGCGCAAGTTCGATTTTTCCCGCATCCTGTCTTTCAATGCCCGCCGCAACGGAAAGAAGCGTGCTTTTGCCCGCACCGTTTTCTCCCGTGATTCCGACAGCTTCGCCCTTTCGAATGCAGAGCGAAACGGGGCCGAGAACCCGCTTTTTTTCTTTCGAAAACCTTGTTCCGTACGCTTTTGTTATGTTTTCAAGCACTAAAACCTGTTCTTTTTCCATAGTCATTAAATGCACCGACTGCCGCCGCAGGTTCACGCAACGCGTTCCCTCGCAGCGGCAGTCAAATTTTATCGCAATACTTTGTTGCGGATATTCAACCTCACATCATTTCCGAAAACATAAACTGCAAGATGACATTCGCAAGTTCCTCGGTCATTTCATTCAACGCCTCCTCAATCTCTTCTTCGGAAGAAAGGTTCGTTGAATCGGCATCGGGAGCCTTTGCGGTTGAAGCCTTGTCGGAGCTGTAAATCTTCATCGTCATCTCGCTGAGCGTGCCGGAAAGACCGAGAGACTCAAGGGAGGGCGCGAGCGATTCGGGCAATTCCACCGTCATTAAATGTTCGGTCCCGCCGTTCTCCGCCGCACTCGTGATGAGAGTGTATGTCATTTCCTCGCCATTAAGAAGATCCTCATCGGTAACCGCAACCGTCACAGTTCCGTAAGGGATACCGAGAGCCGATTTCTTTTCGCTTGAAATATCCTTCAGTTCAACGCTCATAACTCTGCTGCTTTCATCGGAATCGATATTATTGAAATCAATTTTTCCGTTCAGCATTCCGTCTTTGCGGGTCAGTTCGGCAACAAAGCTTGTGCCGTTCCGACCGTCATCGTCTATTACTTTCCACGCAAACAGAAGCTCTTCCCTGTCGGAAATTATCTCGAAACATACGGTGGACTCGCTGTACTTGACGGTCTGCATAACGGGCTTTCCCTTATGCACGGCAGTTTTTATTTCGAACCCGCTGTCAACAAGCTGCTGTGCAAATTCATCGGCATGTTCCGCGATGTAATCGGCAAGTGCCGCCTGTCTTTCCTTCCATGTTTTCGCCTCCGTAACGCCGGTTTCGGAAACGATTGTGCTTTCTTCAGCATAAGCGCCGAGCATTACGAGCGCATCGCTGCCGTAATAGAACTCTGTCAGTGAACATACATAGTTAAAAAGCTCCTCATCTTCACGCATTTCCCCGCTGAGGGCTTTCAGCGCGGCCGCAATGCGCTCCTTATCGGGAGTGTATGTATAAACCTTGCAGCCCTTGAACTCCTTTTTCAAGCAGCTCAAGCTTCACGGTCACGTTCTTTTCGACTTTAACATCATCATCGTCAATGCCGCCGAGAAGGATTTTGCCGTATCTCTTAACAATGCTGTTGTACGCTTTTTCAATGTCGTCAAGCTTGGTGTACTCGATGGGGTCGTATTCGCGCGCATATCCGTTCGTGAATACCTGCTCCGCAAGCCCCTTCTCGGTGACGTAATATTCGTTTGAAAGCTCCGGTACATAAAGACCCACGGTGTTCTCGTCCGCCGTCAAAACACACGAAAGCAGGGGAGAGCCGTTATAATTCAGCTCACCGTTCAAAAGGTACTCGCTGCCTTCGGATTTGATTTTCCAGTCCAGCGAAAGCTTGTTCAGAATATCGTTGAAATTCTGATTGTCGGTGTCCATAGAAACCGAAATGTCGGACGAAAAATCCCTTTTGACGGGTTGGCCTTTGCCCTTGAGAACATCCGCAACCGTTGTTTTGCCCGACCACTCGGTTTTGAACATTTTTGCCTGCGCCATAAGGAACTGCTTTGACGGGGTGTTCAAAACGAGCATGTAAACAAGAGCCGCGCCGACGCCGAGCACAACGATGACTGCCGCGATAATTGCGGCAATAAGACCCTTTTTGCCTTTTTCTTCTTTCCGTCGTCAACAAACTGCATCTGCGGACCAGCCTGCACGTTCTCCGCCGTCTGTTCACCGCATTCGCGGTTTTCTTCGCCGCAGCTGCAATTCTCCCCGCAATTGCAGGCTGTTTCACCCTCGGCATGGCTGCCGGATTCACATTCGACCGTTGCTCCGCCGCATTTGGGGCAAAAAGCATCACCGTCCTGCAAAATAAGGTTGCAGTTCTCGCATTTTTTCATAGTATTCCTCCCGATTTTTTCAAAGATACGGATTCAATGCTGCAATTTCAGCCGCATGTGTCGATTCCGTAATATTATATTACAGCAAAAAATACCGCATGTCAAGACATTTTTCCGTCCGCTGCGTTTTTTCCCGTTTTTTGTGCGCATTCACCACGGCACGGTTTCTGCCTGTATTGTTCGCACGAATGCGCAAATAAAAACCGACAGTTTCTGCCGCCTCGGAAGAAACTGTCGATATTTTTTGCATTTTCTTTTGTTAAAAACATTCATCTCTCGGAAAAAAGCTTCCCGAATTTTCCGAATCATCTCAGCTCCGCTATCGTTCTTTGCAGCCCCGCGCCTTCTCAGAGCTGCATCAACGCCGAATTCGGGAATCCTGCAAAACTTTTCGGCGCGCCGATAGCAGGATTCCTGCCGCTCGATGTACTCCGGTATTGCAAATCCGCATATGTCTCCGTCCATGCAGACAACAACAACATCCGAACGCCGTATTTTTGTTTTCGTTTTTCATTTTACTCACTTCTTCTCTTTGTTTACTTCAATTATGCTGCGGCGTTCGGAAACGCCTGCCTTTACGGTTTACGGTCCGACTTTGGTTTGATGTTTCGTGTTCAGCCTTTCCGCAAACCGAACGATATGCTCATCCAATGCAAGAACCGTACTTTTTCTTTCATCATCGGTCTTTGCTCCGTCATACATGCTGTAAAGCAGGAACATCGGCCCGTAGAATTCAAGCGCAAGCTGCATCGCCTCCGCATCGGTTGACGCCGCACGGCGGAATATCCTTGCCATGTATTCCGCGGGACCCGCCGCAAGGTAGTTCTGATACAAATCCGCCATGGTCGAATCGTTGTACTGCTCAATGGTGAGCATCTTTCGGAACCGGGAAGAGAATCCGTCCTCCGTCCAGTGGCGGAACTGCGCAATACTGTATCGGCGTATGCTGTCGAGCGCGGTGTTCATATACGCTTCGGCATATTCGTCGTCCTCCGCTCCCGGCATATCGTATTCCGCCGCACGTTCCGCATCCAACGCACTCATTCTATCCAAAATCTTTTGAAAAATCTCGCGCTTGCCCGCATAGTGCTTATACAGTGCGGCTTTTGTGATTTTGAGCCGTTCCGCGATGTCGCTCATGGATGTTCCCGCATAGCCCTTTTCCGAAAAAAGTCTCAATGCTTCCTCGATTATCCTTTCCTTTGTATCACATGCCATCTTTTACCTCCGCACACAGCCGCATTATGCATACCGTCGGCTTCCGTCCGCCTTTGAATTTCGCCGCATCAAGTAACCGACCGATAACCATTATAGGTTTCGGTCGGGCTGAAGTCAATATGGGAATTGTTATTCCTTTTCGGCAATTGTGACAGTTTCTTGCCTGTCAAATCTGTTTTCAGTCGTTTTTATTGCAGTCCGCATTATTTCGGCAGTTTTCCGTTCTCCTTCCCAGCTGCCAAAACGCAACCGCGCTTGCAGCTGCAACATTCAATGAGTCCACCCCGTGATGCATCAGAATCATCACGGTATAATCGCAAGCATCTATCGCAGATTGTTCAAGCCCCGTTCCTTCCGTGCCCATTACAACGGCAAGGCGGGGTTCCGCCGCAAGGCGCGGATCATCAATGCTTACAGAGTCATTTTTAAGTGCCGTTGCAGCAAGCCTGAAGCCGAGTGCTTTCAACCGCCCGAATCGGTTCCCTTCCTCGTCCGGCTGCAATCTTGCCCACGGAATCTGAAACACCGTACCCATGCTGACCCTTATTGCACGCCTGCAAAGCGGATCGCAGCAGGTGGGGGAGAGCAGCACCGCATCCATGCCGAGCGCGGCGGCGGAGCGAAAGATTGCTCCGATATTTGTTGAATCAACAATTCCGTCCAAAACGGCAATGCGGCTTGCACCGCCGCAAACGCTTTCAGCCGAAAGGGGCGGCTTCCTTCGCATTGCGCAGAACACACCCCGTGTGAGCGGATAACCGGTAAGCTTTGAAAGCAGCTGCGTTTCGGCCGTGTAAACAGGGATTCCCGCCGTGCGTTCAATTATATCCGCCGCCTGTCCCGCAACATGCTTTTTTTCAACAAGCAGCGAAAGCGGTTCATACCCTGCATCAAGCGCGATTCTGATAACAGTCGGGCTTTCCGCAATGAATATGCCCTTCTCCGGCTCCAGTTTGCTGCGGAGCTGTGTTTCCGTCATCCTTGCAAAAACATCAAGCTCCGGTGCCGATATATCGCTTATTTCAATAACATTAATGTTTTTTTCGATTGTATTCATGCCGTTCCGCATTTCCCTTATTCTTTTATCTTTCACTGCATAGATACAGTATTGCGCTGCTGCCGCATTAAACTTCATTTTACCACGATTGCAGTCGTTTTTCCATATGGGCATCGGAATTTTTGCGGGCGTCACGCGCATATTGTGACAATATATTGTTTCATGCTATTGCATTTTCGGCAGCGCGGCTTTATAATTGAGAATGAAAATCGAACACATCCGCTGGGTGCGTACACGGGTCATTCCCGATGTACTGAGAAAGAACCTTTGAACCTGTTAGGGTAATACCTGCGTAGGGAAGCGGTGCGAAAATTTGTGCTTACACGCCTCCGCACCGTTTGCGGGGGCGTTTATTTTCAGAAAGGAAACTTTTTATGTTGTTCGATGGTAAAAAAATCGAATTTGTGCTGCTTGAAAAGCTCAAAGGCGTTGACACAAAGGGTTGGATCTTCTTTGCAGCCGCAGCCGTGCTTGCCGCCGCGCTCATCATCTTCCTTGTTCAGCGCAGGAAAAAATGCACAGAGCCCGCCGCTTCTACCGCCAATCCCACTCCGACGGTCATCCTTGTTCACGGTGCGCTCTGCATCGCAATAAGCTTTGTTTTGAGTTATTTCAAACTCTTTTCAATGCCCAACGGCGGCTCCATAACCCTTGCAAGCATGCTGCCGCTGATGGTTTATTCCAATCGCTACGGCGCAAAATACGGCGTTATGGCGGGCGTTGTTTACGGCTTCCTTCAGTATATCCAGAAGCCCGAAATGACGCATTGGATTCAGATGCTCGTTGACTACCCCGTTGCTTTCGGTGTTATCGGACTCGGCGGCCTTGTAAAAGGCGAGCGCAACCTCGTCTTCTCCGTTCTTATCGGCGGCACTCTGCGCTTCCTCTGCCACCTGTTCACCGGTGCGGTTTTCTTCGGCGAATATGCCGCAGCAGGACAGTCCGCGTTCATGTATTCCCTTCTGTACAACGCTCCCTACATGTTTGCGGACATCGCAGTTTGCGTCATCATCGCAATGCTTCCGCCTTTCCGCAAGGCGATCCGCTCCGCACTCAAGTACTGAAACACCGAACAAAGCCCGGCTGATTTCAACAGAACGGGCCGAACGGTTTAAGTTTTTGCATCAACACACAAATCCGACTTCAAATGAATCAAAACTTGCCTGATTCCTTTTCGGATTTGAAGTGCCCGGGTCGGAAAGTGCAGTTTGCCGCGTTTTCCGGCCCTTCCCTTATCCAATCATCCCGTTGTAAATCTTTTTACGAACCATGAGCAGAATTCAAGCTCCCGCCGCTGTCGAAACGCACAGCATTCCGCCTTTTTTCGGCAGCGATTCTCATATACTCATACTCGGCAGTTTCCCCTCGGTCAAATCCCGCGAAAGCGGCTTTTATTACGGGCATCCGCAAAACCGCTTTTGGCGCGTGCTCTCCTCCGTGTTCAACGCGCCGCTGCCGCAAACGATCGAGCAAAAGCAGGAGTTTTTACGCACTCATTATATCGCGCTTTGGGATGTTGCCGCCGAATGCAGCATACGCGGTTCGGCGGACAGCAGTATTTCGGCCGTCACCGCAAACGATATTGCTCCGCTCCTCCGTTCGACGCAAATCAAAGCCGTTTTTTTAAACGGTCAAACGGCACAAAAGCTTTTTCGCAAATATCTTTCCGAAGAAACCGCAAAATTCGGCTGCACCGTCACGGCGCTGCCTTCAACAAGCCCCGCAAACGCATCGTATTCACTCGAAAAACTTGCTGCCGAATGGGGCAGCGCAATCCGCACCGTCCTTGTGATTTAAGAATCGGAGTTAACGTTCGGAATTTTGCCTGCATCCTTAAGGTTTATCCGAAATTTTTATCGAATTGCGAATTTCAGCGGTTATAACTTATGATTTCTTAATTTCACCGTTGCATTTCATCTGTAAATGTGTTATACTGAAACCGACCGCGGAAAGGAGACTGTGATTAATGATCAAACGCGAACTGTATATGAGCCGTATCCGTCCGTTTATCGGAACGGAGCTTATCAAGGTAATGACGGGTATCCGCCGCTGTGGGAAGTCTGTCATGTTGGAGCTAATCAAACAGGAGCTTACGGAGTCCGGTGTAAGTCCGACACAGTTTGTCTCTGTCAACTTTGAAGATATGAGCTGTTCCCATCTGCAAACCGCTCAGGCTCTGCATGACGAGATCACCAAGAGAGCCGCAGAAACAGAGGGCAAGGTCTATCTGTTCTTTGACGAAATACAGGAGGTCAAAGACTGGGAGAAGTGCATCAACTCTTTCCGTGTCTCGCTTGATTGTGACATCTATATAACCGGCTCGAATGCAAAGCTGCTGTCCGGTGAGCTTGCAACATATTTGGCCGGTCGGTATGTGGAGTTTGTGATCTATCCGTTTTCCTTTGGGGAGTTCATTGAACTGTACCGTTCTATTGCTCCCGATACGTCCGTCCGGCAGTGTTTCCAAAAGTACCTCCTGTCCGGTGGTATGCCCTACCTCGCAAACCTCCGCTATGCAGATGCTCCGTCCAAGCAATATCTTCATGATCTGTTCAATTCTGTCCAGCTCAAAGACATCGTGAAGCGGAATAAGGTCCGGGATGTTGATTTGCTGGAACGAATCATTGCCTATGTGATCGCCAATGTGGGTACAACCTTCTCTGCAGCCTCCCTTGCGAAGTTTCTGTAGTTCTTGTCGCGGAAGGGCGTGGTGAATTTCTTTGTCAGCTTGCCCGTCTTTTCGAGGTGGTTGTAGCATTCACGCATGCAGCCACGCGCGCCCTCCAGAGCGCTGCCATGCCTCATGTACAGTTCAATGCCCGTAGCCTGTTCCAGCGCAGGACTGCCGAACCACAGATCCTTGTAATCCTCCTCCTTCGTGCCGGTGGCCAGGAAGGGATTGTAGTCCGGGGTCACCGCCGCGATAGTAGACGGAGCACGCCTTCAGGTCAATCTTTGCGTATTCAACGTCGTGTCCGGCGATGGTGATGTGATCCGATTCATTCATCGAAATCGCGTGGCCAGTGCAACCGCGGACGCACGCCTTGCAGCGGTCGCAGATGTGTCC
>ENA-OQCL01000872-OQCL01000872.1-human-gut-metagenome-genome-assembly--contig:-NODE-872-length-12572-cov-4.877461_pt1 | contig 12572 bp, 7 predicted proteins | sample MGYA00242502_ERZ504586 | MGnify/ENA primary metagenome ERZ504586 (study PRJEB26092, sample SAMD00036316) | human gut metagenome | host: Homo sapiens | study: EMG produced TPA metagenomics assembly of... | reverse complement strand
TTTACCTCCTCCTGCGCTTTGTGAAGCATAAGGGGTACTTCCGCGCGCTGCGGCGCGCGGCCAGGGGCTCCGCCCCTGGACCCCGCCCGCTTTTTTGTAAAAAAGCGGGGCAAAAAACTTTTACTTGGCTGTTCTTTTGACAGCCTGAGTTTATTGCCCCGCGCGGGAAAAGCCAACGTTTCCGGCCATTTCCCGGCCTCGACCGTTGGGCAAGTCGCCCCAAACGCGCTCAGCGCCAGGGTTTTCGGCTCACCTCGGAGACAGTGTATACCGCGACAAACGCCTCCGGGTCAAGGCGGTGGACGTAAGTCATCAGGCGCTGATATTGGCCCTTGTCCACTATCATCACAAGCTCCGGAAAGCGCTCGTGCGTGTAAGCGCCCTCGGCGCGGTATATGGTCGCGCCGCAGTGCAGCTCGTCCAGGATAAAGCCGCGCAGCTCGTCGAAGCGCTTTGTTATCACGCTGACCCGCCGCTTCAGGTTCTGACCGAAGATGAAGCGGTCGAGCACTATGCCGTTGAAATACGTCCCCAGCACGCTGAGGGCCACGGTCCTGCCGTCGTAGACGAAGGCCGAACACAGCGCGATGCAGATGCCCGCTATGGACAGCGCCCGGCCCACCTCTATGTGCAGATAGCGGTTCATCACCTGGGCGATGATGTCCAGCCCGCCCGAGGCCGCGTTGTGCCGGAACAGTATGGCCAGCGCCCAGCTCACAACCAGCACATAGCAGATGACATCCAGCTCCGGGCTGCCCGTGAGGGAGCTGAAATCCGGGAAGAGCCGTTCCAGCGCCGCCATGAAGGCCGAAAGCAGCGCGCAGGTGTATATGGTGTTGAACGCAAAGCCCCCGCCGAACACCGCGAGGCCCAGCGCGATGAGCGCTCCGTTCAAAATGAGCGTGATGAGCGACACGGGCAGATCCACCACGCCGTTTATGATTATCGCCGCCCCGGCGATGCTGCTCACCGCCGCCCTGCTCGGCACCAGGAAGAAAAACACCGCCGCCGAAATGACCGCCATGGCCCCCGTAAGTATCGCCAGTTCCCTAAGCCTCGCGCCGGCGCCCGGCCTGCCGCCCATTTAACTCATCCCCATTGCATGAATTATTTTAATGTATAAATTACGTACATGAATAATATTCACGTTACGCCATCGAGATAGTACCACAGCCTTCCGCGCTCGTCAATGCCGGCGTGAAACAAAAAACGCCCGGGGCAAGCAGAGCGCTTGTCCCGGGCTGTTCCCGTGTGTTCATGAATCTGCCCCGGCGGCGAGGACGAGGGCGCGCATGGCCTCGGCGGGGTATTTCCCGGCGGCCGTCTCGTTCGTGAGCATGAGTGCGGCCGCGCCGTCTAGGACGGCGTTGTAGATGTCGGAGACCTCGGCCCGGGTGGGGACGGGGTTTTGCTGCATGGAATACAGCAGCTGGGTCACGACCATGAAAGGGGCGCCGGCCGCGCGGCAGGCGGCGGCGAGGCGCTTTTGCAGCGGCGGCAGGGCGTAAATGCCGAAGGCCGCGCCCAGGTCTCCGCGGGCGATGACTATCATGTCCGAGGCCGGCAGCAGCTCCGGCATGGCTTCGACGCCCTCCCGGCTCTCGACCTTGGCAAAGACGCGGATGCCCGCATCGCCCAGGGCGGAGCGCACGGCGGCGATGTCCCGCGCCGAGCGCGTGAAGGACTGCATCACCGCCGTGACGCCGAAGTCCCGCGCCGCGCGCAGGTTCTCACAGTCGCGCGGCGTGAGGGGCGGGGCCTCGTACTCCAGGCCCTCGACCGTGAGGCCCTTGCGGGAGCCCAAGGTCCCGCCGCGCAGCACCCGAGCCCGGCGCGGAGCCGTTGCCTCCAGCAGCATCGCCCCGTCGTCCAGCAGCAGGCGCATGCCCGGCTCCAGCAGTTCGATGAGGCGCTCCGGCAGTGGCAGGCCTCCCTCCCCCAGCTCCAGCGTCTCGCCCTCGGCCAGGCAGAGCGGCCGCTCCAGCGGCCCTGTCCTCAGCTCCGGGCCCTGCGTGTCAATGAGCAGCTCCGGCCTCAGGCCCCGGCTCCTGCCCGCATTGAACAGCGCCTCAAGCCAGGGCTCCGCCTCAGATAGGCCCATGTGAGAGAGGTTCAGCCGCGCGCCCGTCATGCCCGCGTCCAGCATCCGGCTCAGCACCTCCGCCGAGGCGCAGGCTGGGCCGAGCGTTCCGTAAAACTCCATGGCTAGAACCCGCAGTAGCCGACGTTGGAGATCTTGAGGATGAGCTCCGCGATCTCCGAGGCGGGCTTCTTCGCGCCCTCGGCCAGCCACTTGCGGATCATGCCCACGCTGCCCAGGGCTATGAAGGTGTAGAGATACTCCGCCTCATCCTTGCTCATCTGCCGCGCCGCGGCCCAGGAGCTCATGAACTGGCCCTCGATGACATTCACCACCTGGGTCTGGAAGCTCGTGTCCCCCTTGTCCGAGAGCAGCACGGAGCAGATGTCCGCGTTCTCCCCGATGTACTCGACGAGCCGGGTCAGCACATCCTTGAGGTCGCTGCCCACGGCGGTCAGCGCCGGGCGCACCCAGTGCGCGACGTCCTCTATTATCTCGGACTCCAGCGCGTGCAGCAGGTCCGAGGGGTCCGAGTAGTGCGCGTAGAAGGTGGCGCGGTTTATGCCCGCCATCTCGCATATCTCCGTGACGGTTATCTTGGCGATCGGCTTCGTGCGCAGCAGTTCGAGCAGGCTGTTGCGTATCATCATCTTGGTGTAGCGCACGCGCGCGTCCTGTTTCTTTTCCGGCATGATTGCCCCCGATAAATTTAATTTTTTGTGTATTTCCATACAATTACGCTGAAAACGTTTAGCATTTTGCAAATTTTATAAAACTGTTTGTTGCTTCATTTGCGAAATGAAATATACTATAAAAACGTAAGTATGTCAACACAGCGTTTAACAGGAGGCCTGCCATGGATGCATTCACCCTTGGTATCACCCGGCGCCGCCGCTTGGTGATCGCCATATTTCTCATCTGCACCGTGGTCTGCGCCGTCCTCTTCCTGGGCGTCGGGGTCAATTACGATTTGACGGATTACCTGCCGGAGGACGCGGAGAGCACGGTCGCGCTGGATATTATGATGTCGGAGTTTGGCTCCGGCGTGCCGAACACCCGGGTAATGGCCGTGGACCTCACCATAGCCGAGGCCCAGGAACTCAAGGCGGAGATAGCCGCCGTCCCCGGCGTTGAGGACGTCATGTGGCTGGACGACGTGGCGGACCTCACCACCCCCATCGAGCTCATGGACGAGGACACGGTCAGCCAGTACTGGAAGGACGGAAAGGCCCTCTACTCCGTCACCATTGAGGACGGGCGCGAGGTCGAGGCGACGGACGCCATCTACGAGCTCATAGGCGAGGGCGGGGCCATCTCAGGCAACGCCGCGAGCACGGCCAGCGTACAGAAACTGGTCGTCAGCGAGGTCGTAGGTGCGGCGCTTGTGCTGGTGCCGCTCATCATCGTCCTGCTGCTGCTCACCACCACCTCCTGGATAGCCCCGCTGCTCTTCCTCGTGACCATAGGCGTGGCGGTCATCCTGAATATGGGCTCGAACGTTATCTTCGGGGAGATCAGCTTCATCACCCAGTCGGTCAGCCCCATCATGCAGCTGGCCGTCTCCCTGGACTACGCCATCTTCCTGCTCAACAGCTTTGAGCGGCACCGGAAGGAGGTCCCGGACCCGCAGGAGGCCATGCGCATGGCGATAAAGGAGTCCTTCTCCTCCATCGCGGCCTCGGCGGCGACTACGGTCTTCGGCTTCCTTGCGCTCATCTTCATGCGCTTCGGCATAGGCAGCGATCTGGGCCTCAACCTCGTGAAGGGCGTGACGCTCAGCTACATAAGCGTCATGGTCTTCCTGCCCGCCCTGGCGCTGGCCTGCATGAAGCTCATGGACAAGACGCACCACAAGCGCATCATCCCGGAGCTCGGGCGCGTGGGCCGCGTGCTCGTCAAGGTGCGCATCCCGGCGCTCATCCTGGTCATTCTCGTCGTCGTACCCTGCTTCCTGGGGCAGAGCCGCGCTGACTTCCTCTACGGCATGGGCAACCCCGACCCCGGCGTGCAGTACGGCGCGGACACCGAGCTTATAAACTCCGAGTTCGGCGAGAGCCAGGCCATAGTCCTGCTCGTCCCGCGCGGGGACCCCGGCGCCGAGGCCGAGCTCGCGGAGGAGCTGGCGGAGATAGACCACGTCACCAGCGTCATGAGCTACGCCGGCACCGTGGGCAAGATACCCTACGGCTTTCTATCTGAGGACATCGTCTCGCAGTTTTATTCCGACAACTACGCGAGAATAATAATCTACACCGACACCGGCGAGGAGGGCGAGGACGCCTTCGCGGTGGTGACGGCGGTGCGCGAGGCCGCCGCGGCCAGGTACGACGAGTCCTGGACCTGCGGCCAGAGCGCGAACCTCATGGACATGCGCGACGTCGTCACGGACGACTCCGTCACCGTGAACCTCATCGCCATCGCCTTCATCTTCCTGACCCTGCTCGTCACCTTCCGCTCGCTGACGCTGCCCTTCATCCTGCTCTTCGTCATCGAGTCGGCCATCTGGATAAACCTCTCCGTGCCGTATTTCACGGACACGCCGCTCGTCTACCTGGGCTACCTCGTCATAAACACCGTCCAGCTGGGCGCGACCATAGACTACGCCATCCTGATGACGGAGGGCTACGTCGTGAACCGGCGCACCATGGGCAGGCGCAAGGCCGTGGAGGGCACGCTGACGAAAAACTTCATCTCCGTCCTGACGAGCGGGCTCATACTCTCGGCGGCCGGCTTCTGCCTGGGCTTCGAGTCCTCGTTGGAGGTCGTGGCCGAGCTCGGCATCCTGCTGTGCCGCGGCACGCTGCTGTCCATGGCCATGGTGCTGCTGGCCCTGCCGGCGCTGCTCATAATATTCGATCCGCTCACCGCCCGGCTGACGCTCAAGTCCGGGTTCCTGAAAAAGACCGACAAGGAGGTCGAAACCAAATGAAACGCAAATTCAATGCCGTACTCGCCCTGGCGCTCGCCGTCTGCCTCTGCCTCGGCGCCGTCCCAGCGGCGGCGGCCTCCGAGGCGGCTTTCACGGCCGAGGAGGTCATCTACGCCCGGCTCGACGCGACCGGCGCGCCGAAGGAGGGCTACGCCGTTGTGGCCCTGAACGTCTCGCAGGCCGGTACGGTCACGCATTATGGGGACTACAGCTCCGTCGTGAACCTCAGCGACTCGACGCCCATCAGCTACTCCGAGGGCGAGGTGACGCTGGACGCGGCCGCGGGCCGCAGCTACTATGAGGGCACCCTCTCCGAGGTGGAGCTGCCCTGGAACATCGAGATAAGCTACAAGCTGGACGGCAAGGCCGTCGCCCCCGAGGAGCTGGGCGGCGCCTCCGGACAGCTCGAAATAGCGATAAAGACCTCTAAAAACGAGGCCGTCTCCGGCGGCTTTTACGACAACTACCTGCTGCAGTTCACGATAACCCTGGACGCCGACCTGTGCGAAAACGTGGCGGTCACGGGCGGCACGGCGGCCAACGCCGGCGGCTCCAAGACCGTGTCCCTCATGGTCCTGCCCGGCTCCGACGGGGACGTGGGCCTGACGGCGGATGTGCACGACTTTCGCATGGACGGCATGACCATCGCCGCGGTGCCGTACGACGTGGCGGACAGCCTCGGGGACATGAGCGAGGTCACGGACGGCCTGGGCCAGCTGGTGGACGCCATCAGCCAGCTCTCCGACGGGGCCAGCCAGCTCTCCAGCGGCGCGAGCCAGCTGCGCAGCGGGGCCAGCCAGTACGGCAGCGGGCTCACCGAGCTCGCCGCGGGCTCGGCCCAGCTGACGGAGGCCTCGGACAAGATAGCCGAAAGCCTCGCGCAGGTGGGCTCAATGGGCGGCCAGCTCCCCTCTGGCGGGACGGTCAGCCTCTCCTCCCTCACCCAGCTGCCCGGGGCGCTCCGCCAGCTGAAGGCGGGCCTGGACCAGATAAGCTCAGGCATAGACGAGCTGAGCGAGGGCTACTCCGCGGCCTACACCGCGCTCTCTGACGCCATAGGCTCCATCCCGGCCGCGGGCGTCACGGAGGAGGACATAGCCGCGCTCATGGCCGCGAACCCGGACAGCGCCGCCCTGGCCTCCCTCATCGCCAACTACCAGGCCGCGCAGACCGTGAAAGGCACCTGGGAGCAGACGAAGGCGGCCTTTGCCGCCGTACAGCAGAACCTGCCCACCTTCTCGGCCTCCATCGCCAAGGTCTCGGCTTCGCTTGAGACGATGGCCTCCCAGCTGGAGGCGGCGCTGGAGCCCACCGGCGGCAGCATAGACCTCGGCAGCCTCGCCCAGCTCATGGGCGGCATGGAGCAGCTCGCCTCCAGCTATGCCGAGTTCAACGAAGCCCTCAAGGCCTACACCGGCGGCGTGGACGCCCTGGCCGAAAATTGGCCCAGCATTCAGAACGGCATCAACAGCCTGACGAGCGGGGCCTCCAGCCTCTCCGACGGCACCGCCGCCCTCGATGAGGAGACGCAGGCCATCCCCGACCAGCTCGACGGCCTGCTCGGCACCGGCGATGAGGACAGCGAGTACACGCCCGAGTCCTTCCTCGACGAGCGCAACGGCGAGCCGGACTCCGTCCAGTTCGTCATCTCCACGGAGGGCATAGAGCTGCCCGAAACAGGCGGCTCCGACGAGCCCGCCCCCGCCGAGCAGGGCTTCTTCGCCCGGCTCTGGTCCAAGATAGTCGCCCTCTTCACCTGAAGAGCCAACTGAAATGCAAAGCCCCGCCGCCCGATGGGCGGCGGGGCTTAAGTTTTTTATCAGCGGAAGTAATCCACGCCGCTCTCGAAGACGGGCTGGAGCCCCGCGCCGGGGACGTTTTGGTAGAGCCCCGCGCCGCTGCGCTCCGTGTGGCCCATCTTGCCCAGGACCCGGCCGTCCGGAGAGCAGACGGCCTCCACAGCGAGGACGGAGCCGTTGGGATTGTAACGCAGCTCCATCGTCGGCTCGCCCTCCAGATCCACGTACTGCGTCGCGAGCTGGCCGCGCTGGGCGAGCTGCGTCAGCAGCGGCTCCGGGCAGACGAAGCGGCCCTCGCCGTGCGAGACCGCCACCGTGTGTATGTCCCCCACCCGGCAGCGGGAGAGCCAGGGGCTGAGGTCCGAGGCTACGCGGGTACGCACCAGCCTGCTCTGATGGCGGCCTATGGCGTTGTAGGTCAGGGTCGGGCAATTCGCGTCCGTCTCCACTATGCGCCCGAAAGGCACGAGCCCCAGCTTGATGAGCGCCTGGAAGCCGTTGCAGATGCCCAGCATCAGCCCGTCCCGGGCGTCCAGCAGCTCCTGGACCGCGTCGGCCAGGCGCGGGCTGCGGAAAAAGCTCGCTATGAGCTTGGCGCTGCCGTCCGGCTCGTCGCCGCCCGAAAAGCCGCCGGGCAGGACTATCATCTGGCTGCGCGCTATCGCCGCCGCAACGCGCTCCACGCTCTCTGCCACGTCCGCGGGGCTGAGGTTGCGGATGACGAGTATCTCCGGCTCCGCGCCGGCACGGAGCAGGGCGCGCGCCGTGTCGTACTCGCAGTTCGTGCCGGGGAAGACGGGGATGAGCGCCCGGGGCCGCGCCGACTTCACCGCCGGGGACGGGCGGGAGACCGCCGCGCAGGCGAGCTTTTTCACCCTGCCGCTGCCCTGGCCGTGGGCTGAGAGCTCAGGCATGACGGGTTCGAGCGTCGCCTCCCAGGCGTCCTGCACCGCGTCGAGCGGCGCGCTCTCGCCGCCGCAGGAGAGGGCGTAGTCCGCCGTGACGCGGCCTATCGTCTCGCCGGCCGCGCAGTCCGGCGCGGTCTCGAGCAGCAGCGTGCCGAAGCTCCAGCCGAAGAGCCGCGCCTGCTCGAAGGCCGCGTCGAGCTCCACGCCCAAGGCGTTTCCGAAGGCCATTTTGCACAGGCCCTCAGCTATGCCGCCCGCGCCCACGGCCCAGGCCGCGCGCACCTTGCCCGCGCGCATGAGGCCCTCGGCCTCGGTGAACATGGCGAGCGTCGCCTCCGCGTCGAAGGGGTCGGCGTGCAGCAGGGCAAGCCGGTCTCCGGCGGCCTTGAGTTCCGGGGTCACCACGTCCTCGACGCGCCCCGGAGTCACCGCGAAGCTCACGAGCGTCGGCGGCACGTCCATGTCCTCAAAGCTGCCGGACATGCTGTCCTTGCCGCCTATGGCTGCAAGGCCGAGGCCGAGCTGGGCGTCCAGAGCGCCGAGCAGCGCCGCGAAGGGCTTGCCCCAGCGCTCAGGCTCCGTGCGCAGGCGCTCGAAGTATTCCTGAAAGCTCAGATAGATGCGCTCATGCCCCATGCCCGAGGCCACGAGCCGCGCCGCGCTCTCGACAACGGCGAGGTAAGCGCCCAGATATGGGCTCTGCTCCGAGACACGCGGCTCGAAGCCGTAGGCCATGGCCGAGCAGCTGTGCGTCTCGCCGGGGACGGGGAGCTTGGCGATCATGCTCTGCGCGGGCGTCAGCTGCCGCACGCCGCCGTAGGGCATGACCACGGTGCCTGCGCCTATCGTGCTGTCGAAGCGCGCCGCGAGGCCCTTGCGGGAGCAGACCGCGAGGTCGCCCATGAGCGCGGCGAGCTTTTCCGCCAGCGTGCCGGAGACGCGGGGCTGCGGTCCTCAAGCGTGGACTCGGGCACGCGGACGCGCGCGTGTTTTTCAGCGCCGTTCGAGGCCAGGAACTCGCGCGAGAGGTCCGCGATGACGCGCCCGCGCCAGCGCATGCGGAGCCTCGGCTCCTCCGTCACCTCGGCGACGACGGTGGCCTCCAGGTTCTCCGCCGCGGCGAGGGCGAGGAAGCGCTCCGCGTCCGCGGGCGCGACGACGACGGCCATGCGCTCCTGGCTCTCGGAGATGGCCAGCTCCGTGCCGTCGAGGCCCTCGTACTTGCGCGGGACGCGGTCGAGGTCTATGTCGAGGCCGTCGGCCAGCTCGCCTATGGCGACGGAGACGCCGCCCGCGCCGAAGTCGTTGCAGCGGCGGATGAGCCGCGTGGCCTCGCCGTTGCGGAAGAGGCGCTGGAGCTTGCGCTCCACCGGGGGCGTTGCCCTTCGCACCTCGGCGCCGCAGGTCTCAAGGCTGTGCAGGCCGTGGGCCTTGGAGGAGCCCGTGGCCCCGCCGCAGCCGTCGCGGCCCGTGCGCCCGCCCAGCAGGATGACGAGGTCGCCCGGCTCCGGGCGCGCGCGCAGCACGTTCCGCTCCGGCGCGGCGGCGACGACGGCGCCTATCTCCATGCGCTTGGCGACATAGCCGGGGTGATAGAGCTCGTCCACGAGGCCGGTGGCGAGGCCTATCTGGTTGCCGTAGGAGCTGTAGCCCGCGGCGGCGGTGGTGACGAGCTTGCGCTGGGGCAGCTTGCCCGGCAGCGTCTCGCTCACCGGGACCAGCGGGTCGCCCGCGCCGGTGACGCGCATGGCCTGGTAGACGTAGGCCCGGCCCGAGAGCGGGTCGCGGATGGCACCGCCAAGGCAGGTCGCCGCGCCGCCGAACGGCTCGATCTCCGTCGGATGGTTGTGCGTCTCGTTCTTGAACATGAGCAGCCATGGCTCCTCGTGCCCGTCCACGTCCGCCGTGACGCGCACGGAGCAGGCGTTTATCTCCTCGGACTCGTCGAGATCTTGGAGCTTGCCCGTCTTTTTGAGGTATCGGGCGCCAAGGGTAGCCAGCTCCATGAGCGTGAGGGGCCTGTCTTCCCGCCCCAGCTCGCGGCGCAGTTCGAGGCAGCGCTCATATGCGGCGCGCACGCGCGGGTCGGCGATGTCGGCGGAGTCGATGACGGTGCCGAAGGTGGTGTGGCGGCAGTGGTCGGACCAATATGTATCGAGGACGCGCAGCTCGGTGAGGCTGGGGTCGCGGCCCTCGGCGCGGAAGTATTCGCGGCAGCACTCGGCGTCGTCGGCGTCCATGGCGAGGCCCATTTCGGCGACGAGGGCCTCAAGACCGGCGCGGTCGAGGCTGGTGAAGCCGCGGAGGACGGCGACGTCGGGGGGCTCGGGGTAGTTTTCCGCGAGTGTGGCGCGCTCTTCGAGGGCGGCCTCGCGGCTTTCGACGGGGTTTATGAGGTAGCGCTTGATGCGCCCGAGCTCCTCGGCTGAGACGGGACCGGAGAGCAGGTAGACCTTGGCCGTGCGCACGGCGGGGCGCTCAGCCATGGAGACGAGCTGGATGCATTCGGCGCAGGAGTCGGCGCGCTGGTCGAACTGCCCGGGCAGGTATTCGACGGCGAAGATGGCGTCGGCCTCCGGCAGGCTGTCGAGGACGGCGTCCACCTGGGGCTCGGAGAAGACTACGGGCAGGCAGCGGCGCATGAGCGTCTCGTCGATGCCCTCGATGTCGTAGCGGCAGAGCAGGCGCAGGCCGGTGAGGGCCGAAATGCCGAGGAGGGTTTTGAGCTCGGAAAGCAGGCTCTGGGCCTCGACGTTATAGGGGGCGCGTTTTTTCGACGTATATCCTGTGTACGGGCATGGTCGTTGACCTCCTGGTTTTTTGGTTTTTGGGGTTGGTGGAACTCGCCGTTTTGCTGTTGGTTGGCTTTGCGTTTACGCTGCATGTTCCACCCCATTTCTTTGGTCTTGCCCAAAGAAACGGGGTGGAGCCCCAAAGAAAAACGCTTATGGGGTGGTGGCGCCCCCGTGAGGTTTCGGGACCCACCCGCCTCTCCCACTCGCGTGGGAGGTGCCACTCGGCCGCTAAGGTGTCCGCTTCGCGGACTTATTTCATCACTCGCCCCAGGGGCGAGGGGCTTGGGCTGGATGTAGACTGGCGTTTAAAAGTTTTTTGCCCCGCTTTTTTACAAAAAAGCGGGCGGGGTCCAGGGGCGGAGCCCCTGGGCGTTTCTTTATGCTCTTAAAGCGCAGGAGGGGGTCAAAGGGGGAACCCTCGCCGGGGGTTCCCCCTTTGCGGGCGGCCTAAGCCGCCCGCAGCTCCTGCGATTTACGGACGCCCGCAGTAATCCCGCGCCGGGCGGGGGTGGGACCCCGCCTCTACAAGTGGGTCAGGCGCTTCCAACTTACCTCATTCCCGCGGCGTCCCTGCCTTGACATACGCCGCCCTCCGGGTTATAATAGCTTCAAATTTTTTAATTAAAATATTTTAAATACCCGGAGGCGAATATGGACCTTTTTGCCAAGTGCGCGGCCTATACCACGGCCCGCGAATGCAGGGAGAAGGGGATATACCCCTATTTCCACGCGCTTGAATCCAGGCAGGACACCGAGGTCATTATGGAGGGCCGGAGGCGCATCATGCTCGGCTCCAACAACTATCTCGGCCTGACGGCCGCGCCGGAGGTTGTGGCGGCGGCGGAGGCGGCGCTTGCGGAGTACGGCACGGGCTGCTCCGGCTCGCGCTTTTTGAACGGCACGCTCCGGCTGCACCTGGAGCTGGAGCGCGAGCTGGCCGACTTTGTGCACATGGACGGGGCCGTCACCTTTTCGACGGGCTTCCAGTCCAACCTCGGCATCATCAGCGCCCTCGTCGGCCGCGGCGACTACGTCGTCTGCGACCGCGAGAACCACGCCAGCATCTACGACGGCTGCCGCCTCTCCTTCGGCAAGATGCTCCGCTACCGCCACGCCGACATGGACGACCTTGAGGCCAAGCTCCGCGCCGTGCCTGAGTCCGCGGGCTGCCTCATCGTCACGGACGGCGTCTTTTCCATGGGCGGCGACATTGCGAAGCTGCCCGAGATCTGCGAACTCGCCGCCAGGTACGGCGCGCGCGTCATGGTGGACGACGCCCACGGGCTGGGTGTTATCGGCGAGGGCGGCCGCGGCACGGCCAGCCACTTCGGGCTTGAGGGCAAAGTCGATGTCATCATGGGCACCTTCTCGAAGTCGCTGGCGAGCCTGGGCGGTTACATGGCGGCCTCGGAGCTGGTGTGCGACTATGTGCGGCACAACTCGCGGCCCCTTTCATCTTCTCGGCCTCGATCCCGCCCTCGGCCTGCGCGGCGGCGCTGGCGGCGCTCAGGCTGCTGCGGGAGAGGCCCGAGCTGCCACGGCGTCTCCTCTCACTGGCGTCCTATGCGCGCGCGGGGCTCAAGGCCCGCGGCCTGCGGATAAGTCGAGTCCGAGACGCCGATCATACCCATTTACACCTACGAGATGGAAACACCCTCACGAGCGCAAGCGCCTGTACGACGCGGGCGTGTACGTGAACCCCGTCCTGCCCCCGGCGGCCGCGCCGGGCGACGTGCCTGCTGCGCGTGAGCTGCATGGCGACGCACACTGAGGCCCCTGCTGGACGAGGCGATGGACATTATAGCGGAGGTCTTGGGAAAGGATGAACACGTCTAAAGTTGCGATAGTTACTGGCGGCTCGGGCGGCATAGGCCGCTGCACGGCCATGGCGTTGGCCCGGGCGGGCTGCCGGGTCTACGAATTCTCACGCCGGGAGAAGGCGCCGACGCCGGTGTGGAGCACCTGACGGCGGACATGACGGATGAGGCGAGCGTGCAGGCCGCAGTCGCAGAAGTCGAGCGGCGCGAGGGGCGGATAGACATCCTCGTGTGCAACGCGGGC
>ENA-OQCL01000871-OQCL01000871.1-human-gut-metagenome-genome-assembly--contig:-NODE-871-length-12592-cov-3.357000_pt1 | contig 12592 bp, 12 predicted proteins | sample MGYA00242502_ERZ504586 | MGnify/ENA primary metagenome ERZ504586 (study PRJEB26092, sample SAMD00036316) | human gut metagenome | host: Homo sapiens | study: EMG produced TPA metagenomics assembly of... | reverse complement strand
GCAGACTTTCCGTGATTGCCCGGTAACGGGTGGCCGCGATAATGTCGCCCCTCATCCGGCCTGCGGCCACCTTCCCCCAAGGGGGAAGGCTTCACGCGCTGGTATACCCGCTGCGCCTTTCGCATATCCATCAGCAGGGGAAGGGGGCGGCGTATGAACAACCGCAGGAATTATCTGCACAATGCGGCGCTGCTTACCGGGTCGGGGCTGGTGCTGCGGCTGCTGGGTATGGGGCTCCGGGTCATGGTGGCAGCGGCCCTCGGCAGTGAGGGGATGGGGCTGTACCAGCTGATTCTGGCGCTTTACATGGTGTTCGTCTCCTTTGCCACGGCGGGCATCCATGTGGCCTCGGCGCGTCTGGCAGCCCAAAGTCTGGCCCGCGGCAGCGGTATGGCGCAGACGCTGCGCGGGCTATGCGGCACGGCGCTGGGCTTTGGCACGGCAGCCATGGCTGCGCAGGCCGTGCTGGCAGGCCCCTGCGCGCGGTATCTGCTGCATGACATCCGTGCCGAGACTGCGTTGCTGATCCTGGCACCGAGCCTGCCGTTTATGGCAGTGTCGGGGGCAATGCGAGGGTGCTTTCTGGCGGCGCGGCGGGTGCAGCCCAACATCACAGCGCAGCTTGTTGAGCAGCTTGTGCGGATGGCGGTGGCAGCGGCGGGGCTGCGCCTGCTGGCGCAGTGGGGTGCAGGCTACGGCTGCGCGGCTGTCATGCTGGGCAACACAGTCAGCGAGGGGATCTCCTGCGGCATCATGCTGGTCTTTGCAGCCCGCACACCGGAATTTGCGCCCCGCCCCGGCGCCCCGCTGCACCCCTATACCGCGCGGGAGCTGTATAGTATCCTCTGGCCGGTCGAGGGCAGCCGCCTGCTGGCCAGCGCCCTGCAGGCGGCGGAAAGCAGCCTGATCCCCTACACACTGGCGATTTACACGGGCAGCCGCGCCGAGGCCGTGGCCCAGTACGGCAGCTTAAAGGGTATGGCGCTGCCGCTGCTGTTTTTCCCGTTTTCGGTGCTGGGGGCGCTGTCCGGCCTGCTGATGCCCGAGATCACCCGCGCCCACACAAAGGGCGACACCGCCGCCATGCGCCGCCTGATTTTTACGATGCTGCGCATGACCGGCGCGTTCTCGCTGGCGGCGGGGGTCGGGTTTGTGCTGCTCGGCGCGCCGCTGGCCGGGTTCATCTACCGGGATGCCAAGGTTGGGCGGTATGTGCAGCTTTTGGGCTTCGTCGCGCCGTTCATGTATCTGGAGAGTATGGTGGACGGCGTGTTAAAGGGTCTGGGGGAGCAGCTTGCAACATTTCGATATTCGCTGTTTGACTCGGTGTTCCGCATTGCGGCGATTTGGCTTGTCGTGCCGCAGTACGGCATGATGGGGTTCCTGGGGGTCATGGCCGTGTCGAATCTGATGACCTGCGGGCTGAATACGAGGAGGATGATGGAACAAATAAAAAAGCCTTCCCCCTAGGGGGAAGGTGGCCGAGGCCTCGTCCGAGGTCGGATCGGAGGAGGGGGAGGCTTGCGGGGGTATCCCGTGAACGGGAAGGTACGGCAGACTCTCCCCTTATCAGTCCGCTTCGCGGACAGCTTCTCCCCCGGGAGAAGCCTTTGGGCGTAAAAAGAGGACGCTTTTGCGTCCTCTTTTTTACATATACCCATATTTTCGGCGTCCCCACACAACAAACCCAGCCGTACACACCAGCGCCATGGCCTCGGCGGCAACGACCGCCAGCCAGATGCCGTCCACACCGATGAGGAGCGGCAGGGTCAAAATCGACACGATCTGGAACAGCAGCGTGCGCAAAAAGCTGATGGCCGCCGACACCGCGCCGTTGTTCAGCGCCGTGAAGAACGCCGAGCCGAAAATGTTGAACCCGGACAGAATAAAGCTGATGGAGTACAGCTTCATGCCGTGTATCGTCAGCGCCAGCAGGCCCGCATCGTAGCCGACAAAGATTTTTGCCAGCGGCCCGGCCAGCAGCTCGCTTGAGACCAGCATGGCAACGCCCGCCACAGAGATAATGGTCAGGCTGCGGCGCAGCAGGTTTTTCAGTTCGTCCTTATTGTCCGCGCCAAAGTGGTAGCTGACGATGGGCGCGCAGCCCTGCGCATAGCCGATGAACACCGCCGCGAACACAAAGCCCACATACATAAGCACGCCGTAGGCCGCAACGCCGTCCGCGCCGAACAGCTTGAGCAGCTGGATGTTATATAGCGCGCTGACCAGCGACATGGAGATATTCGTCATCAGCTCGCTCGCACCGTTTGTGCAGGCCTTGAACAGCTCCCACAGGCTGAACAGCGGCTTGGTGAAATACAGCCGGCAGCCGGGGCGGCGCTTGATAAAATAGAAGATCGGGGCCACGCCGCCGACCATCTGGCTGATGACCGTGGCCGATGCCGCGCCAACCAGCCCCAGCCCCGCCACACCTACAAGGACGAAGTCCAGCACCATATTGGTCGCACCCGCTGCCACCGTGAAGAACAGGCCCAGCTTGGGCTTTCGGCTGCAATAAAAAAGCTCTGGAACAGATACTGCAGCATGAACGCCGTCTGAAATGTCAGCAAAATGCGGCCGTAGGTCAGACAGCTGGGCAGCAGCTCGGGCGTTGCGCCCAGCAGCAGGGCCACAGGCTCCAACAGCGCAAGGCCGAAAGCGCTGAACAGCACACCCAGCACGGCGGTTGCAACCACCAGCATACTGAACAGCCGGTTTGCGCGCTTTTCATCGCCGGTGCCCAGCGTCATGGCAACAAGGGCGCTGCCGCCCGTGCCGATCATAAAGCCGAGGCAGCCCAGCATCTGAAGATACGGGTAAATCAGGTTCAGCGCCGTAAACGCCGTTTTACCCGCATAGTTCGAGACAAAGAAGCCATCCACAATCGTGTAGATTGACGTGAAGATCATCATGATAATGGGCGATGCCGTGAATTTCAGCAGCCGCCCCGTGGTAAAGTGGTCGGATAATTGGATCTGGTTTGATTTTGACATAAATGCTCCTGTTTTTGCGGCAAACACGCATGTAGGGGCCGGACATGTCCGGCCCTGCACCTTGCCTTTACCTCCCTGTTTCCATTATGCTGTGGGCCGGGCATGCCCGGCCCCTACCGCGCAATTTTTTCAAACTCCTGCCGTAAGCATTCCAGATACCGCTGGGTCAGGCGGCAGTTCTGCTCGACTTCGGCAAGGCCCTGACGGGTCATGGCCTGCTGCTCGGCTGCGATAACCGGCCCCACTGTGCGCTCGGCCAGGGCACGGCCCTCGTCCGTCAGGGTCACGAGCTTGCCGCTGTGTGCGCCTTTTCCCGGGCAAAGCGCCACCAGACCCTTTTTCACCATGGCGGCAACGGCAGAGTTCAGCGTCTGCTTGGGCTGCCCCCACTCTGCCGCCATACGGTTCTGGGTCTGCGGCTCATGCGTAGTGCACAGCGCATACAGCACCCAGAATGCTGCGTCCGACAGGCCGCACCGCTGCGCCGCCGCGTGGTACAGGGCGTTGCACTCATTGAACTGGCGGTTCGTTATTTCAAGCAGGTCATATACCTGCCGCTCTTTCTCCTGCATAGGGCGCCTCTTTTCAAAATCCGATTTCGGATATTTATTATAGTCCGATTTCGGATTTTTGTCAATCTCCCAAAAATTCGTGCGCGTTTTTGCACGGATTTTTCCCGCTGCTGCCTTGCAAAAGCGGGCCGCTGCTTTTATAATGTAGACAAAACCATACCGAAAACAAAGGGGGATCTGTAACCATGTACCAACCTGCTCAAAACCGCCATGATGTGCTGCCCTACCGCCGCTGCGGCGACAGCGGCCTGCTGCTGCCCGCTGTCTCGCTGGGGCTGTGGCACAATTTTGGCGATACAGCGCCCTATGAGAACATGCGTGCGCTCTGCCGCACCGCGTTTGACAACGGCATCACCCACTTTGACCTTGCCAACAACTACGGCCCCGAGCCGGGCGCAGCCGAGCGGAATTTTGGTAAAATTCTGCGCGATGATCTCGGCGTCTACCGCGATGAGCTGATCATCTCCACCAAGGCCGGGTACGAGATGTGGGACGGCCCCTACGGCAACTGGGGCAGCCGCAAGTACCTGCTGGCCAGTCTGGACCAGAGCCTGCGCCGCATGGGACTGGACTATGTGGACATCTTCTACCACCACCGCATGGACCCCAACACCCCGCTGGAGGAGACGATGGGCGCACTGGCGCAGGCTGTGCGCAGCGGCAAGGCGCTGTATGCGGGCCTGTCCAACTATGACGGCCCTACGCTGGAAAAGGCCACGGCCATTCTGGACGAGCTGCATGTGCCGTTCATCATCAACCAGAACCGCTACTCGATCTTTGACCGCACGATCGAGAGCAACGGCCTGAAGGATACCGCCGCCCGCCTGCACAAGGGCATCATCACCTTCAGCCCGCTGGCACAGGGCCTTCTGACCGACCGGTATCTGCACGGCATCCCGGCCGACAGCCGCGTCCACACCGATGGGCGTTTCCTGAAGGAGACGGACCTCACACAGGAAACGCTGGCGAAGATCCGTGCGCTGAACGAGATGGCCGCTGCCCGCGGCCAGACGCTGGCCGAAATGGCGCTGGCATGGCTGCTGAGCCACGAGGAAATCACGACCGTTTTGATCGGCGCGTCCAAGACGCAGCAGATTCTCGATAACATCAAGGCCGTGCAGAACACGAGTTTTACCGCCGAAGAACTGGCGGAGATCGACAGGATCAGCAAATAAACTCTATTTACGCGCAATAAACCGCCGCCCGCCGGGGAAGTTTTCCACGACGGGCGGCGGTTGTTGTTGAAAGATGGGCTTGCGGGATGTACGCCCGCGGTACCCCGCCCTACATACAAACCGCAAAAGGGGCGGCAGCGATTTCCCGTAGGGGCGGATTCTATATCCGCCCGGGGTGGTTCCCGCAGACGGGCGCTTTCGTCAGGCCGAGGGCCGGGCATGCCCGGCCCCTACAGGGTTGCAATAGTCCCGGGAGGGATGACCTTTTTGCGGGCGTCTGCCATAGCGGGAAAGTTCGCGGTTCGCCACTGTAGGGGGCGGCGTCCCCGACGCCCCGCGGAGGGGTCAAGACCCCTCCCTACAAATCCCTTTTATAAGGGGGCGCACAAATAAAAAAAGCCCCATCGTCCGGAGCAGAGAACGATGGGGCGAAACGCAATAAGCAGACCGCAAAAGGCGCAGAGCAAAACGCCGAAACGGAGGCGCAGCCTGTTATTGGCAGGAGCCGCGCCGGAGAGGCAAAACAGCCGGCGGGCTCGAGGTTGGTTATGGTTAGTAGCTGCTAACCACGCATATACTTTACCATACTAAAGCTGTAATGTCAAGCGTTTTCCCAAAAATAATTCCCACTATTTTTGTAGAATTTAATCCTTGGGCGCATCGGGGTAGTCGCGGACATGCAGCAGCTGCTCCGCTGCGGCGATCTCCTCGGCGGTGGGCACCCGCACACCGTCCAGCGGATAGGGAATCCCCAGATTCTGCCACTTGAACAGCCCCAGCGTGTGGTAGGGCAAAATCTCCACCCGGCGCACGGTGGGCAGCGTCTTGATAAACGCATCCAGCGCGCGCAGGCCGTCGGCGTCATCGGTCAGGCCGGGCACCAGCACATGGCGTATCCACAAATGCACGCCCCTGGCCGCCACATACTGCGCCATCGCCAGAATATTTTTGTTGCTGTGGCCGGTCAGCTTTTTGTGCTTTTCCTCGTCAATTTCTTTCAAATCCAGAATGACGAGGTCAGTGTTTTCCAGCAGGCGGTCAAAGCGGGCCATCCAGTCGGCGTTGTCGGGCGCAAAGGGCTGGGCGCTGGTGTCCAGCGCGGTCTGCACCTTTTTTGGCGCGTGCCAGCCGGAACACCTCGCTGACAAAATCCATCTGCAGCAGCGGCTCGCCGCCGCTGATCGTCAGGCCGCCGTTGCTGCGCCAGTAGTTGCGGTAGCGGTAGGCGGCAGTAAAGGCCTCCTGCGGGGTCTTGGCGGTATCTTTGGTAAAGGCCCACGTCTCGGGGTTATGGCAGTATTGGCAGCGCATGGCACACCCCTGGCAAAAATGATGATATACCGCACGCCGGGGCCATCGACAAGGCCGAAGGTCTCAACAGAATGGATGTAGCCTAAGGTTTCGGACATAAAGTGTGCCTCCGTTTATTGGGAAAATGAATTGGTAGGGGGCGGCGTCCTCGACGCCCCGCGGCTGCCGCACACGTCCCGGGAGGGATAAATCCCTCCCCTACGCATTCCTTTTGCGGGCGCTTGTAGGGCGGCCAGCCCTCTGGCCGCCGCGGAGGGGTCAAGACCCCTCCCTACAATGCAATTTGAAAAGGGGTGCTGTAAAACGTGAACGGGTAGCTTTCGCAAACCTGCGGGCCGGGCATGCCCGGCCCCTACCGGGTGGTATAACACAGTATACCACAAAAAATGCCCGCAGCCGCGGCTGCGGGCCTTATTCAGCTTAGAAAATCACAGGACCTTATGGCAGGTACGCGCAATAACATCCAGCTGCTGCTCCTTGGTCAGGTCGATGAACTTGACCGCGTAGCCGGAGACACGGATGGTGAAGTTGGCGTACTCTTCCTTCTCGGGGTGCTCCATGGCATCCAGCAGCTTTTTCCACGCCAAAGACGTTGACGTTCAGGTGGTGGGCACCCTGGTCAAAGTAGCCGTCCATAACCTGCACAAGGTTGGTCACGCGCTCGTCCTCGCTGTGGCCCAGCGCATCGGGGTTGATGGTCTGGGTGTTGGAGATGCCGTCCAGTGCCCAGTGGTAGGGCAGCTTGGCAACGGAGTTGAGGGACGCCAGCAGACCGTGGGTCTCGGCGCCGTAGCTCGGGTTGCCGCCGGGGGCAAACGGAGTGTACGCCTTGCGGCCGTCCGGCATGGCGCCGGTGGCCTTGCCGTAGACAACATTGGAGGTGATGGTCAGGATCGAGGTGGTAGCCTCGGAGTTGCGGTAGGTGTGGCGGCGCTTGATCTTCTCGAGGAAGCTGCGCAGCAGCTCAACGGCGATGTCGTCAGCGCGGTCATCATCGTTGCCGTACTTCGGGAACTCGCCCTCGATCTCGTAATCGGTGACAAGGCCCTGCTCATTGCGGATGCACTTGACCTTGGCGTACTTGATGGCGGACAGGGAGTCAACCACATGGCTGAAGCCGGCAATGCCGGTAGCGAAGGTGCGGCGGACCTCGGTGTCGATCAGGGCCATCTCGGCAGCCTCATAGTAGTACTTGTCGTGCATATACTGGATCAGGTTCAGGATGTTGACATACAGCCCGGCCAGCCAGTCCATCATGACATCGTACTTGGCCATGACCTCGTTGTAGTCGAGGTACTCAGCGGTGATGGGGGCGTAAGCGGGGCCGACCTGCTCGCCCAGCTTTTCATCCACGCCGCCGTTGATGGCGTAGAGCAGGCACTTGGCGAGGTTGGCACGCGCGCCGAAGAACTGCATCTCCTTACCGGTCTGGGTGGCGGAAACGCAGCAGCAGATGGAGTAGTCATCGCCCCAGACAGGCTTCATGACATCATCGTTCTCATACTGGACACTGGAGGTGTCGATGGAGATCTTGGACGCATAATCCTTGAAGGTCTTGGGCAGGGCGCTGGAGTACAGCACCGTCATGTTCGGCTCGGGGGCGGGGCCCATGTTCTCGAGGGTGTGCAGGAAGCGGAAGTCGTTCTTGGTGACCATGGAGCGGCCGTCCATGCCGATGCCGCCGACCTCAAGGGTCGCCCAGACGGGGTCGCCGCTGAACAGCTGGTTGTAGCTGGGGATGCGGGCGAACTTGACCATGCGGAACTTCATGACCATATGGTCGATCAGCTCCTGCGCCTCGCTCTCGGTCAGAGTGCCGTTGTCGAGGTCACGCTGGATATAAATGTCAAGGAAGGTGGACACGCGGCCAACCGACATGGCAGCGCCGTTCTGGGTCTTGATGGCGGCCAGATAGCCGAAGTAGAGCCACTGGACAGCCTCCTTGGCGTTGGCAGCAGGCTGGGAGATGTCGAAGCCGTAGGCGGCAGCCATCTCCTTCATGCCCTTGAGGGCCGTGATCTGCATGGCGATCTCCTCGCGCTGGCGGACGACCTCCTCGGTCATGGTGCCGTCACCGCAGTTGGCAAAGTCATTCTGCTTGGCCTTGATGAGGTAGTCGATGCCGTACAGCGCCACACGGCGGTAGTCGCCGACAATGCGGCCGCGGCCGTAGGTGTCGGGCAGACCGGTGACGATATGGCTGTGGCGGGCCTTCTTCATCTCGGGGGTGTAGGCATCAAACACAGCCTGGTTATGGGTGCGGCAGTATTTGGTGAAAATCTCGTGCAGCTTCTCGCTGGGCTGGTAGCCGTAGGTCGTGCAGGCCTGCTCCGCCATCTTGATGCCGCCGTAGGGCATGAAGGCGCGCTTGAGCGGCTTGTCGGTCTGCAGGCCGACGACCTTTTCAAGGTCCTTCAGCTCGGGGTCGATGTAGCCGGGGCCGTAGGCGGTCAGGCCGGAGACGACCTCGGTCTCCATATCCAGAACGCCGCCCTTGGCGCGCTCGGCCTTCTGCAGCTTCTGCAGAGCGCCCCACAGCTTGTTGGTAGCGTCAGTCGGACCGGCGAGGAAGCTCTCATCGCCGTCATAAGGGGTGTAGTTCTTCTGGATGAAGTCACGCGTGTTGACTTCCTCTTTCCAAATGCGGCCTTCAAAGCCTTCCCACTGTTTGAAATCTGTCATTATGCACCTCTTTTAAGTTATGGACAGCCGGGTTTTCCCACCCGGCAAAGATACTATACCAGAAAATCAGGGTTTTCGTATGTTGTCTCGGCAACATTACAGAAATTTTACAAATCTTCTTGCGTCAAAAACGCGCGATCTTTTCTACAAATGCGTAGGGGCGGGGCTCTGCTCCGCCCCTACCGCACGCTTTTTGTCGAGCCCGGAGATTTTTCCCTGTTATTACTTTTTGATGTTAAACGCCCCAAATCCCGGATACTGCGCGGCGCGGCCGAGTTCCTCCTCGATGCGGAGCAGCTGGTTATATTTGGCAACGCGCTCGCTGCGGCTGGGGGCGCCGGTCTTGATCTGGCAGGTGTTCAGCGCCACAGCCAGATCGGCGATCGTGGTGTCCTCCGTCTCGCCGGAGCGGTGGGACGCAATGGCGGTGTAGCCCGCCTTGTGCGCCATCTTGATCGCCTCGAGTGTCTCGGAAACAGAGCCGATCTGGTTCAGCTTGATGAGGATCGAGTTGCCGCAGCCCAAGCCAATGCCCTTGGCCAGACGCTCGGTGTTGGTGACAAACAGGTCATCGCCGACCAACTGGACCTTGCCGCCCAGTTCCTTCGTCATCTGCTGCCAGCCCTCCCAGTCCTCCTCATCAAGACCGTCCTCGATGGAGTAGATGGGGTACTTCTCGACCAGCTGCTTCCAGTGTGCGACCAGCTCCTCGCTGGTGAACACCTTGCCGCACTTGGGCAGCTTGTACTCGCCCTTTTTGCTGCCCTTCCACTCGCTGGACGCGGCGTCCATGGCCAGCACAAAATCCCTGCCGGGCTGGTAGCCGGCCTTCTCGATGGCGGCAAGGATATACTGAATGGCCTCCTCATCGCTGGCAAGGTCGGGCGCAAAGCCGCCCTCATCACCGACAGAGGTCGCAAGCCCCTTCTCCTTCAGCAGCGCCTGCAGCGCGTGGAACACCTCGGTACACCAGCGCAGCCCCTCGCGGAAGCTGGGCGCACCAGCGGGCATGATCATGAACTCCTGCACATCCACGGTGTTGGCGGCATGGGCGCCGCCGTTCAGGATGTTCATCATCGGCACCGGCAGCTTGTTGCCGGACACACCGCCCAAAAAGCGGTAGAGCGGCAGCTCAAGCGAGGCGGCCGCCGCGCGGGCCGCTGCGATGGACACCGCCAGTATGGCGTTTGCGCCGAGGTTGGACTTGTCCTTTGTGCCGTCCGCCTGCAGCATGGCGGCATCCACGGCGTAGGTGTCGGCGGCATCAAGGCCGACCAGCGCCGCGTTGATGACGGTGTTGATGTTCTCCACCGCCTTGCTGACGCCCTTGCCGCCGAAGCGGCTTTTATCGCCGTCGCGCAGCTCCAGTGCCTCAAACTCGCCGGTGGATGCGCCGCTGGGGGCCGCGCCCCGGCCCACGGTGCCGTCCGCCAGCCAGACCTCGGCCTCCACCGTGGGGTTGCCGCGGGAGTCGATGATCTCACGGCCAATGACCTTTTCAATTTCAAGATAGCTCATGGTGCAAAATCCTTTCTATGAATACTCTTTTCCAGTATGCCCGGAATGGGACATTGCGATACTATTTGGTTAGTTTTTTCTAACCACTTATAAGATAGCATAGACTAACCGCCTTTGTCAAGGGGGCGTCCCTGCGGGCCATCACCGTAGGGGGCGGCGTCCCCTACGCCCCGCAGGCCAGCAGTCCTTCCCGGGTCATGCGTAGGGCGGCCAGCCCTCTGGCCGCCGTGCCCGCTTGCGGCAGCAGTAAACCTTACGGCCTGCCCCCTCTTTGCAAATCCATTTGAAACTGCACAGTTTGCACCAAACCGCAGGGGGATTTTGCCGCCGATTTTACACTGCGCCCCCTTGCATGGGGCGGCAATCTCCTGTATAATTAATTTTGTCTGTACTATTGTTTTAACGACTAAGCGAGGTTTTCAAATGCTGTCAAAGTATCTGAGCGTTTTCTTCATTTCGATGGTTCCCATCATTGAGCTGCGCGGCGCGATCCCCGTCGGCGTGGGGCTGGGCCTGCCGCTGTGGCAGGTGTACATCATTGCCATCATCGGCAACATGATCCCGGTTCCGTTCATCTTCTTCTTTGCACGCAAGGTGCTGGAGTGGGGCGCGGATAAGCCGGTCATCGGCAAGTTTTTCACCTTCTGCCTTGAGAAGGGCCACAAGGGCGGCGAGAAGCTGAAGGCCAAGGCCGGCCGCGGCCTGCCGTGGGCGCTGCTGCTGTTTGTCGGCATTCCGCTGCCCGGCACAGGTGCATGGACCGGCACACTGGCCGCCAGCCTGCTTGACATGGACTTCAAGTCCAGCGTCCGCGCCTGCATGGGCGGCGTACTGCTGGCAGGCTGCATCATGGGCGCGCTGAGTGTGCTGGGTGTATCCGCCTTCGGCGCTGTCGCTGCCTGAGATGCCCATGCATTATCGGCCCGGCCTGGATGTAGTTCGTCTGGCGGCGCTGCTGCCGGTGCGGAGCGCTCTGGCGGTACCGCTGCTGCTGGAGGCGGCTGCGGGCACGGCGCTGTTTTTACTGCTGCCGGGCCGGGTATGTCATTGCTTTGCGCAGGGCGCATATGGTAAGTGCCGTATGCGCCCGTCTTATGTCGCTAGCGCCCCCCGCTTTTGAAGCTCTGCTGCAACGTGTGGGATTCCTTGTGCCCGGGCAGTCTGAGTCCGAGGCGAAGGTTGCGCCGTGCGTCTGTCCTATCGGGCAGATTTTTCCGATCGCGCACGTGTGATTCGCTCGGGGCAAAAGCCCTTCGCCTGTCCAATTTATCGTGCTTGAAAGCAACGATGCGCGCTTTCGAAGCGGCAGGCGCATCAGCCCCGCGGTATGCACTACATAAAATAGTAACGGTGTAACGGATCGGAAGCTCAGGGCGTTTCGCGGAAACGCAGAAAACAGCATGTGCCGTAGATTGACAACTGCAAGTAAAGGAAGCGAATCAAAGATCGCGATAGCGCGCATTCGGTAACCGCTAAAGCGTGCATTCGACAACCGCTAAACAAGAAAGGGGATGTTTGCGATCACGCAAACATCCCCCTACCAGCATGCGAAGATACCAATTTACGAACGCAATCATGTTGCGGATGCCGCACCGCCAACATCCCTTAAACAGGTCCCAAGTCGACCCATGGCGAAATGCATCAACAAGGCGATTTGGCTAGTCCTCTAGTGGATGGAAACTGAAGGCGCGTCGCGGTAGGGCGTTCCATGCGCTTTACGCAGCCCGCCATTACGACCCGAGATGTGCTTGCAAAAGCCCTTGATCGCGCAATACAGCGGATACGCCACAAGGGAGAATTCGATAAGGAAATCGGAAGCAAGCGCCAGAGGATTGCCCGCCGCGCCCGCCGCAAAAGCGGCGTCCCAAGCAGAAACCCCTACGCTAAAAGACCCCGCGGGGCATCCGGCAGCTTGCCATAACAGGAAGCTGACGAACATCAGGATGGTGTACGTACCCATATACCTCACAAGATGAAGCTTCACGCGTCCCATGCCAAACCTCCTCAAACGCCATCAGCCTACGCGGACGACCCGAGCCGAGACCAGTAGACGTGCAAACATAGTCAAGCGTCGGCGATTGCAGTCATTTGCCATCCTCGCCATCCGCGATCGAGCCCGCCTAACCTAAATCGAATAGTAGCGGCTGATTGTTAAAAGCAGGTATTGCGTCAGTAAGGGAGAAGGCAGGCTTCGAATCTGCTCGCGATACGACGAAATACCCATCTGTCCTTATGGGCCAGAACAAACCTCTCGTCTAACTCAGTGACTTATAGTCGGAGTACCTTGCGGCCAGGAGCGAGTTCCATTGCTGCAGCATGTCCGTGCGGCACGTAGCGGTGC
>ENA-OQCL01000870-OQCL01000870.1-human-gut-metagenome-genome-assembly--contig:-NODE-870-length-12614-cov-2.842316_pt1 | contig 12614 bp, 9 predicted proteins | sample MGYA00242502_ERZ504586 | MGnify/ENA primary metagenome ERZ504586 (study PRJEB26092, sample SAMD00036316) | human gut metagenome | host: Homo sapiens | study: EMG produced TPA metagenomics assembly of... | reverse complement strand
GGAAGGCGACGAGACCAGCCTGAGACTGAAGAATACCGCTTACGGTTTTGCATCCGCCATTGCCGGAGCCGTTACGGGAGAAGGCGGTTCCGGAAGCGGTGGCTTGCTGTTGGATTACCTGAAGAAATCGGGCGGTGACATGACCGGCAAGCTCAGTGCCAATTACGGTTTCGAAGCCGGCATTGGAAACACCCGTATCCTGGAAACCTATTCGCAGGACATTACCGATCCGGAAGGTGTGGTAACTGCCATCGAGTATGGTATCAGGATTACCGGCAACCTGAAAGTCGGGGGCGACAGCCTGCATATCGGCGGCAGGCAGTTGCTCCGTTACGACGCGGACAAGGCCACCGCTACAATCAACGCTTCCCATATAGACTTTCTGGATGCGACGGTACATTCCAAAAGGGGCATGGATTATCGGGGACGAGGATACAGGAATATCCATCTCCCCGACACGGCTGGCCGTGGGCGGGCAGGATGTCTATCATCGTGGCAACGCCAATACGGACACGGTGGATTGGACGATGCGGGACGGCATGGTGAGACGGAATCTGACGGTGCGAGGGAGTACGGTCATGGATGGCGGACTGAAAGCCTTGCAAGGCGTGGAACTGGGCGACAAAGGGAAATGTCTGCTTTCGTTTTCGGAAGAGGATGTCGCGCTCGGCGGGTTCCTCTCGTTCCTGGACGGATTCGGCATCCGGATCGGAGATGTTCCCGTACTGCTCTGTACCGACAAGGACAAGATACAGTTCGGGAGTATCGGCGGTGACCTTCTTTTAGGCGGCGACCATACCCCGAAGATACGCCTGTTCTCCGGCATATCGGACGTGGACGGCGAGTGTCTGATGCTTTCCCCTTACGGAAAGGCTTGTTTTCCGGGCTCGCTGACTGTCCGCCACAACTACGGCGCCGACCTGCTCTCCTCATACCGGGTAGACACTTCCGATGAAGGTATCGTTATCCACAAGCGCTTGCGGATGGGCACAGCAGAGGGATTTATGTTCACAGGCGACAGGGAGCGCGTATCGCTTTCTTCCGAGGTAATCTACGAGGAAGAGGACGTAAGGACGGCTATCCCTCACAGCACGGATTTTTCACACCGTCCGTCCGTGAGCTGTTATGCCCCGCAGAACCGTCACAGCGAATCGTTCCATATCCGCACCGATGCCGATTTCGTTACGGTCGCTGTTCCGTTGGAAGCAGCCGGGCATATCGGAATCCATGCGTCGCCCACCCGGATTACTGACAGAATCCTATACTTGACAGAGGCGTTACGCCTGCAAGCGGTGGAGGACGGTATCCGGCATTACGGAAACAGCGTCTTTACCGGGTCGCTCTCTTCGGAGTTCTTTTCCCCGGGCCTTTCCGGAAGCGGATGGGCTGTCCGCCGGAACCGGACGACAGGAGGCGTCTCCGCCACATTCGACGAGGTGGTGGCCCGCCGTAAGTTCCGCGCCTATGAGTTCGAGGTCGAAAAGACTTCGGTAACCAACGGTTCCTTCTGGATCAGCGACAGCTGTTCGGGAGACACCGTGGAAAAACTGTCATAATCCATGTCCGTATTCCGTTATCCGACATACAAGATCCGTATTGCCCCCGACTCGCAGAAGACACAGGGACTGCAAGCCGGGGATATCATCCGCAGGCAATATGCCGAACGGGAGCGTACCGTCTATTCGCTGATGTGCGTGACAGAAACCGGAACGGAGCTTGTCGGAGACAAGGACGCCCCTTATTTCATCGGGGCATTGCTGGACGGGGACGAACCGCAGGGCGGTGAACTGCTGGACTTCGTGCGGATTACCAACCTGTTCGATACGGCACGTAGCGGCGCCTTGTACCTGACGGCTTCTGACAGCGATTCACCCTATATGGATGTCATCGACGGCATGGCGACCGAACGCTCCCTGTGCTATCCCGTCATGGACGGAGGCATGGCGGGAGTGCCGGACAAGTCCAGGTACGCCGTTTATGGCAGCATGCTGCAAACGGAATATCTGGATGCCGATTCGGAAGCGACACGCATTGTCCGCATTATCCGCAACGCGGAACCGGCAGGAAACGCTTCCTTCGGGCTGATGCTGACATTGGAAGAACCGGTCGGATACCCGGAGCGCCTGCTGGTATCGTTCAAGGTCAGGTCTTCCAAAACATCAGGTTCCGTACCGATCCGATTCGGCTATACGAACCGTGAAAAGACGGATGCGGAAGATGAATCTCCATCGGCCGGGAATGGAAGTACAAGTTATGGGTCATCACCGTGGAATTACCCGGCACAGTACAGCCGGAGCCTGTTTCTTGACCTGACATCAAGCCTGGCCTCCGAGGGGGACTTGGTGCGAGGTCGCCGACCTGAACCAATTGTTCGTCTTGCCTCCGTATCCGCTTTCAGCGAGGCGAGCAAGGCCCGTGTGGGAAAGGTCAGCGGCATCATCGATCCGGTCTTCGGCATGTTGGATGGTTACGGGGCCTATTTCCAGAATCTCTATGCCACACGCAATGTCAATATAGCCGGCACGCTTACCGCGGGAGACGAGAACGGTTTTTCAAGCACGTTTTATGTGGGCAAAATCCACAAGAATGTCATACCCGACAGCCTGTCCTGCCGGTTCAGCCATTCGGAAGAGCTGGATGAAACATCTCCCGCCGGACTCGGGCGGTGTGTACGGATAGCCGGAGACAGTCTTCTTGGTGCGCAAAGTGCCGCCTGGCGGGAGGCTCATACAGGAGTCTGTTATTGTTTCTCAGTCTGGATAAAAGCGGAAGATACGGCAGCCATCCGGTTCTATCAGGATGAACATCTTGTCGGTGATCGGACGGTGGCTGCCGGTAAAGGATGGGTCCGTTATAATGTCCCGTTCCTCATACGCGGGTCAGATTCCCCCTGTCATGTGTCTCGGCATTGCCGCTTCGTCCCCCTGTCGTTGTCCGCCCCTCAATTGGAGGCCGGAACGGAACGTGACCCCCTACTCAGGCGACCGATGAAGCCTTGTCCTACACGGACGATTACGGTGCCTGGTTCAATAAGGGAGGTATCGGGGGTACCATACAGAATCCCCTGTTGCGGCTGAACGAAGACGGCTCGATCGTTTCACGGGACGGTTCTTTCGTCATCCATCCGGACGGGACGGGCCATTTCGCCTCGGGACGGTTCAAGTGGGGCAAGGATACCATCGAACTGCGCGATGTGACCATCCGCTGGGAAGACCTCGATGAGGAGGCGCAGGAACTGCTCAAGCCCCGTTCCGTCTCCCTGACAGGCGGCACGGCGTTCCATTTCAAGGACGAGCTTTCAGGCGCATGCGAGCCGGAGAATATCCCGCTTGTGGCGACCGAATACAATTTCGAGCCGGAAAGTCGGCAGTGGGAATACCTTGCCGTTGACGGCATATGGAAAGATGCCGGATGCAATGCCGCCGTATTTGAAATGACACCCCCGTTTCATGGCTGGGAAGGGCGCGACGTGCTGACCCTCCGCTACACGGCAACATACCGTAATGAAAAAATCAGTGCGACCCATACCTTTTTCAAACTTTACGACGGATCTCCCTCCTATACTGTTTATGTGGAGTCTGAAAACGGCACGACATTCCGCAACGGAATCGTCTCGACGGTACTCCGTGCCAGGGTGTACAGGGGCGGTGAAGAGATTACATCGCTCATTCCCGACGGCAATTTCCGCTGGATACGGACGAGCCGCGATACGGAGAGTGACAGGATATGGAACGCCGCACCGCGTTACGGCAGGGAGATAGAGATAACCGGCGGGGACGTGTGGCGCAAGGCCGTTTTCGATTGCGAAGTGGAAATAACAAATAACCGATAATCTATTATGGCAGTAAAAGTAGCCCGCGGGCAGGTCACCATCATCGACCAGAACGACGCGGTATCGTTGCAGGCATTCATCGGCTCCTCGCAGCCCCTGACACAGGTGTACAACAGAGACAACAATGCCTATGCCCCTTCGTGGGCGGCTTCTCCCTATCTGGTACTTACCCCTTCGCTCTTCGTCAGCGGTCAGGCGGCGACCGACCAGATCACCTCGGTAGGCAATGCCGCGACGCTTACGGCAGGCGTGAAGAGCGGCTCGGCCAAGTGGTACAAGAACGGTACGGCGATCGTCTCCGGACAGGACAGCTGCACCATCGGCGCGGCATCGGCCAAGTATGCCCTTACCGTCAAAGCCAACCACATGACCGTTTCCGCTCCGCAAGTGCGTTATACTTTCGAGGCGGTTTACATCGACGCCAACGGGCTGGAGATTCCGTTCCGGGCGGAGATTCAGTTCACGCAGCACCTGAACGCCGGAGCGATGATCGCCGCCGTGGCGTATGCACCCGACGGCATCGTATTCAAGAACGACGAGGTGGCGACGCTCAGGGCGCATTGCGACCTGTGGCGCGGAGCCTCTATCGACACGACGAACGTCACCTACGCGTGGGGCATCAAGGATTCGGCGGTATTCGCGGGCACGACACTGACAGCTGCCGCGGCAGCCGGAGCCACGACCATAACGGTCGCTTCGGTAATGAACATGGAGGCGGGAGGCAGGATAACCATAGGATCGGCACAGTACACCATTTCGGCAGTCAACGCCTCCACGAAGGTCGTGACGCTGACCTCCGCACTGAGTGCCGCAGCCGCATCGGGAGCCGCCGTTTCGTGTCCCTACTACAACTCCATGCTGGGTGCCGGCTGGGCATGCCTTACCTCGACCAATCCTCGGGGCGTGACGGCAGGCTGGACGACAAACGAAATCACGATTACGGCAGATGCCGTTCTCAACTTCGAGACCTTCAAGTGCGCCATCAAGGATACGGACACCTCGGCGGGCAACGCCTCGGCGAACAAGGTCGTCTGCGACATCATCTCCTTCACGGATATGTCCGACCCCATCACGGTTGATCTGGTCAGCCAGAAGGGGTTCACCATCAAGAACAACGGCAATGACGTGGATGCCAAAGCCGTGTTATACAGGGGCGGTGAGGAAATCGACACGGGCGGGACAGCTTATACCTATACATGGAAACTGTGGAACTCTGCCGGGACTTCCGTCGTGAAGACCTACACGGGAAAATCCATCACGGTCTCGAAAGCCGATGTGGCGGGGAAAGGCGTGCTGATGTGCGAGGTATCGAAATAAACGACATGTCTTACAACGAATACGAGGGTGCCAAATACTTTTTGGGACACCCTCATTGCGTCTGACGTGTTTCCCGACAGGAAAGTCAGTCTCTTGGCATGGATTTCACGATCCCGCTCACGGGGTCGAATTGTACGGCGGCATTGTTGAACAGCCGCTCGATATGCCCGCTGCGGATCATTTCGGAGGTCGGCAGACAGTGAAGGACGGGCGTATCGATAAGGGCTATTCTGTCACTCAGCGAGAGGGCTATATCCAGTTCGTGAGTGGAGAACAGAATGCATTTGCCCTCAGCATGCGCTAACCGTGCGAGCAGGGAACACAATTCGTAACGGTTGGGCATGTCAAGAAACGAGGTCGGCTCGTCCAACAGGATGACGGGCGTTTCCTGAGCCAGAGCACGGGCTATCATAATGCGCTGGCATTCACCGTCCGACATCTTATCCATCGTGCGGCCGGCATACGCCTCCATTCCGACCGAAGAGAGCGACCGCATGACGATTTCCCTATCTTGAGGCTGCATGCGGCCGATCCAGTTGGTGTAAGGGGCGCGGCCGATAGCCACGACATCCTCGCACCGCAGGTTGGCGATGCGTGTGCGCTCGGTCGTGACAAATGCCAGTTGCCTTGCCTTCTCCGGAGTTCTCATGTTTGCGATACAATGTCCGTCGAGCAGGATTTTACCGCAATAATTATGATTCAGTCCGGCTATGGCACGGAGAAGTGTAGATTTCCCCGTGCCGTTCCTGCCAATAAGGGCAGTCAGCTGTCCTCTTTTGAAAGAGGCATCGACCTTATCGAGAAGCCTCTTCTCTGCGTAGCCTATGGAAAAATCGCACAGTTCTATCATACCGTCATCGATTTATTGCGTAAAACCACCCATACGACTATCGGGATTCCCAGCAGTGCGGTAATGGCATTTACGGGCAAAGTGAACATTTTGGAAACGATATCGCAAAGAAGCAATACCGCCGCCCCGGAGAGAAGGGTTCCGGCAGGAGCACGCGGTGGTCGGCCTCGCGGAAGAGCATCCGCGCGACGTGAGGCATGGCAAGACCGATGAAGCCGATCGGGCCGCAGAAAGCCGTTACCGTGCCGGCCAGCAGCGTCGTCGAGAGAAACAGCAGACCGCGCGAACGGCGGATATTCAGTCCCATCGTTACGGCATATTCCTCGCCGAAGAGCAGGAGGTTGAGCGGTTTGATCGTCCATACGGCCAGCAGCAACCCGACGATGACCGACGGAAGGAGGATGGCGAGCTGCGGCACCGTCACGTCGCCGAGCGACCCCATCGTCCAGATGACGAACGCCTTTAACGCCTCCTCTTTGCTCAGATATTGCAATATCTGCACGACAGCGCTCACGCCTGACGAGAACATCATACCCAAAATCAATATCACCATAATGTCCTTTATGCGGTGTCCGACGGCAGCGATTACGAGCAGCACGACGGCCGCACCCAGCCAAGCCGCTCCGGCGATGCCTATCGACGAGCCGACGCCTGCCAGCACCACGAGCGCCACGCCGAGGCTTGCACCCGAGCTGATGCCCAGCACGTAGGGGCCGGCCAGCGGATTGCGGAACAATGTCTGCATCTGCAAGCCGCTGACCGATAGCGCCGCCCCGGCCAGCAGAGCCACAACCGCCTTTATCAGCCGTATGTTCAGTACGATTTTCGCCGTAGTCCGCGGGCAGTCGCCGCCCGTCAGGGCCGCCCATACGTCGCCGACGGGAATGCGAACCGCGCCCACAGCCAAATCCAACAGGAAGAGGCCGACCGTAAGCACGGACAACGCGGTGAACAGGATGACGGGGCGTGAACGCATCTATTTCAGTTGTTTGTAGTATACGAAATCTTCTTCGACCAACTCGGGGTGGAATATCTTCACGAGGTCGCGCAGAAGAAGGTCGGGATTCACGACGGCCGATTCGTAGTAGTCGTTGCCTCCGGCGGCATTGGTGCGGGCGTTGTTGTTATAGACATAGCCGTTTCGGACGCAGCGGGTATCGGCGAACTTCGGGCAGGCGGCTTTCAGTTCGTCGAGTGTGTTCGCCATGCCGACGTTCAGCCACATATCGGCCTCCGAAGCGAGCAGGTATGCCTCCTCCAAGTCGATAGGCGTCGAAGAGTTGCCCGTGTTCTTCTTGTAGATGTAGTCGCCTCCGGCGTCGGTAATCAGCCGCACGGCATAGTTTTCCGTCGAGGGCATGAACCACGAATCGCCGTAGGGCGTATTGAGCATGACCGACGGGGCATCGAGAACGGCACCGGACACTTTCTGTTTCAGCGCATTGTATCGGATCGGAATATCCGCGAATACCTTTTCGCCCTTCGCGCGTTTCCCGACGACCTCCGAAAGCGCCACCAGCCATTCGGCTTTGCCCAGCGGAGATTCTTCGAGATAATCGCCGACATACATGAACGGGATGCCGAGCTCCTTGAGTTTGCTCTCCATCGCACTGGCCCCGTTCACGCCGAAAAGCAGCACAAGGTCAGGGTCGAGCGACAACAGAAGTTCATAATTGATATTTCCCTCGTAACCCACGTCGCCGATGCTGTCGCGGCGTGCCTGAATGTCGGGATTGGAGATATAGTCGAGTCCCGAAACGCCGACCACACGTGCCGTCTCGCCGATGGCGTCGAGCATGGCGATATGGGTCGAGGACATCGCCACGATGCGCTGCGCATCCCCTTCGAGGACCTGCCCGTCGAAACCCTCGGGAACGGGTTCCCCGTTACGGGAGATGAACAACCGGGTGGTGACGCTATCCGCGCCCTGCCACGGATTCATGACGGAAACCAGCACGCTCTGTCTGCCGTCTGCTCTTTCAATCTTGAATCCCGAGGCATATTCGGGAGCGTAAAGCTGTTTGTTGAAATCGGCAAGTTGGGAACTCTTGCCACGACAGCCTGCAAATGCCAGCGCAAGCAGCACCATCAGGCTCAAATTCTTTAATACTTTCATATCATTACCTTATTTACGTTTACATTATTTTCTGCTTTTCCCGAATTTCGGGGTGATGCCGATGAAGAACTCGAAGTTGATGCCGGGCATAGGACGCGACAGCACCGAGAGATAGTCCTCGTTGAACAGGTTATTGACGGCAAGTTTCAACTGTACATCCAGCGGTTTGAACGACAGCATTTTCTCCAGTGAGATATTGCTCATGAAATACCGGGGCAGGTGGCCTGTCAGCGTGTAATCGTTGCTCGACATGGTGAAACGTTCCGAGTAGTAAGCCCACTTGTAGAGGAACGCCCACGTCCGCCATGACAGCCGTCCTGTCAGCGAGGCGGAGTGCTCCGGCACGTAAGGCAGTTGTTTTCCCACCGACTGGTCGGCGGGCGACATCTTTTCGCCCTCGTTGATGGAGGGGGTCCACGAATAGGAACCGTTCAGGTCTATCAGCCAGTCCTTTGCCGGCTGCACGGCAAGGTTGGCCTTCACTTCGACACCGTAGGCATGGACTTTCTTCACGTTGCGCGGCGAGAAGAACCCCTTGGTCGTCGGCAGCCAGATGATCCAGTCGTCGATGTAGGAGTCGAACCAGCTTGCGCTGCCGCCCAGTTTATATACCCCCTTTTTGCCGACATCGAAACTCACTCCGGCGTCATAGCTGAAGCCGTGTTCGTTTTTAAGGTCGGGGTTGCCGCCCGGCAGAAAGTAGAGGTCGTTCAAAGTCGGAAAACGATAGTTGCGCGATACGGAGGCTTTCACCATCACGTTCCCTTTGCGCGAAATCAGTCCGTCGATGAAGAATGCCGGGATGAGCGGAGCCCATTTGTCGCCCGACATCTCCTCGCGCAAGACCAGCGACAAGCCCAACGGCTCGACAGGCTGCCATTTGGCCGATACAGAACCGGAGAGCTCGACACGCCCCTTGTCATATCCGACGACGGCTTTGTTGCCATCCTGAAGGATGATGTTCTTGTCTTCGCTGCGCACGAGATGCTGGTACACGGATACGTTCGAGGTGAAGAACCATTTCCTGCCGGGCGAGTATTCCGCTTCCGCCTGTCCGTAGAACGTGTTTATCTTGCTCCGCGAACGGGTCATGGAGGCCCAGTTGTCCGGCGCCACCTCACGACGGTAGTCGTAGGCCATCCACGTATGGATATAACCGCCTTTCACGCCGACTTTCCATTTCTCTTTGATATGGTCCCATGACAGGACACCACGAAACGTCTGCTCCCGCTGGCGGTTCTCGAAGGCGGTCTCATCGCCGTAATCGGTCGTGAGCATCGGCAGTTCCCGGTTGGAGTTGATATACCATGCGTTCAACCCGAAACGGTCGCCTTTCAGGGTGTTGTAATATACCTCCTGCAACAGGTGCAGGTCCTTGAACGAACCCGATCGGTTGCGTTCCTTGGGATGATACTGTCCGATGATGTTCTTCTCCTCGTCGTAGATATTTATCTTCTTGTCGTGGTTGGTGTACTTGTAATCGTTGGGCGACGACGAATAGACCGCGCGGGTCGAGACCTGCCATCGGTCGCTGCCGTAGGTGAAGCGGGCGAACTCGTCGAACGTGCGGAACGACCCGATGCCCTGCACGTATTGGGCATGGAAGCCCTCGCCGACCTGCGGCGTAGTACCGAGTTTGACAAGTCCGCCGAGTCCGCCGCCCGTTTCATTCACCGACGACGTGCCATGAAGCAGCGAGGCCTGATCTATGAAGTAGGACGGTATGGTGGAAAAGTCGGTCATACCCAGCATGGGATTGTTGATGCGCATGCCGTTCCACGTCACCTGCGTGTGGCTGGGCGACGTGCCGCGGAAAGCAACGGTGGAGAGCGTGGCGCGTCCGTAACTCTTGACGAACACGGACGAATTGAACGTCAGAATGTCGGCCATCGATAAGGCAATGTTCTCTTTCAGTGCGAGCGAGTCGAACTTCGTCTTCTGCACGCCGATTTCTTTCATCGGGCGTTTGCCCCACACCGTGACCTCGTCTATCTGGTGGATGCGTCGTGTGATTCCCTGCGCGGACAATACGGACGGACAGACGAGCAGTAGCGAGAAAAGTATGTATTTCGTATAAATCATTTGATTCCGTTTTTAGGGTGGGTATTCGCGGAAAAATGTACCGTGGAGGATGCCGGCACGGACGTTTGATGCGGGTCGAACCCATTCTCTTCAAGCAGTTGTCCGTATTCTTCCTCGAACGAGATCTCCTGATGGATTGTATGCTGCTCCTCGATGTGCCGTCTGAGCCGGTGAAGGTCGCTGAACGACACGCTGAACGAGTCGAATCCGGCAGCCCAACCGGAGAAGTCGGCATATTCCGGGGTTTTCTGGTATACCGTTCCCGTGGCGCCTTTCACCTTGTTCACGATCTTGCTGAAATCCCCGGAATTCGGAATCTCGACAAGTACATGCACGTGGTTGAGAAAGGCATTGGCGGCATGTACGCGGCAACCTTTCCCTGTAAAAATCCGTGTCATCCGCTCGAGCATCAATCCTTTTCCCGTTGTCGGAATCGTCATCTTGCGTCCTTTGGTAACGAAGATGAGATGGTATAGGTGTCGTATCCTGCCCATCACTTCCAACAAAATGCGCCGGGGATTATCCCGACATAGAATTCATCGATCAGTTCACCTTCGGACGAGTAGCGGTAGACAATGCCCTGCTGCTGGTAGTCGATGGCATCGGCCACGTAGACATCGCCACGCACGGGGTCGACGGTCAGGCCGTAATAAATCGTACCGCTGTATTCGAGGAACGGGCGCACGGGAACACGTTCCGCATCCACGTCCATCGACCATATGTCCTTGTTGATCCAGTAGAGCTTGTCGCCCGTACCGTTGAGCTGCACCTCCGAAGGCCAGTCGCCCATCTTGAACTTGAACTGCTTCTCTACGGTGAACGTCTCGGCATCGATGCGGTAGAGAGACGGGGCTTCGTAGCCGTAGGGCGAACCCTCGTACCCACCGTCGGTGATCGTCCACATCTTGTGGTTCTTGTCCATTACCAGCGAGGTGGGCTGGATGCCGACTTTCAGTTCTTCTACCACCTGATCCGTTTCGGTATCGATCTTGATGATGCGGTTTTGGTACGACCAGCAGTTGCAATAGACATATTTGCCATACTGCACCATCTGCTCCGTGGAGCCGCTTTCCATCGTCATGTCCGGCACCTGGATGTAACCGGTGATTTCATATTTCTTGGGGTTGATGATGAAGATGCGGTTGTCCCACAATTGGGTGACATAGGCTTTCTCGTCGCTGAGGAAATGGATATAGCGCGGCGAAGTCAGGTTCGTGATACGGCCCACCTCTTTGAACGTATTGAGGTCGATGGCGAAAATCACGTGGGAATTGTTCACCACGACCCAGCCCTTATTGTCGTGGATGCACATCGATTGCGCCACGTCGCCCAGCTTCATGCCGTTGGCACGGAAGAACACTTCATTCTGCACCTGTTGGGTTTCGGGGTCGTAGTACGACAACGTGGCATTGCCGTACTGGAAGTTGCCCTCGTTGGTGATGAACAACCCGGCTCCGGTAGCGTTGAAATCTTCCACCGCATCTCCGTAGTCCCACTCCATGCAGCCCGCCAGCAACAGCGGCAACCCGCATAGAAGAATGATATGTCGTATCAGATGTTTCATTGGCTTGTTATAAACGGGAAAGAGTACCGGTCTTTCGGCCAGTACCCTGTTCCCTTGTAAAATAATGGGTGTTACTGCTGGGTATAGCGACCGGCTTGCATATCCTCGTAGGTGGGGTTATAACCGCAATTGGTTACAAGCCAGTCTTCTTTCTTGATTTGCTCTTCTTCTACAAAAGATTTGAAGAACGTATAATCAACAAACCGTGTCAACCGGATAAATCGAACTCCTGAGAGATTTTGTTAAAGTTGGCATATTGAAAGTCGTAAGCGATGCTGCATTTGCAGCACAAAGTGTTCCATCAATGGCCTGCAATTTGGGGCATGAAATAGTTTTTACGGTACGAACAGTCATACCAACACCCCCGACATGTTCCAATGACGGAAATGTAAAATCTTTATTTGATGCCATAAAATCTAAAGAACCATATAAAATATTATTAATCACCCCTTCTTTGATATATTGAGGATTGCTTGAACAACCGACTGACTTTAAATTCGTAAAATCATAATCATAGTTAGAAACAGCGTTCAGATTACCGATAATACATAACTGACCTCCGACAATTTCCAATTTCGGGAACGAGATATTGTTTGCCATTGTAGTTTCGATGCTTAAATATCCATCTACACTTACCAAGTTAGGGGCTGAAACGCCATTTTTTTGAACCTCTTATAAATTTCCATATTCCCGTAAACTCGTTCAAATTGGAATACAGGATCTGTTGTCATATTGCTAGAATACTTAAAATTCTTAATACTCTTAAAATTCAATTCTGGATCTATTCCAACACTTGAACCGGTAATACCGCTCGGAGCTAGAAACATGCTAACTTGCGACATATCCTCTTTGT
>ENA-OQCL01000869-OQCL01000869.1-human-gut-metagenome-genome-assembly--contig:-NODE-869-length-12643-cov-3.057846_pt1 | contig 12643 bp, 14 predicted proteins | sample MGYA00242502_ERZ504586 | MGnify/ENA primary metagenome ERZ504586 (study PRJEB26092, sample SAMD00036316) | human gut metagenome | host: Homo sapiens | study: EMG produced TPA metagenomics assembly of... | reverse complement strand
CGATGAATAAAAAGCCATCGCCGCCCGAAAAAACTCGAGCGGCGATGGTTTTACGTAAATGTTTCCTTCAACAGATCGAGCAGCGCCTGGGCGACGGGGTGAAAGACCTGGTATTTTTTGCCAGATGATGTGGCCTCGCTTTCGAGGCGCGGCGTGAGGGGACGGAAGCAGAGATCGGAATTTTCGCTGGTGTCGATGAGATTGTCAAAGCTGAGCATGATGCCCAGGCCAGCGCGCACGAGGACGGCGCCGTTGTAGGGCAGGTTGAAGGTGGCGACGACATTGAGCCGTTCCTGCAGATCGCCGAAAAGTTTTGGATAATCGTCGCTCATGCCCTGGATGGAGAGGATGAGCGGCTGATCTGCGACGTCTTCGGCGCTGACGCTGGTTTTTGCGGCAAGGGGATGATCTTTCGGCAGGATGGCGCCCCAGCGGTCGCGGGTGGGGAGGGTGATGAAATTGTATTTCGAGAGATCGACGGGATTGGCGATAACAGCAAAATCCAGCAGGCCCTTGTCGAGATCGCCGGCGATGTCGGCGGTGTTGCCGCTTTTGAGATGGTAGTGGATGCCGGGATGCTGGCGGTTTAGCTGAACGAGCACATCGGCGAGACGCTTCATCGCTTCGCTTTCGGCGCAGCCAATGAAAATGTCGCCGCGCAGGTCATCTGTGAGCGTCTGAAATTCTTCGGTGGTCTTGTCGACCATCTGCAAAATGTCTTCAGCGCGGTTTCGCAGCAGCTGGCCTTCCGGCGTCAGCTCAATGCGAAAGCTGTGACGGATGAAAAGTCGTTTGCCGAGCTCTTCTTCCAGACTTTTCACCTGGCGGGAGAGCGCCGACTGGCTGACGTGCAGACGCTCAGCGGCGCGGGTCATATTTTCTTCGCGGGCGATCTCTAAAAACTATCGCAGGGTGCGCAGTTCCATGATGATCTTCCTTTCGTGCCATGCATTTTTTTCCATGGTATGACATTCATTTTAACAATTGGCGCATAGCAGCGCAAGAGTGTATAGTTAAAGTTAGGAGTGAGGAGTGGGCCGCTTCGCGGCCGAACGCGCTATCGCTTGTTCGGAGTTAGGAGTTTTTTCTGGTCTTTGCGGGCATCAGTGCTAAGGTATTAAGGACAATGATCTTGCAACGTAGCAACAAACGTTCGCTATCCATCAGATCAATTCCTCACTCCCCACTTCTAATTCCTAACTCTATAACGAAAGGATGAGACACATGCAGAACTTACAGCTCACTCAGGAATGGGACAAGAATTTTCCCACAATCGGATAAAGTGGACCACAGCAAGGTGACCTTCCACAATCGCTACGGCATCACGCTGGCAGCGGATCTCTACGTGCCAAAGAATGCCAGCGGCAAGCTGGCAGCGATCGCCGTCAGCGGTCCGTTCGGCGCAGTGAAGGAACAGGCCAGCGGCGTTTTACGCGCAGACCATGGCGGAGCGTGGATTTCTCACCCTCGCCTTTTGATCCGTCGTTCACTGGCGAAAGCGGCGGAGAACCACGCTACATGGCCTCGCCGGATATCAACACCGAAGATTTCCAGGCAGCGGTGGATTATCTCTCCTGCCGTGACGACGTGGATCCGGAGCGTATCGGCATCATTGGCATCTGCGGCTGGGGCGGCATGGCGCTGAATGCTGCTGCGCTTGACACGCGTGTGAAAGCGACTGTGGCGTCGACAATGTACGACATGACGCGCGTGAACGCGAAGGGCTATTTTGACGCAGAAGATTCTGCGGAGGCGCGCCACGAAAAACGTCTGGCGCTGAACGCTCAGCGTACCGAGGATTACAAAATGGCAGCTACGTTCGCGCTGGCGGCGTGGTCGATCCGCTGCCGGAAGATGCGCCACTTTTTCGTCAAGGATTACTACGATTATTACAAGACCGACCGCGGCTACCACGCGCGCTCGCTGAATTCCAACGACGGTTGGGCCGCCACTGGCTGCATCTCGTTTCTGAACCAGCCGATCCTCACCTACACGAACGAGATCCGCTCCGCCGTTCTCATCATGCACGGCGAAAAAGCACATTCCTGCTATTTCAGCAAGGATGCCTTCGCTCAGATGATGGACGGCAATCCTGTGCCGGAGAATAAGGAGCTCCTGATCATCCCCGACGCTGTCCACACCGATCTCTACGACGGCGGCGGCAAGAACGCGATCCCATTTGATAAGCTCGCGGATTTCTTTACCACATATCTGAAATGATTTCCCCACGCACCGCTGACTGCGGTGCTTTTTTGCGCGCTGAGATTTTGCACAGAAAACTTGGCAGAAAATCGTTGACAAGTACACTTGGCGATGGTAAGATGATCATGACAAGAAAACTTGGCGAACTTACAGGAGGTGCGACCATGGATAAGGAAAAAATCCTCGCAATGAGCCGCGAAGAAAACAAAAACATGGACGAGCGCGAGAAGCTTGTCAATGATCAGTCAGGCATTGTTGGGCTTATGTGTATGACGGTGATGTGCATTATTCTGTTTAGTTACAAAGCGTTTGTGCTTGGTGAGAATGCCTACGATCTGTTAGCGCTTTACTCAAGCGCGCTGATGGGGACAAATTTATATCAGTATAAAAAGCTCAGGAAAAAGATTTATCTCATCGGCGGACTCGGTTGGACGTTTTGTACTGTGGGCTGGCTCATTCTGACCATCAGAGTGGGGTGAGCGCATGAATGACGGACTCGTACTGAAAAACCGTCTCAAGGAAGCGCGCGCCGAGAAAAATTTGTCGCAGGCGGCGCTGGCGGAGCTCGTCGGCGTTTCGCGCAACACCATCAGCTCCATCGAGACTGGCCAGTTTAATCCGACGGCTAAGCTGGCGCTGATCCTCTGCATCGCGCTGGACAAAAAATTTTGAAGAGCTGTTTTATTTTTGAGTGAAACAAAGGACCTCGCGCGAGGTCCTTTGTTCGTGATATGTTGTTTGCGATCAGCCAGCGAGTTTGGCGAGAGCGGCGAGGGTGGCGTCGAGATTGCGTCCGTGCCAGGTGTCGTCGGAGCCGTAGATAAATTTGATGCCGTCCCAGCTGAGCATGGCGGAGGTGCGGAAGCCCATGAGTTCTTTCTGCTGTGTGGTGAGGCGGATGGTGTCGTCCAAAGTGGTGATGGTGACAAGGTAGTTGAGCCCGTCTTCGTTGACGCTGACGCTTTGAATCTCGCTGTAAGGAATTTCCAGCGCGACTTCACGCTTGAGGGCGAGCGTCAGCTGGCTGAAAGGCAGAAGCACGAGCTTGTCCTTGCAGAGCTGGAGCACGTAGAATTCCAGGGAGAAGAAGCGGGCGATCTTGGCGCTGAGATTTTCCGGTGCAAATTTGACGATGATGGCGCGGTCGTCGAGCGGTTCGAGGCCGAGTTCGGCGAGAACGGTGAGTAATGTTATTTCGGATGCCATGAAGGATCCCTCCTTAGTTTTTGATACACTCTTTATTATATACAAGGGGGGGCTTAATTCAAGTAAAATTTTTACTTCTACGAAAATATTTTTGTGGCAGCGGAGATCTGGCGGAAGAATTTCACCTTGACAATTCTATGTCCTTTCGTTAATATAATGAAGAGTCGAGGTGAGCCGGATGGATCAGAAGATGATGGCGGAAGCCATCTGCGAAGCGCGCAAGGCGCTGGCCCACAAGGATGTACCGATCGGCGCGGTTGTCGCGCTGGATGGGGAGATCATCGGGCGCGGGCACAACACGCGCGAACGCGATCACGATCCGTCGGGACACGCAGAGATAAACGCGATGCGCGATGCGGCGCAGACGCTTGGCCGCTGGCAGCTGGACGGGGCGACGCTTTATGTGACGCACGAGCCTTGTCCGATGTGCGCAGGGGCGATGCTTCTGGCGCGTGTGCAGACGGTGGTCTACGGCGCAGATGAGCCGACGTTCGGCGTTTGCGGCAGCCAGATGAATCTGCTGCAGTTCCCGGGCTTTCCGAATAATGTGCGCATCCGCGGGCCGATCGCTCAGGAAGCGTGCAGCGCCTTGACGAGAGATTTTTTCCGCGCTTTGCGGGAGAAAAACTGACTGTGGAGATGTACCCAAGTGGCTGAAGGGTCCGCACTCGAAATGCGGTAGGCGCTTCACGGCGCGCGAGAGTTCAAATCTCTCCATCTCCGTTGCCGGCCTCTGGCGGTGGTCAAAGGCCGGCGATATTTTTTCGGGATACTTCGCAAGAAAATCCTTGACATTCGTAAAATCTGTGTTATTATTAGTAATGTCTTCGGGCGGTTAGCTCAGTTGGTTAGAGTATCTGCTTGACATGCAGGGGGTCGCTGGTTCGAGTCCAGTATCGCCCAGCCGAAAAGAAAAAACGCATTCTTGTAAAAGAGTGCGTTTTTTTTCTTTATCAGGGTGTGCTATAATCTGATATTGTAGGGTACATTACTAGGAATACATCAACCATTAAGAGGTGAAAAATAATCATGCTTGGTTTTAAGGAATTGGAATTGTCCGACCGAGATATTCTGAATAGATTTTTTGCGGCCTGTCAAAACCAGAACACGGAATGTTCGTTCACCAATCTGTTTATGTGGCGCCGCTGCTATGCGGTGCGCTGGGCGGTGACGGACAGCCACTTGATCGTCGAACCGAATGCGTTCGAGAAAAGCTGGATCTTGCCGCCGTATGGTTTTGAGGAGGACGACCGTCTCTTTAAAGCGGCGATCGAGCACGCGGCGGAGGACTATCGCGACCGTCACAAGCGTCTGATGATCCGCGCGGTGACGGAAAAGGACCGCGAACGCCTGGAGCGGCTTTTTCCGGGGCGGTTTGAATTTGAAGAAGAGCCAGATATTGAGGACTATATCTACGACGGCGAAAAGATGCGCACGCTGGCGGGGCGCAAGCTCAGCAAAAAAGCGCAACCACATCAATGCGTTCAAAAATGAGCATCCGGATTATGAGCTGGTGCCGCTGACGCCATACAACGCCGATCTGGCGTGGGATTTTGTCGAGCACTGGTGCGGCGAGCGCAACCGCGAGGAAGGGATCAACGACAGTCTGCTCTGCGAGCGCGAGGCGATCGCAGACGCGCTGGACAACATGGGCTATCTCGGCTTTAAGGGGCTGATGGTCCGTGTTGACGGGCGCGTGGTGGCGATGACGTTTGGCGACATGGTCAACGAGGAGACGGTGCTCATCCATGTGGAAAAAGCGTTCAGCGAGTATCGTGGACTGTATCCGCTGATCAATCAGGAATTTCTCAATTATTACTGGCAGGACGCTGTCTATGTCAACCGCGAAGAGGACATGGGCCTTGAAGGGCTGCGTCATGCAAAGATGAGCTATTATCCGCTGTATCAGGTTGTGAAATATAAGGCGGTGCTGAAAGATGAACCAACTGACGATCAGAGCGGCCACTGAGGCGGACCGTCCGGCGCTGCAGAAGATCTGGCACTACTGTTTTAACGATGGTGAGACGTTCCAGCGCTGGTATTTCAGCAAGTATTTCCGCGCTGCGGAATGCCTGGTGGCGACGGTCGGTGACACGCTGGCGGCAAGCCTGCAGATCATCGATCTGCCGACGCGCGTGGGCGACGTCGAGCTCCGCGCTGGCTATATTGTCGGCGTCGACTGTCTGCCGGAATACCGCGGGCTCGGTCTGACGCGGCGGCTCATACAGGCGGCGCTGGAGGACTACGCACCAGCGCACGGCATTCAGCTTATGCATCTGATGCCGTTTGAGGCGGATTTCTACGAAGCCTACGGATTTGTCTTTTGGCGACTATCATTTCGACATGGATCTCGACATCGACGAATTCTACCGTGCGGAGGACCGCGATGCTGCGCACTGTCACCACTGGCAGGATCTGGACATGGAAAATCTTGCGCCTGCGCTGCCGTTGTTGGAAGATCTTTACGAGCGTGCAACAGCGCGCTATAAAGCGGCGGTGCTGCGCAGAGGATTGCGCCGCTGGCAGGCGATGGTGGACGATCTGGCGATGGAGGGCGGCTATTTTAAGCTGCTGTTCGACGAAAACGAGCAGGCAGTCGGGTATCTTGCTTATATAATGAAAGAAGAGGCCTTTTTTGTGCGCGAAGCGGTGGCAAGCACTCCTGATGCACGTCAGGCGCTCTATTATTTCATCGCCAGCCACCGCTCTCAGGTGAAACAGGTACAGTGGTCGGCGCCGGAGGATGAGGCGATCGCTTTTCGTCGCAAAAAGGATAAGAGCGGTGTGCGCTATCAGCCGTTTATGATGGAGCGGATCCTCGATCCTGAGATTCTGCCGCTTTTTGCAAGCAGATTGCCGGAGCAGGACATCCGCTTCAGTGTCAGGGGATGCGGCAGCTATCTCTGGCCAGCGGGCAGTGCTCGCATCGAAAAAATTTCCGCAGAGGAAGCGACGCCGCTGCTCGATCTTGCGCAGCTGACGCAGATGGTTTTTGACCGCAGCGGACAGGCGCAGGATGTGTGCTCGGAAAGTGCTCTTATGGCAGCGCTCTTTACAATAAAAGCAACCTTTTTTAACAATGAGTACTTTTAAGAGCAGTATATATTGCAATTCGCGCTCAAATTCGGTATCCTTTAAGGTGAATGCAATCATTTGGTATATGATGCAAAAGATCACAGTAATTGTGCGGTAGGAGGTCCACCGATGTCATTAGAGACTGACGTAGAAAATCATTTTCCGCGGAACAGTTTTTTCCAAGATGATCCTCGCGGGTGCAGACAATTTAGACCTACACAAGGAGAGCGTGAACCAGCTGAATGTGTTCCCGGTGCCGGACGGCGATACGGGAACGAACATGGCGATGACCATGCAGTCGGCGGCGAAATTCATCCGCCAGGCGGAAACGCCGAGCGTGGGAGAATACGCCGGCAAGGCTGCCTTTGGCGCTGTTATGGGTGCGCGCGGCAACTCCGGCGTGATCTTTTCGCAGATCCTCACTGGCTTTGCAAAAGGTCTCGCAGGCTGCGAGACCATCGACGCGGCAGCGCTGGTCGCCGGATTCAACGGCGGTGTGCAGTCTGCGTACAAAGCAGTGAGCAATCCGATGGAAGGCACCATCCTGACGGTTGTGCGCGAAGCAGCGGAAGCGCTCAGCGCGCAGTACAAGAAGGGCATGGACATTCTCGAATGTCTGCGCATTTATATCGCAGCAGGTCACGCGTCGCTGGCGCGCACACCGGAGCTTTTGCCGGTGCTCAAGCAGGCTGGCGTTGTTGACGCTGGCGGCAGCGGCTATCTCTATGTGATCGAGGGCATGCTGGCCAGCCTGGAAGGAAAAGAGATCGAAAAACGCGAGGTCGTAGAAAGCGGCGAGGAAGATCTCAACGACCAGTTCGATCATTTCTTCGCGACGCCGGAGGACATCGTTTATCCATATTGCACCGAGTTCCTTGTGCGCACGAAAAAATCTGACGTCGAAGAAGACATCGACGTGCTCAAAGGCATGCTCACCGATCTCGGCGACTGCATGCTTGTCGTTGGCGCCGGCAACACGATCAAGGTGCACATTCACACAGATCGTCTGGCGAAAGTCATCGAGGCCGGTTCTTCTCTCGGCGAGCTGGACGACATCAAGATCAACAACATGCGCTCCCAAAACAGAGAGTTGCAGGAAAAAGGCCGCAGCGCAGCTGCGCCGGCTGTTTACAAGGATGCCATCATCGTCGTCTGCAACGGCGACGGGCTTTCGGATATTTTCAACGGCCTCGGTGCCACCCATATCATCTCAGGCGGTCAGACCATGAACCCAAGCACCCAGGATTTCCTGGACGTGCTGGAGCAGATCGAGGCAGAAAACATCTACATCCTGCCAAACAATAAGAACATCATCATGACTGCGCAGCAGGCAGCCGGCATGGCAGAGAGCGGCAACGTTCATGTCATTCCGTCGAAAACCTTCCCGCAGGGCATTTCCGCCCTCATGGGCTACATGCCGGATGTGGCGGTTGAAGAAAATGTAGGAAATATGACCGCCAGCCTGGCCACCGTGCAGAGCGGCGAGATCACCCAGGCTGTGCGCGACACGACCATCGATGGGGTGGACATTCGCGAGCACGAATTTATGAGCATCCTCGACGGCAAGATCATCGCTTCCTGTGCAACCCTCGCCGAAGCGGTGAATGCCATGGTGCAGACCATGGTCGATGACGACGCAGAGCTCATCAGCCTGCACTATGGTCTCGACGTCGACGCCGGAGATGCTCAGGCGCTGCTCGAACAGCTTGAAGGCGATTTTGAAGACGTCGATTTTGAACTTTACGACGGCGGACAGAATGTGTACCACTACATTGTGTCTGCAGAATAAGTGAGGATGATCCATGAGAATTGCGATTGTAACAGACAGCACCGCTGATATCCCGGCGGATCTCGTGCGTGAGTTGGACATCAAGGTGATCCCGCTGGCTGTGCATTTTGGCGGGAAAGCCTATCTGGATCGTGTGGACATCACGAACCAGGAATTTTATGACTACATCGGCACCGCGAAAACCCTGCCGACCACGTCCCAGCCTTCGTCGGCACAGTACATGGATGTGTACCGCGCCTGCAAGGAAGAAGGCGCAGAGCGCGTGCTTTCCATCCACATCTCTTCGGAGATGAGCGGCACCTGGCAGGGCGCAAAGCTCGCTGCCGACATGGTCAAGGATGAGATCGCCGTTGAGGTTGTCGACAGCCGCACCGTGACCATCGGCCTTGGGCTCGATGTTGTGACCATCGCCCGCTTTATCCGAAACCATCCGGATGCCAGCTGGGACGAAGTGATGGCGCATGTGCGCGCGGTCGTCGAAAAGACACGCATCCTGTTTCTGCTCGATACCCTTGACAATCTGCAGAAGGGTGGGCGCATCGGCAAAGCCAGCTATCTCGTTGGCTCGATCCTCAACATCAAGCCGATCCTTATCGTCGAAGACGGATTCATCGGTGCGCACGAAAAGATCCGTGGCAAAAATGATCGAGAAAGCCATCGATCATCTCACCGACACGGTGATGGCGATGGTCGATCCAAATAAAACGCTGTATTTTGCACTGGGCTACAACAACGAAGAATATCTGCACATCCTGGAAAAAACGTTTCATGCCGAAGCTCGCCGCTCATCCAGAGCTGGAGATCGAGCAGATCGATACATTTGAGCTGGGATGTGTTGTGACGACGCACATTGGCCTCGGTGGATTTGGCATTGCATTTTATCAATTAATAAGAGGTGGAAAATTATTGGATCAAATTAAAAAAAGATCGAAACACAGCTCGATAAGATGGTTCGTATGCAGAAGCAGCTCGAAAAGAAACGCAAAAAACTCGTGAAGGCAGCTGCCAAAGCGAGAAAAGAATCCGCAGCCAAGACGCGTAAGCTCGCTGCAAAGGCACCAGCCAGCGTGGAATGCATCGCCAGCGGCGTGAAGAAGAACAATCTCCGCGGCCTCATTATCAAGAGCGTTTGCCTGGCTGCGTTCTCCACAGTTGTCGCTGTCGTCGTCAGCACCGCCATCAAGCGTGCGGCTGTGCAGCGCGGCGCCACAGATCGCAACGCCGAAGCGGTGACTGGTGATCTGCCTGATGCAGCGCTCAACACCGACTACGAAAAATGCCAGCCTTGACGAGCTGGAAGAAGCGCTGCTCAAGGTCGAAAATCAGCTCGACGAAGTGACTGCTGCCTCGAAAATTCCAAGAAATGATCATCGCGTCTGTCTCCTTAGAGGGACAGACGTTTTTGATTTTTCGCCCTGGGCGACTGGCGAAAATTCTCCGCGAAAATTCCCGGAAAAAGGGGCTGCGCCAGCGGCGTAAAGATGCTATACTCTTAACGTTGTAAAAATCACGGTTCTTTGTTCCGCGCCCTGGAGCTCACAAGGGTGAGAGGGACGCGTAAAAAATGGAGCCGAAGAAAAATCCAAATGAAGAGAGGAGGTGCCAAAATGTCCGTCGTATCTATGAAACAACTCTTAGAAGCAGGGGTACATTTTGGTCATCAAACACGTCGCTGGAATCCTAAAATGGCGCCGTACATTTTTGCAGAAAGAAATCAGATCTACATCATTGACTTGTCTAAAACCGTCAAGCTCATCAATGAAGCGTATGATTTCGTGAAGGAAGTCGTTGAAGAAGGGAAGCCAATCCTGTTCGTTGGTACCAAGAAGCAGGCTCAGGAATCCATCAAAGAAGAAGCTATCCGCGCTGGCGAATACTACGTCAACGAAAGATGGCTCGGTGGCATGCTGACCAACTACAAGACCATCGAAACCCGCATCAAACGTCTCTTCGAACTCGAAAAGATGGAAGAAAACGGGACCATGGAACTCCTCACCAAGAAAGAAAAAGCAATCCTTCTCGGTGAAAAGGAAAAACTCGAACGCTTCCTCGGCGGCATCAAGAACATGCCTGAACTGCCAGGCGCGATCTTCGTTGTCGATCCTAAGAAGGAAAAGATCGCCGTTCACGAAGCACGCAAGCTCGGTATCCCAGTCATTGGTGTTGTTGATACCAACTGCGACCCGGATGAAATCGACTATGTCATCCCTGGCAACGACGATGCCATCCGTGCCGTGAAGCTCCTGACCTCCGTCATCGCTGACGCTGTTGTTGAAGCTAAGCAGGGCGCTGCAGGTGCTGAAGAAGCCGAAGCTGCTGAAGAAGTCGCTGACGCTGAATAATTTTGTGATGAAGGTAACCGAGTTGAGATCAATGAGGTTACCTTTTTAAGATGAAATACCCGTTCTAACACATTTTTTAGGAGGAATTATAGTGGCAAACGTTACTGCTTCTATGGTAAAAGAATTACGTGAAAAGACCGGCGCCGGCATGATGGACTGCAAAAAAGCACTCCAGGAATGCGACGGCAACATGGACAAAGCCATCGACTATCTGCGCGAAAAGGGCATCGCTGATTCCGCTAAGAAGAGCGGCCGTATCGCTGCAGAAGGCGTTGTTGCTTCCTACATCCACATGGGCGGCAAGATCGGCGTTATCGTCGAAGTCAACTGCGAAACCGACTTCGTTGCAAAGACCGACGCTTTCAAGGAATTTGCTCAGAACATCGCTATGCACATTGCTGCTGAAAATCCAAAATACGTCACCCGTGACGAAGTGCCACAGGCTGAACTCGATCACGAACGTGAAGTCCTGATCGCTCAGGCTAAGAACGAAGGCAAGCCAGACAACATCGTTGAAAAGATGGTAGAAGGCCGTCTCAAAAAGTTCTATGGCGAAGTTTGCCTCATGGATCAGGTTTACATCCGCGCTGAAAACAACGAAACCATCGAAACCTATGTTAAAGAAGGTATCGCTCAGTTCGGCGAAAACATCAAGGTTCGTCGTTTCGCTCGTTTTGAAATGGGCGAAGGCCTTGAAAAGCGTGTCGACGACTTCGCTGCAGAAGTTGCTGCACAGGCTGGTATGTAATCTTTTCGGAGAATCAAAATATCCCGGGATCGTTTCTCAAGAAACGGTTCCGGGATTTCTGCTATCATAGAGGTGGAAAAGGAGGGGCGACGATGGATCTTTTGGAAAATCTCAACGCTGCGCAGCGCGCGGCTGTGACGACGACGGAGGGCATTGTGCGGGTGATCGCTGGCGCAGGCAGCGGCAAAACGCGGGCGCTCTCGCACCGCTTTGCCTATCTCGTGAACGCGCTCGGGATCCTGCCGGGGAATATCCTCTGTGTCACGTTTACCAATAAGTCGGCGGCAGAGATGCGCCAGCGCATCCACCAGCTTACCGGTGACAACGACACAGGCTATATCAACACCTTCCACGGCTTCTGCGATGCGATCCTGCGGGAGGACAGCCACGCCATCGGCTATCCCAAGCGTTTTCTCGTGCTCGATAACAACGACATCGACGCCATGCTCGCCCTCATTTACGAAGAGCGCGGGCTTTCACTGCGCGACCGCACGTTTGCCGATGCGCGGGATATGATCGAGATCCAGAAGCTGTTCAAAAAACCGGAGTATTACAAGGATATGCTGGCGCTGCCGTTGGAACAGGTGAAGCAGAAATACGACGAGGCCACAGCGACCGACGAGATCATTTTTTACGGCTATCTCTACCAGGAGAAAAAATGCTTCGGCGTTGATTACAACGATCTCATCAAATTTTCGCTCTACATTTTCGAGAACAATCCGGCGATCCGTCAGAAATGGCAGGAGCGGCTGGAATATATCATGATCGACGAGTTTCAGGATATCGACCAGCTGCAATATGACCTCATGATGGTGCTCTGCGATTATCACAAAAATCTTTTCATCGTCGGCGATCCCGACCAGACGATCTACACCTGGCGCGGCGCCAATGTGAAATTTCTGCTCGATTTTGACAAGGCTTTTCCGGAGACCCAGACCATCATGATGATGGAAAACTATCGCTCCACGCCGGAGATTCTCGCCTGCGCCAATTCGCTCATCGCCAAAAACAGCCAGCGCATGAAAAAACTCCCTCGTCCCGACGCTGCCGTCCGGCCAGCCGGTGCGCTGTCATTTTGCCGACGATCAGGAGCAGGAGGCGCGCTGGATCGGTTGCCGATGCATGAAAAAAGTCTCCGCGCGGACGGCAGTGCCGTTTCGGGATATACGGTGCTCTATCGCGCTCATTATGTGACCCTGCGCGGTGGAAGCAGGTGCTGCTTGAGGAAAGATCCCGTTACACGAATCTACCAGCGGCGTGCAGTTTTTGCACGTCAGGAGA
>ENA-OQCL01000868-OQCL01000868.1-human-gut-metagenome-genome-assembly--contig:-NODE-868-length-12701-cov-3.100525_pt1 | contig 12701 bp, 13 predicted proteins | sample MGYA00242502_ERZ504586 | MGnify/ENA primary metagenome ERZ504586 (study PRJEB26092, sample SAMD00036316) | human gut metagenome | host: Homo sapiens | study: EMG produced TPA metagenomics assembly of... | reverse complement strand
GTATCCTGTACATGTGATTCGGGTTGGACGGAATCTTTTGGATCCGTACCGTATAAAATCCGGGTCATCAATCTATCATAATTTTATAGCATATCGCTTGGATCGAAAGACCGGGACGAATTCTTGTAAACGTAGGCTTTTTTAACGCGCATTCCCGGGTGGAGTGCGCTTTTTTTGGAGGGAGTTATCATGCGTTTAGGTATTATCGGCGCCGGCAGAGTCGGCGCTTCTTTTGTTTTAGCTTTTCCTTCTGCTGTGGAAGGCATCCTTTGTTCTACAGCGGAACATACACAGGAGCAGGCTGCCCGGCTCCATGCCACGGCCTATACTGATGGCGCTGACCTCATCCGGCACTGCGATGTCCTGCTGCTGACAGTGCGCGACGATGTCCTGGCTCCCGTGAGCCGTGAGCTGGCGGCTTCTTTGAAAGGGGAGCGCCAGTTGTCTGACCGCTGCGTATTCCATTGCAGCGGTGCTATGGATTTATCATCCCTCGAAGCGCTGGCTTCTTTGGGAATCCATACAGGGAGCATCCATCCGCTGCAAAGTTTTGCCGAACCGTCCGCGGAACGGCTGAAGGGGATTTACATGGCTGTCGACGGGGACGAACAGGCCCGAGGAGTTGCAGAAAGAATCGTCCGTACCTTGGGAAGTACGCCTTTTTTCGTGCCGCCTGAAGAACGGATGCTCTACCATGCAGCAGCCTGTTTCTGTTCCAATTACGTCGTGACGGCCCTGGCCCTGGCTCAGCAGCTCATGCGACGCTGGACAGAGAGTGACGGCGATGCGGCAAAGGCACTCATGCCGCTCGTCGATGGGACTTTGCAGAATGTCCGGGAACGAAAGGTCTGGCGGACGGCCTTGACGGGACCTGTGTCCCGCGGTGATGCCGGGACTGTCGTCAAGCATTTGGCGGTCATGCCGGCTGAACTGATACATCCGTACTGCGCTTTTGGCCGTGCCGCCGCCGACTTAGCCTTAAAGAACGAAACGATTACAGCACAACAGCACGACGAGCTGACAAGAATCCTTGCGATGGCAGAAGGAGTCCATCATGAACAAAAAAGTAACCAATCTGACCATTAAGAAAATGAAACAAGAAGGCACGCCGATTTCCATGATTACCGCTTATGACTACATCATGGCTCAGAATGTCGATGAAGCCGGTATCGATATGATCCTCGTCGGCGATTCCCTGGGCAATGTCGTCATGGGCCATACATCGACGCTGCCGGTCACCATGGAAGATATGATCCATCACACGGCGGCTGTCGTCCGTGGTGTCAAACGGGCCCTGGTCGTCGGTGACATGCCTTTCATGAGTTATCAGGAAAGCACCCAGCAGGCCCTGCATAACGCCGGCCGCCTCATGAAAGAAACGGGCTGCGATGCCGTCAAGCTCGAAGGCGGCGCCAGTGTCTGCGAAGCTGTCAAAGCCATGACGACAGCCGGCATCCCCGTCGTCGGCCACATCGGCCTGACACCGCAGTCCGTCCATCAGCTTGGCGGCTTCCGCGTCCAGGGCAAGAACAGCGAAACGGCAAAGCAACTGATTGCCGATGCGTTGAAACTGGAAGCAGCCGGTGCCTTTGCTATCACCTTGGAATGTGTCCCGACGGATATCGCTACGGAAATCACCAAAGCCCTCCACACGGCAGCTACCATCGGCATCGGCGCCGGTAACGGCACGGATGGCCAGGTCCTGGTATGCACGGACCTCTTGGGCATGAGCAGCGGCTTCCGTCCGAAATTCGTCAAGACCTATGCCGACCTCCATCAGACCATCGTCGATGCCGTAGGCCAGTACATCCACGACGTCAAAGACCGCAGCTTCCCTGACGAAGCCCACGGCTTCGCCGTAGACCCGGAAGTCGTCAAAGCCATGAAAGAATAGGAAAGTATGCTATTCTTTCATATAATGAAAACGACCTTTGCTATACAGTTATGAAACATAGCTAAATGGTATATTCCGTTTGACTTGCGTATATAATCATTGTACAATAAGCTCAAGAAATGGAAACGAACAAAAGAGGTCGTATGTCCGAACGCACGCGTATCGCCGCCAGACATAGGGGGTACGCGGCGTTTTTTTCTTGACGGCCTGACATAGGAGGCTATGCTTCATGAAGCATGATCTACATGACGTGTGTACGCAGATACGGCGGGATACGGTGCGGTCTATTTACCGTGCCGGCTCTGGCCATCCCGGCAGCTCGCTGTCGGCTGTCGAAATTATGGCAACACTTTATTTTACCGATGTCTTTACGTGTTTTCCCGACAGGCCCCATGCGCCGGAACGGGATCGTTTTGTCTTATCGAAAGGCCATGCTGCGCCGGCTTATTACAGTATTTTAGCGCATAAAGGCTATTTTTCCCTGGCATTGCTCGATACGCTGCGGACTGTCGGCAGCGCGCTCCAGGGGCATCCCAACCTGGAAAAACTGCCTTGTCTCGACTGCGCTGTCGGCTCTCTGGGGCAGGGCCTGTCCATTGCCAACGGTATCGCTCTGGCCTTGAAGATACGCCACGAAATGCCGCAGGTCTTCTGTCTCATCGGCGATGGGGAACAGCAGGAAGGCCAGATTTGGGAAGCCGCGGCCTTTGCGTCCCAGCACCATTTGGACAATGTTTGTCTGATTGTGGACTGCAACGGCTTACAGCTCGTCGATTCCCATGGTATCGATTAAAAAGTATGGAGCCCATGGACGCCAAGTGGGAAAGCTTTGGCTGGCATGTCCTCCGCGTCGACGGTCACGATACGGATGCCTTGTATGAGGCCTACAGTGCGGCAAAAAGCTTATGAAGGGCAAGCCGACGGTCATCCTGGCCCATACCGTGAAGGGACAAAGGCGTATCGTATATGGAAATCAGGCTCAATGGCATGGTGCGGCACCGGATGAAGCCCAGTACCGCCTGGCTATGGATGAATTGACAACGGAGGTGCCGTAATGGAACGAGTACCGATGCGCGACGGCTATGGGAAGGCCCTGTTGGAATTATGTCGTCTTCATGACGATGTCCTAGTCCTCGATGCGGACGTCGCTAAAATCGACGCGGACCGAATGGATCCGCCATGAATATCCTGGAAAAATATATCAATGTTGGTATTTCGGAACAAGACCTGGTCGGCACAGCGGCCGGTTTGTCTCTGACCGGTTTCGTACCTTTTGTTTCGACGTATGGCGTCTTTTTGACAGGCCGAGCCTGGGGGCAGATCCGCAATACCGTCTGCTATAATAACCTCAACGTCAAACTCGGCGGGGCCCATGCCGGCATTTCTGTCGGCCCTGACGGCGCTACGCATCAAGCTTTGGAAGATATCGCCCTCATGCGGGTCATCCCGCATATGATGGTCATTACGCCGTGTGACTGGTGGGAAACGTATAAGGCCACCCTGGCTGTCTACGACATCAAGGGCCCGTCCTATGTCCGCTTCGGCCGCAATCCGGCGCCCGTCGTTACCGATAAGGATACGCCTTTTGACCTCTATAAGGCAGCTATCTTCCGGGATGGCCGCGACGTGACACTCTTCGCCAACGGCCTCATGGTCCATGAAGCCTTGACGGCGGCTGCCGAACTGGATCGCCAAGGCATTTCGGCCCGCGTCGTCAATATCCATACGGTGAAACCGCTGGATCTGGATACGGTCTGTACCTGTGCGGCCGAAACGGGGGCCGTCGTCGTCTGTGAAGAACACCAGATCATGGGCGGCTTGGGCGGCGCTATCTGCGAAGCCCTGGCTCAGCACTGCTGCGTCCCCGTAGAACTCGTCGGCATCCAGGACCGCTTCGGTGAATCAGGAAAACCGGACGATCTCCTGAAAGCCTATAATTTGTCGTCCAGTGACGTCATCCAGGCTGTCCATAAAGTGTTGAAGAGGAAGTGAAGTGGTTCGTGATTCGCTAGCCACTAGCCACTAACTGCTAACCACTAAAAAAATGGCGCTGTCTTCATGCGACAGCGCCTTTTATCATGCCAAGTCCGTATAGGATTTTTCAATGTATGCAAAATCGGTAATTCGTTGTTCCTTTATCGTTAACTGATGTATAATAGGAATAACTACTTTTTGGAGGCGAGTTATCTTGTATACGAAAGCATTATTGACAGACCTGTACCAGTTGACGATGATGCAGGGCTTAATTTTTTGAAGGCAAGCACGAACAACAATGCGTGTTTGACCGTTACTACCGGACCAATCCCTTCCAAGGGGGGTATACGGTCGTCGCCGGGCTGGAACATCTCATCGATTATGTACACAATATACATTTCAGTGAGGACGACCTGGCCTATTTGAAGAGTACGGGCTTCTTCCAGGACGAATTTCTCGAATACTTGAAGGACCTGCGCTTTACAGGTGACATTTATGCTATGCCTGAAGGAACAGTCGCTTTTCCGCAGGAAGTGCTCCTGCGTGTCCAGACGAAGAAAGACGAAGCGTTATTGTTAGAAACATGCATGTCCATGATCATGAACCATGAAAGCCTTATTGCCACCAAGGCTCGCCGCGTCCGGACGGTGGCTGGCAAGGATAATCTCATGGAATTTGGTCTGCGCCGGGCTCAGGGGAAATCTGCCGGTGTCTACGGCGCTCGTTCGGCCATGATTGGCGGCTTTAACGGGACCAGCAACGTCCTGGCTGGGGCTAAGTTCGGCATGCCCGTTTTAGGGACGATGGCCCACAGCTGGATCATGAGCTTCTCGTCAGAACTGGAAGCTTTCCGCGCTTATGCCCGCCAGTATCCGAACAACCTCATTCTCCTGGCCGACACGTATAATACCCTGAAACAGGGGGTGCCCGATGCCATCACGATTTTCAAGGAAATGAAAGCGGCCGGCACCCTGCCTAAGGCTTATGGCATCCGCCTGGACAGCGGCGACCTGGCTTATTTGTCGAAAGAAGCCCATAAGATGTTTGTCGAAGCCGGCTTCCCCGATGCCATCATCGCTGCCTCCAATGACCTCGATGAAAACCTCATTTCCGAATTGAAAGCCCAGGGCTGTGTCATCAATTCCTGGGGCGTCGGTACGAATTTGATTACCGCTAAGGACAGCCCCTCCCTGGGCGGCGTCTTTAAACTCGTCGGCCAGTATGACGACGGGAAGTTCGTACCTAAAATCAAGATGAGCGATAATGTGGAAAAGATTTCCAATCCGGGCCTGAAGAACGTCCTGCGTATTTACGATAAAGAGACGGGCAAGATGAAGGCCGACATCATTATCCTCGAAGGCGAAAGCATCGACGAATCGAGGACCTCCTCCTTCAGAGCGACAAAGCCCCGTGGCGTTCGCGGACCATTCCCGGCGGGACCTACCGCGTCCAGAAGATGCTCATCCCGATTTTCCAGAAAGGTGAACTGGTCTATCAGAAACCGGACCTCAAGGAAATCATGGCCTATGCCAACCAGCAGATCCAGACTTTATGGCCGGAATACCTGCGCCTGGTCAACCCGGAAGAAATGTGGGTCCAGCGCAGTACGAAGCTGTCGGCTTTGCGCGATAAAGTATTGAAAGAAGAATCAGCCCATTTCTTTTAGGAGATGATTGCATGAAAGGTGCCATCATTGGCGATATCGCCGGTTCTGTTTATGAATTTGATAAAACAGCAGATTCCTTAGATTTCCCTTTATTTACCAGGGCCAGCCGCTTTACCGACGATACGGTGACGACTGTAGCCGTAGCGGCGGCTTTGATGGAGGGGAAGGCTTCTCACTGTGGCTATGTCGGGCCGCTTCGGAGACAGCTCCGCTACTGGTGCCGGAAATATCCCAATGCCGGTTTCGGCGGCATGTTCCGCTGCTGGTTCCTGGCCGACGAAGCGCCGGCTTATGGCAGTTATGGCAATGGGGCAGCAATGCGCGTCAGCCCGGCCGGTTGGGTGGCCGCTTCCCTTGATGAAGCGCAGGAACTGGCTGAACTGACGGCCGTCGTCAGCCATGACCATCCGCAGGCCATCAAGGGGGCCGTCGCCGTCGCCTCGGCCATTTTCCTGGCCCGGCAGGGGAAGGGGAAAGCGGAGATTGCCGCGTATCTCCGAAAGTATTTCTATGATTTGTCCCAAACCCTGGCTCAGATCCGTCCGTCTTATGGCTTTACCTGTACGACGGACGACAGTGTGCCTGAAGCTATCGAATGTTTCCTGGAAGGGATGGATTATGAAGATACGATTCGCAAGGCCATCTGGCTCAATGGCGATACGGATACGCAGGCAGCCATTGCCGGCAGTATTGCCGAAGCCTATTATGGCGTGCCTCAGGCGTTATGGCAGCAGGCGCTGCCTTATGTCGATGACGAAGAAATGAAGGGCGTCATCCGGCAATTCTATCAAGATTATATTGGTTCGAGGGGGAACTCTTTTTGATTTCAACAGAGACAGGCAAGAAATATGAAAAACTCCAGCAGATTTTAAAGGATATGGGCAGCGTCGTCATCGGTTTTTCCGGCGGCGTCGACAGCACGTTCCTGACCTATGCAGCGCACCAGGCCCTGGGAGACCGCGTCCTGGCCGTGACGGCTGTTTCGGCAACCCTGCCGGGCAGTGAAGCGGCTGACGCCAAAGCCATGGCTAAGGTCATCGGCGTCGAGCACCGTTTGGTCCATTCGACGGAATTCGAAGATACGGAATTCGTCAAGAATCCGCCAGAACGCTGCTATATCTGCAAAAAGATACGCTTTACCTCACTGGTGGAGCTGGCCAAGGCCGAAGGCTATCAGTGGGTTGTCGATGGGGGGAATGTCGACGACCTCGGCGATTATCGTCCCGGCATGAAGGCATTGCAAGAATTGTCTGACTTCGTCCGCAGCCCGATGATCGAAGCGGGTTTGGCTAAAGCCGATATCCGGGCCTTATCAAAGGAATTCGGCCTCCAGACCTAGAATAAACAGAGTGCGGCCTGCCTGGCCAGCCGTATTCCCTACGGTGTGGAACTGACGCCGCACCGCTGGCCCAGATCGATGCAGCCGAAGCGGCGGTAGCTCCTATATCCAGGGGTCTCTGCGCGTCCGGTATCAACGGGGATGTAGCCCGCATCGAAGTGGCTGTCGATGAAATCCCGTCGATCCTGGCTCATCGCCAGGAAATCGTCCGGGCCATCAAAGATACGGGGCTTTACCTACGTCACCCTCGATTTGGGCGGCATGAAATGGGGAGCTTGAACGACGTGATCAATACGGATGAGGAAGTAAAATAATATGGCTATTTCTAAGAAAGTAAAAGATGAAATGTTACAGCGTTTTCAGGACCAGTACGGTATCATGAAGCCGGCCCTGCATTATAACTCGCCCTTTGTAACTGATGATTGCCGTCATCTTGTCGGCCCAGTGTACGGATGAGCGGGTCAATATCGTGACGGCTGGCATGTTCCCGGAATATAATACGCCGGAAAAGATGCTGACTTTAGGGTTGGAAGGCCTGGAAGAAAAGATACGGACTTGCGGTCTCTATCACAGCAAGGCCAAGAATATCCTGGCTAATTGTGCCATCCTCTGTGAGAAATACCACGGCGAAGTGCCCCAGACCTTCGATGAACTGGTGAAGCTGCCTGGCGTCGGCCGCAAGACGGCCAATGTCCTGGTCAGTATCTTGTTCGATACGCCGGCCATTGCCGTCGATACCCACGTGTTCCGCGTATCCAACCGCCTGCAGCTGGCGGAAGGCAAGACGCCGCTGGAAGTCGAAAAGGGACTGCAGAAGGCTATTCCCAAGGAATGGTGGAGCCGGGCCCATCATTGGCTCATTTGGCATGGCCGCCGGGTCTGCAAAGCCCGTAAGCCCTTGTGTGACAACTGCTTTTTAGCTGATCTTTGTCCGAGTTGTCAGAATAAATCATTGACAAGTAATTAAAAGTTTAATAAATATTACCAATACAGACAAAATTTCATAAGTAATATCAAGAGCAGCTGAGGGACGGGCCCGATGACGCTGCGGCAACCTGCCAGCGGTAAGGTGCCAATTCCTACAGGCTATTCCTGAAAGATATCGTTATGACTGAGGCGCAGCTTGGAGGCAGCGCCTCTTTTCTTTTGGCGTATTACGTACTTATTTTCACATTTATTCTTAGGGGGTATCTTCATGAACAACAATTCTTCTGGCGGCAAGGCCATCCGGGGACTGGATGTGCTCATCCTGGGGTTTGCCTTCTTCGCTACCTATTTCGGTGCAGGCAACTTGATTTTCCCGCCTCAGCTCGGCTTGAACAGCGGCAGTGATTTCCTGTCCGGCTTGGCTGGTTTGACGCTGTCCGGTATTTTCCTGCCGATTTTTACACTCATCATCATCGGCCTCAACGGCGACGTCCATGCCATTACCGGACGGGTAGGGAAGAATACGTATAATATCCTTTTGGCAGCACTCATGCTGGTCTGTACCTTCGTATCCATTCCCCGTACCTGCGCGACGGCCATCCAGCTCGGTATTCAGGGCAACCTGCCGTCGGCACCGTTCGTCCCGCTGGTCATCGTTTATTTCGTCATCAGCTTCTTCTTCGTCGCTGACCAGAATAACGTCATGGACCGCATGGGCAAATACCTGACGCCCCTCCTGGCCCTGATCCTGGTCATCGTCGCCTTTGCCGGTATCTTCAATCCCCTGGGGACGCCCGTCGATCCGGCTGTGGATCATCCCTTCGTCAACGCCTTCCTCGGCGGCTATAACACGGGCGACGTCCTGGTCAGCTTTATCATGGCTGCTGTCTTCATCAGTTCCATTTACGGCAAAGGCTATACGACTGTCGGCCAGCGCAATAAAGTCCTCATCTACTGCGGCATCGTTTCCTTCATCCTGCTGCTCATCATCTACGGCAGCCTGCTCTACATGGGTGCCTGCGTCAGCGGCGATTATGCCCAGACCATCGGCCGTGCGGAACTCCTGGTCGCCATTATCCAGCGCGTCGGCACGTGGGTCATGGTTCCCATGGGCATAGCCGTCGTCCTGGCCTGCCTGACGACGGCTATCGGTCAGGTTGCGGCTGTAGCTGAGTTCACCAGCACGGCTACGGGCAAACGCGTCAGCTACAAACAAGTGGCTGTCGTCTGCTGCATCTTGTCGGCCCTGACGGCGCTCCTCGGCGTCGACGGTATCGTCACCTACATCGGCTGGATCTTCGGTGTCTGCTACCCGCCGTGCCTGGCCCTCCTGGTCCTGGGCATCATCGGCCGCTTCATGCCCAATAACGGCGCCTACAAGGGCTCGGTATACCTGGTCACGCTCTTTGCTCTCCTGGAATCCCTGCCGGGTCTGAGCAGCCTGGGCTTTGCTAAGGCCATCGTTACGGCTACGCCCCTGTCGACCTACGGTTTCGGCTGGATCGTGCCCTTCATCATCGGCCTCATCGGCGGTTCCCTCATCGGCCACTTCGTCTCCAGCAAAGAACCGGTAGAAGCCGAAGCGAAATAACACTAGCCACTAGCCACTAACCACTAGCCACTAAAAATTAGACTGCCTTTTGGGGCAGTCTATTTTTCTGACTTGCATAATCGAGGACTTCTCTCTATAATTAAAGAATAATCTCGAGTAAAAGGGGGTAGTTTCATGGATTTGAAGAAATTATACATCAATGGTCAGTGGGTGGCACCTTTATCCGGCCAATATATCGAGGTCGAGAATCCGGCGGATAAGAGCGTCTTTGCTACGGTCGCTGCGGCCGGTGCCGATGATGTTGCTGCGGCTGCCAAGGCCGCGGCCGCTGCTTTCCCGGCCTGGTCGGCTATGCCGCTGGAAGACCGCATCACGTATATGAAAAATTTGCTGGTCCAGATGATTAAACTGGAACCGCAGCTCGTCGACGCTGTCGTCAAGGAATTAGGGGCACCGGTGGCCTTTGCCCGGACTAACCATATCGGCTACCAGTTCGTGCGGACCCAGTCGTATATCGACTTGGCACCAGAATTGCCACTGGTCGAACATTTATCTCAATCCGTCGTCTATCGTCGGCCTTTAGGCGTTATCGGCTGCATCACCCCTTGGAATTATCCTTTAGGCCAGATTATCCAGAAAGTCGTCCCAGCTCTGCTCGTCGGAGCGACGGTCGTCCTCAAGCCGAGCCAGCACACGCCGGTGACGGCGTACTATCTGGCCGAAGCCTTTGACCGGGCCGGTTTCCCAAAAGGTGTCTTCAACCTCGTCGCCGGCCGGGGCAGCCAGGTCGGCAATGCCATCTGTGATGACCCGAATATCGCCATGGTTTCTTTCACCGGCTCGACGGCAGCTGGCATCAAGGTCTCCCAACGCGCCTTGGGCTCTATGAAGCGCATCAGCATGGAATTGGGTGGCAAGTCGCCTTTCATCCTCTTGAAAGGGGTGGACTATGAAAAAGCCATCCGCCAGTGCTTCAATTCTATTTTCCTCAATAGCGGCCAGACCTGTACAGCCTTGTCACGTCTAATCATCCCTCGGGAAGAAAAGGGCAAGATTGAACAGCTCATGCTGAAGATACTGCCGGAATACACGGTCGGCGACCCGTCCCTGGAAACGACGAAAATCGGTCCTGTCGCTTCGTATGACCAGTGGCAGACCGTCGATACATACATCGCCAAAGGCATGGAAGAAGGGGCGACCCTCTTGGCCGGCAGCCGTCCGGAAGCTCCGGAAAAAGGCTACTATGTCAAGCCTGTCATCTTTACGGATGTGACCAACGATATGACCATTGCCCGTGAAGAGATTTTCGGGCCTGTCCTCTGCGTCATTACCTATGATACGGTTGAGGAAGCCCTGGCCATTGCCAACGATACGCCGTATGGCCTCAATGCGGCCGTCTGGGGCCCGGATAAAGCCGAAGCTTCCAAAGTGGCAGCGGCTATCCTGTCGGGCAATGTCTACGTCAACGACAGCCCGCGTGACGTCACAGCGCCTTTCGGCGGTTTCAAGGACAGCGGAATCGGCCGTGAAGGCGGCAAGGATGGGATGCTGGAATTTACAGAACCTCAGGCCATTTTTAATGCATAATCAGTTACAGGAGGAGTTTTAGCGTTATGAATTTTGATGAAGAAGCCATGAAAATCCGCCGCGGCAAACACGGCATTATTGAAACAATCCCCCGGGAAGTCCTCAAGACCCACGACGACCTGAGTATCCTTTATACGCCGGGCGTTGCCCAGCCGTGCCGGGAAATCACGAAAGATCCGGACCTGTCTTTTGACCTGACCTGCCGCGGCAACATGATTGCTGTCGTATCCGATGGGACCCGTGTCCTCGGCCTGGGCGACATCGGGCCGGAAGCGGCCATGCCGGTCATGGAAGGGAAATCGGTCCTGTTCAAGGTCTTTGGCGGTGTCAATGCTGTCCCTATCTGCCTGGATACGAAGGACCCGAAGGAATTTATCGAAACGGTGAAACGCCTGCAGCCGTCTTTTGCCGGCATCAACCTGGAAGACATTGCTTCGCCGAAGTGCTATGAAATTGAACAGACCTTGAAGAAGGAAATGGACATCCCCGTCTTCCATGACGACCAGCACGGTACGGCCATTGCCGCCCTGGCCGGCGTCATCGGTGCTTTCCGCTATGTCCATAAGGACTTGAAGACGGCCCGCATCGTCATCAACGGCGCCGGTGCAGCCGGTGCCTCCATCGGCCGCCTCCTGGTCCGCGCCGGTGCCCGGAACGTCACTATGGTCGACCGTCCGGGGATTCTCTATGATGGCATGGAAGGCCTCAATCCTGTCCAGGCTGAACTGGCTTCCCTGACCAATCCGTCCCATGCCCATGGGACCCTGGCTGATGCCGTCAAAGGCGCCGACCTCCTCCTCGGCGTATCGGCCCCGCATATCTTTACTAAGGAAATCATCCAGTCCATGGCTGCCGATGCCGTCGTCTTCGCCATGGCCAACCCCATTCCGGAAACAGACTATGCTTCCGCTAAGGCAGCCGGTGCCAAAGTCGTCGGCACCGGCCGGTCGGATGCACCGAACCAGATCAACAACGTCATGGTCTTCCCGGGCATTTTCCGCGGCGCCCTGGCCGTCCGGGCCCGCAGCATCAACGAAGACATGAAACTGGCTGCGTCCTATGCCATCGCCTCTCTGGTCAGTGATGACGAACTGGCCGAAGACCATGTCATTCCCGACGCCTTCGATAAACGCGTCGCTCCGGCCGTCGCCGCCGCCGTCGCCAAAGCTGCCATGGACAGCGGCGTCGCCCGCATCACCCGCGACCCGGAAGACGTCCGCCAAGAAGCAGCAGAAACCATCGACAAACTCCACGCCATGCTCGACTTGATCCATAAATAAAGAGCTAGTGGTTCGTGGCTAGTAGCTAGTGGTTAGTCGACATTATAGGCTGCAATGTCGGAGCTCTTAGTGGTTGAAAAAATAACATTATTGTAAAACAGGTCATTGCATGAATATTTTTATTATCTTGCAAGGACCTGTTTTTATTTATTATAAAAAATGATAGAAATATTATGATTTGTAAAATGATGTAAATTATATCATGAAAATATTTTCTTGATTCGTCAAGCAGATATACTCTATAATGGACACAGAATCATTACTAGGAGGTTTTTTCATGAAGAATTTTGCACATCGCGGATTTAGCGGCAAATTATCCGGAAAATACGATGCTCGCTTTCCGCAAGGCATTAGAATGTGGTGCCGATGGAATTGAAATGGATGTACAGCTGACGAAAGATGGTGAGCTCGTGGTCATCCATGATGAACGGGTCGACAGGACGACGAATGGCACGGGCAATGTTCGCGATTATACGCTGGAA
>ENA-OQCL01000867-OQCL01000867.1-human-gut-metagenome-genome-assembly--contig:-NODE-867-length-12712-cov-3.549225_pt1 | contig 12712 bp, 10 predicted proteins | sample MGYA00242502_ERZ504586 | MGnify/ENA primary metagenome ERZ504586 (study PRJEB26092, sample SAMD00036316) | human gut metagenome | host: Homo sapiens | study: EMG produced TPA metagenomics assembly of... | reverse complement strand
GAGTGGTTCGTGGCTCGTGGTTCGTAGGGGCCGTCCCAAGCCTTTTTGGCCCGTCAGGTGCCGACCAACGGGAGGCACAGGACGGCTGCCAAAACGGACAGCCGTGGCTGGGCAGCCCGCCTATAGGGTACGTGGTCAGTTTACAAAAAAAGAGGCTGTCGCATGTGCGACAGCCTCTTTTTGAGTATTAAGTTTGTAGTGGATGAGCAACCTCTCAGACCGCCTTCGGCGGCCAGCTCCCCTATCAGGGGAACCGCGGGACGCCCCTGCGAACTGCGAACTGCGGGACGCCCTCTGGGCGTCCCCTACATGGCGTCCCCTACATGGCGTCCCCTACATGACTTCCCTACATTAGTACCAACGAGTCATGGGCAGGTCGTTCTTGGTGCCTTTGGTCATGAGGATCTGATGGATGTCGATGTTGCCGATGTAGAAGGATACGGCGCAGCCGCAGAGATAGAGGTCCCACATGCGGGCAAATTCTTCCCCGCGGGCAGCGATGACTTCATCGCGGACGTTCTGGAAGTTATTGAACCAGCACATGAGGGTCTTATAGTAGTGGCGGCGCAGGCTTTCGACGTCGATGACCTGGAATTCATCATCATAAGCGAGGCTGACGATTTCACGGAGCGACGGCAAAGTTCCGCCCGGGAAGATGTATTTACGCATCCACGGGTTGCCAATGCTTTCATCGTGGCCGCTGATGTAATGGAGGAGGAACATGCCGCCGTCTTTCAGGAGATGGCTGGCCGTTTCCATATACAGCGGATAATTGGAGCGGCCGACGTGTTCCAGCATGCCGACGCTGACGATGCGGTCGTACTGACGGCCTTCGGCGACGAGATCGCGATAGTCGACGAGGTCGATCTGGACCAGATCCTGGAGTCCCAGTTTTTCAATGCGTTCCTGGCCTTTTTTCCACTGTTCTTTACTGAGCGTGCAGCCATAACCTTTGACGCCATATTTCTTGGCGGCTTCGATGAGCAGATAGCCCCAGCCGCAGCCGATATCGAGGAGGGTCATGCCTTCTTTGAGATAGAGTTTTTCCAGGATATAGTGGACTTTATTATGCTGAGCCTGTTCGAGGCTGTCATCTTCGTTCTTGAAATAAGCGCAGGAATAGCTCATGGACGGATCGAGCCATTTAGCATAGAAATCATTGCCCAAGTCATAGTGGGACGAAACCTGTTTCTTCTGGGCCGATTTCGATTCCGACGGATAGAGAATCCGTTTGAACAAGGATTTATCCAGCGAGAACTGGCTCGTCTGGGATAAGAAGCAGCGAAGGGCTGTGAACAAATCACCTTGGATTTCCACATCTTTGCGCATGTAAGCTTCGCCCAGTGCCAGCGAAGTCGACGCCAGCAAATCTTTTTTCGGAATGTCTTTGTGGATGATAACGTTGAATAACGGCTGGCCTTCGCCAATGGTGTAGGTCTTGTCGTGAAGTTGTACGGTAAAGCAATGTTTATCGAAGCGACGTAAATAATGGATCATGAAATTATCTAAGATATGCATAGATTATACTCCCTCACTTTTATAAAATGGTTTCTGTCCGGGCGATGCCGCAGACGACGTTTTCCAGTACCATCATCGTCGTCACGGCGCCAACACCGCCCGGCACAGGCGTCACGGCCCCGGCCTGAGCAGCGACTTCGTCAAAGACGACATCGCCGACGGTCTTGCCGTCGACGCGGTTGATGCCGACATCGATGACTACAGCGCCTGGTTTTATCATATCGCCTGTCACTAAACCGGCTTTCCCGGCAGCGGCGATGACCAGATCAGCCCGGCGGCAGACGGCCTTCAAATCTTTCGTGCGCGTATGGCAATGGGTAACCGTAGCGTTGCGGTTCAGACAGAGCTGAGCCAACGGTTTGCCGACGACATTGCTGCGGCCGATGATGGCCACATCCTTCCCACTCAGGGAAATATGGTAATAGTCGAGGATGGCAATGACAGCCCGCGGCGTACAGGGCACGAACCCAGGCCGGCCCGTATACAGATGAGCGATGTTGACATCAGTCAGGCCGTCGACATCTTTCTTCGGATCGATGCAGTCGATGATGCGCTGGCCGTTCAAATGACGCGGCAGCGGCATCATCGGCAGGATGCCGAAGACAGATGCCTGCTCATTGAGCTTATCGATGAGCGATAAAAGTTCTACTTCACTGATAGAAGCCGGTTCCTGATAAATTTCTGCCTTTAAGCCGACAGAACGGGCCGTCTTCTGCATGGACTTGGCATACATCGCCGAAGGCGCATCATCACCGACGAGGATGATAGCCAATTCTGGCTGTATATGGAGTTCTTCCTGGATATCGGCCAGGCGGCGTTCCACCCGTTCGCGATGAAATGCCGCCACTTCTTTACCGTTGAGTAATTGCATAACTAGTTTCCCCCTGTTGTTCTATGGATTCCGTTTGAAAATAACGGTGACGTCGCTGCCCTGCGGCGCATAACTACCCGCTTTTGGCGACTGCTGGATAGCCTTCCCCATCCCCTTGGGGATAAAGCCTAATCCCGCTTCATTGAGCCAGTCATTGACTTCCCTCGTACTCCAGCCGATAAAGGACGGCATGAGGACGCCGTCGCTGGAAATATGGACGGGCGGAATGGTGCGGGCCGGTGTCGTGACGACAGGGCCGACTGGCTTCTGGTTCATCTCTTCTGTCGGCCGTATCCCCTTCATGCGGACGATTTCCGTCATCATTTCCTTAAAGACCGGCGCTGCGACCTGAGCTCCATAATAGACGCCCTTAGGGTCGTCGACGACGATGAGGACCAGGAACCGAGGGTCTTCCAAAGGACCGAAACCGATAAAGGAGCCGACATACTGGCCGTCGGCGTACCCCGTACTGTCTTCGGTCTTCTTCTGAGCCGTCCCGGTCTTGCCGCCAAAGCGATAGCCTTCGATTTTGGCACTCTGGCCTCCGCCAATGGAAACTTCTTCGCCCATGAACTTACTGATGGCTTCAGCCGTCCCGGCGTTAATCGGCTGTCCAACTTCTTTCGGTTCTGTCTTTTTATAAATGGATCCGTCAGGATTGTCGATTTCTTTGACCAGGAACGGCTTCATCATGTGGCCTCCGTTGGCGATGGCACTGAAAGCCTGTACCATCTGGAGGGGCGTGACGGCGATGCTCTGACCGATCCCCATAGTAGCCGTATCGACGATGGACATCTTATCCGGGTCGAACAAGATGCCTTCCTGTTCACCTGACAGTTCGATGCCCGTAATCGTACCAAAGCCAAAACGTCGGGCATAATTCGTCAGTGTCTTGCCGCCGGTCGTCACGGCGACATGGACCATGCCGGTATTGATGGAATACATGATGATTTCCCGCAAGGTCACGTCGCCCATCCCCTTGTGGTCCCAGTTGTAAATCGTCCGGTCGGCGACGTGGATAGACCCTTTATCATGATAAATATCCCCTAAGTGCCATTTCCCGGAATCCAGGGCCGCTGCGGCCATGAGCGGTTTAAAAGTCGACCCCGGTTCATAGACATTGACGACAGCCCGGTTCTTATAAGCTTCCTTATTGCCCTTGCTGTAATCATTCGGGTCATACGTAGGCCGGCTGGCCATGGCCAGGATTTCACCGGTCTTAGGATCCATAACGATGATCGAAGCGCCAAAAGGATGGCTCCGGGACATGATGCCATCCAGGCCCTTTTCAGCGACATACTGAATGGTACTGTCCAAGGTCAGGCAGACGGACCGTTCCTTATCAGGCAGGATCCGTTTCAAGGCCGACGAAAAGACAGGGATGTTGTGGTTATCGGTCTGCAGGCGGAAGGTCTGCTTGCTGCCGCGGATCTCATCATCCAGCATCATTTCGATGCCTTCCAGGCCATGGTCATTTTCGCCGACAAAACCGATGACCTGGGCGGCCATCGAGCCGTTCGGATAAAAGCGTCGGTTTTCATCGCGGAAAGCCAGGCCGTGCAATTTTTCTTCTTTAATGATCGATTCAACGGCTTCATATTTTTCATGGTCCATCTGGCGGTCGAGCCAGACAAAGGCCGTATCCTCTTTCAACCGGTGTTCGATAACATCTTTGGGAATCCGCAGATACGGTGCCAATAAATCAGCCACCACTGCCGGATCCTCGTTGAGCATGGTCGGGTCGGCATAAAGGGACTTGGACATCTCGCTGATGGCCAGGACCTTGCCGTTGCGGTCGAGGATCATACCCCGCGGCGATTGCAGGTTCCGTTCGACCTGCGTCTGCTCCTGGGCTTCTGCTACACGTAGTTCATGATTGATGACTTGTTCCCTGAATAGATTTCTGACAATGCCCGCTCCGATGAGTGCAAAAATACCCATACAAATAATCATGCGGATACAAATGCGATGCTTCAAGGTCTTTTCATTCTTATCCATGATGCCCTGCCCCTTCATGACGCTTCAGCCAGCGCCGGGCTGCTTCGGCCAATACATCGGCATCATTTACCAGTTCCTGGTTCTGGACCCGTTTCAAGAGGACCCGCAGGCAGTCGCCGGTCTGACGGCCGCAAGCCTCGGGAACCCGTCGGTCGTAATGCAGGTCTTTGGTACTGACTGGCATGGCTTGGGCCAGTACGGTCATATAGGCCCCGAAAGATTCCGTCCCTTCTGTGCTGGCATCGGCATGACCACAGCCTAAAATATCACCACAGGCAACGGCCGTAGCCTGCCCGACAGCTTCGACGAGCTCCTCAGTCCGGCGGAAAGGCCCGTCGAGGGCTTCATGGCGCAGCCACTTCTGTACATCGCCTTCGGCCGTATTGGCAAATGAAATGGAATTTCATATGCGTCTTGACCAGCCAGGCCACGCGCTGGGCAAAGGCTGGTTTCTTATGCCAGCGCAGTAAAATGGCTTCCGCCAGTTCCGCTCCTTTGGCATCGTGGCCATAATCGGTGTAACGGCCCTTATGGACCCACGGATTCCCGGCAGGCCCTTGGCGATATCGTGAAAATAACGCCGCATATCGGATAGTCAGGTCCGGCGGCGTATGAGCAGACGGCCGCCAAGGTATGCACCCAGGCATCGAAGAGATGGAAAGGCTTCGACTGCGGCGTTTCCGGCAGATGGCTCAATTCCGGCAGGATCGGGACGGCTTCATAGCAGCCTTTCACCTTCTGTCGGCACGAACAGCTACCGAGACCGGTGCGGACCAGGATATCCAGCCCCCGGGTAAGCCGCCGGCGTAACCATGAGGCGGTCCATTTCATTGACGACTCGTTCTAAAGACAAGCCGGAAACGCGGCCAAAGGCCTTTGGCATGGCCTGGATCAATTCTTTTGAAGCCATGAAGTCGAGCTGGCCAGCAAAGCGGCAGGCCCGGAACAACCGCAGGGCATCTTCCTGGAAGCGGCGGACCGGATCGCCGACAGTGACCAGCCGCTTCTTGCGTAAATCTTTCTGGCCGCCGACGTAGTCGTAAATATCGCCGCGCCAATCCATGGCCATGGCATTGACCGTGAAGTCGCGGCGCAGGACGTCTTCACGCAGGGTATCGGCATACCAGACCGTATCGGGACGGTGGCTGTCTTCTCCATAGGCTTCGCCGCGGAAGGTGGCGACTTCAAAAGTCTGGCCACCGACAACAACGACGACGATGCCGAAGGCTTCGCCATGGATTTCAACCGTATGCCAGCCTTCTTTTTTCGGCAACAGCCCGTATATCTTCTGGCCGGGCAGACGTGGTAATGTCGTAATCATGCGGCTCTTTCCCCATGAGCAGGTCGCGCACAGCACCGCCGACGACATAGGCTTCAAAGCCTGCATCTTCTAAAGCTGTCAATAGCTGACAGGCTCGTTTCTTTCCATTTTTCCCGGCCTTCCTTTCACAAAAAATCAACTGATGTTATATTATATCACGAATGGATGCGCCTGGCCACTACCTGCCCCTTTTGATTATGGTATAATAATGACATTATAATAGTGCGAGGTGATAGGATGGATACCGGTTTAATACATATATATTGTGGTGACGGCAAGGGCAAGACGACGGCTTCATTGGGGCTGGTCCTTCGTTGTGCCGGCCGGGGCGGCAAGGTCCTCTTCGCGCAATTTCTCAAGGGCCGGCCGACGGGCGAACTGGAAGCCCTCAAAGCCCTGACGCAGGTCACGGTCCTGAGGGGAAAAGCCATGACCAAGTTCACGTTCCAGATGACAGCAGACGGAAAAAAAAGAGACCTGCCAAGCCCAGACAACACTGTTGCAAAAAAATCCAGGACTTCTGCGAAAAGCATCACCCCGACCTGGCCGTCTGCGATGAGCTCGTCGGCGCCTGTGCTCTGGGACTCGTCCCGGAAGAACAGGTCATCCATTTCTTAAAAGGAAAACCGGCTCATACAGAAGTCGTCCTGACCGGCCGCAATCCCAGTCCGGCATTGCTGGACTTAGCCGATTACGTCTCTGAAATCAAGAAAATCAAACATCCCTTTGACCGGGGCATTGCCGCCCGCATCGGGATTGAAGAATAACCTGGAGGGGGAAGCAAAGATGATCGATATTCTCGAAACAGTACGCAAAGACCAGGGCGAACTCGTCGCCTTGCGCCGCCATTTTCATGAACATCCGGAACTGTCCAAACAGGAAGACCAGACCTTGGCCTACATTGCGGAAACATTGAAAGGCTATGGCATTTCCTATCGCATAATCGATAAAGGCGGACTCATCGCCTGGATCGATGGCAAAGGCCCAGGCAAGACCCTGCTCCTGCGGGCCGACGTCGATGCCCTGCCCATTGAGGAAGGCGAGAAGAACTTATCCCGTCCCCGCGTCTGCCGCTCCCAGAACCACGGCGTCATGCATGCCTGTGGGCACGACGGCCACATGGCCATGCAGCTCATGGCCGCGAAATGGCTCAACCGCTGGAAGGAACAGTGGGACGGCACAGTCGTCTTGATGTTTGAACGAGGCGAAGAGGAATCAGGGCCTTTAGAATATCTCCTGCGCTACTTGGAAACCGATAGTCCCTGGCATATCGACGCCTGCTACGCGACCCACGTCCGCTGGGATATTCCGGCAGGCAAAGTTGCTATCTGCCACGAAGCTCCCATGGCCGGCGGCTTCGGCTTTGAAATCCGCATCGACGGCCACGGCGGCCACGGCTCCCGGCCGGACCTGGCCGAAAGCCCCATCGACTGCTTCCACGACTTCTACGGCAATATGCAGGCCCTGCGGATGCGGGCTGTACCACCGAAAGAATGTCTGACCTTCTCCATCGGCAGCCTGCACAGCGGTGACGTCCTAAACGTCATCCCCAACAGCCTGACCTTTTCCGGCACCTGCCGCTTCTTCAGCTACGACCACGCTGGCAAGCGCTTCTATGAAGAATTTAAGCGCATCCTCGCCAACGCCTGCCAGACCTATGACTGCCGCTATGACATCCTGCACATGCCGGAACCGCTCTTTGAAGTCCAGAACAATCCGGTCTGCGTCGGAATCGCCGAAAAAGCCGTCGAAAAATATATCGGCACCGATGCCCTCACGGACTGCACGCCCTGGATGGCATCGGAAACCTTCGCCATCACCTCCCGCCTTTACCCGGGCGTCCTGACTTTTACAGGCATCGAAAACAAAGAAAAAGGCTGCGGTGCCAATCACCACACGCCCGAATTTGACCTCGACGAAGACGGCCTGACCTACGGCGCCGCCACCTGCCTGGGCTTCGCCTTAGAGTACCTGTCGCAAAAACCGGATATCCCCTTCCAGCGGCCAGATGAACCACTCGATAAACTCGTCGCACGGAATATATGAAAAAATGGCTTGCCGCATATGCGACAAGCCATTTTAAGTGGTTAGTGGCTAGCAGTTAGTGGTTAGCTGATGGTTTTAAATTTAAACCCTCTTCTACAACCCCCATGCTACAAACTATCCTTATGTCTCGGATAGATCAAGGCATAGAAGGTCAGGAGGGCACCGATTTCGCCGATGACCATGACGATGCCCATGGGAATGGCCGTATGGTCGCCAGCGATGCCGACGACAGGGGCCATGACGGCACCGCTGATCATGGAAAAGAATCCGATGAGAGCCGATGCACTGCCGGCACTGCGTCCCTGGTCCTGCATAGCCATGGAAAAACTGCTGGTGCTCATCATGGACAGCGTCGATACGGTCAGGAACAGGAGGACCATGATGACCGGCAGCGGCATGCCGGTACTGAAGGCTGCCAGCAGGGCCACGCTGCCGACAGCGGCCAGGAACAAGGAAAACCGCAGGAGTTTCCAGTCAGCAATGCGGCCTGTCAATCGGCCCGTAACGGCACCGTTGATCATGAGGCCGACACCATTGATGCCAAAGATGAGGCTGAAAGCCTGAGCCGATACGCTGTAGACGTTCTGGAAAACAAAGGACGATCCGGAAATATAGGCAAAAAAGGCGGCAAAAGCAAAGCACTGCATGATACAATGACCCATGAAATAAGGCTGACGGAACAGGGCCGTAAAGCCGTTCAGACTGGCCGCCATGCCACCGGAAACGCGTCGCCGCTGAGGCAGGGTTTCACGCATCAAACCGGCCGATACGGTCAGGAGCAGCCCGACAATGGCAATGAAAAGGAAGACGCCTTCCCACGGGGCAAAGCGCAGGATCTGGCCGCCGATGACGGGAGCCAGGATAGGAGCAATCCCATTGACCAGCATGAGCATGGCAAAGAGACGCGTCAAGGCACTGCCCTTGCAGATATCGCGGGCAATGGCCCGGGACAGGACGATACCGGCACCGCCGGCGCATCCCTGAATGAGGCGGAAGATGAGGAAAATCTGAATAGACGGCGACCAAATACAGCCCACCGTCGACAAGGTGAAAATAGCCATGCCGACCATCAGGGGTAGGCGCCGACCCTTATCGTCGCTGATAGGACCGACGGCAATTTGCCCCAGGGCCATGCCGGCCATGGAAGCCGTCAAGGTCAGCTGGATAACCGACGGCGTAACGCCAAATGCCGTCATCATCGACGGCAGGGCCGGCAGGTACATATCCGTCGACAACGGGGCAATCGCCGCCAGCATCCCTAACAATACGGTCATGAGCAAAAGCCAGCGGCTCCGCTTATTCTGTGTCATCATGATAATCTCCTTTCGCCAACAGCTCCGGTACTTCATCCAGGCTGTGACAACATTTCCAGGCCAGGGCCTGTACGTCTTTGGGAATGGTAATTAAATCGGGAATCCAGATAGACGGGATTCCCGCCGCATGGGCGGCAAGGATACCATTTTCGGAGTCTTCCAACACCAAAGCCCGGGACGGTTCAACGAGGGCCTTGTCGCAAGCCATGAGGAACACATCGGGAGCCGGCTTGCCATGGGCTGCCTCTTCCCCGCTCTGGACAACGGAAAAGAAGGAGGCCACGCCTGTTTTATCTAATAAATATTCAATCAATACCCGCGGTGACGACGAGGCGACGGCGCAGGCCATCCCTGCTTCCCTGGCATAGTGCAGGACCTGGAGCAGCCCCGGTTTGACAGGGATATCATGAGTACGGTAATAGTCCAGCTGCAAGGCCACTTTTTCCCGACAAATGGCATCATAGGGATAGGACGGCCCAAAAGCATCGTCACAGATAGCCTGGATGCGCCGATTATCACGGCCAAGCATGTGGTCGAACACCTGTCGGTCCAGATTGAATCCATATCGGGCTGACACGTCCCGCCAACAACGATAAGAAATAGGCTCCGTGTCAAACATGGTCCCATCCATATCAAAAATAAGTAATTTTCGTATATTCATACATCCTCCTCAACATATAATTTACAAACTTATTATTTTCTAAGTTTCCTTTCTATTATATAGAAAAATCACGGAATTGCAATTCTTCAAGGCAAAATACTCAATAACTATTCCCATTTTCGATAGTATCATGACTTTTTAGCAATCCAGTTATTCTCATTTTCTTTCTCGTTATATCTTGTATCTCTTGATATCTCTGCTATAATGGAGGGAATCAGAAAGCTGGGTGACTTTATATGATTGAATTTATTATCCGCCGCTTCATCAAGAACTATGAAGACACAGACGATAAACACGTCCGTGAACAATACAGCATCCTCGGCGGTATCTTAGGTATTCTCTGCAACTTATTCCTCTTTGTCAGCAAATTTCTCGTCGGCATGATGAGCAACAGCATCGGTATCTTATCCGATGCCTTCAACAACCTGACCGATATGGGCTCGTCATTCATCTCCATCATCAGCGCCAAGCTGAGCAACCGGCCGCCAGACAAAGAACATCCCTTCGGCCATGGCCGCTTCGAATATCTGGCATCGCTTACCATTTCCATCATCATCCTCGTCGTCGGCTACAAGCTCTGTGAAAACGTCGATTGAAAAAATTCTTTGAACCGGAAGATATGGAATTTTCCTATTGGAGCATCGGTGTCCTCGTCATCTCTATCGCCGTCAAGGTCTGGATGTGCCTTTATAACCGCTATATCGGCAAGAAAAATCAATTCCGGCGTCAATGACGCAACAGCTGCTGACAGCATTACCGATGCCATCGCCACGACAGGCGTCCTGGTCGCTACCATTGCCCAACAATTCACGAGCCTGCCCATCGATGCCGCTGCCGGCACGGCTATCGGCTTGATGATCATGTACGCCGGCTACGGCATTGCCAAAGACGTCATCAACATCCTCTTGGGAAAGGCGCCAGATCCGGAACTCGTCCGGGGCATCGTAGCCATGGCTTTGAAATGTCCCCACGTCGTCGGCGTCCACGACATCCGCATCCACGACTACGGCCCGGGCCGCATGTTCGGCTCGATCCACGCCGAAGTCCCGGATAAAGCCGACCTGGTCGAAGTCCACGCCGCCTTGGACGTCCTGGAAGACGAATTGCAGGACAAGTACCACATGGAAGTCAACATCCATATGGACCCGCTCTGCACGGACATCCACCAAATCAACGCCGTCCGACGCGTTTTGGACCAGATCGTCCACGAAAAATATCCCCGCTATCATACGGACCACCTGCGCATCACGTCAGGCCACGCCCGGCTCAATGTCATCTGTGACATCCACATCCCGCCGGCAGAATATAATGTCGAAAGCATCGCCCGCATCCGCCGGGACATCAACGATTCTATGAGAAAATACAACGATAGATACCGCGTCGTCCTGGCTAAGATCATGGCTGACCCGGGGAAATGACAAAAAGAGGCTGTCGCGTTAAGACAGCCTCTTTTTGAGTATTAAGTTTGTAGTTTGTAGTTTGTAGTGAACTCCATACTACAAACTGTGAAGCAAAGGGACCTTGCATGATGACAGAAGCCTTCATACGTCTCACTGCACGACGAGGGACCGCGGTTCCAGCATGGCCTGCAGCGTTTGCCGCAAATCTTCTGTCGTTTCTACCCAATATTTTTCATTGGTCAAAATCGTCTTGCGGCTTCCCATGAGGTGGAAATAGACCTTGACCGGTCCCGGATGCTGTTCCAGGACCTGGCCGATGCGGCCGGCCAAGTCGGTCCGTTCCAGGTGAGCCGGAATCTTGATGAACAGTTTCGCACCCATGCCGGGATGCCAATAGTCACCGGCCTGACGGGCTGCCAAAGAGGAAACGGCTGCCGGCTGCACGGGTTCTCCCTTTTCCTGGTCCAGCGGCTTCACTTCTTCTGCCAGGATCTGGATACTGTCGTCGTTGATGTCGGCCCGGCCGCGGATGGCGACGGCCATATCGACGGCAACAGCCTGCTGATAACGGGCATAGGTCTTGGGAAAGACGACGACCGACACGGTATGGGTGAAGTCTTCCACGGTAATGATGGCCATTTGTTCATTGCGCTTGGTCATGACCTGTTTCTTAGCCGTAATCAAGCCGCCGACATTCATCAGCTTGCCATCATATTGGCGTCCGTCGTCCCCATAGAGGACGGACAAAGGCGTCAATTTCTTCATGATATCCTTATATTTATTGAGGGGATGGCCGCTAAAATAGAAGCCATCGTATTCTTTTTCCATAGCCAGGCGCATTTCAATGGGATATTCGTCGATATCAGGATATTCCAGTTCCGTCATGACCGTTTCTTCATCATCGAAAAGCCCCATTTGTCCCGACGCATAATCTTTCTGGCTCAAAGAACCCATGGCGATAGCCTGGTCGATGACGGCCATGAGCTGGGACCGCTTTTTGCCAAAAGAATCCATAGCGCCGCATTTGATCAAGCTTTCCAGCGCCCGCTTGTTGACGATATGGTAATCGACGCGGCTGCAAAAATCGCCGAGCGACGTAAATGGGCCGCCTGCTTCGCGGGCCTTGACGATGGCGTCGATGGCATTGCCGCCGACGCTCTTGACGCCAGACAGGCCGAAGCGGATGGCCCCGTCCTGAACGGAGAACATAGATACGCTGGCATTGACATCCGGCGACAGGACCTGGACGCCGTGACGACGACATTCGGCGACGTAGTAACTGATTTTACTGACATCGTTGATCATGCTGGTCATGGTCGCCGCCATGAATTCCGGCCGGTAATGGGCCTTGAGGTACGCCGTCTGCCAGGCTACGTAAGCATAGGCGGCAGAGTGGGATTTATTGAACCCATAGCCGGCAAAATAGACCATGAGGTCGAAGACCTTGTTGGCAATGTCGTCGGGAATCTCATTCTTCCGCGTCCCTGTCAGGAAATTCGCCCGCTGGGCGACCAGGATGGATTCTTTCTTCTTGCCCATGGCGCGGCGCAGCAAATCAGCCTGGCCCAGGGAAAAGCCCCCCAT
>ENA-OQCL01000865-OQCL01000865.1-human-gut-metagenome-genome-assembly--contig:-NODE-865-length-12728-cov-9.867550_pt1 | contig 12728 bp, 10 predicted proteins | sample MGYA00242502_ERZ504586 | MGnify/ENA primary metagenome ERZ504586 (study PRJEB26092, sample SAMD00036316) | human gut metagenome | host: Homo sapiens | study: EMG produced TPA metagenomics assembly of... | reverse complement strand
GAGAAGTTAGGCTGGTTTTTTTGCTTACAATCATGGGGTCATAACCGTTTATCGGATGGCACCGTTTCTATTTGTATAGTAAGACATCCCGTGAAAGAAAGCAAGGGCGATTCTATGAATAGATTCTATTCTGCACAGCTATGAACGGATATCAATTTATGATATGATACAAGCGGTGCCATCGTAAACGATAGGCGGTTAAATGAGGACCCCGAAAGGGGGATGACCCATATGACGAAATACGATTTTTTTACGATCGTCTTTTTTGCGAGTATGTGTGTTATAGCACTGACCAAGTGACCAATAGAAAAACCGCCTTGCTCCTGACAAGATGAGGCGGATTTTCTACCAAAATTCTATGGGGCCATGACCGTTTATCGGATGGCACCGTTTCTATCTGTATTGTAAGATATCCAGCGAAAGAATGCAAGGTAAACATATGGACTTCTTTGACTTGATCGGCGGCGCGGCTGTGCTGCTCATGACATTTCTGCTGCATCGCTTTGGAAATACATGGATCGACCGTCTCTATGCGTCGCACCGGGACATCCTGACCTTTCCTTTGGCGGTCAAAGAACGGGGACGCTTGCGGCGTTTTCTTCTCCCGCTCGCCTTTCTTTTCTGCGGCGCGCGCGCGGTCTATATCGCATCCAGCCCTGTCGAGCTGTTCTTCCTGCTCTTTGCCGCCGCTTTCCTTCTGCTCATGACGGCGACTGACTTTGAGCAGTACTGCCTTTTTGATGCGATGATGCTTCCCTTCGCGGCGGGCGGGCTTCTCCTCTCGCTCATCCAGCTTCCCCTCCTGACTGATCGCCTCATCGCAGCCGCTATTGGCGGCGCGGTCTTCCTCGTGCTTGCCATCCTCTCGCGCGGGGCTTTGGGCGGGGGCGATGTGAAGCTCATCGCATCGCTGGGCCTCTGGCTGGGGAGAGATGCTCTCCTCTTCGTCACGATGGCCGGTATCGTCTTTGGCGGTCTCGCTGCTCTTCTCCTGATGCTCCTCCGGCTCAAGAAGCGCAAGAGCGCCTTCGCCTATGGCCCGTATTTTGCGCTGACGCGCTCGCGCTCTTTATGTTGCGGAGCGTGTAGTGGAAATGGGTTCAGGGTTCAAGGTTCAGGGGTGTGGAGGCAGCTTTGCCGCGAGTATATATGAGGTGATGCCCGAAAGTAGCATACCAGTGACTAGTGACTGGTAGCTAGGGATTAGTGGTTAGGGATTAGGAGTCTCAAGTGACTGGTGACTGGCATGCCAGCTTATGGCACCAGCATTTCTCATTTCTAATTTTTCATTCAAGAGAGGCTTTCATCTCCCATCATGGGGCACCACGCCCTAGGGGCTCACCCCGAACCCTGAACCCCGAACCCTGAACCTGTTTCCCATCACCTCGATTCATACCAACCGCCCATATCTATTCCAAAACAGCATACAAAGAAAAAATCGTTTGACAGACGGCGCTTTGCCGTGTATGATTAGTGCAACTCAATACCCCATGCGATGACTGGGATCAAGTGATATGATGTTCTTTTCAGAGAGCCGATGGTTGGTGAAAATCGGCAGGAAGCATATGACGAACTCTCCCAAGAGCTCCGGATCGAAGCTGTGATGCCGTAGAGAAGGCGGAAGTCCCCGTTACGGATGAACCATGAAAGTATAATGCAGGGTGGTACCGCGAAACCTCGCCCCTGTCTCGGAAGAGACAGGGGCTTTTATATTATACGAAGTGGAAGAGAGATAAGCACAGAGTGGTACAGCGCAGACGCGCCTCTGTCCGAGGGATCGGACGGAGGCGCTTTTTCTTTCATGGTGAGTGATAAATCAGGGTGGCACCGCGGAAAACCGCCCCTGGGAGAGGAAAGCTTCTTTCAGGGGCGGTTTTTATGATCCATGTAAACTAGGAGGAAACACAAATGATGCATATGAGAAAAGTAATGAAGACGATCGGTATTTGTTCCATGGCTGCCATCATGATGGCAGGGATCTCCGGCTGCGGGGGCAAGACAGGCGGCGCGGTGTCTTCCGGCGCGAAGAATGCGGCGAAGATCGGCTTCACGGCAGCGCTGACGGGCGGTGCGGCCGCATATGGCAAGTCGGAGGAGGAGGGCGTACGCCTCGCTGTCGAGGAGATCAATAAGAAGGGCGATTTCCCGATCGATCTCTTGGTGGAGGATACGAAGGCTGTCCCGGCGGACTCGATGAATGCGACGAAGAAGCTGATCCAGGAGAAGGTATCGCTGATCATCGGGCCGATGACATCCAATGAGGCGAAGGCGGCAGGCCCCATCATCCAGAATGCAAAGGTGCCGTCGCTGGAGATCTCCGTCACGGCGGAAAACATCACGGATATCGGGGACTGCATTTTCAGAAATTCCGTGCCGGAGTCGAAGAATATCCCACAGACGGTGAAGAAGACGCACAAGCTCTTGGGCTACAAGACCGCAGCGATCCTCTATGCCCATGACAATGAGCAGCATGTGACCGCGCAGAAATATTTCCAGAAGACGATGGAAGAGGAAGGCGTGCAGGTCATCGATGTCGAGACCTTCGGCAGCAAGGACAGCGAGTACTCCGCGCAGCTGACGAATATCCAGCACAAGGCTCCGGATGTCATCGTCGTATGCAGCTACTATCAGGAAGGCTCCCGCATCCTGAAGAAGATGAGAGAGATGGGGATGGATCAGCCGGTCTTAGGGGACAATGGCTTCGTTTCGCCGGAGCTGGGCAAGATGGCAGGCGCGGCCGCGGACAATGTCTACGTGTCGTCCATGTGGTCGGCGGATCGCAAGGATGAAAAGGTGCAGAAATTCGTGGAAAACTACACGAAGGCCTATGGCCGTGCACCCGATCAGTTCGCCGCCAGTGCGTATGACGGCGTCTACATGGCGATGGATGCGATGCAGCGTGCGGGCACGACCACCGATCACAAGAAGATCCGCGATGCGCTGGCACAGATGAAGGACTTCAAGGGGGTCTGCGGCACATTCAGCTTCGACGAAAAGCGCGATCCGGTCGTCGATCTGATCCTGATGAAGATGCAGGATGGAAAATTCGGCGTCGTGGATGTGAAGTAAAAAGGTTGATGGGTTCAGGGTTCAGGTTGTGGTGGCAGCTTCGCCGCCATTTGAAAAGGGCGATGCCCACAGGATTCATTCAGACCCCAAACCCTAAACCTTGCTCATCGGGTGTCATAAAATGGGAAAACGGGCGGCAGAAATGATGAAATTATTTCTGCCGCCCGTTTTTATAGTGCTGCGTTGAATGCTTATAATATTGTTTGACTTTGACAAAACTACTTGACGATTATTTGATAGAGAAATTAATATAAGACATATGGAGTGTTTTTTATGCATAAAAATAAGGGAGGCAATAAAAATGATCAGTTTCAGTGCAAGTGAATGCGATGGGTTTGGGAATAGATGTGGACAAATAGTGGTTACATCATTACAGTCTTTTGATAATATTAAGAAACATGTTCCATTGGATGAAGCGCTAAAGCAATATTTTGATATACATGGTATGCCACGCGACCTTCTTGAGGACACTCTCTTTGAGTGTTATTTTTTATCTTTTATTGAGTTAAGAGAAATTTGGTTTTTTGAAGCTTTGAAGGGAGCGGTAAAACATCCAAATTTCCAGAATGGTAAAGAAGTTTATGATATTATCACGAACTCGTTTCTACAAGTGATTAGAAGTAGATATCCCGTAGGGGTTGTAGAAGATAATATTACTTTTGACAAATTATGGCACATTTTGGAAAAGCAAGAATTCAGAATGAATGATGATGCAATGAAAGATTTTTTTGACTTTGCAAGTAGTGAGTATAAAATACCGAAAGAGTATAAGTGTGAAACTTTTTTTATAATAGAGAACCATATGTATGAAGATATCATGGTCAGCGGGTGGGAATCATTTCTTAGTCATCCTGAAGATTTCAAAGGGAAGTCCGGATGTATGGCATCATTTGCGATACTGGCATTGATGCTTGGCGTACCGCTTGGAAGTGCTATGTGGCTATTTTAGATTTGAGCATACAGAAAAAGTAGTAAACTTATAACGTTAAAACGGGCGATCGAAATGTTTTTTCGTTTCGATTGCCCGTTTTAACGTGGAGAGTCGTTCGCGTAAACCTTTCGACCCATGGCTTCAACTGAAATAAAATGTCTTTACAAATCCATCGTTTCTCGCCGTTCAGGATGATGTGCATTCTAATCCCTAGCCACTAATTCCTAGCTACTAGTCACTCATTACTTCAAATCCTTAAAATGGAACTTCTTCTTCCCCGATGCGTAGTCGCCTACGGTCTGTCCGTGACCGAAGAGCTTGTACTTGTAGGAGATGAGGCCTTCGAGGCCGACAGGGCCTCTGGCGTGGATCTTGGAGGTGGAGATGCCGACTTCTGCGCCGAAGCCGTAGCGGAAGCCGTCAGCGAAGCGGGTGGAGGCATTCTGATAGACGCCTGCGGAGTCGACGAGTGCCATGAAGCGTTTGGCAGCCGCTTCATTTTTCGTCATGATGCAGTCGGTGTGATGGCTGCCGAAGGTATTGATGTGGGAGATCGCTTCGTCCATGTCGCCGACGAGCTTGATGGCAAGGGTGAGGGAGAGGTATTCCTTGTGGAAGCTTTCGCTCTCAGGAATGACATCGACAGGGATGATGTCATTCACCTCTTTCGTGCCGCGGATCGTGACGCCGGCATCGGTGAGGGCGCGGGCGAGCTTCGGCAGGAGATCCTTCGCTATGCTCCGATGGACAAGGATGGTCTCGACTGCGTTGCAGGCGGCGGGATACTGCACCTTGGCATCCACGATGGCGGGGATAGCGATCTCTTCCTCATAGTCCTTGTCGACGTAGATATGGCACACGCCGTCCGCATGGCCGAGGACAGGGATCGCGGTGTGAGACATGATGTACTGCACGAATGCATTCGAGCCGCGCGGGATGAGGAGGTCGACGGATTCGTGACATTCGAGAAGCTCGTCGATCTCATTGTGCTGCTCGGCCTGGAGCAGCGCATTCTCCGGAAGACCGGCAGCGATGGCGGCCTTTTGGATCAAGCGGAAGAGGACGCGGTTGGTGTAGGTCGTTTCTTTGCCGCCCTTCAGGATGGCACAGTTGCCGCTCTTCAGGCAGAGGGAGGAGATCTGTACCAGCGCATCGGGGCGGGCTTCAAAGATGACGCCGATGACGCCGATGGGGCAGGTCACACGGTAGAGAGAGAGCCCTTCGTCGAGCTCGCGGGCGAGCGTCACGCGATCGATCGGATCCGGCAGAGCGATGAGGCCGGTGAGCTCTGCTTCCACGTCAGCGAGCTTTCCTTCATCGAATTTGAGGCGTTTCTTGACGGCAGGGGCGATGCCGCTTTCTTCTGCCAGCGCGAGGTCTTTGTGATTGGCGGCAAAGATCTTTTCCCTGCTTGCAAGGAGCGATTCACGGATGAGGGCGAGTGCGTGATTCCTTTTTTCGAGCGAAGCCGCAGCCAGAATGGGAGAGGCGAGCTTCATTTTGCGGGTTTCTTCTTTGATGTTCATGGGAGGGTCCTTTCGGGTGGGGTGACTGGGATCAGGATTTGGAGGCGGTGCGCCGCAGTAAGAGAAGCGCCGCATTTGTACCGCATCCCCTGTGGGGTCTGTCAATACTCACAGGGTCGTATTTTTTATGTACTCGATATATTCATTGTACTGCTTGGCGGTCTCGTAGTCATGGAGGGGGAAGCATTCACTCGCCCAGCGCAGGAAGAGCCACAGACAGCCGAAGAAAACGAGAAATTGCAGCGTACGGTGAATGATGGAGTAGGACTTTCTGTTTTTCGGGATCCACTTCGGAGAGAGACAGTAGGCGCTGCGGTAGATCCATTTTGCGTAGAGCGCCGCGAAGGCGAGTGCCAGCGTGAGGAAGAAGAGGAGCAGCATCGGCGAGATGTGCGACAGCACGATGCGTTCGAACCAGCGGCTGGTATTCGTCAGGGCGAAAAACATTTCCTTCGATGTCATCATGATCCCCATGAATTCGTAATGCGTGAGGAAGATGAAGGCATTGAAGGTGAAGAAGCAGACGAGGACAAGACAGATCAGCGTCGCGAGCCGTTTGCCGACATAGACGCGGCTGATTACATTCATTACGAAGAAGAGGAGGAGCAGGATCGCCATCGCGGTCAGAAAGTAGGGCGAGAGGTGGTTGAAGGAGGCGTCCGTCATGCCGTTCACCGCGTGCGTCAGCACGTAGGGGAAGATCAGGATCCATGAGAAGAAGGGGATGTATCCGATCCGCCAGAAGGGATGCAGAAGGCTGCGCCTCGTGACGAGCTCGGTCAGGAAGAAGAGCAGGCCGCATTCGGCAAAGTTGCGAAGGCAGCGGTACCACTCCGTGAGTCCCGTGATGCCGAGCGCGGCATAGTATAGATAAACAGGGAGGAGAAGGGCAAGGGTGAGCAGCAGGTAGAGCGTGATCTCTTTCGCGGAGATCGCCGCCCACCAGAGTGAGAGCTTCTCATGCTCCTGTGCGAGGAAATTTTTCATAGAGATCTCCTTATCAGGAATGAGTTACTTCTATTAGTATAGAGTCCTTACGAGATTTCAGCAAGAGGAATCAGGCTGGAGGGTTCAGGGTGAGTTCATGGGGCGGGGCGTCCTTTGATTACGTTTGAAAGCCTCGTGCAAATGAGGAATTAGGAATGAGGAATTAGGAATGAAGGTGGCGGCTTCGCCGCGAATATATATGGGGCGATGCCCGAAGGCGGTATTCAAGTCACAAGTCACTAGTCACTCGAGGCTCCTAATCCCTAGCCACTAATCCCTAATCCCTGCTTTCAAACTTGTGGTGGCGGCTTCACCGCAAATATATATATGGGCGATGCCCGAAAGTGAGTGGGCAGCAGGTTTCCCGTTTTGAATTTTCCAAACATTGTTCGCTTGACCGCGAATGACAAAGATTTCTCGTTTCGCTCGAAATGACGATACGGGAGTCTGATGTCTCCTAGCTTCCTAGTCTCTTAGTCACAACTCACTTGAGATTTCTAATCCCCAATCCCTAATCCCTAGCCACTCATCCCTAGTCACCAGTCACTGCTTCCGAAATTCTCAAGAAGATGCGAAAAATCTTGAACAGTTCTTGAAAAAAGTATATAATTAACTAGTTATCATGAATACATATATAACGGCATCGCGGGGACGGGGCTTTGCATCGGGGGCATTCCGGCCGCTTCCTGCCGTGATCTTTCTTTCTCATGAAAGGTACTCATCGTGAATAGAAAACAGCACACCATCCAGAAATCCGTCACCTACAAAGGCAATGGCCTGCACTCCGGGCTGCCTGTGACCATGACCATGCATCCGGCCAAAGCAGGGACGGGCATCCTCTTCCGGAGAAGCGATCTCCCGGGCGCGCCGACAGTCGCTGCGAAGAGCCAGAATATCACCAATACCATGCGCGCGACTACGCTCGAGGACGGCGCGGCGAAGGTCTTCACCGTCGAGCATGTCCTCTCCGCTCTCTTTGCGCTCCACATCGACAACTGCCTGATCGAGATGGACTCTGCCGAGCCGCCGGTCGGAGACGGCTCGTCCAAGACCTTTGTCGACATGGTGCTCGAAGGCGGCATCGAAGAGCAGGAAGAGACCATCCCGGTCCTCACGCTCGATCACAGCGTCGCTGTCTATGAGGGCGATAAGAAATTCATCGCGGCGCTCCCCTATGATGGCCTTCGTGTGACCTTCACATCCATGAATCCGCACCCGCTCCTCGGCTGTCAGACGCTGGATGTGATCCTTGACGAAGAGAGCTACCGCAAGGAGATCTCTCCTGCCCGCACCATCGGCTTCACATGGGAGCTCGAAGCCATGAGAAAGATGGGGCTTGGCAAAGGCGGCACGCTGGAAAATGCGGTCGTCTACTCCGAAGACAAATGTCTCTCGAAGCTCCGCTTTCAGGATGAATTGGTCCGTCACAAGATCTTGGATATCTTGGGCGACATTTCCCTCGTAGGCCCGCTTGAGGCGCACATCATCGCCGTTCTCGGCAGCCACAAGCTGAATGCCGAGCTGTCCGAAAAGCTGCAGGCTCTGAAGAAATAATAATGAATCCCCTCTTCTATCCTTGGAGGAACCCTTTGCCTGCGAGCGATAGTCATATTATCGATAAGAACCCCGTCATTTTCAAGGAGGAAACACTTATGGAACTCAACGTAGAAGAAATCATGGAAATCCTGCCGCATCGCTATCCGATGCTCCTGGTCGATAAGATCACCGAGCTGGTCCCGATGGACTATGCGGTCGGCGTGAAATCCGTCACCATGAATGAACCATTTTTCCAGGGACATTTCCCGGGACATCCCGTCATGCCGGGCGCTCTCATCTGTGAAGCCATGGCGCAGGTCGGCGGCGTAGCGCTCCAGTATCCGGAAGAAAACAGAGGCCTCATCCCGCTGTTCACCGGTATGGACCATGTCCGTTTCCGCTCTCCGGTCCTCCCCGGCGACCAGATGGTCACCAAGGCTGTCATCAAGAAGATCATCGGCCGCATGGGCAAGGTCCACTGCGAATGCTCGGTCGAGGGCGTGCACAAGGCAGAAGCGGACTTCCTCTTCTATCTTCTCGACCCGAATGAAGGCCCGGAAGATAAGAAATAAAAGGGCAGAAGGGACCTCCGGCATCATGCCGGCTGCCGTTTGAAGTTTTTTCAAAAATCGAAAATGGTTAAAAATCAGCGAAATAGAGAGAAAATAATAATAAACGGCGACAGAACGCCGGATTTCGCTTGAGATGGAAGTATAATTCGACTGCTTGCGAACGGATTATGTATTATGAAAACTTAAATTCGCCTTCGGGCGATCAAAAGATCAGTGCAAGCTGTCATAAAGGGGAAAGAACAATGGAACTCAAAGTCTTGAAAAATGAGGCACCGGATATCCATCCGTCGGCCGTGATTCATCCGAGTGCGATCATTCACAAGAATGTCGTCATCGGCGCTTATGCCTATATCGGAGAAAACTGCGAGATCGGCGAAGGCACCATCATCGGGCCGCACGCTGTCATCGCGAAGAATGTCCGCATGGGCAAAGAGAATCACATTTATCCGCATGCTGTCATTGGAGAAGACCCGCAGGATCTGAAATTCGCAGACGAATACAGCACCGTCGTCATCGGCGATCACAATCTTCTCCGTGAATACGTCACCATTCACAGAGCGACTGGGGAAAACTGCGAGACACGCATTGGCTCTTACAATATGCTGCAGGCCTATACCCATGTCGCACATAACTGCTGCTTCGGCGACCACATCGTCATGTCCTCCTTCTCGGGCGCGGCAGGCCATGTCACTGTCGAAGACCATGCCGTCATCGGCGGCATGAGCGGCCTTCACCAGTTCGTCAAGATCGGCGCCTGTGCTATGGTCGGCGGCATGTCCAAGATCGTGCAGGACGTCTGCCCTTATGTCATCGCAGATGGCAATCCGGCCCGCGTCGTAGGGCTGAACAGCGTCGGACTTTCCAGAAATGGCATCACGCCGGAAGGCAAGAGCCTCCTCAAGAAGGCGTATCGCATCATTTTCCGCTCCGGTATGAAGCTCTCTGAAGCCATCGAAGAAATGGAACAGGACTTCCCGTCCACACCGGAGATGGAGCATCTTCTCCGCTTCCTGCGCAACTGTGAACGCGGCCTCTGCCGTACCAGAGAAAGAGACAGATAAAAAAGGCCATCAAAAAGCACCCGCAGCGTACCCCTTCGCTGCGGGTGTTTTGATTTGTCGTGCTAAGACCATCTCATTTTCCTGAAAAACGTCGGGGAAAAGTGAGGAGTGAGGAGTGAGGAGTGGAGGAAGGGGCGCGCAATTCATAAAGCGCCCCAATACCCCTTTATATGAAATTCCGCGGCGCTTCCTTATTGTTATGCGCCGCACCACCATTTCTCATTTCTCATTTCTAATTTCTAATTTCTCATTCGCGTAAGATTTTCAAACGCAATCAGGGGGGCGGCACGCCCTAACTTTGAATCCGCTTTTATATTTTCCCGATCGCGATCGATACGACACCTTCGGAGTAGGGAGCGATGTCGTAGGGCTGATAAATGGCATAGACCACACGGTTCTTGCCGACGTAGAAATTGGTCGGAAGCTCCGTCACGGCATGATCGTCGAAGAGACGAATGTTCTTCTTCTTCGCAGTCACCTCGATGCACTGGTTTACATCATAGACCGTGAGATCAGGAAGGATATCCTTCAGGGAGAGGAGATCGCCGGCGCTGTTCCATGTGAGCCCCTTGGCATGCGTTTCGCCATGCGCGGCGCCGGCGCGGAGCATCTGAGAGATGAGGACGATGCTCGTGATGCCCTGCGTGTTATTGATGTAGTTGCCGATCATCCCTTCATGCCAGGTCATCCAGCCAAGCGTCTTGCCGTATTCATTCTCCGTGCGGAGGGACGCCGTGAAGTCAGCCTTTTCGCGGCCGATGACGGCATTCACCTTGCCGGCGTACTCCGCATTGTTGGCCTGCGAGAGGAGATAGGGCGTCTTCATCACCGCATGGTCCGTGTCGAAGGCATCCGTGCGGAAAGCGCCCGAGCGTTCCTGAGCGGTCGTCCCCAGTCCCGGCCAGAGCGAAGCCTCCGCAGAAGGCATCGCCAAAAGAAGCGCACCGGTGAGCGAGAAGATGGAGAGATACTTTGTGAGTTTCATGGGAAAGCCCCCTTTCTTTTCTTCATTATAGCATAAGTCGGGGCGAGGGGGTCAGGGTTAGCCCATGGGGCGGCTTCGCCCACTGATTATGAATGAAAGCTTTGCGCGAATGAGGAATGAGGAATGAGGAATGAGGAATGAGGAATGAGGAATGAGGAATGAGGAATGAAGGTGGCGGCTTCGCCGCGAAGTATATATGGGGCGATGCCCGAAAGTGGTATTCAAGTCACTTGAGATTTCTAATCCCTAATCCCTAATCCCTAGCTACTCATAGTGGTTTTCAAATGGAATCAAAGGGCAGCACGCCCCACGGGTGAACCCCGAACTTTTTTTATGCTACAATAAAATAAACACACCATCATTTTTCCAAGGAGGCCTACTATGAATCCACGGGAACGGATCGAAGAGAGAGAATACGATGTCCTGTCGCCGCGCGCCTTTCATGTGAAGGAGGCGAAGCGGGCGCATGCGGAGGCGAAGGATCCGCTCCGGACGGACTTTGCGCGGGATCGTGACCGCATCCTCCACAGCAATTCCTTCCGGCGGATAAAGCACAAGACGCAGGTCTACATCGCGCCGCAGGGCGATCATTATCGGACGCGGATGACGCACACACTCGAGGTCGCACAGATCGGGCGGACGATGGCGCGCGCACTGTCCCTGAATGAAGACCTCGTGGAGGCGATCGCGCTCGGACATGACCTCGGGCACACGCCCTTTGGCCACGTCGGGGAGCAGGCGCTCAAGGAGATCTATGGTCATTTCGAGCATAATGAGCAGAGCGTCCGCATCGCAGAAAGGCTCGAGCGGGACGGCGTCGGGCTGAATCTGACGCTCCCAGTGCTCGACGGCATGCTGAACCACTGCGGGCCGCTCAAGGCGCACACGCTCGAAGGCAGTCTAATCAAGTATGCCGATCGCATCGCCTACCTCTGCCACGACTATGAGGATGCGGAGTCCATGGGGCTCATCACTGCGACGGATGTGCCAGAGGAGATCCGCCGGCGCATCGGGACGACGCACTCCTCCATGATCACTGCGATGGTGACTGACGTCGTGGAGCATTCGATGCAGGATGAGACGGACGGCATCCATATGTGTGAGGAGGGTGACAGGATCCTTTTGGATTTCAGGAGATTCATGTTCCGCGCCGTCTATATGTCGGATAACCTCATCCCCGATCGCGATCGCGGAAGCCATGTGGTGAAGATGCTCTTTTCCTATTACACGGAGAGGGACGGGTCGGGGGCCTGCTACGACCGTCTTCCGGAGAAGCAGCTCCGCCTCGCCGGGGGCGACATCCCCCGTGCGGCTGTCGACTACATCTCAGGGCTGACTGATAATTTCGCCATCAATCTTTATGAAGACATCTTCGTGCCGAGGTATTGGACGTTCAAAAAGGGGTAGCCCTGGGGCGTGCTGCCCCTTGATTGTGGATGAAAGCTTTGCTCGAATGAGAAATTAGAAATGAGAAATTAGAAATTTTGGTGCGGCGCATAATAATGAGAAAGCGCCGCAAACATAAAAGTCGGTTTTTGTGCAATAAGACGTATGATATACTATACACGTCACACTGCAACTCCCCCCTGCATAGTCTTGTGACTGAAGGGAGGTGCTTTTGCGAATGCTGGAATCATTTTTTCTCTCGGTCGCAGCAAGTGTAGTCGCGTACTACATTTGCTGCGACCGGTAAAGGGGCAGTGAGTGATAAGCCGAAGCTTATTCTTGTGCTTTGAACAAGAAAAGCCCCCTTGAGATGGTCGAGATCTCAAGGGGGCTCATTCTTTTGTGCTTTTACGGATGCTGGAATCCATTTCGCATCCTCATTGTAGTACGATCACATGGGGCGGTCAAGAACTTCTGGGCGCGCATGACTATAGCTTTCGCAGGGTTCGCTTCCGATAACGACGGCGCGAAGTGTCATCAAAACTCCGCGGCACGCCGGGGATATTGTCTGCGGTATCCCCCATGAGCGCCTTCATATCGATCACCTGACGCGGCTCTATGTGGTACTTTTCAAAGACCGCTTCCGGCGTCATGGCCGCCATATTCGTGATGCCC
>ENA-OQCL01000862-OQCL01000862.1-human-gut-metagenome-genome-assembly--contig:-NODE-862-length-12808-cov-4.007807_pt1 | contig 12808 bp, 12 predicted proteins | sample MGYA00242502_ERZ504586 | MGnify/ENA primary metagenome ERZ504586 (study PRJEB26092, sample SAMD00036316) | human gut metagenome | host: Homo sapiens | study: EMG produced TPA metagenomics assembly of... | reverse complement strand
GAGATCCGCTCCGGCGGAGGAAAGGAGCGACAGCTTTGAACGTAAACCTCGAAGGACTCCCCGCTATGCTGCAGCAGGTGACTCTCGCCTCGCTTCTCCCGGCTCTGCTCTACCTCGTATGCGGCCTGCTCATAATACGCTTCGTAATGTCCGCGCTGTCCCGCGCGCTCAAAAAATCCGCGATAGACAGGACGCTCCACCGCTTCATACTGACGATACTGCGCATCGTCCTATACTTCATACTCTTCATGACGGTCGCTGGCGCGCTCGGCATACAGATAACGTCGTTCGTCGCGCTCCTGAGCGTCGCCGGCCTGGCCATATCGCTCTCGCTGCAGAACGTGCTCTCCAGCGCCTCGTGCGGCGTCATGCTGCTCTCCGTCAAGCCCTTCAAGGTCGGCGACTACGTCGAGATCGGAGGCACCGGCGGCACCGTACGTGAAATAGGCTTCATGCACACGAAGCTCGCCGCGCCCGACAACAAGATAATCTACGTGCCGAACAACGAAGTCTCAACCTCGAAGATAATCAACTACACGCAGGAGGGGACGCGCCGCGTAGACTTCGTCTTCACCGCGGACTACGCCTGTCCCCAGGAGGACGTGAAGCGCGCGCTGTGCGAAGCCGTTGCGAAATTTCCGAAAGTCCTCGACGACCCCGCGCCCTTCATCCGCGTCAGCGGCTACAAGGAGGCCGTCGAATACACCGTGCGCGTCTGGTGCAAAACGGAGGACTACTGGGAGCTCTATTCCGACATAATAGAGGCCGTGCCCGAGGCCTACGCCGCCCACGGCGTCGAGATGAACTACCCGTACCTCAACGTGCTGCTGCGCGGCGACGGCGCGGAAAAAGCTGAAAAAATATTAAAATCGGAGTGATAGAAATGGCGGAGAAAAAAATCCTCGGATTTATAGGAACAGGCGTCATGGGCCGCAGCATGGCGGGCCACCTGCTCGACGCGGGGTATGAAGTCCACGTCTACAACCGCACGAAGGAAAAGGCTGAGGCGCTCATTGAAAAAGGCGCGATATGGGAAAATTCGCCCGCCGAGATAGCCCGCAAATGCGGCGTCGTCTTCACGATAGTCGGATACCCGAAAGACGTCGAGGAAACCTACCTCGGCAAGGACGGCCTCGTCGCCAACGCGCAGGAGGGCGCGCTGCTCGTCGACATGACGACCTCCAGCCCCAGCCTTGCGCGCAAAATATACGCCGCGGGCAAAAAACGCGGCCTCGGCATACTCGACGCGCCCGTCACCGGAGGCGACAAAGGCGCGCGCGAAGCGACGCTGACGATACTCGCAGGCGGCGACGAAGAAGATTTCAAAGCCGCCATGCCCTACTTTGAAAAGATGGGCCGCACGATAAAGCTCATGGGCAAAGCCGGAGACGGACAGAACGCGAAGCTTGGCAACCAGATAGTCATAGCCGGAACGATGACGGGAATGTGCGAGGCGATGGCCTTCGCAAAATCCTGCGGCCTCGACGTAAAAGAATTCATAGAGGCGATAGGCGGCGGCGCGGCCGCGACATGGAGCCTTGCGAACTACGGCCCGCGCATCCTCAAAGGCGACTTCGAGCCCGGCTTCTTCGTCAAACACTACATCAAGGACATGAAGCTCGCCGAAGAGGCCGCCGACGAAATGGAGCTCGACCTCCCAGCGCTCACGCTCACGCGCGAACTCTACGAAGAGCTCGCCGAAGGCGGATTCGGGGACAAAGGCACGCAGTCGCTCTACTGTCTGTACGACCCGCAGGAGGAGTAACGCGCGGATTTAACAGAAAAACAAGAGCATGGCGCTGTGTTGTCGCGCCATGCTCGTTTTTTATCGGCTGGAAATAACGATAATCGGCCCATCGCTCCTGCTAGCCGTTTCAACTCACGTCCGCAAACCGCGGACGACATGAATACTTTACCTCGTGTTTACCGTGTCCGCAGTTTCAACTCGCGCCGCCGCGCTGCGGCGAAATCTCTAATCCCCGCTTAAATCACGCGTCCTGTACGCGCAGTATCCCTCGTAGCTGTAGCTTGCGTCGACGCCCTTCATGTAGGTATCCGCGTCGTCGATTTTGTCGGTCAGCGCGGCCTTGAGCAGAGTCTTGATTTCAACGTCCTTTATCGGGCTGCGCTCCATGGCGAGAAGATAATCTTCTTTGTCCACGCGGCTCCAGTCTACTGACATTTTTAGCTCTTTCCTTAAAATCAGGTCGAGCCATATCCTCATGCTGCGGCCGTTGCCCTCCATGAAGGGATGCGCGATGTTCATCTCCACGTATTTCTCTATGATTTCGTCGAAGTTCGACTGCGGCATCAGTTCGACGCGGCGCAGCGCCTCTTCAAGATAGAGCGCCGAGGCGAAGCGGAAGCCGCCCTTTGCAATGTTCACGGAGCGGATTCTGCCCGCGAACTCGTAAACCTCGCCGAATAGATATTCGTGTATCGCGGCGAGGCTTGCGAACGTCCCAGCCTCAAGGCTGCCGGGCAGCCCTGATTTGAAGAGCGCGGCGGCCTTCGTCTTGCTCATGCGCTCTTCCTCGCGCGCGAGCTCCGACGGGTCGTCTATGCCCAGTCTGTTTTTGAGAACCATTGCGCCGCCTCCCGTGCCGTTGAATTTTTCTCCGGATTTTATCGCGGAGCGGAAGCCCGCGATTTTTTTGCCGCGCGCGCCTCCGCTCCGTTATTTTACAGCATCAGCAGCCCCTGCGGGTCGTAGGGCTCCTTCGCCCCGCAGTGTTCGACGTGGCTTTTCCAGTGCTTGCCGAGGTAGTAATAGCGCAGGCTGTCCGTCTCTTTGTCTATCGTTTTTTCAAGCTGAAATTTGAGTTCTTTGAGCTGCACGGGGTCGACGAGGCATTCGAATACCGAGAACTGCACGCGCTGGCCGCAGCTTTCGCAGAGCTTCGCCACCTTGCGCAGCCGCTTCTGCCCGCCTTCGCTCTGCGTGTTTACGTCGTAGCTGACCACTACAAGCTGCATTTCGCATTCCTCCTATTTCCAGACGAAGGGCGGATATTCCTTCATGTCGCCGCGTATGCGGCGCGCGAGGAGCAGCGCCTGTATGTGCGGCACCATGCCGAGCGGCATCTTGTCGCGTGTGTACGGATGCGTTATCTCGTCCTCTTTGCGCGCGCGCCATTCCGCGAGGATTTTTTTGCGCGCTGCCGTCGTCCATCGTGACCGCGCCGCTTTCGCTTATCCTGAAATTTTCGGGCTTCACCTGCTTCATGTTTATCATCGAGAGCACGAGCCTGTCGGCGAGCCACGGGCGGAATTCCTCCATGAGGTCGAGCGCGAGGCTCGGGCGGCCCGGCCTGTCTTTGTGCAGGAAGCCCACGGCGGGGTCAAGCCCCACGCCTTCGAGCGCCGCCTCCGTTTCGTTTGCGAGCAGGCCGTAGACGAAGGAGAGCATAGCGTTTACCGCGTCGAGCGGCGGGCGTTTGCTGCGCCCCGTGAATTTGAAATAGTCCTTCTGGTGCAGTATCATGCCGTCGAACGCGTCGAAGTATGCGCGCGCCGCAGTGCCTTCGAAGCCGCGCATCTCGTCCGTGTCGCTGGAAACTTTTATCTGCGCGGTGAGCGCCTCGACGGTCGAGACTGCGGAGCGGAATTTTTCTCCGGCTTCTCCCTCTGGCGGATGTTCGCGCATGAAGCGGCGCAGGACGGCCTTCGTGTTCGCCAGCTTGCCGAGCAGGATGTCGCGGGCTATCGGGGCGGCCTGCGCGCCGTCGTCCGCGATCCTGTACTGTCCGCGGCGCAGCAGGACGTTGCCGCGGACAGGCCCCTGCACGCGGCCGAGGAATTTTCCGCTTTCGCTGAAAAAGGCGAAGTTGACGCCATGTTCCGCGCAGTAGCCCATGAGCGGCAGCGTCGCGTTCACCTGTCCGAAGCATAGTATCGATTCAAGAATGCCTATGTTGATCGCGCGCTTCTCCTCGCCGTCTATCTTCACGACGGCGTTGTTGTTCCTGAGCGAGAGCCACGTCCCCGGCGTCGTTATGAAAAGTGTGTTGAGCGCCTGCTTCATAGTTCGTCCTCCCCGTCCTCCGATTTTTTCGGCGAGCATCCTGTACAACCCCGCGACGTAGCGCGCGGAGCGGTCGCCTGCGCCGGTATCCTCCGGCATACAGAACCCGTTCAGAGAGCAGCTTTTGCAGTGGCGGCCCGCGTTGCGGCGCGGGCTCGCTGCGCCGCTCGTTATCTCGCGCGCGCGTGCGCAGGCCGCTTCAAGCTTCGCGCGAAGCTCCGGCGTGAACCGCACCTCAGTGCGCCGCCGCGGCTCGCCGTGGAAGACGGCCCCCTCCGGCACTTCGACGCCGAGCATCTCTTCAAGGCAGACGGCTTGCGCGCAGAGCTGCATCTCGTCTGCGATGTCGGGACGTTTGCGCCCGCGCTTGTATTCGACGGGGTAGGGCAGCCACCTGCGCCGCCCGCCGAAAGCCGCGACGCGGACGCCGCGCTCTTCGTCGCGGCGGAACTCAACCATGTCCGCCGCGCCGCTGAGGCCGAGCCGCCGCGAGCAGAGCGGGAGGTCCGTGGCGAACTTCACCTCGCCGCGGCTCTCTCGCCCCATTTTGTGAACCTTCTCATGCAGATGCGCCCCTTCGACAGTCAGGACGTTCTCCTCCCAGAGCCCCTCAAGATAAATAAGCGCCCACTGTTTCTCGCAGAACACAAGGTGCTGAAGCCCGGAGATGAGAAGGTAGTCTTCTTCGGGGAACATGGCTATTTTGCCAGCAGCTCGATGAAAATCCCTTCCGCCGGCTTTCCGTCGATCGTTATCTCATAATCGCTGAAGCTGCGCGCGGGGCCGTCCGTGACGCGGCGGCACGCGACGCGGTCGAAAAGCTCATAGGCGGGGCGGTCTCCGAGCGCCGAATCGTGTTTGAATACGATGAGTTTGCGCAGGCACATTAGGCCGCGCGCTGCGGAGCGGTCGAATTCGAACATATTCTCGACGGCCTTCCAGAGCTCCGCCAGATCTTCGCAGGAAAAGCCGGTTTTTGCGGCGAAGTAGGGCGATACGAAGCCGCAGCCGCGGTAGAGGCCGTATGGAACGGTGTATTTGCGGCCTATCGTGCGTTCCTTTTCCGCGTCCTTTTCGTTCGTCACCGCCATGCGCGTTATCGCGTGCTCCTGCGCGATGACCGGCTCGACGGAGCGCGAGAAGGTAAGCTGCACTGGGCCGCGCACCTGTCCGGCCTTCTTCACGATTTTCTGTTTTGATTTCTTCTTTTTGCCGCCCTCTTCGGCCTGATCTGTTTCGCCGGCGTCGGCGTCTTCCTTGTTGCCTGTGCTCATTACGGCGCCGAATGCGCGGATGTCGAAGTATTTGCGGCACATCCCGGCCTGCGTCTTATCCTCGAACTCCTGCGTCTCCGCCGGTGTGTCAGGCGTTTTTCCTCCGTTCTGTTCGTCGTACATCGCGGCTATCATATTGTTGAGTACGGCCTTTTCCTTCACGAAATGTCGAATCCCTGCCTGTCCTGCGCAGTTATCTGGAAATAATTGCGTATCTTTCTCTTTATGCATACGTCCGTGACGAGACCGTCTCCGGTCTCCGCGTCCACGCGCGGCAGATTGCCCGCGTCCGGGTCTCCGTTCGGGTTGCCGTCCTTAACGTCGAAGAAGAAGATGAAGTCGTATTTGTTTTTAAGTCTCGGTCATTGTGCGTCCTCCTTAGTTATTTATTTCCCGGTGCGGTATCGTTATCGCCGTCGTTCTTATTAGTACCATTTTCTTTGGGTGGGAACAGTGCTTCTCGTTGCTGGAAATACCCGGAAGCAAAGCTGCCCTGCTGTTCTAACGACATATGTTTAGGAACTTTATTCGCGTCTATTTCATTAAATATTTCTCCCAGAAGCCGTTCAAAATAGTATTTTCTCGAAGGCGTGAGCTTGGCGATATGATGCGTCATCAATCTTATCAGTATCGGATATACAGCTATCGGAGTTGACGACATAGAACTGTAAAATCTATCCATAATTGTGGAGTTGATTCCCGGGTTAGACTCTTCTTGTATCTTTTGTAAAACAGCCATTAACCTTCCTAGGCGATACGCTATGTCAGTTTTGTCTTTATCCAGTGCCACGCTTATCTCAGCTCCTTTTGTGTTTCTGTATTTCCTGTTCAAATATGCCTTTACGAACGCGGTGCGCACGCCGTTAGGATTTCTTTCAGCGCGTATTCGCTCCATGACGTGTCCGAAGACGGACGAAGGGAAGGGCGTGCCGTTGAATATTGAGTAGACCATCGCCGGTATCATGTTTGACGGTACGTTTTCCATCTTGCCCTGAAATTCCGACGAGCGCAGAATGTCGTAGATCGACGGGCGCAGCGTCTCGTCTCCGCGCAGGAGCTCTACGTCGCTGAAATAGCGCCTGATATTCGCGGCGATTTCCTTTATAGCTCCGCGCTTCCAGAATACGACGCTGAGACGCGCCTTGTTCGGCGCTATGCCGAGGACGCAGAATTTATCTTCCGTCCCTGTCGGCACTCTGCCCGTGAAAATCGATTCGAAGATATTTTTTGCGTTTGCCGTGCCGGCGTCCGGCTTGTCCGCCGTTTCGTCCTTCGAGCCGTAAATGAGCGCGCGCACCGCGAGCTCCGCGTTCGCGGCGTCTTCTTCCGACAGCGTGCGCGGTTCGGCCCAGAAGAGCAGCGTCACGTTGCCGAGGCTCACGCGGTTGCTCTTCGATGAAAGCAGCATATTTCAGCGCGGTTGTGTAGTAAAACTCGGCTTTTTTCGAAACGGGCGCGTTGTAGCCCTGTTCCTTGCCGTATGAGTCGTAGCCGCTGTTTTTCTGGAAGCCGACGAGATTCGCCTGATTGCCTCCGACGCCGACCTTCGCGTGAGTGCGCGCGATTTCTCCTATTTCGCCCGTCACGAGGCAGCGCCCGACGACTCCGCCCTCTTCCGGCTCGGCCTCCGTCGCCGATGCGGCCCACTCTATGAGCTTCGGGTTCTCTGTCACGGCTCTGCTTTCATAGTACAGGCGGAACGTCATATTGCAGCCGGCGATTTTGCGGCATTCGGGCCAGAGCGGATTTTCAAGGACTTTTTTGTATTCGCCTTTTTTGTAGAATTTTATGACGGCGGCTATGTCTTCCTCTTTCTTCAGCTCTTCTGGCAGGCTCTCCATCTTTGCGATGAACGAGCGGAGCTGACCCTCCGCGTTCGAATTTTCCTTGCCTGCCTGAGGCTGCCCGAGGACGTAGCCGTAATGGTCCCAGAGCAGATTCGCCGTCTGCCAGCTCGCGGAGCCGGAACGGCCGGCGGCTTTCGGCACGAGCAGGATTTTCCCGCGTTTGCCGCCGTCGCGCAGGTCTGTGAGATTTACGAAATTCCCATCTTCGTCTATCTCGATGAGGAATTTTATCTCTTTGTACTCCATGCCGTAGGGCGCGACGTTTTCCCCGCTCCTCGGGCTGCGTGATTTTCGGATGTAGTAGTTTGCGAGCGACTGCAAAATCATCTGAAAATCTCCTCGCTTTCAGGCGGCGGCACGGCTATCGCGCCGTTTTCCATGCGCGCGCGGAAGAACATCGGCCTGATGTCCGATTCGTCCGAGTAGTCCATGTCGTAGAGCATAAGGCCGAGCTCGCGCGTTTCGCCCTCAGCCGGCGCGGCGTGGGGCTCCGGCACGAATTTGAAATGACAGCTGAACTCGCGGCAGCCGAAGTACGGCTGAAACAAACACTGCCCCTTCTTCGCGCGCCGCTCGAACATCGCGTGGTACTTGCCGGGGTTCTCGTCCTTCCTGTATGTCGCCTGTTCCTCAACGTCTGAAAAATCCTCGAAGGCCGCGCGCGGCAGCTTCGGCCTCCTGTCCGGCGGCAGGTATATCTGCCGCGCGTAGAGCCTGTACCTCACGTCGCGCAGGAAGAGCCCAGCCTTCTGCTGCCGCTCATCCTCGACGAAGAAGCTCTTGACGTTCGGCGAGCAGAGTTTCGCCGTCTCGTTGCGCCGTACGGAGATCCAGCGCACGGGGTTCAGCACGTCGATGCGTTCGACCTGCCACCGTATCGCTGGTTTCCAAAAAACAGCCTGAAAAATCATCCTCGCCGCCGAGGGCGTAATCACGTCGTAGCTTACGCGCTCGACCTTGAGCTCGGGGCGCGTGAAGCAGGCGTAGTCGCCCCAGACTTCGAGGCAGTACAGCGGATCGTGATACTCCATAGGCATCCCTCCTTGTCAGTACATGAAATTGTCTTCGTCGTAATTGAAATACGAATCCGTTATGACGCCCTCGCCTGGTTTGTAGAAACTGGCGTCAAGCGCGTAATAGCCGCGGATGTCCTCAATCCCGCCCCTTTTGAAAATATCGCGGAACAGCGTCGCGGGAATGTTGACGGCGAAACGCTGGAGCGCAGCCATGAGCGCGCGGTCAGGCCCTTCGTTTCTGAGCTTGCCGATCAGCGCCGCGCCGGATTTGCCGCCTTCGCCGTAGGGGACGAATACGGCCTTCTGTCCAGACGTGTCGATGAGATTGAAGTTTTCTGCGAACTTGCGGAACTGTATGCGACCTTCCGCCGCTTCGTCGACGAGCAGCTCGCCGTAGCCGCTCGCGTCGAGGCTGCCGCAGTCGTGATAAAAATCGCCGGAAATACCTGTCGAACCATTTCTGGGAGAGATTGTCGAAAAATTCCCGGCCTTGACGCAAACGTGAGCGTAGCCTGCGCGCCCGTTTTTCATTTCGCCGAACGGCTCGGACTCTGGGTTGAAGACGACGAACGCGCCGCGCTCCAGTTTTCCTTCGCGGTTGCAGCGCCCCGCCGCCTGCGCAATTGAATCGAGCTGCGCGAGCGCGCGCCATACGGCGGGGAAGTCCACGTCGACGCCCGCCTCGACGAGCTGCGTCGATACGACGCGGACGCTCTCTCCGCGCCGCAGCCTCCGTTTTATTTCCGATATAAGCGAGCTTATCTCCTCGCCGCACATGAAGCCCGAAAGCTGAATCGTCCCCTCCGGCATGAGCTTGGCAAGCTCGCGGCAGTCTCTGCGCTTGTTGACGACGCAGAGAACCTGACGCTCCTTTGAAAGCTCTTCGGCAATCTCCTCCCACGACGCGCGGTACTGTAAATCGTCCTTGTATATGCGGTATTCGACGCGCTTCAGAGAATTATAAAGCTCCGCCGTGTCGGAGATTATCTCGGTGCATTCCTCAATTCCGTCGAGCGTCGTCTTTTCTCCGCTGATTTCGCCGTTCAGCGCGGGCTGTGTCGCGGTGCAGAGCAGCACCGTGACGCCGAAATGCTTCACTAGCCCTTTCAGCGCGGAGAGGACTGCGCGAAGGTGCGCCGCCGGAATTTTTTGCGCTTCGTCGAGGATTATCACGCTCTGCGCTATGTTGTGCAGCTTGCGGCAGCGGCCCGGCGACGCGGCGAGAAGCGACTCGAAGAGCTGTACGTTCGTCGTGACCACCACCGGCGCGTCCCAGTTCTGCGCCGCGAGCCTGTTTGAGTAAAGTTCCCTGTCCGGGTCTACGCGGCTGTGGTGTTCGAGCACGTTATCCTCGCCGAAAAGATATTCGCCGCGGGCGGCGCGCAGCTTTATCTCTCCGTCGTCGTCCGCGCCGTATTTGAGGACTTTGGAAATCTGTTCGATGATGCTCGTGTAGGGTTCTGCGATAATGATGCGCCGTTTGCCGTGCGCCAGCGCGTGGGTAAGCGCGAAGGCGAGTGATGAGAGCGTTTTGCCGCCGCCCGTCGGCACAGTGAGCGAGAAGAACCCCGGTGCGAGGCCGCCCGCCTCGATGCAGCGCTCCAATATCTGATTCCTGATCCTGTTCACGTGGGTGTCCGGCGCTCTGCGGCGCATCTCTTCCATGTACGCGTCGAAGCGCCGCTTTAATTCGTTGAGGCTCGTCGGTTCGCGCCGCGCCGCGAAATCCTCAGGTTTCATGAAACGCTCTGTGTCGAGCCAGTCCGCGTCTACGAGGCACGAAAAAAGGAAACGCACCGCCATGTGCGTGTATTCGTCATAAAATCTGGTCAATGTGTACGGCGCGGACCATTCCGGCGCAGGCTGTCGGGAGTATTCTTCCGCATCGTCGAGCAGTTCCGTTTTCAGCACGCCGCCGTCTTTGAAGAATCTTTTGAGAATGCTGTCGCCGTGGCCGCTGTCGTAGAAATCCGGCAGCCCCGCGTGATGCCCGGCTACCGTATAGGCGAGCAGAAGATTCAGCGGATCGGGCAAATTTCTTAGAATATAAGCCGCGCCCGCCGAAGTGTGCGAGCCTTTGCTGCATTCCTCCTCGGGTATGCTTTCGTCGTAGCCGGAGGACTTTTTCAGATAGTTCTGCCACTTGGCGGAGGCCTTGCCTGCGTCATGGATTCCGCCGAGGAACGCGGCGCACCGCTCCTCCCCGGCGACGGCGGCGAACTCAGCCGCGAGCCGCGCCGTCCCCTCAAGATGTTCGTCGAGCGTCTGCGTTCGGAAATCCTTGCTGATGTGGGCGAAGCGTTCCATCGTGAAGCCTCCCTTTGTGTTTCTTTACCTAAGACAAGAAAATTATAACATATATTTTTTATATAGAATTTGAAAAAATAAAATTTAGAAAAGGGTGAGCGACATAATAAAAAGGCCGCTCTATCCTACGGGAGCAGCCTTTTCTAATTCGATATAGTTTCAACACCACGCGATGACGCGACACCCTATTATATTCCTTCGCCGCGCTTTTTCGCCACCTCAATCTGTTTCACTCTTTCAGCGTAGTCTTCCGGCGTGTCCATGTCTTTGAAGTGGCAGTCGGGGGCTTTGGCGCGTTCTATTTCGGATTCGTAGAGCGATACGATTTTGCGTCCGCCCATGTCGCCCTGCGCGGTGCGGAAGCGTTCGCGCCAGACGGCTCGGTAGAACATCGGGTGGCCGAAGACTCCGCCGCGGCACGGCGCGAGCAACGTTTTTTCAGGCGGCAGCGCTTCGAAGCGGCGCGCGAGCGCGGCTATCGCATCAGGCGTCACCAGCGGAAGGTCTGCGAGCATTATGCAGAAGCCGCGCCCTTCGCCGAGCATTTCAAGGCCTATGGAGAGCGAGCTCGACTGTCCGCGCTCCGGCGCTTCGTTGACGCGCGTCTCGACGCCCGAGGGCAGCCGCGGGAGCACCGCCGCGACTTCGCGCGAGAGGACGGCGCATATTCTTTCGACGCCCGCGTCACGCAGGTTGTCTATCACCGTTTCTATAACCGTTTTGCCGCCGAACGGCAGCAGCAGCTTCTGGCGGCCCATGCGCTTCGACAGGCCGGCTCCGAGCAGAATCGCCTCCATCATCTTCTCTCCTTCGCCTTGTAGAGCTCGCCGCGCCGCGCAGACGCGGCGCAGACGGCGTCGTATTTTTCAAGCAGCGCCGGAAAAAGCGCCTCTGCCTCCGAGGCGCGCGCTTCGTCCAGCGTCTCCCATTTGTTTATCACGAGTATCTTCTTCGCCGCGCGCGGCGCGTTTTTGAGCGGCCCTTCGGCGCAGAGCAGGTATTTGAGGATTGTCTCCGCTTTTACAGGCGCGTCCCCGTGCGCACCGTGAAGTGCGAGGAACTGCGCTGCGCGGAATATGCAGTCCTCCGACGGCGCGCAGCCGAAGGCGTCAGCTCCGATCACTGCGAAGACGGCGGCGCTCGTGCTCCGGTACGGGCGGCTCCCATTCTTCGTAGAATTTGAGCGAGCGTCCGCGCGAACCGTCGCATTCCACTATTACGAAGTCCGCCGCTCCTTGCGCGGCGAGCGCGTCTATTTCGGCGGGCGCATAGCCTATGAGCTTGCCGCCGCTCTCGCCGGAGGCCGCCGCGAGCTTCGCGCGTTCCGGCGCCGCGCGCAGAAATTCGCCGCAGAGCCGCGCGGGGCCGATGAAGAGGTCGCGGCATTCCTCGGGCGCCGGTCGGAAAATTTTCGTCGTAGTTGTGAGCAGCGTCCGCCCCGTTTTTCAAGCTCCGCGCCGAGGCCGTAGAGCAGCGAAGTTTTTCCGCCGCCGCCCGTTATCGCTGCGGGCGCGCTGCGCGCTGTGTATTTCGACAGGAATGTATAAAGTGATGTCATGATTAATATTTTATTTATAACATTTTTAAAATACGCTTAAAGGTATCACATTGCCTTTGTGTGAAAACATATTAACGCGCAGAGCCGCTTTTATCCGTCCTACCTCATGTTTGCGAAGCGCTCTACGGCCTTGGTGAAGCTTTTTATCGTCTTGTCGGCGTCGCCGTGCTCTATGCCGTCGCGCACGCAGTGGTTTATGTGGCCTTCGAGGACTATCTGCCCGACGCGGTGGAGTGCTGATTTTGCGGCGTTTATCTGCGCGAGCACGTCCTCGCAGGGGATGTCTTCGTCCACCATCCTGTCGATGGCCCTGACCTGTCCGATGATTTTATTGAGCCTTCTGTGAAGGTTCTCCGCGTCCATGCATTGTCTCATTCGTCCTCACTCCGTTCCGCCATTATGGTAGCATCGCGCCGCGCGCGCCGCAACGGGGGCGGCCCGCGGCGCGAAAAAATCCCCTCCGCGCGCGAAGGGGATTTTCTGCGTTATCCGTGAGCTTCCGCCGCCGCGCTACATCGCGCCCGCGGATTCCTCCACCATTTTGTCTACGTCCTTGCGCAGCGACTCCGGCAGGCCCAGGATGTCGAGCGAGAGGAAGCCCTTGATGATGAGCGACTGCGCCTCGGCTTCGCTGAGGCCGCGCGCCATTAGGTACTCCGTCTCTTCCTGGTTTATCTTGCCGACGGCGGCTTCGTGCGACATTTCAAGATCTTTGTGGCGCGCTTCGAGCTCCGGTATCGCGTGGATTTTGCCCTTGTCGGAGAGCAGCAGGCCGTTGCATT
>ENA-OQCL01000860-OQCL01000860.1-human-gut-metagenome-genome-assembly--contig:-NODE-860-length-12825-cov-1.974720_pt1 | contig 12825 bp, 14 predicted proteins | sample MGYA00242502_ERZ504586 | MGnify/ENA primary metagenome ERZ504586 (study PRJEB26092, sample SAMD00036316) | human gut metagenome | host: Homo sapiens | study: EMG produced TPA metagenomics assembly of... | reverse complement strand
CACATCCTCTGCCGTTACCACCCGAGGCAGCAGCTGCCGGGCCATGCGGTTTGCGGCGGTGGTGTAGAAGCTGTTGCCGGAGAAGAAGTCCCGCGGCGCCCCCTCGGTGACGATGCCACCGTCGAAGAAAAGGGCGCAGCGGTGGGCGTACCGGGCACAGAACTCAATGTCGTGGCTGACCATCAGTACCGCCACGCCGCGTCGAAGCAGGACCTGCAGGATCTCCGCAAACACCTGTTTGAATTCCGCATCCAGTCCTTTGGTAGGCTCGTCCAGCAGCAAAATCTCCGGATCCAGCAGCAACACCTTGGCCAGGGCGGCCCGCTGCTGCTCCCCGCCAGAGAGGTCGTAGGGGTGCCGGTCCAGCAGCTCCTCCAGCCGGCACAGGGCCGTCACATGAGCTGCGCGCTGGTCCTGCCGTTCTTTGAAGAGTTTTCTGCCCCTGAGGATCTCGTACAGGTCCTCCCGCACCGTCTTTTTGACGAACAGGGTCTGGGGGTTCTGGGGCAGCATCCCCACGGAGCCAGAGATTTCCAGCTCCCCCCCGGTAGGGCTTCCGCAGGCCGGAGAGCAGCTTGAGGCTGGTGGTCTTGCCGGTGCCGTTGCCTCCCAACAGGGCAAGGAACTCACCCTTTCGCAGGGACAGGGAGAGGCCCTTGACCACATCCGGCAGGTCCTTGTCATACTTAAACCACAGTTCGCGCCCCTGCAGGACCACATCGCCGCAGGGCTGCTTTGACTGCTCCGGGCCCAGCGGCTCGATTGTCTTCCGGCCTGCGAAACCGGCCAGCCACTCCCGGCCCTCCCGGACGGTGACCGGGCAGGGGGCGCTGTCGCCGACGGCTGCCCAGATCCGCATGGGGGTGGGCATGGCCAGGAACATGGTATGTCCGCTCTGCCGCAGCTGCTCGCCCACCTCTTGGGGGGTTCCGGTACAGAGGAGCGCTCCCCGGTCCATCACCGCCACTGTGGTCGCCAGAGGAAATGCCTCCTCCAGCCGGTGCTCGGTAAGGAGGATGGTGGTGCCCAGCTCCCGGTTGATCTTCCCCAGCGTGGCCAGAAAGTCGCTGGCGGCAATGGGGTCCAGCTGGCTGGTGGGCTCGTCCAAGATGAGGACGGAGGGCTGCACGGCCATAATGGAGGCCAGATTCAAAAGCTGCTTCTGCCCTCCGGAGAGCTCCGTGACGTTTTTATAAAACCAGGTCTGGATGCCGAAGAAGGAGGCCATCTCCGCCACCCGGCGGCGGATGGTGGGCGTGTCGTACCCCAAGCTCTCCAGCCCAAAGGCCAGCTCGTGCCACACCTTGTCGGTGACCACCTGGTTTTCCGGGCTCTGCTGGACGAAGCCGATGCGCTGGCTCTCCGTCCGCTGGTCCAGTTCCTCCAGCGGTTTGCCCTCAAAGAGAATGGTTCCGCCGCGCTTCCCGTGGGGCGCCAGAGCCCGCTTCAGCTGCCGCAGGAGGGTGCTCTTCCCGCAGCCCGAGGGGCCGCAGAGCACCACGAATTCGCCCTGCCGGACAGTCAGCGAAAGATCCCGGAGGGCGGGGGATGGCTGCTCCGGGTAGGTAAAGGTCAGGTTTTGTATCAGAAAGGTATCCTTCACAGCTCTCTTCCTCCCACCAGCAGTCCGCCCACCAGGGTCAAATAGTCCGGCACTTCTCCGTTCCTACTCCAGCGGATGGGCCGCTGGAAATACCGCTCCATCGTTTCGGAGAGGTCCCCGCCCAGCGCTTCTATGGAATAGCGCATCCGCTCCGGCTCCCGGCAGGGGATTCCCTCCGGCCGGGTACAGCTGCCGCAGAGGGAACAGCTGCCGGCTGAGAGGGCAAGGCTGCCCGGCGTATCCCGCTCCATTTTCAGCAGCGCATCCGTCAGTTTTTTCCTTCTCCCGCTTCAGCCCCTCCATCATGACCACCATGTCCGCGCCTCTCACAGGCGTCAGGACGCGGGCGTGAATATGGATGGCCTGATAGCGTTTCCACAGGTCCAGCGGGTCAAAATCAAACGAGGGGCAGGACCAGCGGCGACCGTAATTCCTGCAGGCCCTGCAGTATCCGATGAATTTCTCCACGTCTACGCAGGCAGACAGATATTCCGCGATGGGAACCCTCTGTTCCGTAGATTGTACGAAGTAACCGTCAGGCATTGTTTTGCCCCCCTATCGTTTCTTTCTGAAGCCTTACCGCCCGCAGCTTTGACTGCCGGTCTGGTGCCGCCAGCTCATGGGTGAGATATCCCGGCTGGACCCGGTCAATGATTTCCCGCACTGCCGGGTCTGTCCACGGCTCGTGCTGGTCAATGTTCTGAATATGGGCGTAATTCACACGGTATCTGCCCGGCGGATCCTTTGGGAAGTCCGCCGGCAGCGCGCCGCAGTGCCGGCGGACGTATGCGCCGCTGACACTCTGATGGAGGTGCATCCCCTGAATATACCGGCACAGCGGCCCGTGGCGGTCCAGCACTTCCAAGATAAAGCGCACCCCGTCCCGCTGCGTGGCAATGGAGCGGGACGCATTCATCAGGTGGCCGGTATCCAGCAGGATACCTCTATGGGGATACCGGATGCCTTCCAGCAGGCGGGCGGTGTTCTCCGGCTCCGTCAATGTAAACCCTGGCCACCATTGGTTTTCCACCAGGAATGCAAAGGGCCAATCCGCATCTCCCAGCAGGAGGTTGATGAGCTCTGCCGCGGCGTCGATGATCTCCTCATTGGTGTGGAGCCAGCGGTAGGTGTAATTCTCCTCAATGGACACGTCGGTGACGTGGAACACCACATAGGCGGCGTCCAGCGCGGCGGCCCGCTGAAGGTCCGCCCGGTAGAGGCTCAGCAGCGTTTCCGGCGTCCGCCCGCCGTAGTACCACGCCACGGCGTCCATACTCCCGAACTTATATAGCAGCCGTTTTCTGTCCTCCCGGTAGAAGTCCAGCCAATCCGGGAAGAAAGTCAGGTGATAGCCCGCCAGCAGGTCCTCGGGAAATCCGCCGGGATGTCCCCGCCGCTCCAGATCCCCTCGACGCCGTCCAGCCCCAGTTCCAGGCAGTCGGCCCGCATGTTCTCCCAGCCGCCGTATTCGTCCCGCATCTGTTCGCTCAGAGGCAGGTTCATACTCTGGCGCACGTCTGTCCCTCCGCTTTCTCCAGGTTCCGCCAGGACCAGTCTGCCCAGCGGTCCACAAGGACCGGCGTCAGGCACAGGGCCAGATAGACCAGCTGGAAACTGATGGTCATGGGCGTGAGCGCCGCGCCCTTCATGGTTGGGTAATACCGATAGGAGAGTCCGCCGGCCATCCAACCGCAGAAGATAAAGAACCCGCAGAAAAGGAGCCAGGCCAGGGCCGCCCTGTCCCGGCTGTCAAAGCGGTAGATGGAGAAGGCGGTGCGGCCCGGCAGGCCGTAGCCCCGGCTCTTCATGCTGTCCGCCGTTTCAATGGCGTTTTCCAGCGCCCAGGTCACCATGATGGAGAGGATGGTGACGCCGTTTCGCAGCCGCTGGAGCACGCTGCCGTTGGACACGTCCCGCCCCACGCACCGCTGGGCCTCGCTGACCACCTGGATCTGCGCCTTGAACTTGGGCACGAACCGCAGCGTCATGCTCAGCACCAAGCTGAGGGCCGGGATGACCCGGCCAAAGAGATAGACAAACTTGTCCGAGGTCATCACCGCCGTATAGCAGGAAAACCACAGAATCACGGCAGCCAGCATGGCGGCCGCTGCAAATCCGTAGGCGATGCTCTCCAGGGTCAGGGGGTTGCCCGAGGGCAGGTAGGCCAGCAGCGTCGCCCCCTCGTGGTTGAAGGCAGGGTTGATGAGGGCGGCCATCAGGGCCATGGGCAGCAGGAACAGCAGCTGGAACCGCAGGGCCTTCCGCCCGTTCAGGTAGAGGTGGTAGGCGGTGGCGCCGGTGAGGGAGATGAGCAGGCTGACGGGGTGCATGAAGAACATGCTGAACACCAGCACCAGCGCGAAATACAAGAAATTGATGACAGGATGGTAGCTGGAAAAGGCGTCTCTGTTCGGCATAGGATACGGTTCCCTTCTTTCTTGACGGTGCTCCGCTCTCTTTCGATGGCCTCCGCCGGCGGGCGGGGGCTATCGAAAAAGTGCGGGAACGCGGGGGCGGCAGCTGCCGCCCCCAGCTATGGAATCTCTGGTTTTAACTTCCCGTGGAGTAGTAGCCGCCCACATCCACGCCCAGGTCGCAGGTGTACTCCCACTCAATGACGTCCCCGTCCTGCAGCTGGTAGCGGGAGCAGCCGTAGTTGGGGAACCAGCCGTTCACCTGGTACATCCAGCCGGAGAGCTCCCCGCAGTCGAACTCATAGAGGTTGTGGATGCCCTCGATGTAGGCGCTGTTGTACATGGGGGTGTTCTCAAACTCCATGTGGATGCCCTGCTGCTTGCAGGTACGCTGGAGCACGTTGAACACGCTCTCCCCATCGTAGAAGGTGACCTCCGTGGGCTTTAGGATCCAGCCGTCCTCCGGCACCAGCTCCACCTTCTCCGGGTCCAGCCAGTCCATGTGGTCCAGAATGGTGGCGCAGGAGATGGAGAGGGTGCAGGTGTAGGCCGTGTCGGAGATTTCCGCGTCCTGAGGCTCCACCGGCAAAGGCTTCCCCTCCGGTACCGGGTCGGTGAGATACTGGTCCTTGCCGGTATCCGGGTCGATGACCATGCCGTGGGACTCGGAGTACTCCTGGTCGCCGGCCTGCACGCCGGGGGAGGAGCCGCCGGCAATCTCCTCGGCAGCGTCCAGCTTTTCCTGTACGGTCATGCCGCCCTCTGTCCCGCCGGGACGGCTCTCGATGCCCTCTGCCGGCGTCTCATCCTCCGGCGCAGCCGGACCCGGCTGCGTTTCCTGCGGGGGATCTCCCGTTTCATCGCCCTCTTCGGACGGGTCCGGCTGTTCCGCTTCCGGCGCTTCCTGCGTCCCGTCCTCTGCGCTGCCCATTTCTTCGGAAATGGTTTCCCCAGAAGGCCCGGTATCAATTCCTGAGTCCTCCGGCGCAGTGTCCGGCTGGTCGGACAGCGTGGTATCGTTGTCCGCCACATTCCAGCCCTGCAGGCCCGGCGCGCCGCCGCCGTACCAGAAGGCGGCGGCCAGCACGGCCACGATCAGGACCGGGACGATCACTTTCCACTTGTTCTTTTTCCACCACATAGGCGCTCTCCTTTACAGGAGCTTGGCGCTGCCGAGCAGGTTGTAAAGCATCTGGGCGATCTCGCAGCGCAGGATCTCCGTCTTCCCCTGGATCTCCATGGCGGAGTCGTCCAGGATCCCCTCCTGATAGCAGAAGGCGAGGCCCTCCCGGGCCCACTCCGATGTGGTCACATAGTCGGTAAACTGGGCCAGCACATCCCGCACGGCGGCGGTATCGAGTTCAGTGTCCATGCCGCAGAGCTTGGCGGCCCGGGCCACCATGACGGCGGCCTCCTGCTTGGTAATCGTGCCGTCAGGGTTGAAGCGGCCCTCGCCCACGCCGTTGATGAGGCCGTAGGTGCTGGCGGTCCCCACATAGGGGCATACCATGCGGTGGAGGACACGTCGGTAAAGGCGTCGTTGGCGGCAGGCGTCAGGCCTAGGGCCCGCACCACGATAGCGGCGAACTGGGCGCGGGTCATGCTCTCCTGCCGGGTGGAACAGGCCGTCCCCCATGCCGTCGATAATCCCCCGGGCGGCCAAGGCCTCGATGGCCGGCTGATTGGCGTGGGCGTTCGCCCCGGTGATGTCGTCAAAGGTCTTGCCGGGGGACGTTACTGGTACGGCTTTCACATCGGCGTGCTTTCCCTCCAGCCCGGTGCCAGAGGGTGTTTCTTCGCCCTCCGCCACGATGATGGCATCCCCCATGCGGTAGAGGCTGTTTTGATTCTGCCGCGCCCGCTGCGCGGCAACCATGCCGTAGAACGCCTGCTCCGTCGCCATCTGATTGGAGCCGGAGCCGTTTACCGTATGCAGGAACCCGTTCCCGGGCAGATAGAAGGTCATGAGGTTGTCCAGCATGGTGTTCCCATTCTTCACAAACCGGGGATCGTCCAGGGAGATGCCCAGCTCGCACAGGGCCACGATCATCTGCACAACGCTCTCAGAGTTGGCGGTACCCCAAGAGGCAAAACCGCCGTCCGCGCTTTGCTTCTCCGACATACAGACTAGCGCCTCTTCTGTGGCTTCCGCTACCGCAGGCTGGTCCTGATACTTGGCAAGGGCCTGCAGGGCCATGCCGGTGATGTCCGGGTCGGACACGCCGTCCCCGGAGCCGGCGGCGTCCGTCCCGCCGAACAGGCTCCAGCCGCCGTCCGGGAGCTGGCACTCCAAGATGCGGTCAATGTACATCTGCCGGGTGGCCTGGGTTTCGGCCTCCGGATTCACCGGCATGGGTAATTGGCGCTGTCCAGGGCGATAAGGGCCCAGATGGGGCCGTTGAGCCCCTGCCAGATGGTCTTGTCGTAGTCCCCCAGGGCCTTGGTCAGGTCATAGCCAGCCACGCTGCGGGCATCCTTGCCAATGGCGCTCAGGGCAACAATTACCCGGGAATATTCGGTGTATTTCTTTTCGTGGAGGTTCCCGTCACAAGCCTTTACATAGGCCTCCACGGTGGCGTAGTAGTCCTGATAGTATTCCTCCGGAACCTCGTAGCCGCTCCGGGCCAGGCCCAGCACGGCCCACTCGCCGCCAATGGAGCTCACCTGGGGGCTCTTTACAGTCTCGTATATGTACTCCGCCGTGTCCTCGATGGCGGCCGTTAAGGTGTCATCCGACACCGCCGCAAAGGCGTTTTCCCGACAACCCCAGCACCATAATCAATGCCAAGAGCGCGGCCGCGCCCCGTTTTTAAGCGTTCCTTCATCATGCTTCTCCTTCCGTGTTTGTTGTCAGGCCGGCCTCTTTTGCTGCCGCCTGCCCGGATAATTCCTGTACCTGTCTGCGCCGGAGCGCTTCCTCATTCCTTCTGCGGTTGTCCGCCCGCCGCTGCTCGCGGGGCCTTTTCAATCCGGCGGCGGTCAATGCCCGGGGCCAGTTTCCGAACCGCTGGATCAGGAAAACGCGGTAGACGCAGAATACCTCTTTCTTGCTGGGATTCCGCCCGAGCTGCGCCGCCGTTTCCCGCAGGACGGCCAGCAGCTCTTCGTCGGGAAACGCGCCGTACAGCGCCTTGCGCGCTTCTTTTCCCATATAGTTCTTCCACTGCTCCGACTCCAGCCACGCTGTGCTTTCCCGGTCTCCGGCGGCGTTCGCCGCGTCCAAAGCAAGCGCCTGCTTCAGCCGGAGGACTTCGCTGGGCTCCACGTTCCTGCCTCCACCTCCTCGCTGTACGAAAAGATGCGGGACCCATCCAACGGATGGGTCCCGCATAATCTCTCGTTGGCCGCGCCCATCCCGCACGGTCCGGTGTGTTGTCCCGGCTGTTACGGGAGGGGTAAGCCTGCGGCGGGTTTCACGCTCTTTCTTTGGTATTTCATTTTGCGCGCGCCCGCAGTCACAATGGCAGGCTGCGGGCGCCCTTTTCAGGGGGATACGCTTACTTCACCATGAGCGCGGTCATCCGCTGCAGGATCGTTGCGACCTCCGCGCGGGTGGCGTTGCCCTTGGGATCCAAAATTGTGGAGCTCTTTCCGGAGATGAGGCCGTTCCCGACCGCCCACTTCATGGCGTCGGATGCCCACGAGGACACCTGACTGCCGTCGTGGAAGCGGCTCAGGCCGCCGGATGCGGCGGTATCCATGCCCAGGAAGTCCGCGTAGCGGTACATCATGGCCGCCAGCTGCTCCCGGGTAACGTTGGCATTGGGATCGAACTGTCCCTCTGCCACGCCGTTGACGATTCCATTCTCGCTGGCCCAGATCACCGCGTCGGTATACCAGGTGTCATCCGGGATGTCCGCAAAGGCGTTCTCCACCGCGGTTTCCGCTTCGTCCTCCATCCGGTGGAGTACCGTGACCAGCATGGCGCGGGTCATCTCCTCGTTGGGGGAGAAGGCCGTGGCGCTAATGCCGTTGAACAGCTCGCGGCTGGAGGCGAAGTCGATGGCGTCCTCTGCCCAGTGCCCGCTGGTATCCGTGAACGTCTTGGCGTTGTCTACCACCTTCACGGTGCAGGGGCCGTCCACCAGGCCGGCCACCTCTCCGTCCGCGGTGACGGATTTCCGGATGATGGTTTCCGTGCCGTCTTCCGCCACCAGCACCAGTACGATGCCGGCGTCCGCGGCGGGAACGGTCACGGTCAGGCCGCCGGGCACGGTATCCACGCTCTTGCCGTTCACCGCCACATCCAGCCGGATGGCGTCCGACTTGCTGCCGCCGGCGCCGGTCACGGTGACCGCCTCCGCGGTGAACGACACGGTGCTGCCGCTCTGCTTCGCCAGCTCGGACAGGCCCTCGCTGGGGATGGTCATGCCGGCGATGGGGTGGATACCGTCAGGTCCAGGCTGTCGCCGGCGATGTCGCCGACCGACGACTTCGGCAGCTCCACCGTGACCTTGGAGGCATCCCCGTCGATCTCGGGGGCCACCACAATGGTGGAGATGCTGCCGTCCTCAGCGGCCTCGCTCAGCACCTGCTCCACCGTTTCGGCGTCCACCTTTGCGCTGGCCTCGCCCCTGCTGTTCACAGAGGACTCCGGCGTGATGGTGATGGAGCCGCCGCCGGTTTCCCCGATCTCCTCCGGCATCTCCTCGACGCCGGCGATGGTCCCCGCCGCTGATGCTGCTGCCGTGCTCCTCCATCCACTTCACCGCGGCGTTGTATTTCTCCACGTCGGCGATGGTGATGTAGAGCTTCTGATCCTCATCCAGCGCGTCGTAGGCATCCCGGGCGTCCTGCACCTGGCCTCTGTCGCCGGTGGTCAGGTCGTCCACATCCGGGATGTCCGCCAGCAGGTCCTTGACCTCGTCGATCTCCTCGTAGAAGGTCACCCGCTCTTTCAGCGCGTCCAACTTGCTCCGGTCCCCGGTGTAGCCCTGCTGCTGAATCAGGTCCTCCAGCTGCCGGACGGTATCGCCGTAGGTCGTATAGTTGCCAAGGGTCACCGCCGAGGCGTCGGGCAGGTTGTTCAGAGCCTCCTGCAGGGAGTAAACCTGGATGGTGTACCTGGTGGGATTGCCGCCGGTGTCCATGGTGGGCCATCCCTTTTCGCCCACGCCCACATAGATGACGTCGCCGGACTTGACGGAGATGGTCTCCGGCCGCCGGTAGAAGGCGCCGTCGCTGTTGTAGGTGTTGAGGAAGGTCTTGACCAGGTAGTTCTTGTTCGCGGCGGAGGGTGTCACGGTGACGTTGGCCCGGTCGCCGGAGATAAGGAGCATATAGTCCGTCACATCGCCGTCAAAGCTGGGCGTCAGGGTGCCGCCGCGGATGGTCAGGCTCTCCAGACTGGTGTCATTGCTGCCCCAGGTGCCGCCCAGATCCACGCCGTACTCGCAGGTATACATGACGCGGATCTCGTCGTTGTTCTGGAGCTGCCCGTTTTTGTAGCTGAACTGCGGGAAGCCCTCGTTGACAAACCAGTCGTTCAGCGTGCCCATCCAGCCGGACTTCTGCCCGCCGGTGAACTCCGCCAGGGTCTGGCTGCCCTTGGTGATGCTGGCGAGATAGGTGATGCTGTAATCGGCCTCATCTTCCCCAAAATCCACTGTGCCGTTCCAGGAGTAGCCCTTGCTCTGGAGGACCTTCAGGACCATGGTCATCATGGTGTCGTTCTCGCCCAGGTCATACCAGCCGTCCGCGATGGTTCCGGTAAAGGGGGCATCGTCGTAGGTGGTATTCTCGATGATGACATGGACCTGGCCCACGGTTTTGCCGGAGTCGTAGGAGATATCCCCCAGTTCTCCTGCTGCATTCGTTTGACCACGGCCATGGCCGCCAGGGCTGCCTGCCGGGCCTCGTTTTACGGCGGCAGTTGTTTGGGCTTCATTGATAGCTTTAAGGCCATCTTCCAGCGCCGTTTTCAGGGCCGCCTGGCCGGCCTCATCGTAGAGGCTCAGGTCGTAGCCGTCGTAGGTGGCCTGGAGGGACGCCTTGGCGGATTCCTTGGCCTCTTCCAGTCCTGCGGCGTCCTGGGCGGTCAGATATTCCTGATACTCCGTCTTGGAGAACGTCCCCAGCTGGAGGTTCACCGCTTCCACGGCGGGAATGGTGTAGGTAATGACGAAATATTCGCCCTGCACAACAAGGCTGGACTCCGGCGTCCAGTGTTCCGCCAGCAGCCAAGTGGCGCCGCCGTCCAGGCTGTATTTCACCCAGTAGTACTCGTCCGTCTGCTTGATATATCTCCGCAGCTCCAGGATCTGGCCGGCTTTTACGTTACTAAGGGCCTCCGGCTCTCCATACTGCGCATACTTATATTCGCTTTCTCCCGTGCTCCCGTCCGGGTTGCGGGTAAAGGTCTTGTTGTGGTTGGGGGAGGAAGTCTGGGAGCCGGTATCACCGCCGCTTTGGGACAGGTAGGGCAGTGTATCCCCGCCGGTGATGATGAGCGTCACGGACGCGGGTTCCAGCAGGCCGCCGGCGTCCACCTTCGCCACCTCGTCCAGCCGGATGACCTCGTTGCCGGTGAGCAGGCTCTTCTGGTGGGCGTTCAGCCCGGCATAAGCCTTCTGCACTTTCTCGAGGGTCGCCTTATAGGTGCTGTCCATGGTACTCAGGTCGCCGGGCAGGTACGCCAGATTGGCCCGCAGGTTCGCGATGACGGCCTCGTGGTCCATGGCCTTCTCTGCCGCCGCAGCCCGGAGGGCGGCGTAGTCCTTGTCGTACTGGTCCATGAGGGGCCGTGAAGCTCTCCGCCGCAGTCAGGTTGTTTCGCAGGGTGCTGTACAGGCTCTGGAAGCTCGCGTAGTCCTCTGCCGTGAAGTCATAGTCGTGGTACTGCGCAAAGAAGCGCTCCGCCTCCGCCGCCTTCTCCGTCCGGTACTGCTCCAGCAGAGTCTGCTCGTCCTCCGCCTCCGTCACATGGATCAGGGCGAAGTCGCCGGCCCGCAGGGAGTAGTAGGTGCCGATGGTGGTCTCTCGGAAGATGTCTGTGGCCGTCAGCACGTCCTCCCTCATGTCAAAGAGGGCCACCGTGTACCAGCCGGGCCGGGTAAAGACGTACTCCAGCGTCCCATCCGCTCCGGTGACCGTCACAGTTTCCTTGGAGGGAGCGGAGAACGCCTCGGTTTGCCTGGGTTCGCTGACAAACAGGGTCAGCCCCTCGCCGCCCAGGTCCTGTCCCAGATTGCTGTAAGACGCTCCAGTGACGCTGCCGGTGATCTTCACCTTGTCGCCTACGGCGGCGGTTTCCGGCGCGGCCATGCCGATCTGGGCGAAGCTGTCCGAGTAGTCGGCGCTGCTATCCGCGTCATGCTCCAACCATTCGGTAGAGTCATATCCGCTGGAACCCTCTTCTGTTTCCTTCGGCATGGCGGAGAGAATCAGTTTCACCTCAGCCTTATTCGGAATCTGCAGCGTGGCTTCGCCCAGCTTATCTGGGCTAAACGAGGCGATACACTCGCCGTTGAGATACACCGCCAACAAGCCTTTTGCCGCTCACGGAAAGGTTAGCCGCCTCCATAGCGTCCGCCAGCGTGGTGCTGCCGCTGCTCAAGGTCAGCTCGCCGGTATACGGCGCATTACTGCGGGTATTGTCCACATAGGTGAGAGTGAAGGTCACATCCCCGCTGCTGGCCAGCTGGAGCCGGGCAGAGGTCAGGCCGTCGAGGTGTTGCTGGAAGTTCACCAGCCTCCAATAATCCGCCTGGATACCGCCCGAGAAGGTGTAGTTCACATCAGACCGCAGGTCCTCCCAAGCGGATTCGTAGGCACTCCAGCTTTTAGGAGTGTAGTCCGTTTCCGCCAACCGGGACGGGTCATACTGCTCCACCAGGTTCCGGGCCTCCTGGAGCCGGGCCTGGTAGTTTTCATAGTACGGGTCGTAGAGCTCTTTCAGCACCAGCACATCTTTTTTGCTGGCCTTCGCCGCCAGGGCATCCGCCTCGGTCTGCCGTTCTGCCTTGTTGACCTCGGTGGCGGCGTTGTTATCGTCGAACAGCTCGTCCAGCACGGCTTCGGCCGGGGCCACAGCCTCGCTCAAGACCGCCCAGGAGCCGGAGGTGTACTTCGACGCGTCCAGTTCCCGGAACGCCTGCACCGCCTCGTAGAGGCCGGTGGCGTTGACCTGGGTGGTGGGGATCCGGTTCTCCTTTGCCGCAGCCAGCAGCACTGCGACCGCGTCCACCTCTCTCTGTGTCACGCCACTTGCAGCGCCCGTGTACCGCTGGCTTCCGGATAATCTCATCGACACGTTTCATGGCGCTTGGTACAGCGCCCAAATGCCGGTTGCAAGCGGAATCGAGAACCCTCAGGGTCGTGTTGTCCGCTTTGATGGTCTCATTTTCCTTCAGCTCTGCCACAAGGTCTGTCACCGTGGTCTTGCCATTGTAGCGGTCACCGCTTTCGTAGTAACTGCCTGTGCCTGAGAGCGCCGAATCCAACTGAGAGGTGTCAATTGTGATAGGGTCACTTCCGTTTGGTGTGATTTCAATTAAGACCGCATACTCCAGATTGATGAAATAAATGTAGTAAAACGAAGTTGATTGAGAATCTACAATATAGCCCGCCGTGGTGAGCACCTCTGCGTCGGCAAATCTATAGTCATCCCAGTCGCTTGCTGGGCGTACGCTAGCTTTTCCAGACTTTGAAAAAGTTTCGCCGAGGCCTATCATTCCGGCAATATTCGCCCGGGTATTTCTGTTCTGCGCTGCTCCACTTGAATTGGTCAGCTGAAAGGACGCCTCGGTAAAACGGAACATATAGGTTTTGCTTACCGAATACTCTCCAATGGCGTGCGTATTTGTATCC
>ENA-OQCL01000859-OQCL01000859.1-human-gut-metagenome-genome-assembly--contig:-NODE-859-length-12834-cov-7.044857_pt1 | contig 12834 bp, 12 predicted proteins | sample MGYA00242502_ERZ504586 | MGnify/ENA primary metagenome ERZ504586 (study PRJEB26092, sample SAMD00036316) | human gut metagenome | host: Homo sapiens | study: EMG produced TPA metagenomics assembly of... | reverse complement strand
GAACAGCCTTTCAGGGTTGTCTTTCCTCGTCTGTGAGCCGCTTGTATTTAGCTGGAACGCCTTGCAGAAGATTTTCCAGAAATTCCTGCACCCTGTCGCCGGTGGATTGCATGGCCTTTCGGACTTCCTTTATCAGTTCATCGGCGGGCGTGGTATCCGGCGCACTCTCCATGTCGTTCTCATGGACTTTGCGTATATCGTGAAGGATAGCGTCCCATGTTTTGTGTGTCACATGACAGAAAAAATCTTCTTCCTCTATCTGACCGGCTTCCAGAATTTTCAGGAACGGTCTGCGGCAGCTTCGGGATGCTCTTCCAGTATCATTGCCCGGACAGCGGCCAGCGCACTGTTGATGTCATGGAACCGCATGGTAGCCATTCCATCCACATAGATTTCTGCGTCAGCCATCAGCTCCGCAAATTTTTCGTGGGACATCATCTCGCACAGCAGCCGGGTATTGATCCGTCCACTTTTCAGAAGCGCCACGGCTTCATCGGTCAAGTGCAGTTCAGACAGCGGGGTGTTGATCTGCTCCCGGTTTTCTGTCCGGCAGAACAGATAGTCAATGGACACCTCATAAAAGTCTGCCAATGCGATAAGGTTGCCGTGATTGATTTCCTTATTTCGGTTTTCTTCATTTTCATAGCTGGCTAAAGCAGATTTTGAAATGCCGGTTTCCTGTGCCAGTTCTTCCAGATTCAAGCCCCGTTCCACCCGTAAATCTTTCAAGCGTTCCTGCAAGGAAACATGGTCTTTCATTGGTTTGCCACTCCCTTCCCATGTGGTTTTCGAGCATATATAACCATTATACCATACCGTTCCGAAATCGTGGAAATTTTCGATTTTAGGGCGGTATTCCTACTTTCTGGACATACGGGAAAGGGTTCAAAAATGAGCTATGATTAAGTCAGTTCATCGATGGATTATTCCAATCGAATGACCGGCCTGATGGGATATGCTCCCCGGCGATGTAGCGCAACGACCTGCGGCAAGGAGTTGGAGGAACCTTGACCGCAGCGAGCGTACCAACGGGAACGAAACGCCGCTGTGAGATTCAGGGGCAGGAACGACAGCAGGACAACCCGGCAGAACTGATACCAAAACGCTACCCAAACACGACAAATCGGCGGGGTGTAGTCTGCCCCGTCCGTAATACTATGGGGCATTTCAAAGCGGCTCTATGGCCGTATTTTCCTTGAAAATCGCCCCGAAACATGACACCAAAAACCGCTATCCGTCCATCTCTACCGTTACGGCTGAAATGGGCGGATTTTCTATGATAGGAGGCACCATGCCGAGAATGAGCAAGAAACGGAAGTTGGAGCTGTCCTTCTTCCTCAATGACCGGGGGCGTGTGGCCTACAACGACCTGTGCCGGAAGTGTCAGCATGAGTGCAAACGGAGCTTCCGGGCTGTCGTGATCGACTGCCCCCATTACCTGTCCAACGGGCCAAGCGAAAGGAGAAACCGACTAAATGGAATTTGAATTTATGACCGCAGACACCGTTCTACCGCCCTGTATGCCACTTCCCACCGCCATGCTGCGGCTGCCGGTCAGCAGCACCGCAAAGGTCATGTATGTCCGACTGCTGGACGCCACCCTTGCGGGAGGTGCGAAGGATACCAACCGGATATTGTTTGTCCGTTTCCCCATTGTAGAGCTGGCAGTGGCCTTGTCCCGCAGCTCCGTGACCGTCAAGCGTTCTTTGAAAGAGTTGGAGGACGCCGGACTGATCCTGAGGGTGCGCCGGGGTGTGGGAGAACCGAACCGCATTTACACGCTGCTCCCCAAGAAGGAGGGCTGCCGTGATGAATGAAAAGCTGGAAAAGCTCAACCGGGAGCTTGCCAAAGGAGAAGCCAGACTGCGGCGGGCGCAGCACGAAGAAAATATACTGGAACACCAGATGAAGCAGCTTACCCGGAAGGAACGTACGCACCGGCTCTGTACCAGAGGAACTATGCTGGAAAGTTTCCTGATAAGGCCGGAAGTGCTGACGGATGATGATGTGATGGACATTCTAAAACAGGCATTTTCACAAATTGGCATGAAAGAAGTTGTTGCGGAAAGCGTGAAAGGTCGGGTAGCCGGGAACCTCCTTACGGAGTAAGGGCGCAACTATACACCGGCGGGGCCGGTGCGTTGCGCCCTGCCGGGGGCTTCCTGCGGAAAGCGGATGATTGCCAGCACGCTTGCGGCTGCTTCCAATCATCACAAGGGACGCTGCTCTTCCCCTGCGCTGGCTGCGCCAGCTACCCCTTTGTGGACTTGCCGCCCGAAAACATCTTGCAGTTGCAAGCTGTTCCCGTCCAGCAAGTTTCAAAAAAGCCAGCTATATTTTTTTGGGCTGAATGAGGTATAATGAAGTCAACAACAATCGGAGCTTATGGAGGTAAATATGAAAAAGAAGTACAGCACGTTGCCTGAATCAATGAAAAAGATAAAGAAATCATTTATACATTTTATATGGATATACAATGATAGAGGTGTAGGATGAGATTTATTCCGGTTAATAAAGAAAACATAGATTTTTATAAAAAATTTGAAAACGCGGAAGATTTATCACTTTATATGTCAAGAATATACCCGGATTATGAATCTTCTTATTTGAAATGGATGTATATTGAGGAGGACAAGCATTATATTGGAAGCATCTGGATAGAGGGCGAAGATATTCATTTGGTAAAGTTGGGAATTTTTATTGCGGAACCTGCGTATCGGGATAAGGGAATTGGAAAGCTGGCAATACAACAGATGATTACCATGGCTGAAAGTGACGGTATTCATGTGATTACCTTGAATGTAAGGGCTGAAAATGTACGTGCTAGAAAAGTATACACTGACTGCGGCTTTAAAATAAAGAAAAGATTTAAAAAAGAAAATGGTATAGAAGCCTTTTCTATGGAATTGGAATTATAATATATGAAAATCTGAATTTGGACAAAATCGAAAGTGTAGAGTTATAAGTTTTCAAATCCCAGTTTAATGAGTTATCCATCATCGACCAATCTGACCAGAATTTTCAAAACTGAATACCAGCCGCCCACCGGCGGACACCTAAGCAGGAAATCAGAAACGGTTTCCTGCTTTTCTTTTGCCCAAATCCAATCACAGGAAGGAGGAAGCCGTTATGCCCTGTCCCCATCATGATATAAAAATCGTCCAGCGCAGCAACCGCCAGTCAGCCGTAGCCGCAGTAGCTTACCAGAGCGGCGAACGGCTGTTTTCCGAGTACGACCAGAAGCAGAAATACTATTCCGAGAAACGAGGGATTGTCCACACAGAAATCATGCTGCCGCCCCATGCCCCGCCCGAGTACGCAGACCGCAATACTTTGTGGAACGCCGCCGAAGCCGTAGAAAAACAATGGAACTCCCAGCTTGCCCGCAGGATCGTGCTTGCCATACCGAGGGAAATTCCCCGGTCGCAGCACGCCGACCTGATCCGGGACTATTGCCGGGAGTTTTTTGTTTCCAAAGGCATGATTGCCGATTTTGCCATTCACGATAAAGGGGACGGGAATCCCCACGCCCACATCCTGCTGACCATGCGGGCAATGGATGAAACCGGGAAATGGCTTCCCAAGAGCCGGAAGGTTTATGACCTTGACGAGAACGGCGAGCGTATCCGGCTCCCGTCCGGGAACTGGAAAAGCCACAAGGAGGATACCGTGGACTGGAACGACCAGAAGTACGGTGAGATATGGCGGCAGGGCTGGGCGGCTGTCGCTAACCGCTATCTGGAAGCCAATGACCGCCCGGAGCGCCTTGACCTTCGTTCCTATGAACGGCAGGGGCTTGATAAAATCCCCACCGTCCACATGGGGCCAGCGGTCAGCCAGATGGAGAAACGAGGGATACAGACCAACATCGGCAACCTGAACCGGGATATTACCGCCGCCAACCGGCTCATGCAGTCCATCCGTCAGATGGTGCGCCACCTGAAAGGCTGGATTGCAGACCTGAAGGAGAAAAAGGCCACCCTGCTGGAAGCCTTGCAGGAAGCGAAGGAACCCACCCTGCCGGAGCTGCTGGGCCAATATCTGGATTTGCGCCGGGAGGAGCGCACCGGCTGGACGAGCAAAGGCCAGCTCAAGGGCACTGTAAACGACTTCAACAAGGTTATGGACGCCATCCGCTATCTGCGGGAAAAGGAGCTGTCCACCGTGGAGAGTTTGGATGCCTATCTGGATACCGTCAGCGGGCAGGCCGTTTCCATCCGGGCGGAGATGAAGCCGAAGGAAAAGCGTATGAAGGAGATCGACACCCTGCTTTCCCATATCGCCAACTTTGAAGCCCACAAGCTGGTTCATGCGGAATATGCCGCTATCCGGTTTAAGAAACCAAAAGAACAGTTTGCCGCCGCCCATCGGGAAGAACTGGACGCCTACAATGCCGCTGTCCGCTATTTCAAGGTACATTTGGAGGGAACCAAGTACAGCACCAAAAAGCTGAACGAGGAACGGACACAGCTTGCCGGAGAAGTGGCAGAGTACAGGGAACGCCTGTCAGCGGTGCAGGAGGATGTGAAGATTCTCCGGGATGTGCGCCACTGGCTCAATCAGGTGCTTCCGTCCGAGCAGTACCGCCAGACCGCCGAGCCGGGCAAGAAACCGTCCATCCAGCAGGCAGTCAAAGGCCGGGCGCAGCGTATCCGGGAGGAACAGGCCGAGAAACGCCAGCAGCCCCGCACAGAGAAAAAACAGGATATGGAACTTTAACAGGCGCTTGCCATTTTCTTTTCGAGAATGACAGGCGCTTTTCTTATTTTCAGGAGGATTTAGTTGAATGTATTTGAAGCTGTCAAGCAGTCTGTTACCACCCGGCAGGCTGCCGAGCATTTCGGAATCCGGGTGGGACGGAACGGGATGTGCGTCTGTCCCTTCCATGCCGACAAGAACCCAAGTATGAAGATTGACCGGCGCTTTCACTGTTTCGGCTGTCAGGCAGACGGGGATGTGATCGACTTTGTTTCCCGTCTGGAAGCTGTCAGCCCCAAGGAAGCCACCCTTACGCTGGCTCAGGTGTTTTCCATCCCCTATGAGGACAAGGAGCTGTCCCACAGGAACCAGAGGATGCCACGGCAGGAAACCCCGGAACAGCGGTTCCGCCGCATGGAGCGTTACTGCTTCCGGGTGCTGTGCGACTATCGAAACCTGCTGTGCCGCTGGAAACGGGACTATGCCCCAAAGACACCAGACGAGGATTTCCACCCTTTGTTTGTGGAAGCCCTGCAAAAGCAGGACTATGTGGACTATCTGCTGGATGTGCTGCTCTCCCCGGACATGGAGGAACGGGCAGCCCTTATCATCGACTGTGGAAAGGAAGTGAGCAATCTTGAAAGACGAATGGCAGAGCTTGCCGCCGGAGATACGGCAGGCCGCAGAACAGACCATGCAAGAAGCACCGCCGCCCCGGAGCGTTGAGGAAGTCAAAGCCATGCTGGAAAGCACCGAGAAAGGCGGCGTCCGCAACAGTATCCGCAACTGCCTGACCGTCTTTCAGAATGACCCGCTGCTTTCCGGGGCAATCGCAAAAAATCTGCTGACCGAGCGAACCGACATCATCAAGCCCATCGGCTACCACCGTACCGGCACCGCCATCACGGACACGGATATGAACTATCTGCTCCTGTATCTGGAAGAAACCTATGGGCTGACCAGCGAAAAGAAGATTGCCGCCGCCATCGGGATCGTTGCCAATGAAAACGGCTATCACCCCATCCGGGACTACCTGAACGGCCTTTCATGGGACGGAACCGAGCGTATCCGTACCTGCCTGCACCACTTTTTAGGAGCCGACAGCGACCAGTACACCTATGAAGCCCTGCGGCTGTTCCTGCTGGGAGCCATCCACCGGGCATTTCATCCCGGCTGCAAGTTTGAGGTCATGCTCTGTCTGGTGGGCGGTCAGGGAGCCGGAAAATCCACCTTTTTCCGGCTGCTGGCCGTGAAAGACGAGTGGTTTTCCGATGACCTTCGCAAGCTGGACGATGACAATGTGTACCGCAAGCTGCAAGGCCACTGGATTATCGAGATGTCGGAGATGATCGCCACCGCAAACGCCAAGAGCATTGAGGAAATCAAGTCTTTTTTGAGCCGACAGAAGGAGGTCTATAAAATCCCATACGAAACCCACCCGGAGGACAGGCTGCGGCAATGCGTGTTCGGCGGCACTTCCAATGCCCTGGACTTCCTGCCCCTTGACCGTTCCGGCAACCGGCGCTTTCTGCCGGTCATGGTGTACCCGGAACAGGCGGAAGTTCACATTCTGGACGATGAAGCCGCTTCCAGAGCCTACATGGAGCAGCTATGGGCGGAAGCCATGACCATTTACCGCAGCGGGGATTTTAAGCTGTCTTTCAGCCCCGAAATGGTGCGCTATCTCAAAGAACACCAGCGGGATTTCATGCCGGAGGACACCAAGGCCGGGATGATCCAAGCCTACCTTGACCGCTACACCGGCAGCATGGTGTGTTCCAAACAGCTTTTCCGGGAAGCCCTCAACCACCCCTTTGACGAGCCGAAACAATGGGAAATCCGGGAGGTCAACGACATTATGAACCACTGTGTCACAGGCTGGCACTACTTTTCCAATCCCCGGATGTTCCCGGAATACGGCAGGCAGAAGGGCTGGGAGCGTGAAACCCCGGCAACGGATACCGTGGGCGGAGCCGAAAAAATCCCGGAGGGATTTGTGGAGGTCACAGAGCAGATGGAGCTTCCTTTCTGAAAATCCCACCCCGTTGCCGACTTTGTTGCACTCCCGTTGCCGGGCTGGTTGCCGGGGAAAGCCCCGTAACTGCGGGCTTTTTCCCCTATCAGCAACCAAAGCAACAGAAAAATAAAAGAAAATATAAATTGTAACCAAACCGCCAGACAGAGATGGTTTTGAGGTTTTTTGAAGCCCGTTGCCGGACTTCGTTGCCGACCTTCTCCTTGTCTGGCTATTCTATTATGGAGGATAACTGCCTATGGCAAAAACGAAAACAGAGATTCATGTTACCACAGTTTTTGACGGCGAGCTGGACGCAGCGGATGTCTTTGTGAGCCTGATTGCCCAAAAATATGGGCAGAATACCGGCAAGGAAAATCTTGCGAAAACACAAGATTTAGGATATAATAAAGACGAGGTTCAGAAGAACCGTGTTCCGTCTGGATTGTGCGGGTAAACGGTTATGATGAACGGATACGAATACACAGGCATGGACGCAATTCTGGCGGGCAGCTTCCGGGCGGCCATCTATTGCAGGCTTTCCAAAGACGATGACCTTGACGGGGAGAGCGCCAGTATTGCCAACCAGCGGGATATGCTGGAAAGCTACTGCGAAAAGCAGGGATGGGAGGTTGTGGCAGTCTATCAGGACGATGGCTACACGGGGCTGAACATGGAGCGCCCCGACCTGAAACGGATGTTAAAGGCCATCGAGCGCAGGCAGATAAATCTTGTGATAACGAAAGATTTATCGAGATTGGGCCGAAATTACTTGCAGACCGGCACACTGATCGAGGACTTCTTCCCCCGTCACGGCGTCCGCTATATCGCCATGAATGACGGTATCGACACCATGCGGGACAACAACGACATTGCGCCGTTCAAGAACATCCTGAACGAGATGTACAGCAAGGATATTTCCAAGAAGGTGCATTCCTCGTATCTTCTGAAAGCCCAGCAAGGCCAGTTTACCGGCTGTGTGGCTCCCTTTGGGTATCGGAAAGACCCGGAGGACAAAAACCACCTGCTGGTGGACGAGGAAATCGCCCCCATTGTCCGGCAAATCTTCCTTTGGGCGCTGGAAGGACACGGCCCCAACTTCATCCGGCGCAGGCTGGAAGAACAGAAGGTGCCTTGCCCTACATGGTGGAACCGGGAACGGGGCTTCCGCAATGTCCACACCAAATGGGAAAAGAAAGACCCGGAAAACGGGCGGTATATGTGGGACTTCTCCGTGATAAAGGACATCCTGATGAATCCCGTTTATACCGGGGCGATCGCTTCCCAAAAGAAGGACTACCGCTTCAAAATCGGCACCATTGGCGAGAAGAAACCGCAGGACTGGATCGTGGTGGAGGAACGGCACGAACCGTTGATTGACAGCAAAAGTTTTGCCATCGTGCAGGACAAGCTGAAATCCCGGCAGCGCCCCCGTCAGGACGGGGAAACCAGCCTGTTTGCCGGGCTTATCAAGTGCGGCGAGTGCGGCAAGTCGCTGACCATCCGTACCACCCACGCCAAGCACCCGCAGCAGATTTACGCCTGTAAGACCTATGGGGCGTTCGGCAAGAACCACTGTTCCCAGCACCGGGTGGAGTACGACACCCTTTACCACCTTGTCCTGAACAAAATCCGGGAGTGCGCCAAGGCTGCCCTGACCGATGGGGAAGCCATTGCCGGGAAGCTGACCAACACCTGCGAAGCCGAACAGAAAGGCCAGCGGGAAGCGTTGGAGCGTTCCCTGACAAAAGACGAGGAACGGATTGAGGTTCTGGAAAAGATGGTGCTGCGGCTCTATGAGGACATGGTTGCCGGGCGGATCAGCGAAGCCAACTTCAATCTCATGCTGGACAAGACGCAGAAGGAACAGGCCGAGTTGAAAGAACGGGTTGCACAGGGGCGCAAGAAGCTGGCTGATGAAATGCGGCTGGCAATGGACGCCAAACAATGGGTGGACGCCATTCAGGAATATGCCGACATCACGGAACTGGATGCAGCCACCCTAAACCGCCTGATTAAAGAAATCGTTGTCCATGAACACATCGACAGCGATAAGACACGACACATTTCTATCGAAATTCACTTCAATCTCAAACCCATCCCGGAGGTGGAACAGGTCAAAGGCTGACCTGTTCCCGCCGGGGCGGTTCTAAAACAATTCCATATATTTTTTGACACGCCGCCGCCCGCCATCGAGCAGGGTTTTACTCCTAATTAGGGATAAAACAGCTCATGGCGGGCGGCGGCGTGGCGCTCATCGGCATGACGCTGGTGCCGCTGCTCTCCGGGCTGTTCGGCTGATGGCGGCAAGATTCTTGCCCTTCGGGGCAGGAGGTGACGGCGCATAGAGCTGCTCAAAAACTCGCTCACCGAGTGGATAAAGGAAATACTGGCCGGTGGGATAATCTCCAATCTCACCGGCCTTTTTGACAACGTCAACGAGTATGTCTCGGGCATCTCCGGGCAGATAGGCCAGACACCGCAGGGCTGGAACGCGGACATCTTCAATATGATAGAGATGCTCTCCGAGACGGTCATCCTGCCAATCGCGGGCGTCATCCTCGCCATCGTCATGACGCTGGAGCTTATCCAGATCATCACCGACAGGAACAACTTCCACGAGATAGAGACCGCCGTCTTTTTCAAGTGGATGTTCAAGTCTGCGTGCGCTGTCCTCATCGTCACTAACACCTGGACGATCGTCATGGGTGTATTTGAAGCGGCGCAAAGCGTCGTGGCCGGTGCCGCGGGCGTGGTAGTGAACGACGCCACGGTGGACATCTCGTCCATCACCGCTGGCCTCGAAGAACGGCTCATGGAGATGGACATCGGCCCGCTGGTCGGGCTGTGGTTCCAGAGCCTGTTCGTCGGCATCACCGCCTGGGCCGTCGCCATCTGCATCTTCATCGTCATATACGGGCGTATGTTGGAGGTGTATTTGACCGCCTCCATAGCCCCAATACCCATGGCGACGATGATGGGCCGCGAGTGGGGCGGCATGGGGCAGAACTATCTGCGCAGCCTCTTTGCCCTCGCGTTCCAGGCCTTCTTAATCATTGTCTGCGTGGCCATCTACGCCGTGCTGGTGCAGAACATAGCCCTCGACGAGGATGTTTCCAAGGCCATCTGGACGTGCATGGGCTACACGGTGCTCTTGTGCTTCACGCTGTTCAAGACCAGCAGCATGGCGCGGAGCATATTCGCCGCGCATTAAGAAACGAAAGGAGGAATCCTACTTGAGTGAGAATAACACCGGCGCGATGGACATGACCGTAAAGGTCTTTCCCGTGCAGAACAGCATGAACCTGTTGGCAACGGCCAGCGTTACGCTCGGCGGCTGCTTTGCCGTTTGCGGTATTCAAATCCGTGACGGCAAAAACGGCACCTTCGTGTCGATGCCACAGCGAAAGGACGCGAAGGGCGAATACCACGACATCTGCTTTCCCACCACCGCGGAGATGCGCCAAGCCATCAACGCAGCGGTTCTCGGCGAGTACGAGCGCACGTCTCAGAGGGACCAGAGCCGGGGCTCTGTCCTCAGCGCAATGCGGGATTCACAGGCGAAGCCTGGCAGATCTCACGATGGTTCCAAGAGCAGAGATGCCGAGGCGCGCTGATGCAGCGAATCGACACACATTAAGAAACGAAAGGAGCATTTAAAATGCCATACATACCCGTACCCAAAGACCTCACGAGGGTCAAGACCAAGTTTCTGTTCAACCTCACTAAGCGCCAGCTTGTCTGCTTCGGCGGCGGGGCGCTCGTTGGGGTTCCGCTGTTTTTCCTGCTCAAAGGGCCGCTGGGGAATTCGTCGGCGGCTATCTGCATGATCGTCGTTATGATGCCGTTCTTTCTGTTCGCGTTGTATGAACGAAACGGCCTGCCGCTGGAGAAGTACCTGCTGTACTTCGTCCGGGCGTGCTTCATACGCCCCAAGCAGCGGCCTTACATGACGAATAACTTCTATGCGGCCCTTGAACGGCAGGATGCATTAGACCGGAGGTGCATAGAATCGTCCACCGCAAAAACTTGACCGTTCCCAAGCGCCGGGAGGTGCGTGCGGCCATCGCCGCCGCGAAGCGCCCGGCGAACGTGCTCTCCGTGCAGGACAGCATACCGTTCGAGAGAATGTTCCCCGACGGTATCTGCCGCGTAGAGGGCAATTTCTATTCCAAGACCATAGCGTTCCAGGACATCAACTACCAGCTTTCTCAGTCTGAGGACAAGGACGCCATCTTTGACGGCTGGTGCGAGTTCCTCAACTACTTTGACGCCTCTGTGCGCTTTCAGTTTTCGTTCGTCAACTCGTCTGCCAACAAGGAGACCTACCGCGAGCGCATCGTCATCCCCCCTGCGCGGCGACGAGGACGACAGCCTGCGCATCGAGTACAGCACAATGCTCCAAAACCAGCTCGAGCGCGGCAACAACGGCCTCGTCAAGAGCAAGTACCTGACCTTCGGCATCAAGGCCGAGAGCTACAAGACCGCAAAGCCGCGGCTTGAGCGTCTCGAGCTGGACATCCTCAACAACTTCCGCAAGCTCGGTGTCAAGGCCGAGCCGCTGGACGGCAAAGCCCGCCTTGCCCTGATGCACGGCATCTTCCACATCGACGGGCAGGAGCCTTTCAAGTTCGACTGGAAGCTGCTCGTGCCCTCCGGCCTGAGCGTAAAGGACTTCATCGCGCCGAGCAGCTTCGCTTTTGCGTCGAGCCGCCACTTCAAGATGGGCGCGAAATACGGCTCCGTGTCGTTCCTCAACATCATAGCGCCGGAGCTGAATGACCGGCTGCTCGCGGACTTCCTCGAGATGGACAGCTCGCTCGTCATCGGTATGCACGTCAAGCCCATCGACCAGATGAGCGCCATCAAGACCGTGAAGCGCAAGCTAACCGAGCTGAATGCGACGAAGATTCAGGAGCAGAAAAAGGCTGTCCGCGCCGGTTACGATATGGACATCCTGCCCTCTGACCTCTCGACCTACGGCAGCGAGGCTCAGAAGCTCTTGCAGGAGCTGCAAAGCCGCAACGAGAGGATGTTCCTGCTCACCTTCACTGTGCTCAACACCGCAAACAGCCTGCAAAAGCTCGAAAACACGGTGCTGCAAGCCAAGGGCATTGCTCAGAAGCACAACTGCCAGCTTGTGCCGCTGGACTTCCAGCAGGAGGCCGCGCTCATGAGCTGCCTGCCTCTCGCACTCAACCGCATAGAGATACAGCGAGGCCTGACCACGTCGAGCCTCGCTATTTTTGTGCCTTTCACCACGCAGGAGCTGTTCCAGCGCGGCACGGGTGCCTTCTATTGTGGTGTAAATGCCCTCAGCGGCAACCTCATCATGGTAGACCGGCTGAGACAAAAGAACCCCAACGGCCTTATCCTGGGCGTCCCCGGCTCCGGCAAGAGCTTTTCCGCCAAACGTGAAATGTTCAGCGTCTATCTGCTCACAAATGACGACATCATCATCTGCGACCCCGAGGCGGAGTATTGGCCCCTCGTCAAGCGTCTGCACGGGCAGGTTATTAAAATCTCGCCGGCCTCGAAGCAGTATGTGAACCCGATGGACTTGAACCTGGACTACTCCGACGACGACAACCCGCTCAGTCTAAAGGTTGACTTTATCCTCTCCTTCTGTGACATCGTCGTCGGGGCGAAGGAAGGTTTGAAGCCCGTGGAAAAGACCATCATAGACCGCTGTGTCCGGCTCGTCTACCGGAACTACCTCGCAGACCCGCGCCCGGAGAATATGCCCATTTTGCAAGACCTCTACGACTGCCTCCGGGCACAGGACGAGAAGGAGGCGCAGTTTCTGGCGACAGCGCTTGAGATTTACGTCACCGGATCGCTCAACGTGTTCAATCACAGGACGAACGTGGACATCGACAACCGTGTGGTCTGTTATGACATCAAGGAGTTGGGCAAGCAGTTAAAGCAGCTCGGTATGCTGGTTGTACAAGACCAAGTCTGGAACAGGGTCACTCGCAACCGCGAGGCGGGCAGAACCACGCGCTACTACGTCGATGAGTTCCACCTGCTGCTGCGCGGCGAGCTGGCCGCGTGGAGCGTGGAGATATGGAAGCGCTTCCGTAAGTGGAATGCAATCCCCACCGGCATCACCCAAAACGTTA
>ENA-OQCL01000858-OQCL01000858.1-human-gut-metagenome-genome-assembly--contig:-NODE-858-length-12846-cov-2.988600_pt1 | contig 12846 bp, 17 predicted proteins | sample MGYA00242502_ERZ504586 | MGnify/ENA primary metagenome ERZ504586 (study PRJEB26092, sample SAMD00036316) | human gut metagenome | host: Homo sapiens | study: EMG produced TPA metagenomics assembly of... | reverse complement strand
TGTCCCATGGGGACATGCGCCTTTGCTCCTCCAAAAGGGCAAGCCAGAATACCAGCACGAACATATCGGCGCCGGGCTGGCGCAGATGTACTGGCTCCGATCATTTGCCTGGGAGGATCTATCGTGATGGGCGGATTATGGCTGGCCGTATTCCTTGGAATAATCGATGCCGGCTCCATCCTCCCATAGCCGCTCTAAATGGTAATACTGCCGCTCTTCCGGATGGAAGATATGCACCAGGATATGGCCGAAGTCCAGCACGATCCACCGGCCCTCGTTGTAGCCCTCCTTGCGAAGGAGGTCGATCCCCAGGCTAGCCGCCTTATCCTCTAATTCGTCGCACAGGGTCTTGACCTGTACGCTGGAGCGGCCGGAACATACCACGAACCATTCCGCTACGATGGTCTTATCCGCCACATACAGGGCCTTGATATCCACCGCCTTTTTATCGTCCAGGACCTTACAAAGAGACAGTACCAATTCTTTGTTGCTTGCTCCAATGGATTACCCCCTTAATGATTTTGTATTTCATCCCGCGCAGCCAAAGTGGCAGGATGCAGGGTTTCCCCCTGCGTTTCCAAATACGCGGCTGTCTGGTCGATACAAGCCAGCATGCCTTCGTCTAAGCTGCGTTCCGCAGCCTTCCGGATGCCGGCGACGCTCCCGTAGGTACGTCCTGGTTCTATCTTATCCGCCAGATAGATCACCTTATCCAGGGCGGTCATGTTTGGCCCGCACACCGTGTGCCGGGCAATGGCTTGCAACACCGCTGGGTCCTCCACTCCATAGGCGGCCCTTGCATGGAGGGCGCCCACCGGAGCATGTCGGATGGGCGGCGCCATATCCGATACATCGGCACCGTATTGTTCCGCCAGGGCCTGGGTATTGCCTTTAGCGCAATCGTGCAATAGGGCCGCAAGCCTTGCCTGGGCTGGATCCACTCCATGGGCCTGGGCCAACTGGGCGGCAGCTCTAGCCACCCCCATGGTATGGCGAAACCGTTTGGGATCCAGCTCCCTCCGAAGCTGGGCGACGATGCGGCCCACCTCCGGAGGCAGATAAAGCCCCTGTTCATAGATGTACTGTACCACCTTGCTACAGGTATCCGTCTCAATGGGCAGGCCTTCCATCACCTTTTGACGGATCTGGGAGGAGGATATCGCCGGCCCCTGGGCCTGCAAAAGGGTGATCCTTGCACCATATCGTTCACGAAGCCTTTGGGCTGTTTCTTCGACGCCCTGGCTATCGGGCCGCCCCGCTACCAGGAAATGGAGGCTTTTTAAAAGCCGCTGGGGGTCATGCCAAGCTTCCAAGGTCAGCAGCATATCCCCGCCGATAAGCCAGCAGATCTCCCGATCCGGATATAAGCCATGCAATGCCTGGGCTGTATCGACCGTATAACTTTTTCCCTGCCGGTTCAGCTCCAAGGCGCATGCTTTTAAGGCTGGATTCGTTTCTTCTGCCAACCGGGCCATCTCCAGACGGATCTCAGGCTTGACGCCGCCGGCCACCTGCTTGTGGGGCGGGTCCGCCGCTACCATCAGCAGGAGCTGGGACAACCCCGCCTCTGCCATAGCAGCCTGGGCGATTTCTATATGGCCATAATGGATGGGGTTGAAGCTGCCGCCCAAAACGCCTAGACGCATGGATATAACTATGCCTGTCCTTCCAAAATCTTACTCGGGCGATCCCATATTATGGCTACCGCCTCTATCATCATTATACACCATGATCGCCCCCGCGTATATCCTGCAATTATTTGCCAATACTTAAAAATACCCTTTGCCATATCAAGGGGGAGATCGACAGGCACGATGAAGGAGGCATCCTATGGGAAACAAACGGGCGCTGATGCATTACTACAAACAGCGGCTTTACGGCGGCCGGGGCGCCTTTTGCCCGGGCTGTGGACTTCGTATCCTTGCGGCTAATGGGGCTGCTTTTATGCTACCTGCACTTTTCCGTTACCATTGCCAATATGGTGATGGCAGGCTTGATGAGCTTGGTAGCAATGGCCTTTGCAACCATCGCTGGGGAATTGATCAAAAGCATACGTTTAGACCGCTTTATTCGGAAAGAACGCAAGGCTATTGCCCTGGAACTGACAAAAAAGCGGCTGTTGGTCATGCCCCAGGAAGAGCAACATAGCCGGCTTCGGGCCTTTGCCAGGGCCAATCCGCAACCGTTTCGAGAAGCAGGGGCTGGTTTTTTCCTTGCATCGGATAACGCCAGTGACGCCAGATGATGTGCTGGCCGCTGTGGCGGTGGCCCGCAAGCGGCAGGCCCCAGGGATCATCCTGTTCCATCAGGGGCCGATCTCCAAAGAGGCCATGACCCTTGCCGAAGCATGCGAGGACATAAAGGTCACCTTCCTATCCCTATGGGATATTCTCACTCCCCAAGATATGGCCGACCTAGCCCCGGGGGATAAGGAGATCGATGAAGCCATTCTCGCCCGCCTGGGCCTAGGCAAAAAGAAGCGGAAAGACGCCCTCTCCCGCCCCTTTAGCCAGGGCAGGACAGGGCGCTATCTGTTATGCGCGGCCGGCTTGTTTGCCGCTTCCTTCTTTGTTGCCTATCCCATCTATTACCGGCTTATGGCCGCCCTGTGCATCACCTTTGGGGCCATGGCCTATGTGGTTGGCCAGGCGGAAAGCACCGCCGCCAGCTAAAGCTGGATCTTGGGCTCCTTTTCGTTGCGCCTATAAATGGTCACCTTCCTGCCGATGCATTGCACCGGCTCCGCCCCCAGGGCCTGGCAAAGGATGTCGCAGGCTTCCCGGGCGGTCACATCCGCAGTTTCCAGCACGGTGATCTTGATCAGCTCCCGGGCGTCCAGGGCCATGCCCAGCTGTTCCAGCATGGCTTCTCCCACGCCGCCTTTGCCGATCTGAAATATGGGTTGTATGGTGTTGGCCATGCGCCTTAGCGCGGCCCGCTCTTTGCCAGTCATATGGTTTTCTCCTATTCGATGAAATCAAATTCCCATTCGCCCATGCGGATGGTGCTGTTTTCCCCAGCGCCCTTTTCCTTCAGGGCGGCTACAATGCCTTCCTTCACCAGGAATTGCTGGAAGCGCCGCATGGATTCCTCATCGTCTGCGTAGGTGGTATCCAGCAAATACTCCACGCTGCCCCCGGTCACCACGAACACGCCCCCGTCCATTTCCACCTGGAAGCCAGGATCATATCGGCGGCCCTCCACCATATCCTCCTCCTGGAACTCCAACGTTTTGGGAAGATCCGCAAGGGTTTTTATCGCCGCGTCCAGCAGGGGGCCAAAGCCTTGGGCCGTAGCCGCAGATACTGGGAAAATGGCCGCGTCCGGCAATGCTTTACGCAGCCGTTCCAGGTTTTCTTCTGCCCCTGTGATATCCATCTTGTTGGCAGCCACCAATTGGGGTAATTCCGCCAAGCGCTGGCTATAGCGGGCAAGCTCCTGGTTGATCTGTCGGTAATCCTCCAGGGGGTCCCGGCCCTCGCAGCCGGAGATATCCAATACATGGATCAGCATCCTGGTGCGCTCCACATGCCGCAGGAAGTCGTGGCCCAAGCCGGCGCCCTCCGCCGCCCCCTCGATCAGCCCCGGGATATCCGCCAGCACAAAGCTATGGTCATACCGCTGCACCACCCCTAGATTGGGGGTCAGGGTGGTGAAATGGTAGTTGGCGATCTTGGGTCGGGCGCTGGTGAGCACGGATAAAATGGTGCTCTTCCCCACGTTTGGCAACCCCAGCAGCCCCACGTCCGCAATGGTCAACAGCTCCAGCTCCACCTCATGCTCCAGGGTCTTTTGCCCCGGCTGGGCAAAGCGGGGGCTTTGCCGGGTGGGGGTGGCAAACCGGGCGTTGCCCTTGCCGCCCCGGCCGCCATGGAGTACGATGCGGCTCTTGCCTGCCGCATGCATATCCGCAACGATCCGGCCGCTCTCCACATCCCGCACCAGGGTGCCAACAGGCACCCGGATAATCAGGTCTTCCCCATTTTTACCCCGGGATAGCTTGGCCCGGCCGTTTTCGCCCCGTTCCGCCCGATAGTGGCGCATGAATTTAAAATCCAACAGGGTGCTCATATTGGGGTCCGCATAAAATACCACGTTGCCGCCCCGGCCCCCGTCTCCCCCATCCGGGCCGCCCCGGGCTACATATTTTTCTCGATGAAAGCTGGCGCAGCCATCTCCTCCATCGCCGGCTTTAATGGCGATTTTCGCCTTATCTACAAATTGCATGCTCTACTTTCCTTCCTTCCCTTCCAGGCGGTATAAACAATCCGGCTGCAAAGGACATACGTCGCACTTGGGATTCCGGGCGCTGCAAATACGGCGGCCGTGGAAAATCAGCCAGTGGTGGGCAATGGACCAGGTTTCCTCTGGAATATTTTCCATCAGCTGCTTTTCGGTTTCCATCACATCCTTGGCCTTGGCCAGACCCAACCGGTTGGCCACCCGGAACACATGGGTATCCACCGCAATGGCCGGCTTCCCAAAGGCGTTTGACAGCACCACATTGGCAGTCTTTCTGCCCACCCCAGGCAGCGCCGTCAAGGCTTCCCGGGTATCCGGCACCCGGCCCTTGTATTGCTCCACCAGGATGCGGCTGGTGGCGATGATGTTGCGCCCCTTGGTTTTAAACAGGCCGCAACCCTTGATATAAGGCTCCAGCTCCGCTTCGGTGGCTTTTGCCATCTTTTCCGGTGTGCCGTAGACGGGGAAAAGGGCGCGGGTGACCTTATTGACCTGCTTGTCCGTGCATTGGGCGCTCAGAATGGTGGCCACCAACAGCTCAAAGGGATTGGGTAAAATTTCCCAACTGGGGCGCCGCATCTGGATAGGTTGCCGCCAGGGTATCTAAAATATGCCCGATCCTGGCTGCTTTTGCCTTTTTGCTTTCCCGCATTTCCCATCTCTCCCCCATTTCCTCATAAATCGACAGCTTATTATACCCCACCCCAAAGACATTGTGCAAGGCGCTTCTTCCCTTTCTTGGTTACGGCCCTTTTTCTTTTCCAGTGTTTTCTTTGTCCATTTTGGAAATCCTATTTTTTATACGGCGGGGGCACTCGGTCCATCTGGATGTCACTATGGGAGCGTAGCGTGGAAGCAATCAGTAGAAAAAATAAGGGCGGTATCCTAAGGGCCCTCCGATGGGTCCTGCTGCTCATGGTGCTGGCTGTCCTGGGATTTGTGCTGTTTATGGCGGCGCAGCTCTGGGATCTGGACGCATGGCAGGATTTTTGACCCCAGCCAACATTTTTAGGCGCCCCAGCAATCCCTCATCCTTTTACGATGGGGGAAAAACGGCGAGATCCTCCGGCTTCACGACAAGGAGGACCGGGTATCCATCCCCCTGTCCGATGTGCCGGATTTGGTGCAAAAGGCCTTTATTTTCCGCCGAGGACGCCCGCTTTTATGAGCATCCGGGCGTGGATGTGATCCGTATCGTGGGGGCTGCTTGGGCGGATATTAAAGCGGGAGGCTATGTCCAGGGGGCTTCCACCATCAGCCAGCAGCTGATCAAGCTGAGCCACTTGACCGCTGACAAAACCATCTCCCGCAAGCTGGAGGAGGCTGTGTTGGCCTGCCAGATGGAGACCCGCTACTCCAAGGACGAGATCCTGGAGATGTATCTAAACTACGTTTACTTTGGCGGCGGCTACTACGGTATTGAGGCGGCGGCCCTGGGCTATTTTGGCGTCCACGCCAAGGATCTGTCCGTGGCCCAGGGAGCCATGTTGGCAGGCATCTTAAAATCCCCCTCCAACTACGCGCCCCATCTGGATTTTGAGGCATCCCTGGCCCGCCGGGATACGGTATTGAGCTTGATGGCGGAATATGGGTACCTGGATGACCAAGGGTTGGCTGACGCCAAAGGGGAAACCATGGTCATCCTTCATGATGGCACCGCCTCCGAGGAGGGCCGGAATTATTATGTGGACGCAGCCCTGCAGGACGCCATGGAGATCTTGCAGATCGATAGCGAAACCCTATTGAGCGGCGGCTATCGGATCTATACGGCCATGGACAGCGCCATCCAAAACCAGTGCGAGGCCATTTTCCAGCAGGGACGACCTATTCCCCGGGGACGCCCAGGGGGCCATTGTGGTACAGGAAGCAGGAACCGGCCTGATTCGTGCCATGGTAGGCGGCCGGGGGGCATACGATACCGCCATGGCCTTTAATCGGGCGACGGATATCCGCAGGCAGCCTGGTTCGGTGATCAAGCCGGTGATCGCCTATGCCCCGGCCCTAGAGGGCTATGGTTACACCGCCGCCACCATGCTGTTGGATGAACCCACCACCTTTGCGGAATACAGCCCCCGCAACTTCGGCAACAAATATTACGGCTGGGTCACCCTGCGGGAAGCGGTGACTCGATCCTTAAACGTACCCGCTGTAAAGGTGCTCTCCGATATCGGGGTATCCGCGGGAAAGGCCTTTGCCCAAAGCTGCGGCATTCCCTTTGACCCCCAGGATACCAGCCTGACCTTGGCCCTGGGCGGCTTTACCTATGGGGTATCCCCTCTACAGATCGCCGGGGCCTATGCGGCGTTTGCTTCCCAAGGGATCTATAATACCCCCACCTGCATCCAACGGATCACGGACAGCACTGGAAAGGAGCTTTATGTCTATGAACCGGAGAACCGGCGGGTCATGTCGGAGCAAAACGCCTATATCCTCACCAGTATGTTGCAAAGCGCCATCCAGGAAGGGACCGGACACCGGCTCAAGGATCTGGATATCCCCTTAGCCGGTAAGACCGGCACCGTGGGAGACGGGGAAGGCAATCGGGACGCCTGGATGGCCTGTTATAGCGCCGACTATGCGGCGGCGGTTTGGATCGGCTACGATACCAGCCAGGATGGCGCTTTGCCCCAGGACGCCACCGGTGGGAAATATCCCGCCTTGATCCTGGAGCAGCTGTTCCAAGGCCTTTACCAAGACCGCGCGCCAAAAGAATTTTCCATGCCTCTGGCGTCAATGCCTATAAGCTGGATAAACGCACCTTGGAAATGTTCCATGAGCCGGTGCTGGCCACAGCCTTGACCCCCAGCTCCGCCATCCAAACCGAGGTGTTTGTGGAGGGGACGCAGCCCACAGCCCAAAGCAGCTATTGGGTGGTGCCCTCGCCGCCCGGTGAATTCCGAGTATATTTGGGTGGGGACGGAAAACCGCAAATCGCCTTTTACCGGCCGGGAAAGCTTTGCCCAATATCAGCTATACCGGCAAAAGGGGACCGAAAGCCCCCAGCTGATCAAAACCTGGGACGGCAAGGGCGCCGTCACCTATGGGGATGATTCCGCGCTGCCCGGCTGCACATATACCTATTATATATTGCCTGTGCATCAGGAAATGAACGTGGGCGGAGAGCAGGTAAAAGGACCCGCCACCAAAAAAGTAACGGTCACCATCCCGGAAGCGGTGATCGATGTGGAGATCCCTGGACCCACCCCGCAAGGGGAAGTTACCCCTTCGCCGGCAGCTTCCCCCAGCCTGCTGGAGGAATTGTCTGCTGCTTTTGCCGGTAGGTGATCGAATTTTCCCTTTTTGAGGGAATTCTACGCAGAATTTATAAACAGGACATAGTTCCTGCCATGGGATATGGTATAATTCGGATATGCCCTATCACGCCCCTTGGGGAGGATTGACAGGAGGGAACCATGCCGGCCAATGCCTATTCCCTTATGACCTTGGTGATGCGCTATGTGTTTGTAGTGGGCATCCTCTATATCCTTTGGCGTATCATCTATCACTCGCTTAATGAATATCAGGAGCTGCGCAGAGCCGTCCACTGGCTACAGGGGGGCTATGCGCGGCATATTGAATTTTTGCCGCCCTACGATACCCGGGAGGGCGGCTATGTATTGGTACGCTCCAACCTGATCGGCCGCAGCCCCCGTTGCGACATCTACATCGACGATAAAAGCGTCCGCCGTAAGCACGCCCTACTTTTTGAGCGCCGGGGCGAAGGCTATATCAAGCCCAAGGGCCGGGCCAAAATCTGGATCAACGGCGTCAGGCCGGCAAAGCGTACCGCATTGCTCCACGATGGAGACCTGGTCAAGCTGGGAGATGTGGAATTCCACTACCGGCTGCGGCGGGTCGCCAGAAAGGAGGCGCAATGAATCGCGTACGCCATATGAGCGCCTTGGGCCTCTTGTTTATCGTAATGCTCTTCGAGCTTACCGCCTTTGCCCTCCTCTCCCTACGGGATGAGAGCTTTGACCCCTGGGCCTTGATCTTTGCCCTGATCCTGGTGGCGCTGCTGTTTTTACAATACGTATGCGTCCTATGGATCTCCCGCTATGCGGATCGCTTCTTGCTGGTTATCGCCAACCTGCTGGCGGCCATCGGCATGATCGTCCAGTATCGTCTATCCCCAGAAACCGCCTTCCGCCAACTGATCCTCTATGGGGTCGGCTTGCTGGCCATGTTCGTTTGCATTGGCCTCATGCACCGGCACCGGATCTTCCGCATCCTCAATTGGCCCATGATCCTGGGGAGCCTGGCCATCTTAGGGGTGCTGTTGGTGGTCGGCAAGGAACAGGGCGGCGCAAAAAAACTGGATCAAAATCGGGGATTTCTCCTTTCAACCCTCGGAATTTGTAAAGGTTGCCCTGGTGTTCGTCTCCGCCAATTACCTGACCCAACAAAAAGGCTGGCGGGATTGGCTGCCCTCCGCCCTCTTCGCCATCCTGGCCTGTGGCCTGCTGGTGGCGGAGCGGGATCTGGGCGCCGCCCTGCTGATCGCCGGCACCTATCTGATCTTGTTCTATACCGCCACCGGCGACGTAAAAGCCACCCTGGTGGGATTGGGTTCCGGTTGCGTAGGCGCGGTGGCCAGCTACTTCGTTTTTGACCATGTGAGGGCCCGGGTGGCCATATGGCAGAACCCCTGGGCCACCTATGAAACCAGCGGCTATCAGATCGCCCAGGGACTCATGGCCATCGCTTCCGGCGGCCTGTGGGGATTGGGTTTGACCCAGGGTTCCCCCAAATCCATCCCCGCCTACAATACGGATTATATCTTCGCCGTCATCTGCGAGGAATTTGGTATCATCTTCGGCATCGCGGTCATCGCCCTGTATTTGGTCTTTATCATCCGGGGCGCCTTGGTGGCCCTATATGCCCGGGATCGTTACCTGATGTTGGTGGCCTTTGGCTGCACCGTGCTTATCACCCTGCAAAGCTTCATCATCATCGGCGGGGTCATCAAGCTCATTCCCCTGACCGGTATCACCATGCCCTTTGTGAGCCACGGGGGCAGCTCCCTCATCGCTTCCCTGATGCTGTTGGGCATACTGGAGGGGGTAGCCATGCGGAATGGGGACATGTTGGAGGACGCTATGGACGCAGCCCTGGAGGAGGATCGGCGCATTAGCCGGCAGGAAGGAGGGGAACATGCAGGATAACAGCCGTAAATATATCAAGGCCATGTTGGGCCTATTCTGCGCCATGTTCCTGATCCTGTGCGTATACTTGGTATACATCGTAGGCGTCTATGGGAACCGTTGGTTTACCAGCCCCTATAACACCCGGGTCCAGGCCCAGGAAAAACAGCGTCCAGGCTGGCCGCATCGCGGACCGGAACGGCCAGCTGCTGGCCTATACCGACGAGGAGGGCCAGCGCCGTTATGCCAGCGAAAAGGCCCGCCGCCGGGCCGTATGCCATGTGGTTGGGGGATAGCTATGGCCAAACCCTAGGAGCGGAAAGTATGTTTGCCAAATACCTCCTGGGGTTTGATCAGGATATGGCCGACCTGTTTGCGGAAACCCTTTGGCTCCGCCACCCGGACCGGCTCTTCCGTTATGCTGACCATAGATGGGGAGCTATGCGATTACGCCTACGACCTGATGGACGATTATTGGGGCGCAGTAGTGCTGATGAATTACAAGACCGGTGAGGTCCTGTGCTCCGTCAGCCAGCCCACCTTTGACCCCAACTATATGCAGGAATATATCGACGGGGGAGCGGGAGCTGGCAGCCAGCGCCATGGTGAACCGGGTGACCATGGGCAAATATACACCGGGCTCCACCTTCAAGACCGTTACCCTGATCGCGGCCCTGCGATACATCCCCGGGGTGACGGAGCGTACCTTTGATTGCGATGGCGCGCTGGTGTTCGACCGGGAAACCGGCAAATACCTGCCGGATGTGGCGGTGGACGACGCGGAGTTTGTCCAGGCCGACCAGGAAACGGATTATGACCGGGAGCAGGAAGGGGTCCAGGATACCGGCGCGGAACCAGCCACAGTGGAAAAATACAGCATCGTACGGGACTCCAATAGCAACTATCACGGGGAGATCAGCCTCTTTGAGGCCTACGCCCATTCCTGCAATACCACCTTTGCCCGGCTGGCCATGGAAGTTGGGGCGGATAAGATGATCCAAACCGCCAAGGAGCTTGGCATTGGGGATGAGTTCCTGTTTGAAGATATGCTTTTGTATTCCAGCAGCTATGAAAAGCCGGATACGGACCTAAACCTGGCCTGGAGCGGAGTGGGGCAATACAAGGATATCATGACCCCCATGCAGATGTGTATGCTCACCGCCGCCGTGGCCAACGACGGGGTGATGATGCAGCCCCGGCTCCTATACAAAGTGGTCACGCGAAACGATTATGTCCGCTCCACCCCTGGCAACAAGGTATACAAAACCATCCTTTCCGAGGCGGAAGCGGAGATTGTGCAGCAAGCTATGCTGGGCACCGTGGAATACGGCACAGGGACCCAGGCGGATGTGGATGGCTGCACCGTGGGGGGCAAGACCGGGTCCGCGGAGATCTCCTCGGATAAAAGCGTCAAGACCCACGCTTGGTTTACCGGCTTCATCCAAGACGAGGACCATCCCCTGGCGGTATGTGTGATCCTGGAACAAGCTGGCGGCGGCGGCAGCATGGCCGCTCCTCTGGCTGGCAAGCTGCTTGCAAAGGCCGTAGAGCTTGGTTATTAAGGTGAATCCGTCCATGGAACCGTTGCCGTTGCATCGTCATCACGAAAGGGGGAATACCGTAACAGGTATTCCCCCTTTGGCTGTCGAAAAAGTGGCTTGCGCCACTTTTCGAGGTGTTCATAGCTCCCTTGCGCCTACGGCGCGGCCAGGGAGCTATGCAGAGAAACCCTTGCTACGCAAGGCTTTTTGCGGATTTGACGCGCATGTCGCCAAATCCGATCAAAGCCTCCGTGGGGGCAAAGCCGAGCGCCGCCAGTGGCGGGAGGAGCGAGGCGGAAGCCCAGTGAGCAAGGGAGCGCCAGGAAGGCCCCACGGGCCGACGCAGCGCGACCTTTGCGAACTGCATTGCGGCCCCCGAGCCCCCAGGGGTTTCTCGACAAGCTGGCGGCTTTGGCAACCGAAGTTGCCAAAGCCGCAAAGTTTCTTTTTTAGGCGCAGGCCTGCGTTTTATCCGGCCAGCATCCAACCTTTCTTATTAATTTAATTTTTCAGAAAGGGATTATGCTTTCGCCTTATTGTATATCAGCTTGTCGCCCAATACGTAGATCAGGCAGGCCACCACCATGGCGTTGATGGAGGTGATGCCCCAGGTGACGAAGTTACCCACCAGCGCGCCAGCCACAACGCCGGCGATAGCGCCCCAGTTGACGGGGATAAGCTTGTCGTTCTCACCCTTGTACCGATTCTTATTCATGAAGAAGTCCAGCGCAATAATGGCGCCGATGGGGGGCAGGGTGGCATTGAGGAAGTTGAGCCAACTTACGAAGTTATTGTAGAGCCAAATCGCGGTGACCGTACCTACCACGCCAGCGATGAGCACCATGGGGCGCTTGCGGATCTTGGTGATGTTGGAGAGGCCCAAGCCGCTGGTATACAAAGCGTTGTCGTTGGTGGTCCAGATGTTGGCGCCCAACACGATCAAAGCGGGAACGGTGAGGCCCTGGGCGATCATCACGTAGAAGATATCCTCCTGGCCGGTGAGCGCGCCGCCCACAGCGCCGAAGCAGAACATCAAGGTGTTGCCGATGAAGAACGCGATCACCGTGGTGACCACAGCGCTCATGTTATTCTTGGCAAAGCGGGTAAAGTTGGGGGTGGCGGTACCGCCGGATACGAAGGAGCCGATAACCAGGCCCACTGCGGTGAACAGGGTCATGCTGCCTGCGTTCTTGGCGAACATGGCCACCAAGCCGCCGCCTTCCGCCGTGGCGGTCACCATGGAGTAGATGCCCAGGATGGCGATCAAGGGCACGGATACATAGCTGACCACCTCCAGGCCGGTGATGCCGAAATAAGCGGAGGAGGTCATGCACGCGCCGGCGATAATGACCAGGATCCAGGGATTGATGCCCAGCAGCTCCGCCGCGGGGATGGCGAACATGGCCACGCCCACGCCGAACCAGCCGATCTGGGTAAAGGAGATAAGGGCGCTGGCCAGGTAAGAGCCCTTGCTGCCGAAGGAACGATGTGCCAGCAGGTCAAAGGACATGCCCGTGTCGCATCCAATGTAGCCCAGGATGCCGGTATATGCCCCCAGGATGATGCCGCCGATGATGACCGCCCATACGAAACCGGAGAAGTCCAATCCGTTGGCCATCTTGGCGCCGACGCTCATGCTTGCGGAGAAGAACGTAAACCCAAGCATGATGACAAACATTGCAAGGAAATTTTTTGCTTGATGTTTTTCGGTACGGGTTCCAAGGAATAAGTCCACATCAACATGTTGCGTTTTTTCCTTTAGCCATGTGCTGCCTAGACCTCCTGTTATAAACCTGTTATAAAATTAGAATAAGGATGAAAACGAGTGAAGGGAATTAGAAGTGCGCGATGCATTGCCGGCAGACAGGATAAAATCCGGTTACATCATTTTCTTATACTATATCGGATGCATGCCCCCG
>ENA-OQCL01000857-OQCL01000857.1-human-gut-metagenome-genome-assembly--contig:-NODE-857-length-12865-cov-2.237478_pt1 | contig 12865 bp, 18 predicted proteins | sample MGYA00242502_ERZ504586 | MGnify/ENA primary metagenome ERZ504586 (study PRJEB26092, sample SAMD00036316) | human gut metagenome | host: Homo sapiens | study: EMG produced TPA metagenomics assembly of... | reverse complement strand
GCGCGCCCAGGTGCCCGGCTGCACAGCCGGCATCCACAACGCCGCCGTCCGCTTCAACGAAAGCGCCATGCCAGCCGGCGTCTGCGCCCACATCTGCGCAGCGCTCAGCGTCGAGTGACGCTTTTCCCACACATACAAAAAGCAGCCAGCCTTCCACTTTCGGAATGCTGGCTGCTTTTTTATATGCGCGCTCACGCTCCCGCAAACGCTGCGAGATATTCATCCAGCCGCGCTTCCTCAAGCGCAGCCACCATTTCTGCAAACGGCGCCAGATCACCGCCGACGGCGTAGGCTTCCAGCGCTTCGTAATACGCCAGCCGCTCTTCCTTCGCGATCGAGATCGGCTGAAAACCCTCCGTCAGCAGCTGCAGATTCATCAGCATACGCGCCGTGCGCCCGTTGCCGTCCGGGAACGGATGAATGCGTACAAATTCCGCGTGCGTCCAGGCCGCCCATTCGATCGCGTTCAGTTTTTCGCGCTGGCGTGGCATATCCGCGAAAAACCAGCGCATCTGCTGGAACATCTCCTGCGGCGCTGGCGGACGAAATCCCGCGCCCGTGATGCGCACCTCCACACTGCGATAGACACCACCGACCATGATGTTTTCCATGAGCAGCGCGTGGATATCCTTGAGCATCTCTTCATCCAACAGCCGCCCTTCCGCCACCGCCCGCTTCACATAAGAAAACGCGCGGTCGTGGTTCGCCACCTCGTAGATCTCGCGCAGCGCCTTGCCGCCAACCGACAGCCCATCCTCAAGGATCACCTTCGTCTGGATCAGCGACAGCGTGTTGCCCTCGATCGCCGTCGAGTTGTGCGCGTATTCCACATCAAAGCTGCGCGCAAATCGCGCCACCACCTCCGTCGGCGCTTTGCCCAGCAGCGCAGCAACCCGCCGCCGTTTGTCGCCAAGCCGTGTCCTATCCATCTCATTCACCTCACACGTTCAGTTTAATTGATTATACCATACAACAGAAACCAGCGCCAAAAAATAAACAGCTTGCGACGAATGCAGCACATTCGTCGCAAGCCGTCATTCATTACTCAGTTCCAGATCGCAAAAGCGACGGCAGATCTCTCCTGCCATAAAATATTCTCAACACATTGACCTGCTGCGCATCATTGTCAACATTATAAACGACCAGATAATTATCTACCGGAAGTGCCCGCAGCACCCCCTGATTCCACATCTGATCATTCAGGACAGCAAAACGTTCCGGCAGAATCATCAGTTCATCGATCTCTTCCACGATTCGCCTGATCTGATTCTGCGCTGTCAGCGGCGCGCTCAGATCGCATGCAATATATTGCCGGATGTTTCTCAGATCGTCGCGCGCTTCCGGAGTATAAAAGATCTCATAGCGCGCGCTCACAGGCCAAATTCCTCTTTGATATCCTTCGCCGGGATCCGCTCACCGCGCTCGATCGACGCGAGTCCTTTTGCAATCTCCGCTTTGAATTCATCCAGCGTCAGATCTGCGATACACACCGGCTTGTTAGAAGGCAGCTTCAGCTCCAGCGGCAGACTTTGTGTCAGCACGATTTGGCTATACAACATTTGCACCGCGCTCGATGGTGTGATCCCGAGCTTTTCCAGAACGCTTTCTGCATTTTCTTTCAGCGCCGGATCCATGCGCACAAAACAGCTAGCAGAATTGCTCATAGTTATCACGCTCCTTTGTTTTATTATACAGCAATTCGCTATCTTTCGCAATCATTTGCAATACAACTCCACCAGAGTGAAAAACAGGGCTTGAGATTTCTCTCAAGCCCTGCTGTGTGCGTTTTATTTTTCCAGATAACGCTGCAAGATCGCTGCGACCTGGGCGCGGGTGGCATTACCCTGTGGCTGCAGTTCGTCGGCGGTCATGCCGCTGATCAATCCTTCCGCCACGGCCCAGCGCATCACGTCCGTCGCCTCCCTCCAGGACTAGCTCGGAGCAGCGTTCAAGTTATTTGCAAACTTTCATTACTCAGAGAGAAAACGCTGCAAAACGGCAGCCACCTGAGCTCGCGTCGCAGCCCCCTGCGGTTCCAGGGTATTCTCCGTAACACCCGCTAGCAGTTGCTCCGCCACGGCCCAGGACATAGTGTCCGTTGCCCAAGAGCTGATACTGATAGCATCTGTATACTCGTCCAGATCGGCGCGGGCGCTGGTGTCCTCGCCCTTCCAGGCGGAGTAATTGCAGAGGATCGCTGCCAGCTGCTCGCGGGTGATGGCCGCGTTTGGTCGGAACGAATCGTCCTCAACCCCAGCGACAATGCCTTCGCGCGCCGCCCAGTTCACAGCTGTGGCGAACCAGTCGTTCTCATCCACGTCGGTAAATCCTGCGTCCTCAGCGCTCGTCACATTTTCCTGCCGCGCCAGAATGCTCACGATCATCGCGCGCGTCGTTGTCGCATTTGGCGCAAAGGTCGTCGCGCTGGTGCCGGTCATCAGGCCTTCGCGATAGACATAGCAAACCGGATCAAAGAACCAGTCGTTCGCATGCACATCGACAAACGGCAGCGCGCATTCTGGTTCGTCAGATTCCGCAAAGGTCGCCGTGATCGTGACATCGCCGCTCGGCATCGTGAAGGTGATCGTGCCGTCGCCGTTATCGACAAAATCGATCTCCTCGCCGTGTTTGTCGGTGATCACGATCTCATCCAGCGCATAACCGTCGTCCGGCAGCACAGTGATCGTCACCTTCTCGCCTTCTGTGGCGTAGCGGTCCACATCCAGCGCGCCGTGCTCGCTGTCATCGGTGAAGATCTCGTAGCTGTATTTGCCAGTGTATGGTGGTTCCGGGATTTTCTCCCACTGGGCATAGAGCGTCGTGTCTGCGCTGTACACCGTTTCAGTCGTCACCTGCTCGCCACCGCTCGCCGCTGTGAACCAGCCGCGGAACGTGTAGCCATCGCGGGACGCTTCTGGCAGCGTGGAAATCTTGCCGTCAAGATCCGTGCGCACACTCGCCGTGTCGCAATCGCCGCCGGCGGCGTCGAAGGTGATCGTGTAGCCGATCATTGCTTCGCAAGTGTCGCATTTGTCGTCGTTATCAGCGTCACTGTGTAGCGCATAGCCATCCATTGCACTCGGCGTGAGCGGACAATCCGCAGTCAAGCATGGATGCCAGTGATGCAGCGCGTCAGATTTCCAAGTGCTTTCATCAAAATTATGCACATGATCCGTCGGCTTAAAGGTCACTGTGACAACCACGCAGTCTGGCAGCTCATCATCCTTCGTCACAGATAACGACGAGTACGCATTCTCATTAATGCTCTGCAATGTCGCCGTTACCTCATCCGCAAAGCTGTAATATTCATCTGCCTGCAATTTGATCGTCGCTGTGTACGATTTTGTTCTGCACAAAAGTTCCGGAGAACTCTTCACCGTCTACTTGCCAGATAACATCCAGCGTTTCTTCGCCGATGCCCAGCGAAGTCAACGCTTTATAATTTGCGTCCTCTGGAACAGAAATACATTGAACCGACGTTGCTCCAGAAACCGGCGCAACGAGATTCAAAATCTCAACCGCTGTGATCGGCGTGCCATAGACAGTGAATGTGTAGCTGTCAGACGCTTCATTGTACTGATCGTTTCCTGCTTTTTTCGCGGTGATCGTCACTTGTCCAACGCCATTGATCGTCACCTGACCGCTATCAGAAACGATCGCCACATCCTCATCGCTCGATGACCATGTGACATCCAGTCCTTCTGCGCCGCCTGTCGTTGACAGTGTGAACGGCTCCTGTTTTTCGTAGATTGGTTCTGTCGGTTTTCTAGTGATCGCAAATCCTGTCTGATCCTGCTTTGCCGTGCGTGTGAGGTATGGCGCTGGATTTTGTTTATTATTTTTCAGCACTGGCAGATAGCCCGTCGGTTCAACATTAGTACTTTTCTCCCAAACGTTCGTGTCAAAACCAAGTTCTGATAGCCAGGAACTATCCTCTGTCAGCTGGTTGGCAGTTTTACTGTTTTCAAGATTCGTTGCTCCGCAGCCATTCCAGCACCAGACATCCGTCAATGTAGCAGTGCTATTGCTTCGTTTTAATCCAACGATCCCGCCGCTCTGAGTATTGACCGATTCGAGTTTTCCCAGCGTTATAGCTGTCGGACAGCTTCACTTGCCCTTGATCGACGCTCCCAATCAGACCGCCTGTTGGCGCATTATTCCCAGACGGTGCTTTGTTCGTCACCGTTCCCACATTATAACAATTCGAAAGCGTGAAATGCGATGAAGAATTGGCATCACTCTACCTGAGCGCTCACGCCACTTGCAACCTCTCTTTCATAATGGTGTTGTAAAACGCGCTGTCGGTGTTGATCTCGCTGATCTCAAATACGTCGATCTCTTTTCCAGCGCTGCGCGCAATTCTTCGGCGAAGGCGAAGATGAGCGTGGGCTTAAAATGCTCGCCGCCGAAGACGAGAAAATCGAGGTCGCTTGTTTCATCGGCTTCGCCGCGGGCGTAGGAACCGAAAAGGTAAACGGCCTGCACGCGATATTTTTCGGCGATGGGCCGCACGCGCGCGGCGATCTCGTTGGTGCTGAGGATTTTATCAGACATTTTGCGCGCCTCCTTCGGTTGATTCTTGATCTATATTTTACCACAGGCCGGAAATTCCGCCAAATTATTTATGGCTGTGACCCGCAGGGGACACAGCCAACCGCCATTACTAATTAAAAATTAATCATTAATCATTTACGCGCTCATTTCTCCCACAGCAGACAGACGAACGCGCCGACGGCGCCGCGCTTTCGGTAAATATCATCCAGCGTGCGGGTGGCGGCGAGGTCTGGTGTGTTGTAGGGAAAGAAAACGCTCTCACTGCTGGCGAGGAGTTTTTCCGGCAAAAGCGCACGCATTTCGCCAGCGGTTTTGAAAGCGGCGTGGTGGAAAACGGAATCCTCGCGGGGCATGTGGCTCTGATATTCGAGGCCCCAGTCGGAGTCTGCGGTGATGGTGCCGATGAGGACGTGGCCGCCGGGCTTTACGACGCGCAGAAATTCGTCGAGGGCGCGCTGGTCGTCGTGGATGAATTCAAAGGCGGCCATGGAGAGCACGGCGTCGAAGGAATGGTCGGGAAACGGCAGCTGGTAGAGATCGCCGAGCTGGAAATGGAGCTGGTCGGAATACTCTGAGGCGGCGGCTTTTTCCTGAGCGTAGCCGATCATGGGCGCGGAAAGGTCGATGCCTTCGACATGCGCGCCGAGGGCGGCCATTTTCATGGAAAAATTTCCTGTGCCGCAGCCGGCGTCCAGCACGCGCATGCCGGGCGCGGGGGTGAAAAGGGAAAATGCGCATTCTGTTTCGAGGGCGTCGACGAGGGCGCCTTTTTGTGTTTTATACCAGGCGTCGTACTCGGGCGCCTTTTTGTCAAAATCTGCCATGAAAGTTCTCTCCTTTGTGCAGGTTATTCGCTCTCTTCATTATCCCGCGGCGCTGGCTGTTTGTCAACGCGGGGGCGATTGACAGGGCGCGGCGGAAGTTTTTATAATAGTGTTAGTGTCTGCGCAAGACGATTGGGCACTGGTCTGGAGGAATGTTTATGCAGGAAAGCACGCTGCTGTCTGGAAACATCACGAAGAGTCTGCTGATCTTTGCGCTGCCGATGATCGCGGGGAATCTGCTGCAGCAATGCTACAACATTGCAGACACGATCATTGTGGGGCGATTTTTGGGCGCGAATGCGCTGGCGGCGGTGGGCTCGGCCTATACGCTGATGGTTTTTCTGACGTCGATCATGCTGGGGCTGTGCATGGGCAGCGGGGCGTCGTTTTCGATCAGCTACGGGCGCGGGGACCGCGACCGGCTGCGCACGGGGATCTTCCAGTCGTTTGTGTTTATCGGGCTGGTGACGCTGGTGATCAATGTGCTGGTGTTTGCGGGCTGTGATTTCATCATCTGGTTTCTGCGCGTTGGCGACGCGGAGGTGGCGGACCTAATGAAAACGTATCTGCTGGTGATCTTTGCTGGGATCGCGGCGACGTTTTTGCAGAATTATTTTTCCTGTCTGCTGCGCGCGCTGGGCAATTCGAAGGTGCCGCTGGTTTTTCTGGCGGTGAGCGCGGTGATGAATATTGTGCTGGATCTGCTCTTTGTCTGTGTGTTTTACTGGGGCGTGGCTGGCGCGGCGCTGGCGACGATCCTGTCGCAGTGGGTGTCGGGGATCGGGCTTGCGCTGTACACGCTGCGCGCGTTTGCGGAGCTACGGCCTGAGCGCCGACACATGCGCTGGGACGGGGAGATCTTCCACGAGATCACGAGCTTTTCGTTTCTCACGTGTATCCAGCAATCGGTGATGAATTTTGGCATATTGCTGGTGCAGGGGCTGGTGAACAGCTTTGGTCCGGTGATCATGGCGGCGTTTGCGGCGGCTGTGAAGATCGACACCTTTGCCTACAACCCTGTGCAGGATTTTGGCAATGCGTTTTCGACGTTCATTGCGCAGAATTACGGCGCGGGAAAGGCGGAGCGCATTCGCCGCGGGGTGCGGAGCGCGTTTCTCACGGCGGCTGTGTTCAGCATTCTTGTCAGCGCGGTGGTGGTGGTTTTCGCGGAGCCGCTGATGACGATCTTCATTGACGAGAGCGAGACGGAGATCATCGCGGCGGGCGTGCATTATCTGCGTGTGGAGGGCGCGTTCTATGTGGGCATTGGGATCCTCTTTTTGCTCTACGGGCTCTATCGCGCGGTGGCGCGGCCGGGGGTGAGCGTGGTGCTGACGGTGATCTCGCTGGGCACGCGCGTTGTGCTGGCGTATGCGATGTCGGCGATCCCGGCGATCGGCGTCACGGGCATCTGGGCGGCGGTGCCGATCGGCTGGGCGCTGGCGGATATCGCCGGCATCTGGTACTGGCGCAAGCTCTCCCGCCGCGGCGAAACGCTGTTGTGATTTTTTTCGGAGGAATCGTATGAAAAAGAAAGCATCCATCAACTATTTTTTTCCCAACGCTCCTGTTCATCATCTTTATTTTTCGCGGGGCTGACCTCGTTTCTGCAGCTCTTCGGCTTCTGCACTGCGCATTTTGATGTGCTGGCGGATTCTCTGGTATTGGCGATCGTTTTTTGCCTGGTGTATATGTTCGTGTGCGTGGAGCTTGCCAAAGCTGCAGAGCGCTACATCGACGACAGCTGGTGGCTGGCGGAAAAATACGGCGTCAGCGATCAGCGCGTGGTGGCAAGCGCCCGTGTGTTGACGCTGATCGGCGCGCTGCTCTGCGCTGGGCTGGCGGCATCGGGATTGTTTTTGCCATACTTCGGCGCGCTGCCAAAGCTGCTGCTCTTTTTCGCCGGGCTCGCTGTGAGCGTGCTCTTGATCCTGCGCCCCTGCGCGCAGCTGAGAAGATCGTGCAATAAGAGCGCTTGTAAAATAAGAGCACTTTCGTTTTCGCGTAAGTGTCTCTTATTTTTCATCATAGCCTGAGAAATCGCGACGTATTCTTCCACGCTCATCAATGGTGCGGCGAGCGCGGCACGCATTTCTACGGAAACCTCGCCACCCACTGCCAATTCTTGGCCAGCGCGCTCGACGTCGGACAGCCATTTTTCAACGCGTTCACGCGCGAAGGGCTGCTTACTCGTCAGGAGCTTGCCACAGTTGCGATAGATCTCGAGCGTCGGATTGGCGCAAGCCATTGCGGCACGCAGCACATCGAAATTGTTTTCTCCCGGGAAACCGCAATTTGCCAGTGCGACGAACGTCTGCGTTTTCGGCTGCGCGTTCTCAAGATCAAAATGCCCCTGTTGCTCTGTCATGCGTGGCGCTTTCAGCGGTGCCAGACGATCGACAAAATTTTTCAAGAGCGCAGTCATGTTCCAAGTGTAGACAGGCGTGCCAAAAACGATGATGTCCGACGCTTGATACGCGGTGATCAGATCCGCCATGTCATCTTGAATAATGCAGCGCCCTGGCGTTTTGAACCAACAGGCGAAGCAGCCCTGACACTGGCGGATGTTTTTCTCCGCGAGGAAAATTTCTTCCACCTCTGCGCCAGCGCGAGCTGCACCGCGCAGAAAAGCGTCTACCATCACATGGGTGGCGCTCTGCGCCGCAGCAGGGCTGCCATTAAAAACAGTCACTTTCATTTACTTCTCTCCATTTAGAAAATCTCTGCGCTCAGGATACCACGCCGCAAACGTTTACAAAACCTACGTGCCGTAGACTCTGCGTAGCGTAGAGAAATCCCGTCATTTTTCCCGTCTCCGCTTGACAACGGCGGCAAACGTGCTACAATAATATTAGCACTCAGCTAGCGCGAGTGCTAATATCTCTACGAGGTGACCAACAATGGCTAAGAAAGCCTTCAAAGCAGAATCTCAACGACTCATGGATCTGATGATCCATTCCATTTACACCAACCGCGAAATTTTCCTGCGCGAACTGATCTCGAACGCCAGCGACGCCATCGACAAGGTTTATTATCAGACGCTCAGCGACGAAAACCGCACCTTCAACAAGGACGATTACTACATCCGTCTGACGCCAAACCGCGACGCGCGCACCATCACCATCGAAGACACAGGCGTCGGTATGACGGCGGAGGAGCTGGAAAACAACCTCGGCACCATCGCCAAGAGCGGCAGCTTTGATTTCAAAGCCGATCAGGAGATCGACGACGACCACAACATCATCGGTCAGTTCGGCGTCGGTTTTTATTCGGCATTTATGGTGGCGAAGGAAGTCACCGTCGAATCCAAGACCTGGGGCGACGAGCCAGCGGCGATGTGGCATTCCGACGGCACCGACGGCTACACGATCTCCGAAAGCGACCGCACAAACCAGGCACGAAGATCACCCTGGTGTTGCGCGACAACACGGAAGAAGAAAACTACGACGAATTCCTTGATCCATATCTCTTGAAGAGCCTTGTCAAGCGCTACTCCGATTACATCCGCTATCCGATCGTGATGCTGATGGAAAGCAGCGCATGAAAGAAGGCACCGAGGAGCATCCGGAATACGAAACCTACTACGAGGACGAAACGCTGAACTCGATGGTGCCACTCTGGCGCAAAAAGCAAAAACGAGCTCAGCGATGAGGACTACGAAAACTTCTACCACGAACGCCGCTTCGGCTTCGACAAACCGCTGCGCCATCTCCATCTCAACGCCGAAGGTGCTGCGCTGAGCTATCGCGCGATCCTCTACATTCCAAGCCAGCCACCGTTTGACTACTACACGAACGATTACAAGCGCGGCTTGGCGCTGTATTCCAACGGTGTGCTGATCATGGACAGCTGCGAAGATCTGCTGCCGGAATACTACAACTTCGTCAAGGGCGTGGTCGACAGCGAGGATCTCTCGCTGAATATTTCCCGCGAGCTTTTGCAGCACGACCGCCAGCTCGCCACGATCCGCCACAAGATCGACGAGCGCATCACCCGCGAGCTGAACCAGATGCGCGACAACGACCGCGAGCAGTACGAGGAATTTTTCAAAGCCTTCGGCCGCCACATCAAGATCAGTCTCTACAACAGCTACGGCGCTCTCAAGGACAAGCTGCAGGATTTCCTGCTCTTCTACTCCTCCACGGAGAACAAGCTCGTCACGCTCAAAGAATACGTCGAGCGCATGCCTGAGGATCAGAAATACATCTACTACGCTGCCGGCGCTAGCGCTGACCAGATCGACAGCCTGCCACAGGTTGGCATCATCAAGAACAAGGGCTACGAAATGCTCTATCTCACCGACGCTTTTGACGAATTTGTGCTGCGCACCCTCGGCGCGTACGGCGAAAAATGAATTCCGCTCTGTCTCCGGCGACGATCTCGGTCTGGATGACGACGCTGAAAGAGCGACGACGAAAAGAAGCCGACAGCGCCTTCTTTGAAAAGCTCGCAGGTCTGCTCTCCAGCGAAGTTGTGCGTGTGAAAGCCACCGATCTCCTCGCCGACGAAGACGCCGTCTACCTCTCCACCGAGGGACAGATCTCCGTCGATATGGAAAAGGCTCTACGCCGCCATGCCAAACGGCGGCGCCATCAAAGCGCAGAAAGTTCTCGAGATCAACAAAAATCCATCCGGTTTACGCCAAACTCGAGGAGCTCTACAAAGCCGAGGACGACGACGCCCTCAAAGAATACACCAACCTGCTCTATCAGCAGGCGCGCCTCATCGCCGGGCTGCCAGTCGAAGACCCAACCGCTTTCGCCCGCTCCATGAGCGCCATGATGACAAAATAATCCTCACTCATTTTCATACACCCTACCCAGCCGCCGGAGCCGCCACTCCGGCGGCTATTTTCGCTGTCAAAGAATCTTTGCGCGCCATTTTCGCGCGATTAAGCGCTGGTTGCTTTATTTTTTGCCGCGCGCCTGCGATAATAGAGCCATGGAAAACCGATGCACATCATCCTCCATGAATGAAAGGACAGACCCATGAAACTCGGAAAAGAAATCGCACAGATCAGAAAAGACAACAGCATGACCCAGGAAGCCTTCGGTCAAATTTTTCACGTCACACGCCAGACGGTCTCGAATTGGGAGAACGAAAAATCCTATCCCGATCTTGAAACGCTGGTGGCGATCAGCGACCGTTTCGGCATTTCCCTGGACACGCTGCTCAAGGAGGACGAGCATATGATCCAGACCATCGACAAAGAACGCCGCAGAGGAAAACGCTTGCTCAAGATCGTCATCGCCGCGCTCAGCGTTGTTGTTATCGCCTGCGCCAGCTACAGCGACTATTGGTATTATCAGAAAGCGAGCTTTGAGGAGCGATTTGAGAGCACGCTTGCACGATATGATTTCACACAGATGACCGCCATCGACGAAGCCGGCAACGAATCTTTCTCCGGCCGATACGGTTCTCAACAACCAGAAGGCTACTTTTTCATCGAACCGCCGGACTTCCCATCGCTACTCTCGTTTAACACCACCGTTCCTGACGACGTGCAAAGTATGTACGCCATCATCAACGTTGACGGGCACAAAATATTGCGCCTGTACATCCGGCCCGCCCAAACCATCAACAATAGCGGCGAGATCTCCACCGATTTTGCCTTCACAACCATCGCCCTCGTCGACAGCGTGAAACAATCTAAAGACGGCACCATTGAATGGGAAGGCTCGCAAGAATATCGCCTCGACGAAGACGGCAATCTCGAGGCTTTGGAAGCTGCGCCGGAAGCCGATTTTCTCGATGCGTACGAAGCTCACAAATCTGACATCAGGTCCGCCGTCAGCACCATGCGCGAAATGCTCAACGCATTCTACGCATCAAAAATCGCGCGCTCGCAAAGCCTTTCCTTGCGAGCGCGCGTTCACTTTTTGCGAGCACTTTTTCAGCGATAGGACTTTTAAGAGCACTTTCTGCTTCGGCGAAATGCGGCGGCTCTCCACTGCTTTCTGGATGCTCTTGCGATGCACCCACTCCGGCATCCGGCGCTCAGCGATCCACGGCAGCGTGGCCTCCCACTGTTTCACCAACGCCACGCTGAAATACCAGGCGACGCCCATGTTCACATAATACTCGTCGCAGGCGCAATCCGCCACCGCCGCGAGCTGTTCCGGGCGAAATTCAGCATCCAGGCAGTGCTCCATGAGCATATTGATGCCGAAGCGCACGGTGTAGGGCTGCGATTTTTCCTGCATCCACGCCAGCGCCGGTGCTTCCACGAGCTCCGGATGCTTTTTGAAAAGCTTCGGCGAAAAGGGAATCGCAGTTCGCCCAGTTGTCGATCATCGGCAGAAAATGGTTGATCTGCGCCAGGCACGCGTCAGCATCCAGGATCTCCGCAACGAGGAATCCGTGCACGTTGATCTCCTCCACATAATCGTGCGCCGTCATCGCGAGAAATTCCGGCAGCCGCGCATCCTTTTTGAACGCTTTCGCGACGGCGCGCTGTGCCGGCAACCGCACGCCAAGAATCCGCGCCGGATCGATCGTCGGCACGAGCTTGGCGTGAAAATCTCTGTAGCCCTCGTCGATATTTGCTACCAGCGACGAGCGGATCTCTTCAGCAATCGTCATTGTTTCTCCTCCTCCGGTTCTGTTTCAAAATCGCGCAAGAAATAATCGTCCAGCGCCGCGCCGCAGAAAACATGCTGCCAATAATTTTCCACCAGCTTCTGATAACGCTTCTGTCCTTCCGCAAACACTTCCATCATCCGCGGATTGGTCACGTCTGAGAGCGCCTCCTTCGGCCCCATAAAGATGCCAGCGATCGATCGCGCCCCTACCAGAGGGAGTATTTTCTGTACGACTGCATAGGTCCAGTCGCTTTTCAGGCTCGTGTGACTTTTGATCCAGCGAAAATCTCGCCACAGCGACGCGATGTCGCGCGCATTGCCGAGTCCTGCCTTCTCGTACAGCCGCCCTACCAGCAGCCGCTCACGCCGCGATACCGCGATCACATCGCCAAGCGCAAAACGGCGGGGATCGAATCCCCTTCTCTCCAGCAGGTAGCGGTCAAACTCCGTCTCCAAACGATGGTGATCATACGCCAGCTCCGCCACCCAGCGCTCGATCGCAGGATGCGCTGTGCTGTCCAGCGCAAAATGGCCGATCAGCCCAAAGAGATACGCCAGCTCCGCGCTCGTTGGTCTGCGTCCACCTTCGCCCTCCAGCGCCAGCAACAGCTCCGCGCAGCTCCCATGGTGCAGCGCCGACCCTGTTTTGGAATAATGTTTTCCTCTCAGCGCCAGAAACTGGTCAAAAAAATAAAATCCGGCCCCTGCAAGCCAAGATCGAACAGTCCGCGGTGCGCGCAGACAATACGCCGCACCGGCGCCGTAAAATCCGCGAGCGCTTCCGCGCCGAATGTATAATGAGTAAAAATCGCCGGCATGAGATCCTCTCCTTCACGAATAGTCTACGCCCATCATAGCACAAGCGCCAGGCGCTGCCAATTCTGAGCACAAAAAATTCTCGGGCCG
>ENA-OQCL01000856-OQCL01000856.1-human-gut-metagenome-genome-assembly--contig:-NODE-856-length-12876-cov-2.735587_pt1 | contig 12876 bp, 15 predicted proteins | sample MGYA00242502_ERZ504586 | MGnify/ENA primary metagenome ERZ504586 (study PRJEB26092, sample SAMD00036316) | human gut metagenome | host: Homo sapiens | study: EMG produced TPA metagenomics assembly of... | reverse complement strand
GAGGGCCACCGTGCCGGAGAGGGCTAGCAATCCCAACAGGTTGGGATGACCATCAGGCCGTTGAACAGGTCGGACAGCGCCCAGACCACATCCACGGAAAACAGCGAGCCCGCCGCAACGAAGATCGCGACGATCAGCGCATAGACCTTCACCGCCCGCGGTCCAAACAGCGCGCGAACGTTGACTTCACCAAAGAAGTACCAGCCAAGAATCGTGGAAAACGCAAAGAACAACAGGCAGATGGCGATGAACGCGCTTCCCATGGAGCCAAACGAAGTGGAGAACGCCAGCTGCGTCAGCGCCGCGCCCGTCTGCCCGGAGGACAGCGAGCCCGTGGAGACGATGACCAGTGCCGTCATGGTCACCACGATAAACGTATCGATGAACACACCCATCATGGCCAGCACGCCCTGATCTTCGGGCTTTTCCACCTTGGCGATGGCGTGCGCATGGGGCGTGGAGCCCATGCCCGCCTCGTTGGAGAACAGGCCGCGGGCAACGCCATAGCGCATCGCCTGCTGCACGGTCACACCCAGCGCGCCGCCCATGACGGCCTGCGGAGCAAACGCGCCCACAAAGATCTGACGGAAGGTCTCCGGAAGGTTTTCAACGTTCATGAAGATGACCACGAGGCTGCCCACCACGTAGAGCAGCGCCATCACGGGCACGATTTTCTCCGTTGCCCAGGCCAAGCGCTTGACGCCGCCCAGGAATACCACGACCGCCAGCACCGCCACGACGATGCTGACCAGATCCGCGCGCAGGCCGAATGCGTTGTGAAAGGCTTCGCCGATGGAATTGGACTGCACCATGTTGCCCCATGAACCCAAGGGCCAGAATGATGGCAATCGAGAAGAACACGGCCAGCACCTTGCCCAGCGTGCCGGAGAAGGCCTTGCGGATGTAATAGACGGGACCGCCCGTCACGGCACCATCCGCACCGATGGTCTTGGTCTTTTGCGCCAGCACCGCCTCGGCGTAGATCGTCGCCATGCCAAAGAAGGCGCTGACCCACATCCAGAAGATCGCGCCGGGGCCGCCGGAAACGATGGCCGTGGCAGCTCCTGCGATGTTGCCCGTTCCGACCTGTGCGGCAACGGCAGTGGACAGCGCCTGAAAAGCGTTCATGCCGTCCTTGCCCGCCTTGCGGCCATTACAGCGAAAAGCTGGCAAACATGTGCTTCATGCCCGCGCCAAAGCGCCGGATCTGCACAAACCGCAGCCGGATGGTAAAGTAGATGCCGGTACCGCAAAGCAGAAACAGCAGTACCCAGTCCCAGAGAACCTTGTTGATGATGGGCACGATGTTCATGACGACAATCCCCTTCTCCGCCGCGACAATGAATCAAGCCAAAGAGAAAACTCCCTCCGCCGGGACAACCCGATGGAGGGAGAATGGCGCGAAAAAGCCGTCAAAAAAGGCAGCGAAACCGCGCATTCTGCTAATGCGGTTCCGCTCCGGCACAGCCAAACTCGCCCCTTGCCCAACAAATAAGCAGAGCGGTTTGCCCGTTCTTTTTCTCTGTCCTTTTGCCTGAGAGATTGGCGCGGCATGCTTTGCCGCATCCTTTGCACCTTCGGCACTCGTCAACCCGAGATTCTCCAGAGCTCCATCGGTTTTCAGTCCCCGCCCTTTCGGGCACCTGAGAGCGTTACTCCTTCGGTAGGCAGGCGCATGGCCCGCCATTCTTCTGAAAACGTCAACTGGCAGTGTGAAATTCTGAAGTTAGTTTAGCGTATAAATACTTATTTGTCAATACAAAAATCACATTATAACGTGAGTCATTCCCTGGTCTCTTCCACGAGAGCAAGGCTTTCCACATCGCAAAGCGGAAGCACCCTCCCATCCTCCAGGATCATGACGCGCGCGACCTCGTCGATTCTGCGGATTCTTCCTCTAAGGGTGCGGTACGCCCCGCCTTCTTTCCGCGGATCGTGCTCAAAATACCGCAGCTCCACTAAGGGGCGTGAGGGCAGTTTCTCCTTAATCCGAAGCAATGCATCGTCCAGCTGCATCAATTCCTGCTCGCTCAGCTCGCGCTGCGCCTCCGTGCGCCTTGCCGCCTCCCGAATGACCGCCTCGTATCCCGTCAGCGCCGCAAAGGGGGAAAACTGCGCAGCCCGATCCTGCCTGGACATGCGGGGATGCACTTTGGAAACGGGATGCGGCAGCGGAAGGAGATCGTCGTATTTGCCGCTGCTCATGCCTTGTGCCCTCCGATCTGGTTGTTTCGATCCTTGGCCGTGGCGCCCTCCTGCAGGTTCATTCCCTTGAGAATGGCGTTTTTGCCATAGCGCTTCTTGATGTCCAGCACGGCTTGCTGCATTTTCTTTTCTTTCTCCAGCATCGCCTCTTCCCTTTCCTGCCGCGCGCTCCGCTTCATAGTCGGTGAAGAGATCCATCTGCTGGTACTGCGGCTCGTCCTGCGCCGCGTCTTCCGGTACGACGTGATTGGCGGTGATGTAGATTCTTCGCACCAGCAGCGCCGCATTGATGATCCTGTCGTAAAGCTCCAACGCCGCCTTGACGAGGAGCCGGGTGGACGCGGTCGGGGTTTCCAGATGAATCGTCCCATGCGCATGCTTGGGAATCGAACGCCCATGGCGATCCGTGACGACCGGGCCGTGGTAGAGGCGCTTTCTTTCCGGGTCGGCCAGGTTCTCAATGTCGTAGCCGATGGTCAGGGTGAGCTGATCGGTCTTGAGCTTTTTGTCCACCAGATCCAGCACCAGAAGATCCGCCATCTCCTGCACCACCAGCCGCGCCTTTTTACAGGGATACGGGCACTGCAGCACCTGCCCGGAGCCGATGCTGTTGGAGGCTGGCCGGTAGGCCTTGATATCCGCCATCGTGCAAGGCTCCCAACCCCAGGCGTGGTCGATGAGCAGCTCCGCATTCACCCCAAAGAGGCGGTACAAAAGCTCTTCATTTTCGATCGAACACCGGGCGACATCGCCCATGGTGAACATGCCGTTGGCCTCCAACTTTTTGGCATACCCATGCCCCACGCGCCAGAAATCGGTCAGCGGGCGATGGTCCCAGAGCTTACGCCGGTAGCTCATCTCATCCAGTTCCGCAATCCGCACGCCGTTTTCATCCGGGGCCAATGTGCTTTGCCTCCACGTCCATGGCCACCTTGCAAAGGTACAAGTTGGTTCCAATGCCGGCCGTAGCGGTGATTCCCCGTCGTGTGCAGCACATCCAGGATCATCGTCACCGCCATTTTCTTCGGCGTCATGCCGTTGCTTTTCCAAATACCCGGTGACGTCGATCAAGACCTCGTCGATGGAATAGGTATGGATGTCTTCCGGCGCGACATATTTTAAATAGACCTGGTAGATCTTCTTGCTGACCTCCATATACCGGGCCATCTGCGGCGGCGCGACGAGATAATCAATGGCAAGCTCGGGATGCTGCCGCAGCTGCGTATCGTCCCACGAAGCGCCGGTGAATTTCCTGCCGGGCGCCTGTTTCTCCCGCTGCCGGTTGACGGCCTTCACCCTCTGAATCACTTCGAACAGCCGCGCCCGTCCGGGAATGCCGTGCCGCTTGAGGGATGGGGAGACGGCAAGGCAGATCGTCTTTTCTGTCCTGCTCAGGTCTGCAACCACCAGATTGGTCGTCATCGGGTCCAGTCCCCGCTCCATACACTCCACCGAGGCATAAAAAGATTTGAGGTCGATGGCAAGATAGGTTCTCTCCTTCATCCCCCGGCTCCTTTCTCCCGATTTCTCTTTCCGCTGGTTATTCCTCTGCCTGGACTTCTCCCATCCACACTTGAAAAGCCGGATGCTTTCTGACCTGCTCGGGTGTGCCCTCTGCCACAAGGCGATGTTCATCCAGCAGTAAGACGCGGTCAAATAAGGCAACCGTATCGCTGTCATGCGTTGCGACGATCACGGTCGCATCGGAAGACGTGATGGTTTGCATAACCTTGGCTCTTTGCACCTTGTCCAGCGCAGCGGTGGGTTCGTCCAATATGAGCACGGGCGCGCGATGGATGAGCGCGCGCGCCAGATCCGTTCGCAGCGCCTGACCCCCGGATAGTTCAAGACCTCCCTTGACCAGCAGCTCGGATTCCAGACACGCTTCCTGGACGGCCAGATGAATCCGGGAACCTTCGTCAGGGTTCGCTCCCATCAGGATATTCTCCTGCACGCTCTCAGAAAATAACTGCGGAACCGCGGGAGCAAAGGAAAAGCATGCGCGTCGCTGCTCCTGAGACAGTGCTGTTACGTCGATGCCACCCACGCACAGCGTTCCGCTGCTTGGCTGCAGCAAGCCCATCATCACGCGCAGCAGCGTTGATTTTCCGCAGCCGTTCCGACCGATCAACGCGATTTTTTCTCCCTGCTCGATGGAGAACGAGAGATCATGCAGGATCTCCTTTGCTCCTAGGTTGAGGGATACATGCTGGGCAACGAGCTCAAAGCTGCTCGGTGCAGGCACTTTAGACACCGGTTGAGAGCCCAGCATCTCCTGCAGACGTTCGATCGGGATGAACTCCCTGGCGATCTTTTCGACTTTGCCGGAAAGGGAAGGCACCGTTTCCTGCAAAGAATCCAATATGGAAAAGGTCGAGGTTGCGGCGCCGTAAGTCACGGACTGTTCCCGTTCGGAACGCAGCAGCAGAAAAGGCGCGCACATGCGGATCAGGCTGTTCAGGGCTTCATAGAATCCGCCAATCCTGCTCTCTGTACGCACTTCCTCCGCTTTAATGCGCCACAGCTTTTTACGTTTTTCCTGATAATCGGAAAGGAGCACTTCTTCAATTCCGTTTTGCGCGGCAAACTCCATGTCATAGACCACGCGATAGGCGGACTGCTCCAGCAATCCCTTCGCTTCTTCCTGCTGGTTTGCATACTGGACTGACTTTTTAGCCTGAATCTTCATGCGCAACAGGATCAGCAGCGTCAGCACCGCGTCTGCAAGGACAAAACACGGCGATATGCGGAAACATAAGATCAACATTACACCGACGCCGAGGAAATCGCCCAAGGTCATCATCAGGCTCCCCATACGCCGGGAATCTGCTGACCGCCCTGATTGATGCGGTTGTATACATCGCCCTCATCCAGATGCATCGTGCGGTAATAAGGAAGTCTGTGGTATTGGCTGGCCACCGCAATGCACGAGGCATTCATCGCCTTAAAGTAAGCGCTACATAAACACACGTATTGCCCCAAAGCCTGTTCAAGAAGAAGCAAAAGGAGAGGGACGAGCGCTCCATTGGAGAAGATCGCCCGTCCCCTTTCCTGGAAGCAATCTGACTCTCAGTCCCGGCCTATTCCCTGTTCGAAGGAACCGGGACCTGAATCAGCAAGTCCTCCGGCTTGCAGCCCAAACTGTCTGCGAGTGCGTACAAGCGCGAAACAGTGACATCTGTATCCTTTGAGGCCCAGTTTCGAACTTGCCGGTCTGAGCACAGGCAACGCTCCGCAATCTCTTCCTGGCTTTTTCCGCTCGTACAGATTCGACTGCGCACCGCAGCAGCGCTGAGAAGCAGAATCTTTTGTGTGCGTTCCTGCATCGGGATCACCTCCTCTCCGCTTTCAGCGTAAGAGGAAGTGAATTTCCGCAACAGGAAATGGATTTCCAGAAATTTGAAATTTTCGTACTGACCAGTCCGGAAGACTTGGACGCTGTACGGAGGGGAGGGGACAAAAAGGCACCGCCTGCTGCCCAGGGGCGGCAGGCGGTGCCTTTACATCGTTCTTATTTTTTGCGCACAGAAAGCATGGGGGATTTTCGGTATGAAGTCTTCGTGCGATTTGCTCAATATGCAAAGGAATCCGCTTGCATCTTGCAAAATGCAAGCAGTTTCTATGCAAGACGGAAATGCAAGCGGTTTACTGTGCAACGCCGGAAGAGCAGAAACTTTGGGCCTGCTGTCCCCAGGGCAGCAGCCTCTCCAGCTCCGCATCGCTCATGGCCATCGTGGGCCGGCTCTCCAGCAGGAACGTCAGATACCGTTCCACGTTGAGATTGTGCGCCCTGGCCATCTGCACCATCGTGTAAACCACCGCACTGGCCTGTGCGCCGGCCGGCGAATCGCTGAACAGCCAGTTCCGGCGCCCCACGCAGAACGGGCGGATGGCGTTTTCCGCAGCGTTGTTGGACAAGCTGCAGCGTCCGTCTTCCAGATAGGTTTCCAGATACGGCCTGCGGTTTTTTGCATATGTATAGGCCTTGCCGAGTCTGCTCTTTGGGTCCGCATCCTGCAGGCTCTCCAGCCATTTCCAAAATGCCTGCAAAACGGGCGGCGCCTTTTTCAGGCGGTACGCATGCCGCTGTTCCGCTGTGTAGGCGTGTTCTCTGCAATACTTCTCAATTGCAAACAGCTTGTCGCAGTAGATCACGCCCTGCACTGCCGGATGCGCATAGTCCATCTGCTTTCCCTGCGGAATGGCGTCATGAAAGTACCGGCGAACATGCGCCCAGCAGCAGGTGCGCACAACCCCGGGTAAGTGGTTGTAACCCTGGTATCCGTCCGTCATCAGGTATCCTTGGAACCCGTTTAAGAACGCCTGGGCGTTGGCTCCGGCCCTTGTTTCCGTGTATCCGTAGAGAAGGATCGGCGGCAGGCCGTCTTCTCCGCTGCGGAAGACCCAAAGGAACGAGTTCGTCTCCGCCGCACGCTGCGGCTCTTTGAGCACCTGGATTCGCGTCTCGTCTGCCATCAGGAACTTCCTCTGCAGCAGCAGGCGATGCAGATACGCATACACGGGGAGGAAGTAGTCCTCCGAACAGATTTGAATCCATCTGGCTAAGCGCCCTCGGGACAGCGGCAGTCCATACTGCGCCCAATCCGTTTCCTGCCGGTAGAGGGGAACCGCGTTCGCATACTTCTGGTACATGGCGTGCGCCACCACCTGCTCCGTCGCCATGCTGTGCGGAATCAGCGCCGGGGGGACGGCTGCCGTGACGAGAGAATTCTGCGCGTTGGAGCCGGCCTTGGCGGCCTCCCGCCTGCATTCGGGGCAGGAATACGTCCGCGCATAGATTCGGGTGACGGTGACCTTGGCCGGGACAAAATGGATCTCGTCCCGAAGAAACTTCCGGCCCGCCGGCTGCAGCTCCGCCCCGCATTTCGGGCAGATCTTCTCCGCTTCCGGCAGGTCCACGATCTTCTCCGTCACGGGGATGCCCCGGAGCAGCTCCTCCTTTCTCGTCCGGGGCCTGCGCGGCCGGGGAGAGGCGGCAGGTTCTTCCTCCGCATCCGGTTCCGGCGCAGTCTCCTTTGCCGCTTCGCTCTCCACCTCGTCGAACAGGCCGAGCTGGCCCTCGACGGCAAGGGAATGCTTTTCACTCGACGTCCCGAACAGCTTTTTCTGGAAGTAGTTCAGCTGCTCCTGCATGGTCTCCATTTGCTTCTCTTTGGCGCTCAGTTCCTTGCGGAGGGCTTCAATGGTGAGGCGCAGCTCCCGAATCGTGTCCAAAAGTTCCCGCATCTGCAAATCCTGTCCGCCGCGCTGCACGCTCTTCCCCTCCCGTACCCGTTCGTGTCTCTTCTACAAGTACAGTTCGACGCAGGATGGAAAAATCCTTTTGGCGGGAGAGACTTTGCGTGAAAAATTTTAACAGATTCCTCCCGGCGGCCTTTCCGATTCACGGATCTCTTTTGCGGATCGCCATAGGCTGTTCGATGTCAATGCCGGACAGGAGCCAGTCAAACTGCTGCCAGGTCAGGTTCCGTACCTCGTTCTTGTTCCTCGGCCACCGGTACCGGCCCCGCTCTACATCCAGCCGCTTGTACAGCAGAACATAGCCGTCCCCTTCCCAGAGCAGCGCCTTGATGCGGTCGCACCGGCGGCCGCAGAACAGAAACAGGGAATGGTTCCTGGAATCCAAATGGAAGGCGCCTTCTACGATGGCGCGCAGGCCGTCTATGGATTTGCGCATGTCGGTATACCCGCAGACAAGATAGATGTCAGTTGCAGCCGTGAGATCGCCTAGCATTTCAGGCCTCTCAGCAGCCGGATCGTCTCCGCCAGCAATTTCGGATGGACGGCGTTTGTCACGCGCAAAGAAACACCCTGGATGACCACCTCCATGACCGGACAGTTGGAATCGAGGTAGGGGGCCGGGAACTCTTCCGCCATGCCGGACGTACACGCGGAAGGGACTCCTTCCCTGTCCTGTGCAATCTCCCCTTCTGCTTCGATCTCAATTTTCACGATATCCGGTGGCTCCGCCTCTTTTCGCACGATCGTTGGAATTCCGGCCGGGACCTCCATTTCGCCTTTTTGTTTCAGACGATGGATCCAGCCGTAGAAGGTTGCGGGCGGAATCCCGTGCGCCTGACACCAATCGAAGTCTGTCAACCCGCTTTGGCGGCACGCTTGGATCAGCTGGAGCTGTTCCTGCGGACTTGTGCGTTTCCTGCGCATTTCAGAAGCCTCCATGCTCTCTTGCTTTTTTACGGCATCTCGTTTTGCTTGCTTCTGTTATTTTACCATCCGCATCCCTCTATGTCTCTACGTGTTTAGTTGGTGCGCTTACTATGTATAGGGCTGAGGGGAGCAGGCGTTTATGGTTCAACGCGGAAAAGATTTTGTACGACGCAGAACCGGTCAAGAACTCCTCCATACAAAAGCCCACGCCTCCGGTTATTCCGGCTGCGTGGGCTTTTTTCGGTCATCACTTATTTCTTGTTTTGCGGTTGTTCAGAGCTTTCTGCTAGACGATCGGCTCCAGGCCGCTGGGAACGCGGTAGACTTCGCGGTGTCCGCTTTCGTTGGAAGTGAAGTATACATATCGGTCACCATGGTCGAAGATGGGGTGCGGGTGGCTGCACTGGCAGTCCCAGTTGCTCCCGTGCCTGCAAAGAGGCAGCCACTGGATCGTTTCCTGCTCCCAATCCACCTTCTGGATGCTAATCCACTGCCCAAACATCTTTTGGGGGATCGTCGCCGGATTCGATATAATAGCCGTCCGAAACCAGCGCGCCGGTATCCATGACCGTAAAGTGGCCGTAGGCATGGTAAGCCGGGTCAATGGGAATCTCGTGGTACTGCAAAGTATGGATGTTAACCCGGCCGATGTAACTCAACCCATTGTGATAGGTGCCGTGGTAGATCACATAGTCCCCGTTTTTCTCCCACATTTCGTGGCAGGTCCAGTCCTCTCTGGAGCGATGCTCATCCTCAGTCCGCAGACGGATATGGTTTTTGCCGTCGAACAGCCACATCCTGCGTATGCCACAGTCGGTGAACCACTCGTGGTTGTACAGAATCTTATGGTTATCGGTGGGGCAGAACTGCACATGGGTAATCCAGGCGCCGGGCACGGGTTCGCACAGCACTTCCTCGCCGGTATGGGTGTCGAATACACGCAGATAGGAGGAAAGCCCCTTCTCCCGGGTGCGCAGGTCAATGCCGGGATTTCGATCGCCTTCTCCTACGCGGAAAGCATCCTCATCCACCGTGGGAACGCACAGCAGGCTGCCGTCCGCGCTGACATGGGTGAACCCGGTAAGCTGTCCCTGGGGCAGGCGGCAGAGTTCCCGGGCATTGCCATGGAGGTCCACCTGCATCACGCTGCGTCCCTGCAAATAATAGACAATTCCCCGTTCGGCATCCAGGCTGACGCTGGCCTTTCCCAGGCCGCGATAGGGAGTCCCATCAAATAGACATAGGAATACAGATACCCTTCCGATTGCGCGGTCAAAGCGCGTTCCTCGCCTGTTTCCAAGTCCATCCAATAGAGGTTGGGCGACCCGGTGCGGTCGCTGATGAAGACCAGCCCTTTATTCTGGCAAAGAAGGCTGGTACTGGTGAAGTACAGCAGCTGATTATTGTCTGGTCCCCTCGTAACGGGTTCTTTTACGAACATGGAAATCACGATCCTTTCTGTTTTGCAAAACAGGCACTCCCCATTCTGAGCCTGCCGCTCCGTAAAACGGGCTTCCTTTTCTCTTATGCCCATGATACAATATTTTGGAATCCTTTTGTTGCAGGTTCCTGGCTTTTTCTATGTAAAATTTGCTATTGTCGGTTTGTTCCGTATCGTTTCCATTATGCGTTACGATTCACAATAGAATCCCCATAAAAGAAGAGGGGTATTGGATGAACGCGATTCGTACTGGCCTGACTTCGGTCACCTTCCGGCAGAAAACAATCGATGAAATTGTGGCATTGGCCCGTAAAGCCCAGCTGGACGGCATTGAATGGGGCGGCGATGTTCACGTACCTGCCGGGGATGTGCAGGCGGCGCGCCATGCCGCAAAAGCTACCGCTGACGCCGGACTCTCGGTGCTCTCCTATGGCTCCTACTTCCACGGGGACGAAGGGGAGGACTTTGCCCCGGTGCTGGAAAGCGCCAAAGCGCTGGGCGCACCGATAGTGCGGGTGTGGGCGGGGCGCTCCCCTTATGAGGAATGTTCCGCCGAAGCGTTTTCCTGCTGCGTAACCGCGTTTCAAAAGGCTGCCGGATATGGCGGCAGAAGCCGGAATTGCGGTGGGCTTTGAGTACCACCGCGGCACCTTCACCCAAAACGCGCGCCGGTGCTGCTGCGCTGCTGGATGCCGTTTCTCGGGAAAACGTCTCCTGCTACTGGCAGCCCAACCCGGATATTTCACTCGAAGAACAGCTTCTGGAAATGGATGACCTGCTGCCAAGGATATCCAATCTTCACGTATTTTACTGGACCGGAAACAATATGCGCCATCCTCTTTCGGAAGGCTTTCCCCTGTGGGAGCAATATGTGAAGCGCTTACAAAAATCCAATGTTCCCCGTGCGATGATCTTGGAATTTGTGGAGGGAGATTCTCCCGAGGCCTTTTTGCGGGATGCGGCCACCCTGCACAGGCTTTTGGGTTCCACGGTTGCTGCCAATTATGCGGAAGAAATACAAAACCAGTGAGGAGTTATCAAAAGATGACCAAAATAATTTTCGTGTGTCACGGCAATATCTGCAGGAGCCCTATGGCCGAAGCTATTTTCCGGCATCTGGTTGAAGAGCGGGGGCTGAGCGACCGCTTTCAGATTGATTCGGCGGCGGTCAGCGATGAGGAAGTGGGCAGGCCTGTGGATCTGGAGGCCAATGCGGAACTCGAGCGGCGCGGGCTGCCGCGAAGCCAGCATATTGCCCGCCAGTTGACGGCGGAGGATTATGACCGCTTCGATTATTTTCTGGGGATGGATCGGAGTAATTATGATCGAATGAAGTATCTGTTCAAGGGCGATCCCCGGAAAAAGGTTGGACTGTTGATGGGGTATACGGATCGGCCTCGTGAAATCGAAGATCCGTGGTACTCGGGACGTTTTTCTCATGTATACGATGAAATTGAGGAGGGCTGCCGCGCTTTTCTGGAAGAATTGCTGCGGTCGGAACGGTAAGGTTCCGTTGCAAAAGGGGATGGTGAGGTACCATCCCCTTTTTGTCAACCACCCAAAGCGTTTTTTGCCGAATTTTACTTCGTTGGGCTTTGGGGCTTGATGAATGCGGAAGGAGCCTCTATAATAAAAAAGGTGCAAAGATGCAAAAGACCAAAGCGAAAAATCCACACCAGACAGGCTTGATTGCAAACAAAATAGGTTGCAGAAACAGAATTGATATGGGTGCGGCCAGGAGCCATTCGACGCTTGTCCGTCGATCCTCCGGGCTGCGCCTCTTGCTTAGAATACCGAGGAGGAGTCGAAATGTCTGAGAAGAATGTCTCCCAGAGGGTACAAGGGAAAAGGCGGAAGAAAAAAATGAACCCATGCTGGCGCATGGATTGCCGCGCTGATCGCAGTGCTGCTTGTGGCAGGCGTGGGCGCGTGGGTCTATTTCCGCGGCCTGCCGCCCAAGGCGGAGCTGTACCTGGCGCTGCATCAGTGGACGAAACAGTGGCGCGCAGGCGACGGCAGTGCGCTGGAAAAAGGGATGCTCTTTGGGGTGCCACGCGCGATGGCACGCGCGGAGGAGGACGAGCTGTCCCGGCACGGAGGAGGAACGCCGCAAGGCCATGGAGCCCTATGCTGCCCTCCTGCAAGAGACGGCCGCAGAGCAGGAGGAAGAGGATCTCCTTTCCGTCCTTCTGCCGCACACAGAGGTCTCCTTTTCGCTGCCCAACCGCGTGGAAGCGGGCGCGGCAGTGACCTTTACCATCACGGGGCCAGATATGGCATAGATTCTGCCGCAAATGGAGGACACAGCCTCGCCCGAAGCGCTTCGGGAAAAGCTGCGCGCCGTCCTAACCAACGGGGGCTACCCGGAGCGCACCGTCACAGCACAGGCGCCCATCGAGGAGCTGGAATCGGGATACCGCCTGCGCAACGCGTATGCGCTCATCGACGGCCTCTACGGCGGCCTGCCCGGCATTGTGGCCGAGGCGTTGCCCGCAGCGCAGTAAAGGGGGGAAAAGAAAAATGCGCGGATGGATGAAAAAATGTCTGGCGCTTGTACTTGCGCTGTGCATGCTCCTGCCCTGCGGCACGGCTTTTGCGGAGGAGACGGAGGAGAAAACCGGGCCCCATATCCCCTTTGGAGAAGATGTGAGCGGTTATGCTCCGGCGGAGGACGGCTATTACGCCCTGCTGCCCATGCAGTATCAAACCGGAACGAATGAACAGGGCTTGAAAACCCTTGAAAAGGCCTATGTGCCCGCGCTGGTCTACGAGGCGCACCTCTACCTTTCCGAGGACGAGATTCGCACGGTTCTGGGCCTTTCGTTGGACAAGGCGGGGAATACGATGCGCATTTCCGCCTTTGAAAGGAATCTGTATCTGACGGTGGGCCAGCAGGAGGGGCAGTTCTTCGCGGGGACTTTCCCGATTCCTATATGGACCTGGAGATGCAGCTGAGCGCCGCGCCGCTGGAGATGGACGGCAGGTTTTACGTCCCGATGCGGGACTTGTGCACCTCTTTGACCTGGGCCTGCACGAGGAGA
>ENA-OQCL01000854-OQCL01000854.1-human-gut-metagenome-genome-assembly--contig:-NODE-854-length-12881-cov-2.693116_pt1 | contig 12881 bp, 10 predicted proteins | sample MGYA00242502_ERZ504586 | MGnify/ENA primary metagenome ERZ504586 (study PRJEB26092, sample SAMD00036316) | human gut metagenome | host: Homo sapiens | study: EMG produced TPA metagenomics assembly of... | reverse complement strand
TGCAGCAGCTTCTCCGGAGGCGGCGGCGCAGCAGCGCCAGCAGCGGCAGCCCCAGCACGTAGCAGACCACCGCCTGGCCCAGCGCAACCGACCCCATCCCCAGCAGCAGCGGCGTTCCGTAGGCCGCGTTCAGCACCCAGCCCACGACAAGGCCGTTGACCACCACCACCGGCAGCAGCGCCACCCAGGCCGGCAGCCTGCGCATCGCATACGTCAAAAGCCCCGCGATCAGCGTCGCCAGCGACCCGAAGACGATGTCCAGAATGCCCGCCCCGCCGATCAGGTTGGCGATCAGGCACCCGACGAACAGCCCCGGGACGGCCTCCGGCATGAGCAGGGGCAGAATCGTCAGCGCCTCGCTGATGCGGAACTGCACCTCTCCATAGGAAATGGGCGCCAGCGCCGCGCACAGCACGGCGTAGATGGCGGCGATCAGCGCGCCGCGCACCAGCCGGCGCAGCGCCTTTCTCTCTTGCGTCATAAAAAAACTCCTTTTCCTTCGGCGGTTTGCCGTTCTTTTTCCAGCGCAAAAGAGAGGGGAGCATGAACCGCTCCCCTCTCTTTTAACCGCGCGCACGACAAAACGCCTGCGCACCCTGCAGGAGCAGAGCGCGCATGGCGGTGCAGTCCGTAGTTTTTTTTCACGACGGGATGGTCACGAACCGTCTATTGCGTTGTCGAAACCGAGTATACCAGATTCCGCCGCGGCTGTGTGTTAGGTTTCTGTGAAGTCCGGCCGAACTGGAATCAGGCCTGGAAGATCTGTACCCAGTGGGCCGCGCCGGCCCCGTCCACGTAGTACCCCACGCCGATCGAAGTGAACGTCCCGTTCAGGATGTTCGCCCGGTGGCCGCTGGAGTTCATCCAGCCGTCCATGACCTCCTCCGGCGTGCGCTGGCCCATGGCGATGTTCTCCCCTGCCGCGCGGTAGGAGATGCCGAACTCCTCCAGGATCGTAAAGCAGCTCGACCCATCCGGCCGCGTGTGCGAGAAGCTCTGGGCGATCTCCTGGGCGCGCGCCTGCGCCGCCGCGCACAGGTCCGCGTCCAGCTCCAGCTCGGAAAGGCCCGCGTCCTGCCGCGCCGCATTGACGAGGGCGGCGACCGCCTCAGCCGCTTCCTGCACGCCGCCGCTCTCCTCGGGCGCGTCCTCGTCCGGGTTCTCCTGGGCCGGCGGGGTCTCCTGCGGCGGGGCCTCTTGCGCGGGCGGCGTCTCCTCCTCCGGCGGCTGCGCGGGCAGCTCCTCCCCGGGCCGCAGGGGGATCTCCCACCAATCGCCGCAAATGCGGATATATGCGTGCCGCTGCACCGTGCACCGCTGTACAGCCTGCGTCGGTTCCGTGCAGGCGGCGCTCGCCTCCGGCGCCGCGGCCAAAAGCGTGCCGGTGCACAGCATGGCTGCGGATGTCAGGATTGCTGCAATTTTGAACATTTGGTTCAACCTCCCTTTCAATTTTTCTCCATGCTATCACCGAATCCACACGAAAGCAATGGTTGTTGTTCCAATTCGCTCCCTTTTTGGATTTCTTGCAAATTGAAACAGTTTTCTCACCAAAAAACCTGCGCTTGCAACGCCGCCCGACTTCCTGTACAATAGGGCGGATGAGACACAGGAAAGAGGTCTTCTGCCATGAATAAGCCCCTGATTGCCATTGCCTCCCTGATCTATGGCGACGAGTTCCCGCCGGGCGTCAACTACTGCAACGCGGTGGAGCGCGCGGGGCGGGCCGGCCGCTGTACGTCTGCCGCACCCTGGACAAGGAGGACGTGGACTTCGTCCTGCATGCGGTTCGACTGGCCTTTTGCTCACCGGCGGCGGGGACCTTTGCCCGACGACGCTGGCTGCCCGCGCACGAGAAGGCCGAGCCCGTTCCCCTGGACCCGCGACCGCACGGAGATCGCCCTGGCGCGCGCCTTTTTCGCGGCGGGAAAGCCCATCCTGGCCGTCTGCCGCGGGGAGCAGGTGCTCAACGTCGCCCTGGGCGGCACGCACTGCCAGCACATCTTCGACCGGCCCGAGGTCACCATCGCCCACCAGAACAAGGAGACGCGGCACGAGGTGCGCGTCGTTCCCGGCACGCTGCTGCACCGCATCTTCGGCGGAGCGGACACGCTGCGCGTCAATTCGACCCACCACCAGGCCGTCGAATCGCTCGCGCCGTGCTTTGCGCTGGCGGCCACGAGCCCGGACGGCGTGATCGAGGCCTATTCGGCCGGGGAAACGGTCCTGGCCACGCAGTGGCACCCCGAGCGCCTGCTCGACGAGGGCATGATGCCCATCTGGGACTGGTTCATCGGGGCCTGCCGGGGCTGAGATGCCGCGCGGGATCCATTTGCAACGAGGAGGGATTGTCCATGCGTTTTGCCGTCATCGGCACAGGCGCCATCGTCGAAAAGTTCATCTCCGCCGGCAGCCAGGTGCCGGGCTTCTCGCTGTACGCGGTCTACAGCCGCAGCAAGGAGCGGGGCCAGGCCTTTGCCGCCGAGCACGGCGCGCAGCGGAGCTTTGACAACCTGGCGGACCTGGCCGCCTGCCGCAAGGTCGAGGCCGTCTACATCGCCAGCCCCAACTACGCGCACTGCGGCCAGGCGCTGGCCATGCTCTCGGCGGGCAAGCACGTCTTGTGCGAAAAGCCCATGGCCAGCAACGCCGCCGAGGTGCGCAGGATGCAGGCCTGCGCCCGGGCGCACAACGTCCTGCTGCTGGAAGCGATGAAGTCCGCCTTCCTGCCGGGGTTCGCGGCGCTTTCGCGCAACCTGCCGCTGATCGGCCGCCTGCGCCGGATCACGGCCTCCTACTGCCAGTATTCCTCCCGCTACGACAAGTTCAAGCAGGGCATCGTGCTCAACGCGTTCGACCCCAAGCTCTCCAACGGCGCGCTGATGGACATCGGCGTGTACTGCGTCTACCCGGTGGTCAAGCTCTTCGGCCTGCCGCGGACCATCCAGGGCACGGCGGTCAAGCTCGCCGGCGGCGTGGACGGCGCGGGCAGCATCCTGCTCGGCTACGGCGAGTTCCAGGCGGACCTGCTCTACTCCAAGATCGCGGACGGCGCGCTGCCCAGCGAGATCCAGGGCGAGGGCGGCAGCCTGCTGGTGGACCGCATCAGCGAGCCGCAGTTCCTCTCCCTGCGCCCCCGCGGCGAGCAGGAGCGGACGCTGTTCGACCAGCCGGAGTCCGCGCCCATGCGCTACGAGATCGAGGCCTTCCAGCGCATGCGCTCGACCCCGCTTCCGCCGAGAGCTACAGCCGCGCGACGCTGGAGACCGCCATGGTCATGGACGAGGCGCGCCGCCAGATGGGCATCGTCTTCCCCGCGGACGCACAGTAAAGCGCAAATTTTTCGACGGTTTTTCTTGACAACGACCCACGATGGTGCTATAGTAAATACCGCGTTGAGCGCCGAAATGGGTCGCTAGCTCAGTTGGTTAGAGCACACGCCTGATAAGCGTGAGGTCGGTAGTTCGAGTCTACTGCGACCCACCAGAACCGCACTTGGCGGTTCCACGCACCTTGAAAACCTCATATCGAACGCGAAAGCGAAGAAATCGAGTAAAGCAAGCAAAACCGTAAGGTTAGCGGAACCGAAAGGTTCCCGGATCGAAAGATCCAAAGGCAAAGCATTCGTCTTAGAGATCAAGCTAATAAGAGCACAGGGTGAATGCCAAGGCACCAGACGCCGAAGAAGGACGCGATCAGCTGCGATAAGCCATGGTGAGCCGCAAATAGGCTACGACCCATGGATTTCCGAATGAGGAAACTCAGCGCGGGCAATGCCGCGTTACCGCATGATGAATCCATAGTCATGCGGGGGTAACCCGGGGAACTGAAACATCTAAGTACCCGGAGGAAGAGAAATCAACCGAGATTCCCTGAGTAGCGGCGAGCGAAAGGGAAGAGGCCAAACCGATGGACTACGGTCGATCGGGGTTGTGGACTGGCGTAAGCAACGCGTAGGATAGCAGAATCCGTTGGGAAGCGGAATCAAAGAGGGTAAGAATCCCGTACGCGAAATCCGAAACGAGCGGCCAGGATCCAGAGTACCACAGGACACGAGGAATCCGGTGGGAAGCCGGGGGGACCACCCTCCAAGCCTAAATACGTACTGGTGACCGATAGCGCATAGTACCGTGAGGGAAAGGTGAAAAGAACCCCGGGAGGGGAGTGAAAGAGAACCTGAAACCCTGTGTTTACAAGCAGAGAAAGCACGTTAAAAGTGCGATCTCGTACTTTTTGTAGAACGGACCGGCGAGTTACGTTGTGCAGCGAGGTTAAGGACTGAAGGTCCGGAGCCGAAGCGAAAGCGAGTCTGAAGAGGGCGCAGAGTTGCATGACGTAGACCCGAAACTGGGTGACCTATCCATGAGCAGGGTGAAGTGGTGGTAAAACACCATGGAGGCCCGAACGCACATCCATTGAAAAGGGTGGCGATGACTTGTGGATAGCGGAGAAATTCCAATCGAACTCAGAAATAGCTGGTTCTCCTCGAAATAGCTTTAGGGCTAGCCTCGATTAAGAGATTGGCGGAGGTAGAGCACTGAATGGGCTAGGGGGCCACAAAGCTTACCGAACTCTATCAAACTCCGAATACCGCACAATCGTTCATCGGGAGTCAGACGGCGGGAGATAAGTTTCGTCGTCAAAAGGGAAACAGCCCAGATCAACAGCTAAGGTCCCCAAGTGTGTGTTAAGTGGGAAAGGATGTGCAACCGCAGAGACAACCAGGATGTTGGCTTAGAAGCAGCCACACATTAAAAGAGTGCGTAATAGCTCACTGGTCGAGTAGTTGTGCGCCGAAGATGTAACGGGGCTAAAACACACCACCGAAGCTTTGGGATCGCCGAAAGGTGATCGGTAGAGGAGCATTGTGTGCTGGGAGAAGCGGTACCGGAAGGAGCCGTGGACGGCACAGAAGAGAGAATGCCGGTATGAGTAGCGCGAGGCATGCGAGAAACATGCCCGTCGATAGCCTAAGGTTTCCTGGGGAAGGCTCGTCCGCCCAGGGTAAGTCGGGACCTAAGCCGAGGACAGCGGTCGTAGGCGATGGACAGCAGGTGGAGATTCCTGCACTACCGAGGATTGTTTGAGTGAAGCAGTGACACAGAAGGATAGCCTGAGCAGGGTAATGGTCAGCCCTGTACAAGCGGTGAGGCTGGTGCGTAGTGAAGTACGCGCACTAAGGCTGGGCCGTGATGTGGAGCGAAATTGAAGTAGCGAAGCAGGTGATTTCACACTGGCGAGAAAAGCTGCTGGCGAGATCTGAGGTACCCGTACCGCAAACCGACACAGGTAGGCGAGGAGAGAATCCTAAGACGAACGGGAGAACACTTGTTAAGGAACTCGGCAAAATGACCCCGTAACTTCGGGAGAAGGGGTGCTGCAGAGATGCAGCCGCAGAGAAGAGTCCCAAGCGACTGTTTAGCAAAAACACAGGTATCTGCGAAAGCGAGAGCTGACGTATAGGTGCTGACACCTGCCCGGTGCTGGAAGGTTAAGGGGAACTGTTAGAGCAATCGAAGCAGAGAACCGAAGCCCCAGTAAACGGCGGCCGTAACTATAACGGTCCTAAGGTAGCGAAATTCCTTGTCGGGTAAGTTCCGACCCGCACGAATGGTGTAACGATTTGAGCGCTGTCTCAACAGGGGGCCCGGTGAAATTGAAGTATGGGTGAAGATGCCCATTACCCGCGACTGGACGGAAAGACCCCGTAGAGCTTGACTGTAGCCTGATATTGGATTTCGGTAACGGATGCACAGGATAGGTGGGAGGCGTGGAAGCGAGGACTCCGGTTCTCGTGGAGCCACCGTTGGGATACCACTCTTCTGTTGCTGGAATTCTAACATGGCGCCGTGAAACCGGTGAATGGACAGTGTCAGGTGGGCAGTTTGACTGGGGCGGTCGCCTCCGAAAGAGTAACGGAGGCGCCCAAAGGTACCCTCAGAATGGATGGAAACCATTCAAAGAGTGTAAAGGCAGAAGGGTGCTTGACTGTGAGAGTGACAACTCGATCAGATACGAAAGTAGGGCTTAGTGATCCGGCGGTATTGAGTGGAAAAGCCGTCGCTTAACGGATAAAAGCTACCTCGGGGATAACAGGCTGATCTCCCCCAAGAGTCCACATCGACGGGGAGGTTTGGCACCTCGATGTCGGCTCGTCGCATCCTGGGGCTGAAGCAGGTCCCAAGGGTTTGGCTGTTCGCCAATTAAAGCGGCACGCGAGCTGGGTTCAGAACGTCGTGAGACAGTTCGGTCCCTATCCATCGTGGGCGTAGGAATCATGAGAGGAGCTGTTCCTAGTACGAGAGGACCGGAATGGACGTACCTCTGGTGCAACTGTTGTCGTGCCAACGGCATAGCAGGGAAGCGAAGTGCGGATGGGATAAACGCTGAAGGCATCTAAGCGTGAAGCCCACCTCGAGAATAAGATTCCAGGCAGCAATGCGAGAGACCCCTGGAAGACTACCAGGTGATAGGTCGTCGGTGGAAGCGCAGTAATGTGTGTAGCTTGACGATACTAATCGGTCGATAGCTTGATTTAGTCGATCCAAGACCAAGAGAAGAAATGATGAAAGATCTCGTTTAAAGGCTCATATGCAGTTGTCAGGGCGCGGGGCGCCCGCTAAAGAAGTTCACCCTTTGCGGTGGCTATGGCCTGGGGGTTCCACCTGTTCCCATTCCGAACACAGAAGTTAAGCCCCAGCACGCCGATGGTACTTGGCTGGAGACGGCCCGGGAGAGTAGGTCGCTGCCGCATCCTTCTTCCCCGCCTGCTGTTGCAGGCGGGGCTTTTTTGTTTCGATGGCTCAATCAAATCGCCCCACGCTTTCGAGAGAAAGGTGTGGGGCAATTTGCATGCGGCTATTCGTACAAATTCGGACAGTCGATGGCATCCAGTGGGACCCAGACGCGGTAGCTCTGCTTCGTGGTGGTCCATTCCACCTGCGCCCAGTCGCCTTCCAACCGCAGGAACGATACCTTCTGCCCCTTGTCCATCGTCAGCGAAGCGTAGGCGGCATATTCTTCGCCGGGACCGTAGCGCGCAGGCACAGTGCGCAGAGCCTTTGCGTCGAAGTACCAGGGCAGAGCATAGAAGATTTCGCTTGCATCCTCGCACGCAAAAACGCTTGAGACCCGTGTAGACGCGCATGAGTTCGCCCTTCCAGGCAAAATTCGCACTCGACCCAGGACACGCCGTTTGCATCCTCCTCGCATGTGAGCACGGTTACGTATTCGCCCCGCAGGTCGAAGGTGCCAGTCTCACGGTACTTCGTGCCGGGACCGTTTCGGGTGGAGAGCTTGTCGGTGGCCAGCAGGAGCACGCTTCGCCGTCATAGCCGGAGGCAAGGGCGATGCAGGGCAGGCACAGAACCAGCCATGCCGCCGCGGTACACAGGGACAGCAGCCGAATGATCCGTCTCATGGAAAAACCTCCTTTTGGGTTGTATGTTACCATGGATGTTGGACAATTTGCAAATTTGTGCCAGACAACACCCAAAACATTTTTTTTGGCAGGATGTTACCTTTTGCGCGTCCAATTGCTCTTTATAGATGAAAGCGAACGGGAAGGGGATGCCCATGAGCCCCGATGAACTGGGCCGGCGCGTATGGGAGCTGCGCGGGCCGCTGATGCGCCTGGCCTGTGCGATTGTACGCAGGCAGCAGGACGCGGAGGAAGCGGTGAGCGAGGCAGTGGTGCGTTAGCCTTTGAAAGCCTGCCCGCTCTGCGTTGCGACGAGGCAGTGCGTCCGTGGCTGATGAAGATCACTGCGCGCTGCTGCTACGACCGCCTGCGACGTCTGCGGCGGGAGACGCCCTGTGAGGATCTGGAGCCGTTGTGCGCGTCCGTAGAACCGCATGGGGACGGCACCCTGGCGGACCTGATCGCCCAGCTGCCTGCCGGCCAGCGGGAGGCAATCACTTTGTACTACTACGAGGGCTTTTTCGGCGCAGGAGGTTGCGCAGGCGCTGGGCGTGCCCCCGCCCCACCGCGTGCATGCGCCTGTCCCGCGGGCGAAAGCGCCTGCGGTGGCTGATCGAGACAGAAGGGAGAAACGAACCATGAAGCATGACGCATTTGACGAAGCGCTGCGCCGCCGCGCACAGCGAGAGAAATCCGCGCTCTCGACACGGGCCGAAGAACGGGTGGCGCGAGCCATTCGCGAGGGGCAGGCCCGCGCCGCGTCTCATGCCAGGGCGCAGGGGGAGCGCGATACGGCTGCCTTCGTCTGGCCGGGGGAGGAACGGCAGGCTCCGCTTAAGCCTCGCCGACGTATCACCCGCCTGATCCCCCTGATTACGGGGGCTGCCGCGTGCCTGACCGCCGCGGCGCTGTGGGCTGCCCGGACCCCTGTAGATCGCGTGCACGATAGCGCCTCTGACACCGGCCTTTCGACGCATAATGCGGCTTTTGAAACCGTGCTTCCGCTTGCAGACGGTACAGACGGCGCGTCCGCCCTCGCGCCGCAGGCCGAGGCTGCCGCGCTGCCGGAGCGCGGTGTATGGCGTGCCGAGGCCCGGTTCTTCAACGATACGCAGGATATCTGGCTGGTGAGTTGGTCGGTGGATACCGCCTCCGAGATGCTCGAGCCACCGGACGAACTGATCTGGCTGGAGCCCGGCGCAAGCTGTGTCGATCAAGCCGCCTGGCCCGTAGAGGGGGAGCAGGAGCAGCCGGTCTGGCGGTACACGGCCTATCGCGTGACCGCCGATGTGCTGCACTGGATGGACGGCGACTGGCTGCGCCCCGGCGAGGATGGCTATGCCGCTCAGCAGGCCCTCATCACCGATGCCTATGAGAACGGCGCGTTGGTTCTGGCTCCCGGAAACTGGGAAAACGGCATGGCAGGCCCGATGGCGCTCGTCCTGCCCGATGCGCTGGGAAACGTCTCTGCGCTGGAAACCTACCTCGCTGCCGGGCCGATCGTGCAGGAAAGCGGCGGGGCCGGGCAGATGGGGGAGAGCCTTGCGCAGATCACGGCCCGCCCGACTGCCACGCCCGCGGCGGACAAGGCCGCAGGAGCGGCCTCCACCAGCCCCTTCACGCCAGCCCTGCAAGCCGCCTGTGAGCTCACAGCCCCACCGTTTTCCGGCGCTGCTCCCATGTCTGTGCGGATGCCCGGCGTCACCCCGACGGCAACCGCCTGCCCGGAGGAGTTAGCATGAACGCCCGGCCTCTTGCCATCCTGTTGGCCGTGCTTCTGTGCGCCGCCGCACCTGCCCGCGCGCAGGTCAGCCCCACCACGGGAGCCGAGGTTCCATCAGGCCGGTTTCTGCCGGTGCTGGTGAGCGTGGGTCATGGGTACGGGACCGCGCGCACAGACGGAAAAAAGCGTGCAGGCCGCGGGTGCGGGCAAGGTTGCGCTCTGGGGTTTGCAGCAGGCGGACATCGTCTATGAGAGCCTCTTGTACCGGGACGAGCAAAATGAACGCCGCCTCCACCCGCCTGACGCTCCTGTTCAGCGACGCGCTGATTCGCGGCGAGGCGGTGGAATGCGGGCCTGTGCGCTCGCTGCGCGATGCCTCGGCTTCGCTGCGTGAGGAGTGGCAGGGCGCGCTGGCCTTTGGCTCGACGATGGGCGCGGGCTATCTGGGCGACGCCGTGGAGCGGCTGAAGGCGGACTCCGCCGCGGCCTTCGACATAGTGGACATCCGGCGTGGCGGCCTGGGCGCCCGCCTTCAGGGCGTGAAGGCCCCTTCCAACCTCAGTGTGGAGGTAAATGCCGTGCAGGCGCGCGTGCCGGCGGATTCGATCGCCCGGCCCTTCGCTTTTTTGCAGGAATCGGCGGGAAAGGTTTCCTCTCGGGAGGCAGTGTCCTCTCTCAGCGATGTGTCTGCCGCTGCGTCTGTCAGCCTCGACTGGGGCGACGCCCGCTACCTGGCCCGCTTCTTGTGGAATGAGGAGGCGGGCGGCTACCTGCGTGAGGTTGCGGGTTGGCCTTTCGCCTGCTACCCCACAGCCCGGGCGCGCATGACCGGGGACGAGGGCGCCATGGTGCGCCCGGCTTTTGCCAACGTCATTGTGCAATGGGTGGCGTACGACGCGCTCAGCCCTACGGTCCAAACCCCGCTGCTGGTGGGGGAGGGCGCAGCGGACCTGTTTGTGGGCGGACGGCATGTACAAGGCACCTGGTCGCGGGCAGCGTGTGACGCGCGCACCCTCTACTGGGGCGAGTCGGGCCGGGAGGTGCTTCTTGAGCCCGGAAAGACCTGGATCGCCCTCTTTCCTGCTAATGCATCGCTAATTTTTGAATGACGAACGTTCGGATTCTTTGTTTGCATGGGTGTGGAAAAGCCTTTCCACACCTCATTTTTTCGCTTGCATTGTGAATTTTTCAACAAATTTATTTTTCCAGCAGGAAAAATAGAAAGAAGCGCGAATCTTATGAATCAGGGTAACGTTGGAAGTTTACCCGGCAATACAACTCCGGCATATTGTTGCCATATCAGTACCATAAAGGGAGGAACCTGCCATGAGTTTGGATCTCTCGTACCTGGGCATCACCGCCACCAAAGAAATCTACCGCAACCTTCCCGTCGCCATTTTGACGGAAAAAGGCGCTCGCCCGCGGCGAAGGCACGCTGAGCAACACCGGCGCGCTGGTGGTGAAAAACCGGCAAGTACACCGGCCGCAGCGCTAACGACAAGTTCATCGTCGATACCCCTGCCGTACACGACGAGATCGCCTGGGGCAAGGTGAACCGTCCCCATTGACAAGGCCACCTATGACGCCATTTACAGCAAGGTGGTCGCCTACCTGCAGAACCGCGAAATCTTCGTCTTTGACGGCTTTGCCGGCGCGGACGAGAAGTACATGCAGCGTTTCCGCATCATCAACGAGCTGGCCAGCCAGAACCTGTTCATTCACCAGCTGCTGCGCCGCCCACCGAGGCCGATCTGGTGGACTTCAAGCCCGACTTCACATCATCGCCGCCCCCGGCTTCAAGTGCATCCCCGAGATCGACGGCACCCGCAGCGAGGCCGCCATCTTGGTCAACTACGAGGAAAAGATGGTCGTCATCTGCGGCAGCCAGTATGCCGGCGAGATCAAGAAGTCCGTCTTCTCCGTCATGAACTACATCCTGCCCAAGATGGGCGTGTTCCCCATGCACTGCTCGGCCAACATCGGCCATGACGGCGACAGCGCCGTGTTCTTTGGCCTCAGCGGCACCGGCAAGACCACCCTGTCCGCCGACCCCAACCGCAAGCTCATCGGCGACGACGAGCACGGCTGGGCCGACGACAGCGTCTTCAACTTCGAGGGCGGCTGCTATGCCAAGTGCATCAATCTCTCCAAGGAGAAGGAGCCCGATATCTACAACGCCATCAAGTTCGGCGCTCTGGTGGAGAACGTGGTCATGGACCCCGATACCCGCGAGTTCGATTTCGACGATGCTTCCCTGGCTGAGAACAGCCGCGTGGGCTATCCTGTCGAGTTCATCAACAACGCCGAGCTGTCCGGCAAGTCCCAGAGCGTGCCCAAGACGGTGATCTTCCTCACCGCAGACGCCTACGGCGTGCTACCGCCTATCTCCAAGCTGGATAAGAACCAGGCGATGTACTACTTCGTGAGCGGCTTCACCTCCAAGCTGGCTGGCACCGAAATCGGCATCACCTCGCCCGTGCCCACCTTCTCCACCTGCTTTGGCGAGCCCTTCCTGCCCCTCGATCCTTCCGTTTACGCCAGCATGCTGGCCGAGAAGGTCGAAAAGAGCGGCGCCAACGTCTACCTGGTCAACACCGGCTGGAACGGCACCGGCAAGCGCATGAAGCTCGCCTACACCCGCGCCATGATCACCGCCGCGCTGAATGGCACGCTGGAGAAAGCGGAGTTTGTGACCGATCCCCTACTTCGGCGTGGCCGTACCGACCACTTGCGAGGGTGTTCCCTCCGAGCTGATGATCCCCGCCAACACCTGGGAGGATAAGGCCGCTTACGAGGCCAAGGCCAGGGAACTGGCAAAGAGCTTTGTGGAGAACTTCAAGAAGTACACCCACATGAGCCCCGAAGTGGTAGCCGCCGGTCCCAAGGCTGAATAATCGCTCCATGATTCCTGGCGCCCCGCATAGAAGTGCGGGCGTCAGTGTTTAAAATGGCCGGCGAAGGCGGGTCTCATGCCGGCAAAGGGACTGTTTCCTGGAAGCAGCCCCAGCGTGTCGAAAAAGTCCGCCTGCGGCGGCCTTTTCCGCCAAAACACGTTTTGCCTGCTCGCAAATATCGGCGTTCTGCGCGCTGGCCGCGCGCAGCCCTTGTATTTGCGCACGCCTGCGGGTCGCTTTGCGCTTCGCGCAAGAGTCCACAGGGCTGACGCTTCCCTCCGGCGCCTGCGGCGCGGCCAGGGCAAACGTGCAAGGAAACCTTGCTGCGCAAGCCTTCCGAATCCACCGCACATGTCGCTGGATTCGGAATACAGCTCGGGGGGCTACGGCCCTCCGAACCTCCCAAAAGGTTTTTTGACAGTCTGAGTTTGCACCTTTAGGCGCAAACATTTCTTAAGCCTCTGGCGGAAAAGAGCGCCGCAGGCGAGCTTTTTCGATACGCTAAGAGACGCTAAGAGCGGATCCGGGGCAAATGCCTCGGATCCGCTCCTTATATACATTCCAATCAGTTCAGGCGGTCCTTGTAGATCTTGGCGTCCGCTTCCTCCACCCAGGCCTCGACGGCAGCGTTGTACGCCTCGTCCTGCTTCTGGGTAAGGACCTCGGTCTCCAGCGCGCCGCGCACCGCATCCAGGCCGACCTCGCCTTCGACCGCGTCGCTGACGTACTTGATGATGTGGATGCCGTACTCACTGCGCACCGGTTCGCTCACATCGCCCACATTTTCCAGCGCCATGGCGGCATCGCGGAACTCGGTCACCCAGTTGGTGCTGTCCGCACTCAC
>ENA-OQCL01000853-OQCL01000853.1-human-gut-metagenome-genome-assembly--contig:-NODE-853-length-12920-cov-3.362542_pt1 | contig 12920 bp, 16 predicted proteins | sample MGYA00242502_ERZ504586 | MGnify/ENA primary metagenome ERZ504586 (study PRJEB26092, sample SAMD00036316) | human gut metagenome | host: Homo sapiens | study: EMG produced TPA metagenomics assembly of... | reverse complement strand
GGGACCGGGTGCTGATCCTGGCCCACCGCGGCGAACTGCTGGAACAAGCCGCCGACAAGCTGCAAAAATCAACCGGCCTGGGCTGCGCGGTGGAAAAAATGCCGAACAATCCTGCCTGGCCAGCTGGTACCGCGTTGCCCGTTGGCAGCAGTGCAAAAGCCTGCCAGCGCCCCCGGACGGCTGGAAAAGTTCCCCCACAATTATTTCAGCACCATCATCATTGACGAAGCCCACCATGCCGTGACCGACGGCTACCGCCGCATTCTGGACTGGTTCCCCGCGGCCAAGGTCCTGGGCGTAACGGCCACGCCGGACCGCGGCGACCTGCGCAATCTGGGCGAGGTGTTCGACAGCCTGGCCTATGAGTACAAACTCACCGATGCCATCCGGGACGGCTTTCTGTGCCGCATTATGGCGCAGACCATCCCCCTCAGGCTGGACATCTCCACCGTGGGCATGTCCGGCGGGGACTATGCCGTGGGCGAGCTGGCAGCGCCCTGGACCCTTATCTGGACCAGATCGCCGCCGAGATGGCGCACTACTGCAAGGGGCGCAAAACCGTTGTTTTTCTGCCGCTGATCAAAACCAGCCAGAAATTCCGGGATACCCTGAACCGCCACGGATTCCATGCTGCCGAGGTCAACGGCCAGAGCACCGACCGCGCCCAGGTCCTGGCAGATTTTGCCGCCGGAACCTACAACGTGCTGTGCAACAGCATGCTGCTGACCGAAGGCTGGGACTGCCCCAGTGTGGACTGCGTTGTGGTGCTGCGCCCCACCAAGGTGCGCAGCCTGTACAGCCAGATGGTGGGCCGCGGCACCCGCCTGCACGAAGGCAAAAAGGACCTGCTGCTCCTGGATTTCCTCTGGCTGACCGACCGCCACGAGCTCTGCCGCCCGGCCGACCTTGTGTGCGAGGACCACGACGTTGCCCAGCAGATGACCGACAATCTGGCTGCCGCCGCCTGCCCGGAGGACGTGGAGGAAGCCGCCCGGCAGGCCGCCGAAGATGTGGTGGCCCAGCGGGAGGAAGCCCTTGCCAAGCAGCTGGAAGAACAGCGCCGCAAGCGCGCCCGCCTGGTGGACCCGCTGCAATACGAAATGAGCATCCAGGCTGAGGATCTGGCCGGTTATGTGCCCGCCTTTGGGTGGGAAGCCGGTCCCCCCAGCGCCGAGCAAACCGCCGCGCTGGAAAAGCAGGGCATCTGCCCCGACGCGGTGGAATCCGCCGGCAAAGCATCCCTGCTGCTGGACCGGCTGAACAAGCGCCGGGATGAGGGATTAACCACCCCCAAGCAGATCCGCTGCCTGGAAAAATACGGCTTCCAGCATGTGGGCACCTGGAGCTTCAACGCCGCCAAGCACATGATCGACCGTATCGCCGCCTGCGGCTGGCGCGGCACCCCCAAGGGCGTGGACCCAAAGACCTATACCCCCTCTGCGGAAACAACCCCAATCTTTGACTTCGGATGGTAAACGGAATGGACAATGCAAATGATCTCAAGGAAGCCTTGGACTTTATCTCCCCGGCAAACTTGACCTATGAGGAATGGGTCACGGTGGGTATGGGCTTGAAAGAAGCCGGGTTCCCTGTCGCCGCATGGGAGCAATGGAGTTCCCGCGATGGCAGCCGGTACCACAAGGGCGAATGTGCCCGCAAGTGGGAAAGTTTCCGCGGCAATCCCAAACCAATCACCGAGAACAGCATTTTCGCCCTGGCACGCAATCACGGCTGGCCGGGCCCCGCCGGGCATGAGCTGGACTGGAACGACGCAATCTGCGCCCCCGGCACCCGGCCGGACGGCGTTGTGGTGGATACCCGCTGGCTGGATGTGCAGGAGCTGAACATTCCCGAACAATGGGACCCCGCCGACCAGCTGCGCCGCTACCTGCAAGCCCTGTTTGAGCCGGAGGACCATGTGGCCTATGTGACCGAAAGCTACCTGCGGGATGACCGCTATGCCCCCACAAAAGGCTGCTGGGACCGCACCGCCGGTCAGCTGATGGACGAGCTTGCCCGCTGCGGCGGGGACATCGGCGCTGTGGTGGGCGATTACAACCCCGCCGCCGGTGCCTGGATCTGCTTCAACCCCGTGGAGGGCGGCCGCAGCAACAACAATGTGACCGACTACCGCTATGCCCTGGTGGAATGCGACAACATGGAGCTGGAAAAGCAGCAGGCCATTATCCGCCAGCTGGAACTGCCCTGCGCGGCCCTGGTGTACAGCGGCAGCAAAAGCCTGCACGCCATTGTGCGGGTCGGCGCGCCGGATTATACCGAGTACCGCCGCCGGGTGGACTACCTGTACGCTGCCTGCAAGAAAAACGGCCTGACGCTGGACGAAGCCAACCGCAACCCTGCCCGCCTATCCCGCATGCCGGGCATCCTGCGCGGCGGCAAAAAGCAGTACCTGCTGGAAACCAACACTGGCAAATCCTGCTGGGAGGAATGGAAAGACTGGTTTGAAGCCTGCACGGACGACCTGCCCGATACCGAAAGCCTTGCCGATGACTGGGCCAGCCTGCCGCCGCTGGCAGATGCCCTGATTGAAGGAGTGCTGCGCCAGGGCCACAAAATGCTGCTGGCTGGTCCCAGCAAAGCGGGCAAAAGCTTTGCCCTGATCGAACTGTGCATCTGCCTTGCCGAGGGCGCCCCCTGGCTTGGCCGCTTTGCCTGTGCGCAGGGCAAGGTGCTTTATATCAATCTGGAACTGGACCGCGCCAGCTGCCTGCACCGCTTCAAAGATGTATACGAAGCCCTGCACCTGCCGCCCCGGAACCTTGCCAACATCGACATCTGGAACCTGCGCGGTACCTCCGTCCCCATGGATAAGCTGGCTCCCCGCCTGATCCGCCGGGCTGCCAAGAAAGGCTACCTGGCCGTTGTGCTGGACCCGATCTATAAAGTCATCACCGGCGATGAAAACAGCGCTGACCAGATGGCCAAGTTCTGCAACCAGTTTGACCTGGTCTGCCGGGAACTGGACTGTGCCGTCATCTACTGCCACCACCACAGCAAGGGCGCGCAGGGCGGCAAGCGCAGCATGGACCGTGCTTCCGGCTCCGGTGTGTTTGCCCGTGACCCGGATGCCATGCTGGATATGACCGAGCTGGTCCCCACCGATGCCATCCGGGAGCAGCTGCACAACAAAGCGGCCTGCGCCGCAGCCAAAGCCCTGCTGGATGCCCGCGGCCATGCCGATGCTTACGGCCCGGACGATGCCCTGAGCCGCAGCCGGATGCTGGCCATTGCCAAGGAACACCTGCCGCTGCCCGATCTGCGCCGCCTGGATGCAGACACCGCGGCTGCCATCAAGCGCGCCGATGCCATGACCGCCTGGCGCATTGAGGGCACTCTGCGCGAGTTTGCCCGTTTTTGACCCGGTCAACCTCTGGTTCGACTATCCCGTACACAAGCTGGACAGCGGCCTGCTGGAGGACCTGCAGCCAGAAAGCGATTACAAGCAGCTTGGCTCCCGCGGTGCCGCAAAGCGCTGGGGAGACAAAGATACTGCCGCCAAAAGCAAGCGTGCCGAACTGCGCACCGCCTTTGAAGCCTGCACCATGGATGGTAAAGTGACCATTTACAGCATGGCTGAATACCTGAACCTGAAGCCCGATACCGTGCGCCGACGCCTGAAATCCGACGGCGGATTTTGGATTGATGGCACCAGCGTGGGGCTGAAAGAGCCCGGAAGCAACGGATAATATTTCTTATATTTCACGGAAAATAGCCGCTATCACAAATCCGTCCGAACTTCCGTATTTCGGAAAATAGCCGCTATCCGTACCAAATGCGGACGGAAAATAGCCTTATATATATAGTAAAAATCCGTCCGTGTGTTGGGGTATCCCAGAGGATGGGGCGTACACAGCCCCCATCCCTCCGGGAACCCACCCCAACACGTTGGCCACAAAAAAAAGAACGAGGTGAAAATACATGCAATTTTTTTATTCCCATGCAGCCGCCCACCACAACCCACAATGCCAAGCAGCTGCATGCCTTTATGCGCGGCGGCAAGCCCTGCGCCGTGCTGCACGACAGCCCGGAGCTGAAAGCCACCCGTGCCAAGCTGCACGCCTGCCTGGCCCCTTATGCACCGCCTACCCCCTGCAGCGGCCCGGTGCGGCTGTTGGTCAAGTGGCTGTTTCCCACCGACGGCCGCCACAATGACGGCGAGTGGCGCACCACCAAGCCCGATACCGACAACCTGGAAAAAGCCCTGAAAGACGAAATGACCCGCCTGCACTTCTGGCGCGATGACGCATTCGTGTGCAGTGAGGTGGTTGAAAAGTTCTGGGCCGATACCCCCGGCATTTTCATCAAGGTGGTGGAATTATGATGCCTGTTTCAAGCGGAATGCGGTTCGATACCGAAAACAGCCGGTGCATCCCTGCCGAACGGATGACGCCGGAAGAGCTGCGCCAGCTGCACCGCCTTGCCATTGAGCGCCGCCCCGAAGCCTGTTTTGGCTGCGGGCTGGAACATAATTGTTTTGTGTATGGGCATGGATGTGCCGTCATCCGCAAAGCATTGCGGCTGTTGGGAGGTGGGGCAGATGTCAGTGTTTGAATTTAATTGCTTGTATGCTGCAAAAGCGTTATTTCTGGTTTTTGTTGTCGCACCGCTTCTTTTTATGTTGGGTGTTTCGCTGGTATATGCTGTATCGCAATTTCTGGGCAGCATCTGGAATGCGATCATTCTGCACCATTTTCCGATTTTACGCTGCAGAAAGTGCCGCTACTGGGCCACCGTGCAGTGCCCATTGTATGGCCGCAACACGCCAAGCGATTTCTGCAGCCGCGGCGAAAGGTGGCGCGATTGATGGACATTCTGCTTTCGATCATCGGCAGCGCCGTTCTGGCCGCGCTGCTGGCCGCCGTCTACACCGCCGGGGTCTGCGCCGGGAAAGCCGCCGCCCATCTGGACGAGGACGACGAACCGAAGATCTACATGGATCACACGCATGGAGGTGAGGATTGATGCCGAAATATTCCGATAAGCCCTGCGCCCGCTGCGGCAAAATGATGCTGCACGCCTATTTCAGCCAGCGCTACTGCAAAGCCTGTGCCCCACTGGTGCGCAGCGACGATGCCATCATCAGCCGGGCCAAACAGCACAGCAAACGTGCCCTGAGCGAGATCGCCCGCGTGGAACGTGCCGCCCGCGCCCTTTGCCTAACCTATGGCTACTATGTGGCCCTGCATGAGCCGCGGAAGGGGTGATGCCATGACCTATGAAGAGAAAGACGCCTGGCTGCGCCGCTACCAGCAAAGCCTGCGCCAGGAGCGGGAGCTTGAACAGGAACTTCTCACTCTGCGTAGCCAGGCTTGCCGCGTCACGCCGCTTCTTTCCGCCATGCCGAGCGGCACCCCGGACGGGCAAGGTATCCCCCGTGCCGTGGAGCGCATCATTCAGGCGCAGCAAGAGCTGGAACGCCAGATTGCTATCTGTGCAGATACCCGCCGCGATGTCATCACAATCATCAATCAAATCACCGATGCCCGCGATCAGGAAATTTTGCGCAGACGATACCTGCTTGGCCAGAGCTTTGAACAAATCGCGGTGGAGATGCACCTGGAATACCGGTGGGTGAGGAGAGTTCATAAAAAGATAGTTTCCGAATTGCAAATATAATTCGAAAGCAGACAGTTTATTTCTACTTCGACGATTCCGGAACATTTCATAGAAACGAACCCAGTGGGTATTTTTTATATGCTGGTTATGTATTTTGTAATGCCAATGATAGAGATATTGCCAAACGCAAATACATCAATGCCAACAAGCAAATCCGAAAAGCGACAGAACAGCCCGGAGAATTGAAAGCAGCTGTCTTAACCGCCAAGCACAAGCGTTCACTTTTTAATAGCGTGCGAGCTTATGAGAGTGTATCGGCAGCCGTAGATCTTAGTAAAATTTATGATCATATTTTAGACAATAAGAAGTCCCGTTGCCGTTATAAGGATTACATTCTCAAACTTTGCGTAAAAAGAAAGTTGGAAGAACTTATTTCCAGAGGTATTATCAGAAAAGATGATGATATTACCATTGAAATTTGTATTGACGAGCAATTAACCGCCACAAATGGATATTATAGTTTGGAAGATTCTATTTGGGAAGAGCTCAAACATGGCATCGCAAACTGGGATTATGGCATCGTTCATAAGAATGTATTTGATAAAGACGTTACCGTTCACATCCATTACTGTGATTCGTCAAAGTATTACTTAATTCAAGCTGCAGATATCCTTGCAAATAGAATTTGGACTTCCTACAGAGTTAATAACGTTAATTTACGAAAAATTAACAACCATATAGCCTTGACATTTCCCTGAATACTGCATATACTATAAGTACAGACAATATTGTACTGTATACACTTGTAAGTTGATACTCTGTATTAAGCGTACTGTAAGTACGCCGACCAGGTGGGAGGAGACAGCCGTTGAGGTTGTCTCCATTTTTTTGACCCTCGCAGACCCCCAATAAACATGCTATAATACCATCATCAAAAGCGTAAGGAACGGGGCGACCGCCTTACGGCTTTTGTATTGGCATTTTCATCCTCCCCTTTCAGCCAGACGGTCATGCCCCGCCTGGCTGTTTTTATGCCGCACAGCTGGTCCTTTGGCAGGGGCGCTGTGTTCCCAAGCAACGGCACAGCAAGGGTGCAAGGCCCTTGTGCGGCCCCACTCCCCGGCACCCGGCAAAGGCTCACACATTTACTCTCTTTCCTTTTGTCCGTGCGTGCCGGGGAGATTTTTTGAATCTTTTACCGAGAGGTGGTGGCAATGCCGAACGAGAGAAACCTGATTCCCATGGATCAGAGAAGCGAGAGAGAAGCCAGAGAATTGGGTAAAAAGGGCGGCATCGCATCCGGGGCGGCCAGGCGGCGCAAACGCAGCCTGAAGGAAGCCGCCGACCTCTATCTGGCCCTGCCGGTCACCGATCGGCGCAGGGCCAATAAACTGCTGCGCCGGCAGGTGGACCCGGAGGACATCGACAACCAGATGGCCATGATCATCGGCCTGACCGATGCCGCCACCGACGGCGACGCCCGCGCCGCTGCCGTGCTTGTCAAACTGCTGGGCGAGGAAACACCGCCGGGTGATTCTGATGCCGGGGAGGTGCAGATCATTGACGACCTGTAAACTGTCCGCGCTGATCTCGCCGGCCTTCTATGATGCCCACCGGCAGATCAAGGCAGGCAAGGTGGACGAGCTTGTGGCCAAGGGCGGGCGCGGGTCAACCAAATCCAGCTTTATCAGCATTGAGCTGATTTTGCTGCTACTGCGCCACCCGGACTGCCATGCGGTGGTGCTGCGCCGGGTGGACAAGACACTGCGCACCAGCGTGTTTGCACAGATCCAGTGGGCCATCGGGGCGCTGGGGCTTTCGGCAAAATTCAAGTGTACCGTCAGCCCCATGGAATGCACCTACCTGCCCACCGGGCAGAAGGTGCTTTTCTTTGGCCTGGACGACCCCGGCAAGCTGAAGTCCATCAAGATGCCATTCGGCTATATCGGGGTGCTTTGGCTGGAGGAACTGGATCAGTTCGACGGTCCTGAGCAGGTGCGCAATGTGGAGCAGAGCGTTCTGCGCGGCGGGCCTTACTCCATCACGCTCAAGAGCTTCAACCCGCCGGCGACTGCCCGGAACTGGGCCAACCGCTATGCGCTGGAACAACGCCCCGGCAAGCTGGTGCACCACTCCACCTACCAAGCCACCCCGGCTGACTGGCTGGGGCCGCGTTTCCTGGCCGATGCCGCCCACCTGGAGCAGGCCAACCCCACAGCGTTCCGCCATGAATATCTGGGTGAGGTGGTCGGCAGCGGCACCGCGGTGTTTGAGAACCTGGCTCTGCAGCCCATCCCTGACGACCAGCTGGCCGGGTTTGACCGGCCGCTGTACGGCGTGGACTGGGGCTGGTACCCGGACCCCTGGGCTTACAACGCCGTGCAGTACGATGCTGCCCGCGGCACCCTGTACATCTTTGACGAGCTGACCCGGCTGCGCACCTCCAACCGGGATACTGCGGATCTGCTGCTTGCCCGCGGCCTGACGGGAGCCGACTGGCTGACCGCAGATTCCGCCGAACCCAAGAGCGTGCAGGACTACAAAGCCTACGGCCTTGGCTGCCGCGCGGCGCAGAAGGGGCCGGGCAGTGTAGAGTACAGCATGAAGTGGCTGCAGGCGCTGAGGCGGATCGTGATTGACCCGGTCCGCTGCCCGGACACGGCAAAAGAGTTCAGCGAGTATGAATACGAGCGGGACCCGCGCACCGGCGAGGTGCTGCCGGGTTACCCCGATTTGAACAACCACCACATTGACGCGGTGCGCTACGCCACCGAAGTGATCTGGAAGCGGAGAGGCGCCTGATGAACATTTGGAACACATTGAGAGGAACGATCATGAAACTGCTGAACCTGCGCGATGCCCGCGCCCTGGGCTGTGATATGACGCCCGCTATGGCGGAAGCTGTACGGCAGTGGGATGAGCTGTTCTATCTGACTGACCAGCCGCTGCACAGCTTAAAGATGGCAGCCACCCTGACCAGCCTGATGGCGACGCTTGCCACAAGCGAGCTGACGCTTTCCGCCGGGGCAGGAGCGCGCGCGGACTGGCTGCAGAGCCAGCTGACCGCCAATCTGCAGCCTGATCTACACGAGGCAGTGCAGCTGGCCGGTGGGGGCGGCATGGCGGCCGTCAAGCCGTATGTGGAGGGCGGCAGCATCTATGTTGAGATCATCCCGCGCAGCCGCATCTTCCCGGAGCATTGGGGGCCGAACCGCCGCCTGGATGCCGGGTACTTTACCGACTTTGACAAGCTGGACGACGGCACCGCCGTGGTGCGGGTGGAACACTTTGCCATGGCGGACGGCGGCCTGCACATCACCAACAAAGCCTACCGGCTGAAAGAGGCCGGTTTCATGGGCAGTGAGGTCCCGCTGACCGATGTGCCCCGCTGGGCTGCCCTGCAGCCCGATCTGCTGGTGCAGGGCGTTGACCGGCCGCACTTTGGCCTGCTGCGAATGCCCAACGTCAACACGGTGGACGGCAGCGCCTACCCGGTCAGCCTGTACGCGAACGCGCTGGACAGCATCCGGGAACTGGACGCCACCTACTACGATTTCTTCTGGGAGCGCAGCACCGGCAAGCGGCGGATGATCCTGGACCGTTCTGCCGCCATGAAGGACCCGATCAACGGCAAGCCTGCGGTCAATTTCCGGGAGCTTGCCAGCGACTACTACATGACCATCGACATGCCGGACGAAAAGCCCTGGGACGACTACACCCCGGACTTCCGCTTTGACGCCTACAAGACGGCCATGGAAACCCAGCTGCGCATGCTGGAACTGCAGACCGGATTCAGCCAGGGCACCTTTGCCATCGACCCTAAGACCGGTCAAGTGACCGCCACCCAGGTCATCAGCGAGGACAAAACTACCTACAACACCATCAAGGCCATCCAGGACCGGGGGCTGACCACGGGGCTGCTGGATGTGCTGTACTGGTTTGATGCCTACGCTAGCATTTACGGGCTGGCCCCGGCAGGTAGTTTTGAACCGGCGGTTTCCTTTGGGGACAGCATCTTTGAGGATACCGGCACCGAGTTTGCCCGCCGGATGCAGATGGCTGCGGCGAACTATCTGCGGCCGGAGCTGCTGCTTTCCTGGTACTTTGGCGTCAGCGAGGACAAGGCCCGCGAGATGATGCCGGCCCCCGCCGACGAAGCCCTGACCTTTGCCCCGTGAGGTGATGCCCCATGCTGACCCCTGACCAGCTGGATGCCCTGCCCCGCCGCTTTGTGCAGCTGTGGCAGCAGGTGGAAGACGACATTTTGCAGGACATTGCCCGGCGCATGAAAAGCCTGGGCGAGCTGGACCCGCTGACCCCAACGGCCATATGGCAGGCATGGCGGCTGGCCGAAACCCGCGCGGTGCGCAGCAACACCGTTGCCACCCTGGCCAGGTACACCGGCAAAAGCCGGGCGGAGATCAAGCGGCTGCTGGAAACCGCCGGGGCACAGACCCTGGCTGCGGACGATGCCGTTTATACGGCTGCCGGGCTGGACCCGCCGCCGGTCAACCAGTCCCCTGCCCTGCTGAACCTGCTGAATGCCGGGTACTGCCAGACCTGCGGCACCTGGCAGAACCTGACGGCCACCACCGCCAACACGGTGACCGGCGCGTTTGAGGACCGGCTTTCCCGCGCGTGGGGGCTGGTCAGCACTGGGGCCATGGATTACAACACCGCCATCCGCCGCGCGGTTGACGATCTGGCGGACACCATGCCGTACATCACCTACCCCAGCGGGCACACTGACACGCTGGAAGTGGCCGCCCGCCGGGCCGTGCTGACCGGCGTGAACCAGACTTGTGCGAAATTGCAACTGGCCCGCATGGAAGAGATGGACTGCGAGTTTGTGGAGGTGACCGCCCACGAGGGTGCCCGCCCCACCCATGCGGTGTGGCAGGGCAGGGTTTACCATCGCGGGGGCGCTGTGGTGCAGGACGGTGAGCGGTACGAGGATTTTGAAACCGCCACTGGTTACGGCACCGGACCGGGCCTGTGCGGCTGGAACTGCCGCCACAACTTTTACCCGTTCTACCCCGGCGTATCTGTCCGTAACTACACAGACGACCGCCTGGCCGAACTGGACGCCCGCAATATTCCCTACGGCGGCGGGCTGTACACCCGGTACGAGATCACCCAGATGCAGCGGGCGCTGGAACGCAGGGTGCGCAAGTACAAGCGCCGTTACCTGGCCGAAACAGCCGCCGGGGTGGATGCCAGCCAGAGCGCCGCCAAGCTGAAAACCGCCCGGCAGCAGCTGAGTGCCTTCCTGGCAGAAACCGGGGAGAGGCTGGACGGCGCAAGGGCGGAGGTGCCAGGGTTTGGGCAAAGGGAAGCGAAACAGGCGGGTGCGGTGGCAAGTGCCTTGCAATCCGCCCAAAACAATGCTACACTGAAAGAAATCAATCAGGACTACAAGGAGATCACCGCCCAAAGCATTCAGCGTATTCAGCCGTTTGCCTGTGAAACGCTGGACGCCGCGGGCAGCCGCGCCCTTGCCAATGCCCACAAAAAGCTGCTGCTGGAAGCCCGGAAAGTTCCGCTTGGAACAGAAAAGGCCCGCTGCTATGGGCTGGATATGCAGCCGCTGGGCGGTTACAAGGAAAGTTCTGAACCGGGAACGCCTGTAAAGATCAAGGTTCCAAATGTTGACTGCATTGTAATGCACTCGCACCCCAGCGGGCTGACATTTTCACCTGATGATTTACGCGCCTTTGCTAAACATACATCACTCAAGCTGCTTACTGCGGTGGGCAATGACGGAAACATTTTTGCAATCGAGCGTACTGCAAATACCAATGAAATAGCTCTTCAGTTGGCCGCGTCAGAATTGAGTGATGCCGCAGACAAAGCAAAAACTAATGAGCAAGTTTGGAATCTCATGAACGCATTTTTTGAGGAGGTGCAGCAATATGGCGTGCATTATTACGCCGGAAAAGATTGAGTATATGAAAAACTATCTCAAAGAGCACCCGATTGACCCGCAGTATGATGAGCCTGAAGGTTATATTGTGCTTGACGGAAACACCCCACCTTCTCAGCTGGCTGCGCGCGGATATTACGACATTCTGAAAAAACTGGGTGAACTGCCTGAATAACCCCTAAACATTCAACCACGATGCACCCGCACCGTGGTTTTTTCATGCCCATTTTTAGGAGGATACAATGAAGAATCTGCTTGTCCTGATGCTTGCCATTTTGACCGTGTTGACCAGCCCGGAACGGTTCAAGGTGAATTACATCTGCCCGCACCAGTACCGGCTATGTTTTTACACGGACGTTTTGCCCGCCATTGAAATTGTGCCGTAAAGGCCGCGCCAACAAATTATTGAAACCACGATGCAAATTTCTGCGCCGTGGTTTTTTTCATGCCTGCCTGCCCTGCATGAGGGGCAGGCGGGCACTTTTTATCCCCTTTTGCCCGGCTGCGGCAGGGCTGAAACAGCCGCACAGACGGTGACGGCAACCACCTAAAAACGCCTATCTGACACCCTACACAGGAGGTAACACCCATGAAAACCGAAGAACTCAAAGCCCTTGGCCTGAACGATGAGCAGGTGCAGCGTGTGTTCGCCATGAACGGCGCAGACGTGAACCGCGAAAAGCAGACAGCCGAGACAGCCAAAGCCGAGCGCGACGCCATGCGCACCCAGCTGGACGAGGCCAACACCAAACTGAAAGGCTATGACCCCGACTGGCAGCAGAAAGCCGCCGACGCCGAGCAGAAGGCTGCCGCCCAGGTCAGCGCCCTGAAGGCCGACTACGCTGCCGAAAACGCGGCCGCACGGCTGAAATTTTCCAGCGCCAGTGCAAAGAAGGCGTTTCTGGCAGACCTCAAAGCCAAGGGGCTGACCCTGCAGGACGATGGCAAACTGCTGGGCTTTGACGATTTTGTCAAAGAGTACAAGGGCACTGACCCCGACGCGTTCGCCCCGGACAAGCCTGCCCCCACCGTAACGGTGCCCGGCCAAGGCCGCGCCCCCGCCAGGACCGGGCAGGCTTATGTGGATGACAAGTACAAAAACAACCCCTTCTACCAGCCGAAAGGAGAATAACACATGGCAATCAAGTATAACAGCCTGAATGTGGATGAAAAGTATTCCGGCATTCTGGAACCCAATCTGTATTACAACAATGTGCTGGTGCCCGGCGTGACCTGCACCGACAAGTACGAGACCGGCCCGGCCGGCCAGATCTATGTTCACAAGATCACCACCAGCGCCGCGGACCGGACAAATTACTTGTACAGGTCAACCAGCTTGGTCAGGTGGGTGTAACGAGCTTCAGCAGCTTCCTGGTTCTTCTCAAACAGGGCCTTAGCGCGATCCGGGAATGCGCGGCTC
>ENA-OQCL01000852-OQCL01000852.1-human-gut-metagenome-genome-assembly--contig:-NODE-852-length-12927-cov-3.028516_pt1 | contig 12927 bp, 12 predicted proteins | sample MGYA00242502_ERZ504586 | MGnify/ENA primary metagenome ERZ504586 (study PRJEB26092, sample SAMD00036316) | human gut metagenome | host: Homo sapiens | study: EMG produced TPA metagenomics assembly of... | reverse complement strand
ATAGCGTTCGGCAGGTGCCAGTCGGTGTCGACGGCGGTCTTTGCTTCCTGCGCCGCGTAGAGACGGTCGATGTGCGCGAGGATCTCGTCGTAGGCGGTGCTGCCGAGAAGCAGGTCCAGCTCCGGCAGCGCCTCCTTCCATCTCCTTCGCATATTTCTGCACCATGCAGCCGATGGCCACGAGAAATTCGCAGCTCCCGGCTTCTTTGTAGTCGATTCAGGGCGAGGATGGTATTGATCGTCTCCTCCTTCGCCGCTGTGATGAAGCCACAGGTGTTGACGACGATGACCGTCGCCTCTGCCGGCTCCTCCACAAGGATATAGTCGCTGTCTGCGCAGAGCCCCATCATGTACTCAGAATAGACGGTGTTCTTGGCGCAGCCCAGTGTGACAAAGCAAATTGTTTTTTTCATGCTTCTCCTTCATTCTCATTAAAATACGCTTCACATTCATCAAGGCTGATGTTGATCTTGCGCGCCTTGCTGCCTTCGTACGGACCGACGAAGCCCAGTTCCTCGAGCTCGTCGATGATACGCGCCGCTCGTGTGTAACCGATGCGGAAATGGCGCTGCAGCATGGAAATGCTAGCGTTGCCGTTCTCGATAAAAAAGCGGCAGGCGTCGCCGAGGAGCTTGTCGTGCTCCGGCCGTTCGCCGTCAAAATCCGCCAGACCTTCGCCTGTCATCAGCGCATCGACGCTTTCGTTCATGGCTTCGTCGTAAACCGGCGCAGCCTGGCGCTTGACGTAGGAGATCACTGCTTCGATCTCGTCATCGGTCACATAGACGCCCTGGATGCGCACCGGCTTCGCATAGCCGCGTGGGAAATAGAGCATGTCGCCATTGCCCAGCAGCTTTTCCGCGCCGCCCATATCGAGGATGGTGCGGGAATCGATCTGCGACGACACCGCGAAAGCAATGCGCGACGGAATGTTGGCCTTGATCAAACCGGTGATGATGTCCACCGACGGACGCTGCGTCGCGATCACGAGATGAATGCCGGCAGCGCGCGCCAGCTGGGCCAGGCGGCAGATCGAATCCTCAACGTCAGCCGGCGCAACCATCATAAGGTCGGCCAGCTCGTCGATGATGACGACGATCTGCGGCAGGAATTCATACGGATGATCTGGCTCGCTCATGGCTTCCGCCTTGATGAAGCGCTGGTTGTAGGTGACGAGGTCGCGGGAACCGGTCTCGGCGAAGACGTCGTAGCGGCGCTCCATTTCCTTGACCACCCATTTCAGCGTGGCCGCCGCCTTCTTGACATCGGTGACGACCGGCGCCAAAAGATGCGGGATGTTCGCATAATTGGATAGCTCCACCTTCTTCGGATCGACGAGGATGAACTTCACCTCGTTTGGCTTCGCCTTGAAGAGGATGCTCGTGATCAGCGCGTTCAGGCAAACGCTCTTGCCTGCGCCTGTTGCGCCAGCAATCAACAGATGTGGCATCTTCGCGAGATCGGCGACCATGGCGTGACCGCTGATGTCCTTCCCGAGAGCGAAGCTGAGCTTCGATTCAGCGCGCGCAAAGGCGTCGCTGCCGATGACCTCGCGGAATTTCACCGTACGACGGTGTTCGTTCGGCACCTCGATGCCGACGGCGCTCTTGTTCGGGATCGGCGCCTCGATGCGGATATCACTGGCTGCCAGGGAAAGCGCCAGATCGTCGGCAAGGTTGACGATCTTCGTCACGCGCACGCCAGGCGCTGGCTTGAACTCGTACTGGGTAATCGTCGGGCCAACGTTGACGTTGTTGATCTCGCCCTTGACACCGAAATCGCCGAGGGTTTCCTTAAGCAGGCGGGCGTTTTCCTCGATCTCCTGCTTGTTGGCGTGGATCTTCTTTTCAGCCGGCTCCAGGAGATCTTCCGACGGCAGCACATATTCGTGGCCCTTGAGGGCGATGCTCTTATCGGAGCGATCCTGCTCGCCGGAGGTGATGTACTGTTCCACCTTGTTGATCTGGTCGTTCTTAACAATCGAGGTGTTCATCTGCTCCAGACTTTCGATGAAATTTTCATCCTCTTCTGCGGTGATCGCAGGGGCAGCTTCTTCGTCGTTGACGTGGAGCGCGAGGGCTTCCCTTTTTTCTTCTTGCGCTTATCCGCCAGCTTCGCAGCTTCCTTCAGGGCAGGCTTACTCCCCTTCTCCTTCGCTCTGACCTTGATGCTGGTGCTGTCGTCGTCTTCCTTCTGGGATTTCGTGAAAAATTCCTTCGTCCCGCTGCCAAGCTTGCTGAAAGCGGGATTGAGACGCTGCAGGCCGCTCACGATCCAGCGTCCGAGTGCGCCGCCGGAGCAGATATAAAGCGCGACGATGATGATCGCCGTAAGCGCGATCACTGCGCCAACCTTTGAGAGCGCGCTCACCAGGAGCATCGCGACTGCTGCACCGATGACGCCGCCGCCAATGCCCTCCATGCCTTTTTCGATGGCGAGCGACGGCTCAAAACTGAGATGACGAAACGCCAGCAGGCATACGACGATGACGACGCTGGTAACGATGATGCGGTTGTTGATGGCGAGCTTCGGCGCACAAAAAACGCAGGCCGACGATCGCCAGGAGCAGCGGCACAAAATATTCACACTGGCCGACGAGCGTGCGGATGCCCTTGTACAGGATCGCGCCGACAAACCCCATTTCGCTAGAAATCTGCGACGTATGGATGGCCGCGCCCTTGTGGATGATGATGACAAAATAGAGTGCGAACGCGATCAGCGCAACGCCGATGATAAGCTGTGCATACGGGCTCATCATCAATGACGAACGTGCACGGCTGCTGCGTTTGGTAGGCTTTTTCCGTTGTTTTGACGCCATATCCTCACTCCTCCTTTTTATGAATGATCGATGGTTGCTGTAATGATTGCTTTGGTTTGTTCAAGCAGCGCTGCCTCGTCCATGCTGTCGACGGCGAACCAGTGAATGTTCGGATCCCGACGAAACCACGTGAGCTGCCGCTTGGCGAAAATGGCGCGTGTTTTTCTTCAGAAGCGTCACCGCTTCCTCCATGCTCATCTCGCCCTCAAGCGCGGCGATGATCTCCTTGTAGCCGATGGCTTTGAGCGCTTGCATCTCTCTATTATACCCCTTGTCAAGCAGCTTCTCAACCTCTTCCACGAGGCCATTTTCCAGCATCAGATCCACGCGCAGATTGATGCGCTCGTAAAGCCGCTGGCGGTCCATCGTCAGGCCGATGAGACAGAGCGCATACGGCGACTGGTAGTTCTGCGGCATATCAAAATTCTTGATCGCAGCCTTTCCTTCCGTGCGGATGATCTCCAGCGCACGCGAGATGCGGAAATGGTCGCCGGGAAAGATCACGCCGCGCAGATCTGGCCGTTCTGCCAGAAGGGCGTCGTAATACGCCGCCGCCTTCTCCGGATCGGCGACCATCTCGTCGAAAATTGCGCGCCCGGTAGCCGTCGTCGCGCTCGCCCTGAAAGCGGTTAATCGTAGATCAGTCCGTTGACATAGAGCCCGGTACCGCCGACAACCATCGGCAGATGGCCACGCGAGAGAATGTCGTCGATCGTTTGCTGCGCGCGCTCCTTGAACGTCAGCGCATTGAACGGCTCGTCAGGATCGAGGATATCAAGCATATGATGCGGCACGCCCTGCATCTCCTCCGGCGTGATCTTGGCGGTGCCGATGTCCATGCCGCGGTAGACCTGCATGGAATCGCCGGAAATGATCTCTGCGTCGAAGGCTTTCGCGAGAGCGATGGAGAGCGCTGTCTTGCCGACAGCCGTCGGCCCAACGATGACAACGAGTGGCATTTTTTTCAGTGCTCATGCAAACGATCCTCTCTTAAAAAACAGATAGAGCTCATTCATCGAAATGTTCATGATGATCGGCCGGCCGTGCGGACAGGTGTGGGGATTGTCGAGCTTTGCCAGTTCGCCGAGGAGATAGCGCACCTCCGGCTCGCCGAGCTTGTAGTGCGCCTTCACCGCGCCCTTGCAGGCTGCCATGATGATGTGCTCCTCGTCGATCTCCGCCAGCCCACGATGGATTTTCGTATTTTGGAGATCGTCGAGCATGTCGCAGAATAAGAGCGCCAGATCACTCTCCTGACTGAGCAGCGCCGGCACAGACTTGAGCGCGTAGTAGAGGGGCCCCTTACTCTCGACGGTGAAACCGAGCGCGTCCAGCGTGAAAATATTTTGCACAAGGGCGGCTTCCTGTAGCGGCGACACCTTCACGCCGACGGGATGCAGGAGCGGCTGTCTGGCGACGTCCTTCGCTACCGCGTTTTTCATGAAGCGCTCGTAAAGAATGCGCTCGTGCAGCGTGTGCTGGTCGATGATATAGAGATTGTCGCGATCCTGTGCGAGAATAAAGGTCTGGTTCAGCTGACCGATGTATTCCAGCTCAGCAAGCGTCGACTGGGTCAGCGCGCTGTCCTGTGATGTCGCTTCATTTTCGACGGCGTAAGCGGCCGGCGTTTCTTCTGCGGCGCGCTCCTCGTGCGCAGGGGCTGCGGCTTTCTCGCGCAGCGGCGATGTTTCATAAGGCGCTGACGGCTCGGAAACCACGCTCTCCGGCGCTTCGATGACGCGTGGCGTCTCGCGGCGCAAGATCTGCGGCGGCGACTGTGGTTTTTGCGGCGCGGAGAAATCCAGCGTCTGCGGCTTCACCGGCGCCTCCACCTTCTGCTGCTTCAGCGCAAATGGTTCCTCCGGCGCATTCACCGGAAACGGCACAGACAGCCGCGAGAGCCAAAGCTCTTCCTTGAGCAGCGTCACGAGCGTGCTGCGCCATTCCTCGAGGTTTTTTGAACTTGATCACTTTCTTCGACGGATGGATGTTGACATCGACGTTGAACGCCGGCAGCTCAAGCTTGAGCACGCAGATCAGAAAGCGCCCCTTTGGCACGAGGGTGTAGACAGCTTCATCGATGATCTGATCCAGCTCGCGGCTTTCGATCAAACGCCCGTTGACAAAATAAGTCATGTGGTTGCGATTTTTGCGCGTCACACTCGGCGGGAAAAACCACGCCTCGACGCGCTGCTTCTGGTAGAAACCGTCGTCTTTGATGTGGATGATCTTGCCGCTTTCGCGCTCGCCGTAGATGTAATGCAGCAGATCCTCGACACTGTCGAGCTGATTCGAGGAAAAGACGACCTCGCCGCCGCTCAGATAGGTGAAATTTACTGCCGGAAATCCCAGCGCAAATTTACAGATGAGGTCGTAGATCAGCGCGCTCTCGTGGCTGTTCGAGCGGACGAATTTTTTTCGTGCCGGCACATTGTAGTAGAGATCCCGCACCTCAATGCAGGTGCCTTTGCGTGGCGCCGCCACAGAAAGAGCTGTGTTGCCGTCGGCGTCAGAGGTGAACACGTGCGCCGGTTCTGTTTCAGACTGACCGCTGGTGATGCGCAAACGGCTGATCACTGCGATCGACGCCAGCGCCTCGCCGCGAAAGCCGAAGGTGTTCAGGCGATAGACGTCGTTGAAATCGCTGATCTTGCTCGTGGCGTGACGCTCTATGGCCAGCGGCAGGTCGTCCTTGTAGAATCCGTCGCCGTCGTCGGTCACCTTGATCAGATCCACGCCGCCACCGTCGATCTCAACGGTGATGTTCGTGGCGTGCGCATCCAACGCATTTTCGACCAGCTCCTTCACCGCCGACAGCGGCCGTTCGATGACCTCGCCGGCAGCGATCTGGTTAGCGACACGCGCATCCAGTATGTGAATGATCCCCATGAATGACCTCCTAACGTTGTTCCTGTTGTGCTTTTTCAACGAAATCCATCAGCGCTCCGGCCATGTCGCGCAGCGTCATATTTTCCACATCCAGCGCTGCAAGCTCTCCGACCCAATCCGGCAGCGTCGGCTCTGCAGCTTCTGTAAAGGCGTAATCAGCCACCGGCACGCTGCCTGCGTTGCCTTCCTGCGCTTCCAGATCGGCCAGCACGCGCGTCGCCAGCTCGGTGATCGCTTGTGGGATGCCGGCTTTTTTCGCAACGTGGATACCGTAGCTCTTACTCGCTGAGCCAGGCACGATCTTGTGCAGGAAGATGATCTCCCGCGCGTCCTCGTAAACGGAGACGGTGTAATTGACAATGCCGGTTTCCGACTCCAGCGCTGTCAGCTCGTGATAATGGGTCGCAAACAGCGTGCAGGCGCCGATCTTTTCGTTGATGTATCTGGTGATCGCCGTCGCCAGCGCCAGACCATCGTAGGTGCTGGTGCCGCGGCCGACCTCATCGAGGACGATGAGGCTGTCGCGCGTGGCGTTGCCGGTGATCGTCGCGACTTCGTTCATCTCGACCATGAAGGTGCTGCGCCCGCTGGCCAGATGATCGCTGGCGCCGATGCGCGCAAAAACACGGTCAAACACCTTCATCTCCGCCTGGCTCGCTGGTACAAAGCAGCCGATCTGCGCCATGATCGCTGCCAGGGCGATGCTGCGGCAGTAGGTGCTCTTGCCGCTCATGTTTGGCCCGGTGATGATGATCAGACGCTGCTCCCGGTCATCGAAACGCACGTCGTTCGGCGTGAATTCGCCGAGCTGGTGCTGGCGCTCGATGACCGGATGGCGCAAGCCCTGGATGTCCAACGTGTCCGCAGTGAGCGTCGGCTTGCAGTAATGGTGCTCGACGGCAACGGTGGCGAAAGAGACGAAAACATCGATCGTCGCCAGGATGCGGCTCGCGTGGAGCAAACGCTCCACCGACTGCTGCAACGTCTCGACGACCTGCTTGAAGAGCTCCACCTCCAGCGCTTTGGCGCGCTCAGACGCTGTGAGGAGCTTGTTTTCCATGTCCTTCAGCTCTTCGGTGATGTAGCGCTCGCTGTTGGCCAGCGTCTGCTTGCGCTGATAAGTCTCAGGCACGAGGTTCTGGTAGGATTTCGTGACGTCGAGATAATAGCCGAAGACCTTGTTGTAGCCGATCTTCAGATTTTTAATGCCCGTCGCCTGCTTCTCGGCTTCGAGATAGCGCTCAAGCCAGCCCTTGCCGTTTGTGACGAGCTCAGAAAGCTCGGCGAGATCGGCGTTGTACTCTGGACGGATGACGCCGCCGTCGCGCGCCAGATAAGACGGCGCATCGAGGATGCTCTCAGCGATCAGCGCCGTGACGTCTTGAAGATCGTCGAACGCCGCATCAAACTGACGGAAGAGCGGATTCGTGCAGCTTCGCAACGCCTGATGGATCTCTGGCAACGACGCCAGGGAATTTTTCAGCGAAACGAGATCGCGCGGCGAAGCAGAGCCGCAGGAAATGCGCGAAGCAATGCGCTCAATGTCCTGGATCTCGCCCAGGAGGTTGGCAAAGGTCGCGCGCAGCAGATAATTGCTGAAAAGCTCGTCGGTGGCCTCCAGGCGCAGCGCGATCTCTGCCGGATCGATGAGCGGCTCCTCGATCCAGCGCCGCAATAAACGAGCGCCGGCTGAGGTCGCAGTTTTGTTGAGGATGTCGAAGAGCGCGGTGCCATGGTGGTCGTTCAGCGAATCGACAAGCTCGAGGTTTTTCTTTGTGAAAAGATCCAGCTGCATGACGCTGTCAATGCGATAACGCGTCAGCTGCAGCATGTGCTTCGGCTCGATGCGCAGCATTTCCTGGATGTAGCCGAGAAGCACTGCTGCCGCTGTGATCGCCGGACCTTCCCGCCCAGGGGCGTTGAAGCCCAAAACAGCGAGGTCGTTGATATGAAAATGCTCCAGCAGCCGCTCGCTGGCGTTTTTGCTCCTTAAACAGATACGAATTGTACGGCGACAGGCTCATGCCGCGAAACTCGTCATCACGCTCGGTGAAAAGCTGATAGAGCGCCGTGTCCTCGTCAGAAAACACACAATTCCGAAGGATGGAACTTGCAGATCTCCCGCAGCAGCGCTTCGCTGTCCTCAACCTGGGTGACGAGAAATTCCCCGGTGGAGACGTCAGCAATGGCGAGGCCGTACTGTTTTCTGCCGACGACGGCGATGATGTAGTTCGACGACTGCTCGAGGATGTTGTCCTCGAGGATCATCCCCGGCGTGACGATGCGGATGACCTCGCGGCGCACGAGTCCCTTGACGGCTTTGGGATCTTCTGTCTGCTCACAGATGGCAACTTTTTCGCCGAGGGCGATCAGCTTTTTGATGTAGACCTCGGCAGAATGAAAAGGCACACCACACATCGGCACCTTAATGTCGTTCCCGCCGTCGCGCGCTGTCAGCGTGAGGCCGAGCAGCTCGCTGGCTTTTTTGGCGTCCTCGTCGAACATTTCGTAGAAAATCGCCGAGACGGTAAAAAGAGGATCATGTTTTTGTACTGATCCTTGATCTTCTTGTATTGAACAAACATCGGGGTGTTTCCTAGCATGGTGTGTCCTTTCTGTTGCTGCTCCATTTATTTGAGAACGGCGATGGTCGCGCCGTCGCCGCCTTCGTTGGCTGGCGCGTAGTAGAATTGTTTGATGTATTTGCTGGCGGAAAGCTTTTCCTTGATCGCTTTGCGTAAAGCGCCGGTGCCCTTACCGTGAATGATGTGCACCTGGCTGAGATTGTTCAGATAGGCGTCATCGATGAAGCGATCCACGGCCACCAGCGCTTCGTCGACGGTCATGCCGCGCAGATCGATCTCCGAGCGCACCTGCTTGACCTTCATCGAGCCGCGGCGCGCTGTCACAGGCTTGGCCTGGCGCGATTTCGAGGCGCGGCTGACGTCTGTGATTTTGACTGTCGATTTGATGATGCCGGCCTGCACATCCAGCGTTTTTTTTCGCAGGATGCACGGCGAGCACCGTCGCGTTCATGTTGTAATTGTTGAGATAGACCTCGTCGCCTGGCTTGATCTTGCTGATGTTGAGCGGCTCGCTGGCGCTTACCATCTGCTTCTTCTTCGGCTTGACGCGGTCGAGGGATTTATCGAGGTTTTTGCGGATGTCAGAAAGGCCGACAGAAGCCTGGAGATGATCCTGCTTGCGCAGCTCTCTGAGCTCATCGTTCACTTCCTGCACCTGCTGGCGTGCCTTTTCAAGCAGCTGCACCGCTTCGGCATTGGCCTCCCGCTCCACTTTAACGCGGTAGTCGTCGAGCTCGGCGAGTTTTTCGCGCAGCGCCTGCTTTTCTTCGTCGATCTGACGACGCTCGTCGGCAAACGCGGCCTCCTGCTCGTTGAGACGGCGCTGCAGCGATTCGAGGTTCTTGACCTTGTCGATGAGCTCGTTCTGGTTCGCTTCCTGAATCTCGCGGGCGCTCTCGATGATCGCGTTCGGCAGACCGATGCGCTCGGCGATGGCGAAGGCGTTCGATTCGCCGGAGACGCCGATCACCAGCCGATACGTTGGGCGCAGGGTCTCGACGTCGAAGGCCATGCTCGCGTTCTGCACGCCCTCTGTCTGATAAGCGTAGGTTTTGAGCTCACTGTAATGGGTCGTCGCCAGCGTTTTGCAGCCCACTGCGCGGTTTTCTTCGAGAATGGCTGTGGCCAGCGCTGCCCCTTCGCCAGGATCGGTGCCGGCGCCGAGCTCGTCGTAGAGCACGAGGGACTGGGCGTCGAGATTTTTCATGATCTCGCAGATGTTCACGAGGTGCGAGGAGAACGTACTCAGCGACTGCTCGATGCTCTGCTCGTCGCCAATGTCCACAAACACCTTGTCGAAAATGCCCATCTCTGTCTCTGGATGCACCGGCACGTGAAGCCCGGCCTGATGCATCAGCACGAGCAGGCCGACGGTTTTCAGCGTCACCGTTTTACCGCCGGTGTTTGGCCCGGTGATGACGATGATGCGCGTGTCGCTGTCCATGTGCAGGCTGATCGGCACCGCGGTTTCGCGATGCAGCAGCGGATGGTAGGCGCGCGCCAGATGCAACGTCGTGTCCGCCAGCGTGCGCGGCGCGATGGCGTCCATCTTGATGGCGAGCTGGGCCTTGCCGACGGTGAAGTCGATGATGCCGAGCTGGTACATGTTGCTCTTGAGGGTATGGTATTCGTCGGCACATTCTTCTGAAAGGCTCTTGAGGATCTGATAGATCTCATGGCGTTCATCCTGCTCGAGCTGGTTGACCTTGTTGTTCATCGGCACGAGCTCGGCAGGCTCCACATAGATCGTCGAGCCGCTGGCGGACTGATCGTGGATGATGCCGGGCACGCGGCTCTTGTGCTCCACCTTGACCGGAATGACGAGGCGGTCGCGCGCATGGTGACAATCTGATCCTGAAGGGCGTCGACGAGGCTGCTGCTCTTCGCGAGCTGATCCATGCGGCGGCGGATGGCCTGGGTCATGCTCGCCAGCTCCTTGCGGATGCGCCCAAGCTCGGCGGAGGCGCTGTCGAGCACATAGCCGTCCTCGCGGATGGTGCGGTTGATGCGCGTGCGCAGATCGTCGTTCGTGACAAGAGCGTCGCCGTACTCAGCCATGCGCACGAGGTGGTAGCCGCTTTTCTTGGCGCGGAAAAAGGCGTTGAGATTTTTCGCGGCGTAGAGGGAGCGCTCGATGTCGAGAAAGTCGCCGGCTTCGAGCACCTGATGGATACGCAGCTTTTTCAGGATATCGGTGAGGTCGCGGATGCCGCCGAGGGGGAATCTGCTCACCGACGGCGATCATCGAAACGATCTCTGCAGTCTCCTCCTGCCAGGCGATGATCTGGTCGCGGTCGTCGCTGGGAAAGCACATGGCTGCGCGGCGTTTACCAAGGTGCGAGCTGCACTCGGCAGCGAGGAGATCGCGGATCTTTGTAAACTCTAATTTTCTAAAACAGGACTGTTTTATAGTAAGACAACTTATCGAACTCCTTTGACAAAAATGTCCGTCTGTTGTGTTCGTCTGGAAAATGTGCAGCGCCTGCGCATCGCTCTCGGAAAGGATCTGGGCACGCAGGGCGCGCGTCTCCTGCACGATGTCCGAGATCTCCTGCGGCGTCATAAACGCGCCGGCGATGCGCCAGTAATCGAGGGAAAGCGCGGCGATCTCTTTGAGATGCCCGAGCAGGCTGTAGGTGCGGTCGTTCAGAATGTAGACGTTGCAGAAGCGATCGCCGACCAGGACGTAGCGACGTCCGTCGCGCTCCAACGCGTAACTTTTGCGCACACAGGGCCGCGTGCAAGGCTGATCCGTTTCGCGCGCACCGACGATATTACCCATCGGGCAGCAGCGCGTGTTCATCGCCGGCAGTCGGCCGTAGATGACAAGCTCCAGCGGGATCGTGCCGATGGCGGATAATTCCTGCATGCGCGCGTGGTCCATTTCGATGGAGATGGTCTGGCGCGAGAGACCGATCTGAGAGAGCGCTGCAGCGGTGAGGTCGTTGGTCAGATTCAGCTGATAATCGCTGGCCATGAATTCAATGCCGAGGTCATCGACGAGCTTGATCTGGCCAATGTTCGCGACCATGAAGCGTGTGAGGCCGCCGTCGCGGAGCGCCTGCAGCCGCGCTGTAGGTGGCCTCTTCCTCGCGTCTTAATGAGCGGCGGCAGCGAGACGAGCAGCGGACAGCGCTCGGCGAGGGCGAGGATCTCTGCATCTGTGAGACCGTCGCGCCTGTGGCTGTCGAGGAGGAGCACATTCAGCTCCTCAGCACCGGCGGACAGCGCCGCTTCAGCCTGAGCCAATGTGCGCACCTGCACAGTGAGCATCGGCGTGTGTGGGAAGCGGATCTGTGGTGGGATCTCGTCGAGCACGCTGAGACATTCCTCGACGCGCGCTTTGGCATCGTACGGCGCTTCTTCCTGCTCCGGCTCTGCGCCGGAAAGCACGGCGTCGAAGTGGGCCACGGCAGCGTTCTTCGCCTTTGTAACGACGCTCATCGGCACGAACGCGGCGTCGGGGCCGCTGATCTCGACGGTGCCGGCGTGGTAGCCGGTGTTCGCCAGCTTGTGCAGCGCGCCCTCGATGACCTCGCGGCTGGAGCGGCCATTGCGCGACAACTCGACGACGTAGTCCGAGGCCCAGTGGTAGGACAGGCTCTCGCCTGCTGCGCTTTCGCAGAGCACGTCAACGGCGAATGGCGTTTCCGGCACGGCGCTGACGTAGAAATGCAGCGTGCCCTTCTCCTCCGGCTGCAGCGGCAGGCTGCGCATTTTGAGAAGCGACTTGGAAAGCTCCTTGTCGAAGGTTTTGTAGCAGCAGGCGATCTCTGCCAGACGCGCCGCATCAGCCGTGTGGCGGAAGCTGACAATCTCGCCGGCAGCGAAGGCTTTGCGCGTTTCGCCGCGCTCGTCCTTCAGCTGATCGAGATAACCACCCCAGATTGGCGCCAGCGCTGCGTCGTATAGCGCGACGCCGTCGCCGTTGGCGAGGGGCTCTGCCAGCCGGACGCTGCAGCTGGATTTTGTCAGCCGCACGATCTCGCCGAGGGGGATGCCGGTGTTCTTCGGTGTGTGCAGGCTCATCATCGAGCAACCGGGCACGCCGTGGAGATAGGCGGTCGAAAATCCTTCACGGTTGAAAACGACGGCCATATTGCGCAGATCCTGCGTCATCTCTGCATCGTCCTGCGGCAATCCAGCGGCAATGCTGTCGATGTGCTTGCGGTAGACATCCGCCATGAGCGCCACGTAATTCCGGCTGCTTCATGCGGCCTTCGATCTTCAGGGATTGCACAGGAACGTTCATAAGCGCGGAAAGATCGCCGAGCAGGTTCATGTCCTTCGGGCTCAGAAGATACTGCTCTGTGATGCGCTGCTCCTTTTTGCCATCGCCTTCGACGAGGGCGTAGCGTCTACGGCAGGGCTGGGCGCACTGGCCGCGGTTGCCGCTACGATCGCCAGCCAGACTCGACATATAGCAGAGGCCAGAATAGCTGACACAGAGTGCGCCCTGCACGAAGACCTCGAGGTCGATGGCGCTGGCAGCGCGAATGGCCTGCATCATCTCCAACGATGTCTCGCGTGCGAGGACAACGCGATCGAAGCCGAGGGCGGCCATTGTCTCTGCTCCACAGACATTCATCACAGCCATCTGTGTCGACGCGTGCACTTCTGTCTCAGGGAAATGGCT
>ENA-OQCL01000850-OQCL01000850.1-human-gut-metagenome-genome-assembly--contig:-NODE-850-length-12961-cov-2.969768_pt1 | contig 12961 bp, 15 predicted proteins | sample MGYA00242502_ERZ504586 | MGnify/ENA primary metagenome ERZ504586 (study PRJEB26092, sample SAMD00036316) | human gut metagenome | host: Homo sapiens | study: EMG produced TPA metagenomics assembly of... | reverse complement strand
AACAATGGGGGTGATCAGCGCCACCTGGGCAAGAATCATGATTTTAACCGTGAACAGCAGCTTCATGTGTCGCAGAGGGCCGACCCCGGAGAAAAGGATGTAAAACAGTAGGCCGCATACTACCGGGGGCATCCCCATAAGCGTTCGGTTCAGGATAATCAGAAGCCCTCTCCCGGGGAATTTGCTATTGCCCAGACAGATTCCCAGCGGAACACCCAGCAGCAGTGCAAGCAAAGAGCTTTTGAGGCTCATTTGCGCTGTGACTTTCAAAATGTTCAGAAGTTCTGCATCGGAAGACAGGATAAGAGAAATCGCATTTTGAAGGGCCGTTCCCACGGTGTAGCCTCCTTTCTTTTTGTAAAATCCCGTGGGGAAATTCCCCACGGGATACAGTTTACACAGATTTTTTCAAAAAAGCAAGTTTTTGGAAACTGTACATATAGCGTCAGCCGCAGAAAATGAACCCAGAGTTTCCTCAGCTTATGATGCCATCGTTGGCAACGAAAGTCAGGAAGGTTGCCTTATCGGTCAGGATGTAAGCCTGCATCTGCTCTGCCATCACCAGACATGCGCCCATACCGGCGTTTGCAGAGGTGTACCACTGCGTGTAGGGAGTGAAGGACTCTGCCTCCTTCGTGATACCCAGAGTCTCAGGCCACAGGGACAGCTCCTTGGTGTGGGTGCCGGAACCGTCGCCACGGGAGATGAAGGGATACTCGCCCTCCGCAATAGCTGCAAACGCATCCAGAACGGAAGCTGCCTCCTTAACACCAGCAGGGTCCGCAGAAGGTCCGCACAGGACGAAATAGTTATACAGGAAGGAAATGCGCTCTGCTTCGAAGCCATCTACAGTGCGGGCGAAGCCCTCTTCAACAAAGGCTTCTTCCTCGCTCTTGGCATGGACCAGAATCAGGTCGGCATTGCCGAACTTGGCGGCAGAGATTGCCTTGCCGGTACCGGCAGACTGGACTTCCACAGTGTAGCCATAGGTGCTCTCGAAGATGGGCAGCAGATAGCCCAGCAAACCAGAGTCTTTCACAGAAGTGGTGGTGGAAAGGCGGATGACCTTTGTCTCTTCGGTAGCGGGCGCAATCTCACCTGTATAAACAGGGGCACCGTCCTTGACGTAGAACAGAGACTCACCGTACTCTTTAAAGCCATAGTTTGCGGCCAGGTCCAACGTTTCCTGGGTCAGGAACCACTGGATGAGGGCATCCGCACCGGCGGTATTCACCGCAACGTCAGCGACAGAGTTGCCGTCAGCATCCACAAAGGGCGCCTCGGGATTTACGGCGATAACGGTGTAGGTGTTGAGCATCTTGTCGTCGGCTTCCTTCAGAATGCAGGTATCCACCACAAGACCGGCCTGGGTGGGAACCTCAGCGGCGGCTTCCGTCGGGACAGCCGTTGTGGCGGGAGCCTCAGTGGAAGCCTGCACCTCAGCAGGCTTGCTTGCGCCGCAGGCAAGAATACCAAACATCATGGCAAAAACTAGCAGCATGGACAGAATCTTTTTCATTGTCTTACCTCCTAAATATAAAAAAAGTATAAAAAACGACCAGCCAGTTTCCGCAACACCAAAAGCACAGCCGAAAGCTGCACCCGATCATGGCGTCTGGAAAGAGGCTCGTCCACCGCTTTGCAAACTTTGGAAATCAGTCAATTTCACGAAAACCGACCAATCAATTTATAATACTATATCACATTTGAACAAATAATACAAGCCGTCCTTTTTAGAGACTGTACGAAATTATATGAAATGATTCAAAACAGCTCTTTCACTATTCTCCATAGTATGATAAGATGAAACAGGAGGGGATCGCATGTTCAAAGAAGAAGTGTGGGCTTTGGAACCAGAACGTATAGAAACCTTTTTCCTTTATCATAGGGAGGTTCATGCCACTGCGGATGGTTACCGGTTCCGTGATTGCCGGATTACCGTGACCGTCCTCCCACCCCGCAGGATCGCCGGTTTGGCACTGCCTCAGACCAGAGTCATCTTTGAAGGTTCAGATGATTCCGCGCTTCTGATTTACAGGCAGTTTCAATTACGATTTCTATCCGCAGGCGGATAAGAATTGGAGGTTTATAATATGAGCAAGAAAACAAGTCCTTCCATGGATTCCTGGCTGAAAGAGGCCAAGGCCCACGAAAGCGCCCCTAAGATTGGCATGTATCTGACCCATAACGGCATTGTCCGGGAAAGTGCCAAGGCAAAAGTACGCCAGGGTGCCGCCGATACCAGGCCCGTTGTGGGGATGCAGTTTTCCTACAATCAGGAAGCTGTGGATGCCATCATCGCAGAAACCTATAAGTTGGACGGTATTTTCTACATCAAGGTCTGGCTGAACGAAGGGGAACTGAGCGTTGGTGACGACATCATGTATGTGCTCATCGGCGGCGATATCCGCCCCCATGTGGTGGATGCTCTGCAATATCTGGTGGGTCGCATCAAAAACGAGTGTGTCACGGAAATAGAGCTTTACTGATACGAGAAATCCGGAAAAATGTGCGGAATTTCATGTAACCGTTTCGATGTATAAAAAATCCCATTTCCTGCTCGGAAATGGGATTTCCTTTCATTTTGCACAGTCCGCACTGCCCTCGCTGTAGAGCATATCCAGGCCATGGGCCACCGGGTCGATGACCGCCAGAATATTCTCTGCCGATGCCTTTTGACTGCCTGGCAGGGTAATAATCAGGGTGCGTGCCCGAATGCCCGCAACACTGCGGCTTAGGCAGCCTTTGGGTGTGATCTTCATGGATTCTGCCCGCATAGCCTCCGGGATACCGGGAGTCGGACGCTGGATTACCTCCATAGCGGCTTCCGGGGTAATATCCCGGGGTGAGAAGCCGGTACCGCCGGTGGTGAGCACCAGGGCAATCTTCTTTTCATCTGCACACTTCAAAAGCTCCGATTGGATCATCTCCGCCTCATCGGGAACGATGGCGGTATAGGTCACGTCAAACCCCTTCTCCGTCAGAATCTTCACCAGGTTGATGCCATCCATCAAAATGGGGTGACACATGGGAATGATATCCGGTGTGCGCTTGGCACCCATGACCCCCGCAATCTGGGCAACGGTCAGCACATCTCCTTTTTTCATGCCGCCGCTTTGAATGAGCGCGAATGTGTGTTCATTCACCAACACCCGGCCTGCCGCAACGGCCACTCGCTGAGAAATGGGCTTTTTCCCCCCCCACCACATCTATCATTTTGGCCCGTCCCTGGTCATTAAAATGGGTAAAGTCTGCCATACTCAACCTCCGATTTGATTCATATTCCGACCGGCGCCCGATTTGTGCGCAGCATCCAGATCCCCATGCCATTGGGGTTTGCCCAAAATCGCTGCTTCCAGCTGTGCTTTCATGCCATCGAAATCCAGCCCTTTCAGGGAATACTCCGCATTGGAATGCAGACAGGGCTTCACTTTTCCGTCTGCAGTCAGTCGGATGCGGTTGCACTCCCCCGCAAAAAATGGGGCGCTCACCGGGCTGATAAGGCCAATATTGCCCAGTGCGCCAGGCAGGTGGAAGAGTTTGGCAACACCGCCATCTTTGGCAGCCGGTACCGCTTCCGGCAGAGCCTCCAAAACCCTTGTAAATGGAATATACGCTTCCGGGCCAAAGCCGGAGCTGTCGCACATGGGCATCATTTCAATAAAACGCACATCCACAGGATACTTCCGGGTAAGCTCCGCCAGCGGAAGGATCTCATCATCGTTAAATCCGCCAATGAGCACGGCATTGAGTTTGATCTTCTGAAAGTCAGCATCCAAGGCCGCATGAAACCCCTTCCAGAAGTCATCCAGACTGCCGTTGCGGGTAATGTGGGCATACTTCTGAGGATCCAGGGTATCCAGGCTCAGGTTTAACCGGCTGACCCCCAGCCTCCTTGAGGGGCCTTGCCAACTCCGGGAGCAGGATGCCATTTGTTGTCAGACAGACCTCCCGAATTCCAGGAACTCTGGTTGCTCTGCGGCAGATAGACACGATATTCTTTTTCAACAAGTGGTTCTCCACCTGTAAGGCGCAACTTGGTAATGCCCAGAGCCACGGCTGCTTCCACGGCCTGAATAAACTCATCTTCCGTGAGCATGTCGGCATGCTCTTTCTTGCAGACACCATCCTCCGGCATACAGTACCGGCAGCGAAGATTGCACAAGTCCGTCACAGAAACGCGCAAATAGGTGACGCTGCGTCCAAATGTATCAATCATAGTTTACCTCGTATCTTTTGAAATGCGGCAATGCCCGCTTTTCTTCCGTCGGCTGTCACGCCCTCTGCCATGGGGTACACCGTGTTGCAGTTGCCGCACATCTGAAGCCAGGACGGCATTCCCAATTCCGCCAGCAGCCCACGCTCCGGGACAAGTCCCGCGGCAATCAGAAGCGTTCTGCAGGCTATCTTCTCTCCGCCGGACAGGCAGCAGCCTGTGAGTGCGGGAGAGCCCTCAACGGCGTCAATGGTCTGGCTGCAAATAAGGCGGATGGAATTATCTTTCAGGCAGCGCCGGTTTCTCGCCAAGCCGCCGCAGTTTTCCTTCTGCTCCACCAGAATAACAGAAATCCCCATTGCCGCAATCTGGGATGCCATGATAAGGCCAATGTCACCACTGCCCAAAATGACCACCGGACCTTGGGGAACAAAGCCATGGAGGTTCATCATCTCCTGCATCTGACCGGCTGTATAGACACCCTTTGGACGGGTTCCCGCAATCGGCAGCGCCCCAGTCGGAATCTCCCGGCTGCCCGTTGCCAGAATCAGCTGAGAAAACGAGATCTGCCGGTCACCGGACAGATGCGCCGTTTATTGGGTTCTACCGAAAGCACCGTTGTCCCCCAAAAACAGAGTAACCGTTTCCGGGAAATCCTGCACAAGCGCAGCGGCGTATTCCCCTCCGGTAAGTCCGGCGCCAAAACCGGGATGGCTGCATTGCAGGAGAATGCCGCCCAGCTTTGTTTCTCTCCACCAGCGCAATGCTTTTGCATCCGGCATCCGCTGCGGCTCTGGCTGCAGCAATTCCCGCTGCACCACCGCCGATAATCATGATATCAAAGTGCCCCATGCCTGACCTCCCGGAGTATCTGCTCGATGGCAAAACTGCATCGGCTGCCCTGGCAGACACCCATACCGCTTCCCACTCTCGCTTGACCCCATCCACCGTGGAAGCTGCCCCTTCGGATTGCTTCCAGAATCTCTCCGCGGCTGATGCCTTCGCACAGGCAAATGATTTCGGGGTCATTAGTTTTGGCAATGGCCTGCCTGTGGGGCGTGAAGCGTGGATTCGGGTGTGCATCCAGAAACGCCGCCGTTTTCTCCGTAAGGTACCTGCCCAGTTCGTTGGCACAGGTCAGCCCCGGGGTTTTGATTCCGATCAGACTGAAAAATCCAGGAGCCGGGTACGTAATGGAGAAATCGTGAATGCTCTCGCCGTCATCCCGCTGAGGATTTGGCCGTGCGGCGGCGAATGAGCGGATTACCTGCTGCATATTCAGATTCGGAAACAGCGATACCGCACTTGTCTTCAACTCCGATATTCCCTCTTTTGTTGTGGCAAAGGGTTCTCCAACGGACTTGCGTACCCCGCTGAGCAGCAGATTCCCTTCCACACACGGGATAGCGGTGATGCCTTTTCCGCAGGAATGTGCCTGCTGAAAGATGACCCGCTTCGGCTTCCGCGCCTGTTTGTCCAGGACCAGGTATTCTGCTCCATCTATCAGAAGATGCGTGTCGGAGGGAAAGCACAGCTCCTGTATCCGATCCGCGGAAAGTCCTGCACAGTTGATGACAGCCCTGCAGCGCAGTTCGCTGCGATCTGTTTCCACCAGATAGCCAAACTTGGTTTTCCGGATTCCCACCACAGTGGTTCCCAGCATGGGTTCCATCCCATTGGCAGCAGCGTTTTCAAAGGCGGCAATGCCCAATTGCCAGGGGTTCACCGTTCCGGTGGTCGGGGCATAGAGCGCGCCTGCCACACCCGGTGCCAGCAGAGGCTCCATTGCCTCTGCCTCTCCCCCGGTCAGAAGCTCCAGACCCGGCACGCCATTGCGGATACCCTGCTCCCATTTTCTCCGGAGCTGGGCCAGGCTCTCCTTGTCATAGGTCACCAGCAAGGAGCCGCAGCGGGAAAAGGGAACTTCCAGTTCACGGCACAAATCATCAAAAGAGGCATTTCCACGAACCGTCAATTCCGCCTTCCGGGTACCGGTTTTGTTGTCATATCCCGCATAGACGATAGCAGAGTTTGCCCGGGTAATGCCTGTACAGATATCCAATTCCTTTTCAATCAGCACGACAGACAAATTCCAGCGCATCAGATTCCGGGCCGCAAAGCAGCCCAGAATCCCTCCCCCAATAACCGCAACATCTACGCTTTTCATAGGGGGATAATCTGTCCGGGGTTATCCACGGTATAGCCACCGAGGGACAGGATTTTTCCCCGGGAACGCATCGCTCTTCAGGATGTGCAAAAGCGCCTGAACCATAGGGGTATCCCAAGCATGGTCAGGGACAATGAGGTCATACTCCTCAATACAGATGGGGATAAAGTCCAGATCATAGAGCTTTGCCGCGGAGTAGATGCCCATACCGACATCAGCGCTGCCGCTGGCGATCTGAGCAGCAACAGAAGTGTGGGTCAGTTCTTCCCGATCGTAGCCGTAGACAGAAGCAGTATCCACATTCTCCCGCCTACACAAATAGTCCGCAAGGATCCGGGTGCCGGATCCCTTCTGGCGATTTACATAACGCACGCCATCCTTTGCAATATCCGCGAATTTCCGGATCTGGAGGGGATTGCCCTTTGCCACCATCAATCCCTGCTGACGACCGACACAGGAAACCAGCTTCACACCGCCTTTGGGGAAATACTTGCGAATAAATGCCTTGTTATAGCTGCCGTCAGCCGTATCCAGCAGGTGGCAGCCAGCCATGTGCGCCTCACCACGGCGGATTGCCATTATACCGCCCATGGAGCCCACATGGGAGGAGCTGATGTACAAGGCAGAGTCCTCCAAATGGAGCATATCTGCCAGCTCGTCCAGCAACGGATCATGGCTGCCGATAATCACCAGCGTATTGTGCAGCTTTTCTAAGGGGCTCAGCAGGCGGACACTCACTTCCTCTCCCGCCTCGTAGCCCTCCAGTCCCTGGGGTACTTCCAGAATGCCATCGGCCTTCATAAAAGAAGAAACCACGCCGCTGCCCCGACTCAGAGGGCTGGCCATCAGCCTGCCGCCTACGCAGCCCATGCGAACACGGACAAACTCCTGATATTTCAGACCGCTGACAACAGGCCGGGTAAGGGTTGCGTTCACATATGTGTCAGTGGCTGCCGGTGCTTTCAGCCAGTGGTCAATCAGGGGCTTCAGCAGCTGCTCAATGACGATGATGCCGGACACCGGATAACCGGGCACTCCAAGAATGACCTTCTCTCCCCGGCAGCCCAGAATGGCAGGCTTGCCGGGCTTGATGGCGATGCCATGGTACAGCACCTCACCCAGTTCCCGGATGACTCGAGCCGAGAAATCCTCCCGTCCGGCAGAAGAACCGGCATTGAGAATTACCATATCGCACTCGTCTGCCGCTTTGGCAACCATTTCTTTGATCTGGTCAAATTTATCCGGAACAATGGGATAGACCACCGCCTCTGCGCCCCAGGAACGCACCATTGCGGAAAAAAATGGAGCCATTGAATTCCAGAATATCCCCGGGCTTCGGGTCTGTACAGGGCGGGATAATCTCGTCCCCTGTGGGGATGATGCCCACCACAGGTTTGCGAATCACTTCAATTTCCAGCACACCGCCGGCAATCATCGCACCAATGGCAGCCGGGGAAACGGTCATATGGCTGGGCAAAATCATTTCCCCGGCGCATACATCCTCGCCGATCTGGCGGATATGCTGCCACGGGGCTGCGGCTGCGTGAATGGTGATGGAACCATCTCCATTCTTCACAATGTCCTCCACCATGATGACTGCATCTTTGTCCTCCGGAATCGGGTCGCCGGTGTCCAGCACAAGAAACTGGTCCGGATTTAGAGTAACAGGGGTCGTTTCCGTCGCACCGAAGGTTTCTTTTGCGGAAACCGCCACACCATCCATGGCACTGGCGGCATAGTGCGGGGCGCAGATGTGGGCATAGACTGCCTTTGCCGTCACCCTACCACAGCTTTCAAAGACAGGAATGGTTTCTGCCTTTGACCCAAAACCGCCGCTTACCAGCCGCTCCAGATATTCCTTCCGTGCCTGCGCAAGAGGCACATTGGTCAAATATTCAAATCCCATAAAATTACACTCCTTACACTCCTGAAGTAATCGTTACCTGAATTTCCGCTCCCTGGGGTAAGCCTTCACAATCCCGACTGATGCAGAAATAGCCGTCGGTCCCTGCCAGAGTGGTGATAAGGCCGGATTTTCCCCGAATGGGTTGGGCATAAAGGTCGCCGCCTGTTCCTGTCAGCCGGCAGCAGTGATACTGGGCTCTGCCATGGTTGGCACTGATGCTCTCTGTAACCCTGGCAGTAACGGTATAGGCAGTCATGTCCCGATCCATCAGCCGTCCCAGCAGGGGCTGCACAAAAAGTTTTGTGATAAAGTAGGCAGCCACCGGATGCCCGGGCAGACCCACAATGGGCTTTTTCCCGGCTTTTCCCAGAATGGTTGGTTTTCCGGGCTTAATGGCAATACCGTGAAGCAGAAGCTGGCCTACGGATTCAATGATGCGGCAGGCGGCATCCTTCACTCCGACACTGCTGCCTCCGGACAGCAGCACGGCATCACATTCCGCAATGGCCTGATTGACCTTTTGAGAAAGCAGTGCCTCATCATCCACCACAATCCCATAGTTGACAACATGGCACCCAAATGTGGAGAGCATTGCCTCCAGCATGGGACTGTTCACGTCCCGCACCTGTCCGGGGCCGGGCTGCGCCTCCGGAGGAACCAGCTCGTCACCGGTAGAAATGACGCCCACGGTCACTTTTTTGCACCACCGGCACCTGCACCCGGCCAATGGCAGCCAGCGCACCAATGTCGGCAGAAGACAGGGAGCGGCCTTTGTGCAGAATCACCTTTCCGGGATACACATCATCCCCCCGGGAAAATCAGATTCATGCCCGGCGCCGCAGGTTTGGCAACACCGATGGTGCCGTCGCCGTAGTCCTCCGTGTATTCCACCATCACCACACCGTCAGTACCCCTGGGCACTGCGCCGCCGGTGGGAACGGCTACACATTCCCCCGTCATTCAGCAGATAGTCAGCGCCTTCGCCCATCAGCACCGTGGCCTGCAGGGGCAGGATCGCCGGGATGGCATCGCTGCAGCCGAAGGTGTCACTGGCGCGAACCGCAAAGCCATCCACTGTGGAGCGGTCAAAATCCGGCACATATTCCCGCGCCGCAATATCCTCCGCCAGAACTCTGCCCACAGCCTCAGACAGAGCTACAAATTCTGCCTGTTCAAGCGGGGAAAACTCCGATTCTATCAGCGCAAGAACTTCTTCCGGCGTTTTTACATACAGCATACTACTAAACCTCCATAATGACTTTACCCAGGTCCCGGTAGTCATTGCCGGAGAAGTGGGTCACCTCCCTGCGGAACACAGGTGAGGACAGGATTGCAAGCATTTTGACTACAGCCGGATTTTCCAGCGATTCCTTCCGCAAAACAAGATCGAACCGTTCCTCCAGCAGTGGGATGAAGTCAAGCCCCTCCAGCTGATGCGTTATCCGCTCCGTGCCAATGGCAAGATCCGCATCCCCTGCGGCAATGGCAGATGCCATCGTAAGGTGAGAACTCATAATCTTGTCGTAGCCCTTTAGCTGTCCGGAGAGGATTTCCAGCTTTTTTTAGCTGGGTATCCAGCAGGATCCTAGATGAGGAACCAACCCGGCGGTTGAGGATGGAGATGTCAGCCCGGCGCAGATCCTCCCACCCAGTTATGTGCTTGGGATTGCTTTTGCGAACATAAAAGCCCTGGGTGCGGTAGGACAGGTTCACCAGCACTGCGGGCACCCCGGGCATCAGGCTTCGCACAAAGGAGACATTGCACTCTTTTCCATCATACAGATGGCAGGCCGCAGCGTCCACCTTTCCCTGATACAGTGCCAGCAGACCTTCAAAGCTAGACAGATATGTACGACCGGCGTTGATATCCTCCTGATGAAGATAATTTGCCAAAATGTCCAACACAACATCCTGCCCGGAGATGATCATCTCCGGTGCCTTTTCCTCAGCAGGTGTCAGCAACGTGGAGTGGATATCGATGCGCTGCACCGGGGCAGTGGAATGCTCATGCCGGGAGCGGGCAATATAGGCATCCACATCCTCCTGCGTAAAACGAACCTTTCGCCCGATTTATAAGAATGGATTTCTCCCTTGCGAATCAGGTCGTAAATGGTGGACTTGCAGACATGGAGAATGTCTGCAACCTCCTGGGTAGAAAGGGACTGATTCTGCGCCATAATGCCGCCTCCTTGCAATCGTTTTCTGTCAATTATACTTCATCTTTCCAAATTGCGCAAGTGCTTGGTGCAATATTTCAAGTATTTTGGGCGATTTCACGCCATTTTGTACGGCGTCTCGTCGAAGTACTAAAATCTCTTTGCATAAAATGATACAGTTTCATGCGGTTTCACACAAAAATGCACATCCGCTCTTGATATCCCTGTTATTTCCACTATAATAAACATATACAACATATACAAATTGTAAGCTCAATTTCAAATTTTTATGGAGGTATTGCATATGGCTAACGCATACTACGAAAAAACTTGCCCGCATCAATCTGACCACCGGCAAGATCAAAGTGGAACCTCTGGATCTGGAACTTGCCCACAAGTTCATTGGCGGCCGTGGTCTTGGCACCAAGATGCTCTATGACGAGGGCATTGCCACCGTCGATCCCCTGTCCCCTGAAAACAAGCTGATCTATATCACCGGTCCTATGACCGGCGCTTCCGCCCCTTCCACAGGCCGCTACATGGTCTGCACAAAGTCCCCCTTACCGTCATCGATTGCTTGCCTCCATCATCCGGCCGGTCAGTCTGGGTGGTCAAGCCATGAAGTACGCCGGTTGGGATGCCATCATTGTGGAAGGTGAAGCTCCCGACTGGACCTACATCAACATTGACGACGATAAGATTGAGCTGCTGGATGCCCGGGAATATGTAGGTGTCATGAGCGAAGCCATTGACGAGCAGCTCAAGGCAAAGCACGGTGCTGACGTTTCCGTTCTGAACATCGGCCCCGCCGGTGAGAAGAAGGTGCTGCTTGCCGCCATTATGAACGATAAGGACCGTGCCGCCGGTCGTTCCGGTGTCGGTGCTGTCATGGGCAGCAAGAAGCTGAAAGCCATCGTGGTCAAGGCAACCCGCAAAAACTGGACAACATTGCAGACCTGGATGCCCTAAAGGTAGCAGCCAAAAACGCTATGGATGTTCTGAAGGCCAACCCCGTTACCGGTTCCGGCCTGCGGCAACTGGGTACCGCTGTTCTCGTGAACATTGTCAACAACATCGGTGCTTTCCCCACCAAGAACTGGCAGGAAAGCTATTACGACAAGGCTGACGATATCTCCGGCGAAACTCTGGCTGAGAAATACCTGGTCAAGCCCGGTGCCTGCCATCGCTGCCCCATCGCCTGCGGCCGCGTGGTCAATGTCAATGGCAAGGTCGTCGGCGGTCCTGAATACGAGCCCCTGTGGGCCTATGGCGGCAACTGCGGCAACAATGATCTGAACGTCATCGATGAGTGCAATATGCTCTGCAACGAGTATGGTCTGGATGCTATTTCCGTCCCCTGCACCATCGCCGCTGCCATGGAGCTGTACCAGAGAGGCTACATCAAGGAGGAAGAGTGCGCCGGTGTACCTCTGGAATGGGGTTCCACCAGGGCATTGGTGGAGTGGACCAAGCGTATGGGCAATCCTGAAACCGAGCTTGACTGGCTGATGAGTTCCGGCTCCGCCCGCCTGTGTGAGCACTATGGCCATCCCGAATACTCCATGAGCGTTAAGAAGCAGGAAATGCCCGCTTACGACGCCCGTGCCATTCAGGGCATCGGCATTACCTACGCCACCTCTAACCGTGGCGGCTGCCATGTCCGTGGCTACATGATCTCTCCCGAAGTTCTGGGTCTGCCCCAGCAGCTGGATCGTACCGTTACCAACGAAAAGGCATCTTGGGTCAAGACCTTCCAGGATCTGACAGCTGTCATCGACTCCATGGGTCACTGTCTGTTTACCTCCTTCGCCATGGGCGCCAAGGAGTACACCGACCTGCTGAACGCCGCCACCGGAACCAACTGGACCATCGAACAGGTTCTGGAGATTGGCGACCGTATCTACAACATCGAGAGAATGTTCAACAAGGCTGCCGGTATGAAGCCTGAGGACGATCGTCTACCCAAGCGGCTGCTGGAAGAGCCCGTTGTAAACGGCCCCTCCACCGGTATGACCTCCAAGCTGCCTCTGACTCTGCCCGAATACTACGAAGCTCGTGGCTGGGTCAACGCATTCCCCACCGATGAAACCCTGAAGAAACTTGGCCTGGACGAGTGTGTTGGCAAGTGATACAATATAATTAATGGGGAGGAGGCACGTCCCCTCTCCGATTTCTTTTGCAAAGGAGAATTTTCATGATTGAAGTTCGCGTTTTTGCAACCTTGCGCCAAGGCAGGGATAAAGTCACGCTGCTATCGCCGGAGGGTATCGCCTGTGCTGGGGATATCCTTGACCGGATGAACATTCCCCAAGAAGAAGTGTCTATTCTGCTCATCAACGGTTTTCATCACAAGCCGGAATCGGAAGTGAAGGACGGGGACATCGTGGCTCTGTTTCCCCGGTGGGAGGCGGCTGAACGATGGATCCCAGATATGCGCGCAATGTCCCCGCCCTGAGCGAAGCGGAATGCGAGCTGCTTCGGCGCAAACGTGTTCTGGTGGTTGGCTGCGGCGGTCT
>ENA-OQCL01000849-OQCL01000849.1-human-gut-metagenome-genome-assembly--contig:-NODE-849-length-12962-cov-7.983794_pt1 | contig 12962 bp, 10 predicted proteins | sample MGYA00242502_ERZ504586 | MGnify/ENA primary metagenome ERZ504586 (study PRJEB26092, sample SAMD00036316) | human gut metagenome | host: Homo sapiens | study: EMG produced TPA metagenomics assembly of... | reverse complement strand
GTTGTGATGACGCCTATGGAACAAGACGCGATTTTTATAAATTTCGATATTCCGATGTATCAGATTGCAATAAATTTGTCGATAGGTTTGCACAAACAACAATGCAATCCGGGAAAAATGTGTATTATGCAGCGAGGAACGTTGATTGCTCGGATATGCTGCTTAATATGAGTCAACTTGCCGTTATCGGCGGAGACGGCACATTAACACTGAACTGGTAAGAAAGGAAGGAAAGAATATGAAAAAATCGCAATGATTCTTTTGGCCGCACTTTTGGTGTTGAACACCTTTGCCTGCACCGGAGGCAGTGAAAAACAAGCGGTGAATCAACCGCAAGACTTGGAAAAAACGCAGCCGAAATGTTATCTTTTCAGCTCCGCAAACGGTGGACTGCAAAGCAAGGACAGCGCGGATACAGCCGTTTATGAGGGCGAGCTGATGTCGCAATGGGGCGGGGCAAGCTTTAAAAGCATCCGATGCGCCGGCAAAAGCTTCCGTGACCTATGGCGGAGAAACTTACACAGGGACATACAGAGACTCGGAGTATAGAATGGGAAATTCATATATCACGCATTACTATACGGGGGATAACTGTTATGAATTCGGGATTAATTCCGAAAACGGGAAACTTGTTGGAATCAATTTCCAAACAGAGTCTTTCTATAAAAAAGAAAGTGCGGCATCGGAGTTGAGAAGTGCGCGGGAACGCGCCGAAGAGGTTGCAAGGGAATGCGCCGCAAACTTCATGAACCTTGAAGAATGCGGTGAGCCCACGGTGAGCGTTGTGCCTCTTGGAGACGAGAGCGGAGGGGCAATGGATCTTTACCAGTACTTTTTTTGCAGGAAACTGAACGGCATTGAAACAAGGGCATATGTCGCCGTCCGCGTCAACTCAAGGGGTATGCTTGTTTCGTTTAGCCTTGGGGATTTGGATTCTTTCGATAAGATGGAGGCGGACAGCGCAAGATTCGACAGCCTGAATATTGAAGATGAAATTCGAAAGGCGTTTCAGAATATCCACCCCTTCCCGAACGGCACGATTGTTGAGGGGCCGGATATTGACAGAGCATTTTTCGCCGTGACGCCGCAGGGAGAAACGGTGATAATAGCGGCTGCCGGGGCGACGTTTTCGCTGCAACAGACGGATGAAAACTCAACACAGGATCCGGAACCGATCGGCGCAGGATATGAGTTTATCATAAAATAGGATAAGCGTGAATCGGCGGCAGAGCGCCTTGCTGCATTGTTCCGAAGAATGATGCCGTCGCCGAAAGAGTAACGGAACACAATCGACTCGCAGACGCTGCGTTGCAGAAGTTTGTCGAGTCGATTTTTATGCCCGAAGCCGAATTTCGGAATAATATAATTTGACGGGACCGATTTTTCAAAAAAAATTCAATAAAAAGGGTAAATATACTTGACAATGCCTTGAATGGATGATATAATACGCTCAGTGTGTTTTTAAGCTGACATACTATGCGATTTTTGTATGGAAAATACTCCTTCCAAGGGGTTGCAAGGGGTTTTCTTTATATAAAAATAAAAATTTTATTTTAGTTAAGGAGAAACTTTCATGCCCACTATTAACCAGTTGGTCAGAAAGAGCAGGGAAAAGGTCGAATACAAGTCCAATTCCCCGATTCTGAAGCAGTGCCCTCAGCGCCGCGGCGTTTGCACCGCTGTTCGTACCATGACTCCCAAAAAGCCGAACTCCGCACTCCGTAAGATTGCCCGTATCCGCCTTACCGACGGTCTCGAGGGTACCGCTTACATCCCCGGCATCGGCCACAACCTTCAGGAACACTCCGTCGTTCTTATCAGGGGCGGCAGGGTTAAGGATCTTCCCGGTGTTCGCTACCACATCATCCGCGGTGCACTCGATACCGCAGGCGTTGCAAAGCGTATGCAGGCTCGCAGCCGTTACGGCGCGAAGCGTCCCAAGAAGTAAGGAGGTAAACTATGCCCAGGAGAGGTTTTGTTCCCAAGAGGGAAGTTCTTGATGATCCTATTTACGGCGGCAAGCTCGTAACCAAGCTCATCAACCAGGTTATGCTCGACGGCAAACGCGGCACGGCTCAGAAGGCCTGCTACGGTGCTTTCGATATCATTCGTGAAAAGACCGGCCGTGAGCCTCTTGAAGTATTCCAGGAAGCAATGAACAACGTCATGCCCGTTCTGGAAGTCAAGGCTCGCCGTATCGGCGGTTCCACCTATCAGGTTCCCCTCGAAATCCGTGCGGAACGCCGCCAGACTCTCGGTCTGCGCTGGATCGTGCTTTATGCACGCGCAAGGAGCGAGCGCACCATGCAGGAAAGGCTCGCCGGCGAAATTCTTGATGCCTGCAATCAGCAGGGCTCCGCTTTCAAAAAGAAAGAGGATGTTCACAAGATGGCAGAAGCGAACAAGGCTTTCGCACACTTCAGGTTCTGATTTTCCGTTTTCGGAAACATCAAAACCGCTGCCGTTTTTCGGATTTCGTTTAAAAATCCAAAAACTGCATAAACTTATTTCGAAAATTTTCAACAATGCGGAAAGGAGGATTCGGCAATGCCTCGCAAAACACCCCTTGAGATGACGCGCAACATCGGCATCATGGCTCATATTGACGCGGGCAAAACAACAACGACCGAGCGCATTCTGCTCTATACGGGCAAAATTCACCGCGCGGGCGAAGTTCACGAGGGCGCAGCCACCATGGACTACATGGAACAGGAGCGCGAACGCGGCATCACCATCACCTCCGCCGCAACAACCACCTATTGGCACGATTGCCGCATAAACATCATTGACACACCGGGGCATGTTGATTTCACTGTTGAAGTCGAACGCTCCCTGCGCGTGCTTGACGGTGCGGTTGCGGTATTCTGTGCAAAGGGCGGCGTTGAGTCCCAGAGCGAGACTGTTTGGCATCAGGCGGAACGCTACCATGTTCCCCGCATTGCCTATGTCAACAAAATGGACATCGTCGGTGCTGATTTCTTTAACGTCATGGACATGATGCGCGAGCGTTTGGGAGCAAACCCCGTCGCGCTGCAGCTTCCTATCGGCAGTGAAGCAGATTTCCGCGGCGTTATCGACCTTGTGCGCATGTGTGCAGAGGTCTATTACGACGATGACGGGTTTGACATTCGCAATGAGCCGATCCCTTCGGAATATCTTGAAAAAGCGGAGCAATACCGCACCGCTTTGATAGAAGCCGTTGCCGATGAAAGCGACGAACTGATGGAGCTTTACCTTGCGGGTGAGCCCATCCCCGAGGATCTGCTTCGCAGTGCCATAAGGTCCGCAACCATCAACAACAACGCCGTTCCGACCTGCTGCGGTTCATCCTATCGCAACAAGGGCGTTCAGCCCCTTATGGACGCGATCGTTGATTATCTGCCGAGTCCATTGGATCTTCCTCCCATTGAGGCAACGAGCAGGGACGGCAAAAAAACGATCGAGGTCACGGCGGATGATTCCGCACCGTTCGCTGCGCTGGCGTTCAAAATCGTTACCGATTCATTCGTCGGCAAGCTTGCATTTTGCAGAGTTTATGCGGGTTCGCTCAAAGTGGGTTCCGTTGTGTACAATGCAAACAAGGGCAAGCGCGAACGCGTCACAAAGCTTTTGCTCATGCACGCGGACAGCCGCACCGAGCTTGACGAAGTTTATGCCGGCGATATTGCCGCATTTGTCGGACTTCGCGAGACGGTCACGGGCGAAACGCTTTGCAGCGAAGGCAAACCGCTGCTCATGGAATCAATGGATTTTCCGGAGCCGGTGATTCGTATCGCCATCGAATCAAAAACAAAGGCAGGTCAGCAAAAACTCAGCGATGCGCTTGCAAAGCTTGCAGAGGAGGATCCCACTTTCCGTTCCTATTCGGACGAGGAAACAGGGCAGACGATCCTTGCGGGCATGGGCGAGCTGCATCTTGACATAATCGTTGACAGACTCATTCGTGAGTTCAAAGTCGAGTGCCGTGTGGGCAAACCGCAGGTTGCATATCGCGAAAGCATCACAAAAACCGTTCGCACCGTCGGCAGCTACATCCGACAGAATGCGGGCAAGGGTGTTTACGGCCACTGTGCCGTTGAGTTTGCGCCCGGCGCGCCCGGCAGCGGGTTTGTGTTCGAAAATGCCGTTCCGCCTTCCGTGCTTCCGCCTGAATACGTTAAGGCTGTTGAAGAAGGCATTCGCGAGGCATCGCGCAGCGGTTCGCTGGGCGGATACGAAGTCGTTGATTTTTCCGCAAAGCTTGTTGACGGCAGCGTGAACGAGCTTGAATCATGCGAACTTGCATACAAAATTGCGGGAAGTCTCGCATTCCGCGAAGCGTGTGAAAAAGGCGGCTCCGTGCTGCTTGAACCGTTCATGAAGTGCGAAATTGTCGTTCCGGATGAGTTCTTGGGCGATGTTATGGGCAACATCACGGCGCGGCGCGGCAGAATCGACGGGGTTGAAATGCGCGCGGGAGGTCAGCAGTGCATCAATGCGCTTTGTCCCCTCAGCGAAATGTTCGGCTATGCAACGGATCTGCGTTCAAGAACGCAGGGTCGCGGAAGCTTCACAATGCATTTCGACCACTATGAAGAGGTTGCCAAGAACCTTGTTGACAAAATCCTTGGCATTATCTACCAGTAACATCGGAGCTTCCGACAGCGGCGAAAGGGCTTATTCAGCCGGTCTCGCCGAAAAATCCCGACTTTGCGAGAATATATCTGTCGGAGCACCGTGATACACCGACATCCCCTTATTGCAAAAGCGATGCAATTGGGATATAATTATTTGAGAGAATAAACTATTAAATCCATCAGGAGGAATTCACAATGGCAAAGCAGAAGTTCGAAAGAACCAAACCCCATGTAAACATCGGCACCATCGGTCACGTTGACCATGGCAAGACCACCCTCACCGCTGCAATCACCATGGCTCTCTCTCAGCAGGGCCAGGCTGCAGCAATGCGTTACGATGAAATCGACAAGGCTCCCGAAGAGAAAGCCCGTGGTATAACCATCAACACCGCTCACGTTGAATACGAGACCGATCACCGTCACTATGCACACGTTGACTGCCCCGGCCACGCTGACTATGTTAAGAACATGATCACCGGTGCAGCACAGATGGACGGCGCGATCCTCGTTGTTTCCGCAGCGGACGGCCCCATGCCCCAGACCCGTGAGCACATCCTGCTCGCTCGTCAGGTCGGTGTTCCCTACATCGTTGTTTTCATGAACAAGGTTGACCAGGTTGACGACGAAGAGCTCCTTGAGCTTGTTGAAATGGAAATCCGTGAGCTGCTCTCCAGCTACGACTTCCCCGGCGACGAGATCCCCATCATCAGGGGTTCCGCTCTGCGTGCTCTCGAAGCACTCACGGCAGGCAAGGTCGCAAAGGAAACCCCCGAGTGCCAGTGCATTTTCGAGCTTATGGATGCTGTTGACCAGTACATTCCCGAGCCCGAGCGTGCTTCCGACAAGCCCTTCCTTATGCCCGTTGAGGACGTATTCACCATCACCGGCCGCGGCACCGTTGCAACCGGCCGTGTTGAGCGCGGTGTTGTAAAGGTAAACGATCCCGTTCAGATCGTCGGTCTCCGCGAAACCAAGCAGACCGTTGTTACCGGCGTTGAGATGTTCCGTAAGCTCCTCGATCAGGCGATCGCAGGCGACAACATCGGTGCTCTTCTCCGCGGTATCCAGAGGTCCGAGGTTGAGCGTGGTCAGGTTCTGGCAAAGCCCGGTTCCATCCACCCCCACACTCACTTCAATTCCGAGGTTTACGTTCTGACCAAGGAAGAAGGCGGCCGTCATACCCCCTTCTTCTCCGGCTATCGTCCCCAGTTCTATTTCAGGACCACCGACGTTACCGGTGTTATCAAGCTCCCCGAGGGTGTTGAAATGGTTATGCCCGGCGACAACATTCGCATGGAAATCGAACTCATCACTCCCATCGCAATGGATGCAGGTCTTCGCTTCGCTATCCGTGAAGGCGGCAGAACCGTTGCTTCCGGCGTTGTTTCCAGCGTTATTGAATAATCTCAGGTAGTTTGCCTGTTTAGCGCAGGTAATTTTTCCCTGATAAGGCAAGCGGCTGCCCGTTGCGGGCAGCCGCTTGCTGTATAGTCTGCATAACAGAACATATCGAGTGAGCAAAAACGCAGAAATCATATTTTGCCCGTGCGCAAAGTCAATCAGGCCGCTGTCTGATTATTCCCTGTTTGCAGCAGCATCAACAACATGCATCCACAGCCTGCGTATGGATTTTTCGGCTTTTCGGCACATCTTCGGAACACCCAAGGCTTTGAACAGCAATATGCGCACTTTGTCCGCCGCAAGTCCGACAGCTAAGATAACTCCTGCCGAGGCAAGCACGGCGAACGGGATAAGCGGGAACGGAAGCCGCCCGATAAAGGCGAAACGATTGCCGATAACGTGTTCGAACACGAGCGGCGAAACATGCAGCAGGTAAACGCCGAATGCGGCGGGTGCAAACAAAACGGCAAATTCGGTGAGCTTGCGGCCGGGCTTAAAACGAGCAAAAGCGACTAACAGCGCAGCGGCGCAGAGCAGCACCGTCGGGGAGGTGTCCCGCACGAAAAGACTTCCCGGAACAAAGCGGAGCAGTCTGTCGCCTGTAATTTTAAAAAGTGCGGTGAACACGGCAGCGGAGGCGTAAATCAAAAGAGCTTTTTTTGACGACATGCTTTCGGGAACGCGAAGTTTCTTCATTGCCGCACCGAAGATATACAGCACACCGAGCCAAAGCGGGGAGTGCCCCCCGACAAGCGCAAGGGGATCTTTTTTCCAAAAGGAAGCAAATGTATCATACAAACTGAAAACCGCAATAAGCATAATGCAGAGCGAAACAAGTGCGCGGCGATTCAGCCTGCGAACAAGCGCATTCAGCAGCGGAATGAAGAAAAACATGCCGATATATGCCGTGAAATACCAATACTGTTTTGAAGTCACGGGCAGAAATGCGTCCGCAAAATCCGAAACGCCGACGGAACCGACGCCCGCAATGCAATAAACCGTTGTAATTATCACCGAATAAAAAACAACCTGAAGCCAAAGTTCAATGCAGCGGGCAAGACGCAGAGGCTTCGGCCTGTCCGAATAACCGACATAGCCGCTGATGAGCGCATAACAATTCACGGCGCAGTATGCGGCGGCTTCCAGCAGCCAAACTGTCGAATATGCAGCAAGGTTCCCTTCGGAGGCAGTGATAACACCGCCTTTTTTTAAAATATGCAGCACCGCCGCAAGCAGCATTGCAAAAATCCGCAGAAGCTCAATGCCGTGATTCCGCTCGGAATGCGGCGTGGGGTTCAAGTCAGTGTTTATTTCCATAAGTACATTTCCGTAATTGATTTTTATTTCGGCATAATGCAGACCTGCCGACAGTACGCCTTGCGGAAAATGCTATCATAAATCCGGGATAAAAGCAAGCAAATAAAATGAACGGCACGGATTTTGTCCGCACCGTTCATCCCGTAAGTTATCGATTGCGCTTATATATAACGCTTATGCGATGCAACGCTCATAAATTGCGCTTATGCAATGCAACGCTCATAAACTGTGCTTATGCAATGCAACGCTCATAAACTGCGCTTATGCAATGCAACGCTCATATACTGCGCTTATGCAATGCCGAGCGTGAGCCTGAGGGCGATGATCGCATCCGCAATGGTAATTCTTCCGTCGCCGTCAAGATCGGCATTCGGAAGATATTCGGCGGGAATGGTTTCAAGCTGCAACGCGTGACGCGCAATATGAATGGCGTCCTCGGTGTTCGCAAGTCCGTCACCGTTCACATCATAGAACAACGGTTCAAACCCGGCGGTCAGTTCATAGGAAACGAACATATCATAACTATATTCGGGCGTTTCGGAAACGAGACTGCCGTTGCTGTACCAGCCGTTGAAACGGAAGCCGGGTTTTGCGTTCGCCTCAAAATAATTCACGGCGAAATCATTCTCAAGCCGCATGGAGCAGTTCACATAACCGCCGGGCTGTGCTTCAAGGTCAATATTGAACTGCCCGTACCACTCGCTGTTGTGGTGCCAGCGAATTTCGGTAAATTTGTTGCCGGTCGTGTAAAGCTGAAGCAACTGTTTGCAGTCCGAAAGATCGAGAACGCCGGAAATACTGTTGCCGGAAATATCCAGCCCTTCCAATGCTTCGCAGCCGGCCGCATCAATTTCGGTAAAGCCGCAGTTATCGGCGGAAACGTTCATAAGGTGGGGATTTGACGCAAGGTTGAGCTTGCCGGTCAAGCCGGGGTTGCCGGAGATGGAAAGATCATAGATTCCGCCGCAATTCTCATAGTTCAGCTCCGTAAGCCCGGTCTCCATGCAGTTGACCGCAAGATTGTTCGGCAGCTCGGGCAGATAAAGGAAGTCCATATCGCAGAAATTGCAGTTTACATAGTTCAGATAATTGCAGTTGCGCAGATCAAGCTCCGTAATGCCTGAGCTTTCGCAGCTGAATTCGCAAAGGGCGAACATTTCGGTTTCGTTCACGTCACTGATTTTTGTTTGCGAAAAGTCAAGGTGTTCAATGATTCTTTCACACCCGCTCAGATCAATTTCCTCAAGGTCGCTGTTCATGAGTATATCAAGGAAGAGGAGGGAGGTGCAGTCGCCGAGATTCAGCACTTCGGTAAGCTCGTTATCTTGAAGATACAGTTCCGTAACGTTTGCGCAGTTGAAAAGATTAACGGAACTTAAAGTGCTGTTTGCAAAGTAGCAATGAGTCATTTCATAGCAATTGGAAAGATCCGCCGTGGTGAAATTGCCGCCGTCAACATCAAGGGTTGAAAGCGCGTCAAGCCCACTCATGTCAAACGTACCTGCAAAATCCTTTATATAGGTGAGATTGATCGCAAACATGCGGTTGATTCCGTCCACTTCTTCCCAATCGAAATACGCTTCGTGCTCAAAGCCCCATTCATCAACGAACAGTGCGCCCCAACTTTCGGGGTCGTCAGGATCGTAACCGTCGGGATTGAGCTTTTCGCCGTTGCGAATGCCGTTTGAATCGGTCTGTTCAAGGAATGTGCGAACCTTGTTAAAGTCGTTTTGGTCATAACCCTCGGGTGCGGTATGCACGGCGGGAGATTTTGCTGCGTTCGCAAAAATTGCAGCAGTTTCATCCGCAAGCACGGGCACAGCACCGGACAGGGACAGCACAGTCATTGCCGCAGCAAGCAGAAGGGCGGCAAAGAGCTTAAACTTCGATTTTTTCATCTTTTTCCTCCAAAATATATTTTCTTGCCCGCAATTACGGCATTCTGCACCGGCGCATACGGGCGTGGGCGGGATCCTCCCGCCGCAGGCGGACTCTTGTTTGCCGAACCGCGGCGGGATTTGTTGCTGCGGCATCCCGGACGGATTGGGGGGTCTTGAGGCTTGCCGGGTGAATTAACATGTTTGCATGTATAAACATGTTGATTCGTTGCCGTAAATAAAATATAACTTAAAACGGCGTCCGTGTCAATAGCTTTTTTGCAAAAGTTGTGATATTATTAAACCGAAAATTGCAAACGGAGGTAAAAATGATAACACATGAGCCGCTGCCGCTGTGTGAGGCGTTCAGCTTTTTAACCGGCATTGCGAATGATTTTTCAATTGAAGAATTCTTTGAAGCGATGTATATAAAACACATATCAAAAGCGGAGGAGTACGGCAAAAGATGCAGGATACTGTCGGAGCTGTACCGGCGGCTTGCCGCGTCCGTAACGGCGGAGCCGGAAAAAATTACAGCTTTGTTCAGCATGTTCACTCCGCGCGGCAGAGCGCGGGATATGCACCAGTCGGAAACCATAGCAGGGTTTTTCACACGGAGCATGACGGTTTTTCTTGAAAGCGACCGCGAAAAGGTTTTCGAAAGCATTGAAAACAATCTTGATGAAATCCCCGGTCTGATTTTCCGCGCCGTTGCCGGGCAGATGCAGGAAAAGGCATTTGCGGACGGCGAAAAGGTTGATGCGGCAGAGGTGTTTCGCGCAGTGAACGGAAGCGCGCTTCCGCAAAAAACAAAAAACGCACTCATAGATGCTGCGCTTGACCCGCAAAGGTATGCTCAAATGCTGCGGGAAGTGCTTTGCCCCGTTGCGGACGAATTTGAGCGTCAGCGCGAACTCTGGCAGCCGCTTATCTGCGATTTTGCGGAGTTTTTCCCGATCGACGGCAATGAAAAGGCTCTTTTGCTCAGCGAAATGAAATATGATGCTTCTCCGATTGACGAGTGCCTGATCTGCCCCTCCGTTATCGGGTTTGCAAATGCATACATAGGCACGGATGCACCGGAGGCGGGTGCCTCGCGGCTGATTGCGATTATCGGCACGCTTTTCGGCACTTTCCGCCGCAATTCGGAAAGCGCGGAAAACTCGGTTTCCGAAGTTGCACGGATAATGGATATCTTGGGCGAACAGAATCGCTTCAAAATCGTTCTGCGGCTGCTTGAAGGTTCGGCATATGTGGGCGAACTTGCAAAGTATCTCGGGCTTGCACCCTGCACCGTTTCGCAGCACCTAAGCGTTCTGCTCGGCGCAAACCTTGTCAAAAGCGCGGATATCGGCCGCAGAGTGTATTATTCGCTCAACAAGGAGCGTACGGACTGCTTCCTTGATGCGCTTTGCGGATTGATGAAAAAAGACGAATAAGAATGTATATCGCACGTGTTCCCCTTGTATTGAGCCGCATTTCGGGTTATAATAGCAATGAGCAAAGATAATTCGATTCCCGCTCTGCGGCTGCTCCTTCGCGGGCGGGAGAAAGGTCAATTAATGAGCGAACAGTGTACCCACAATTGCGAAACCTGCGGGGTGGATTGCGCTTCCCGCAGCAGTGCGCAAAAGCAGCAGGATTTTAAAGTGAATGCACATCCGCTGAGCAATATCAAAAAGGTCATTGCCGTTGTCAGCGGCAAGGGCGGCGTCGGCAAATCTCTCGTCACTTCCCTGCTTGCGGTAAACATGAACCGTGCGGGAAAGCACAGCGCGATTCTTGATGCGGATATTACCGGCCCCTCCATCCCCAAGCTTTTCGGCATACATGAAAAGGCTCTCGGAAACGAGGACGGCATTCTCCCCTGCAAAAGCAAAACGGGCATTGATGTTATGAGCATCAACCTCCTGCTGGAAAACGATACCGACCCCGTGGTTTGGCGCGGCCCGGTTATTGCGGGAACAGTCAAACAGTTCTACACGGACGTCATCTGGCGCGATGTCGATTTCATGTTTGTTGACATGCCTCCGGGAACGGGCGATGTTCCCCTGACGGTGTTCCAGTCCCTGCCGATTGCAGGCATCGTTGTTGTTACCTCTCCGCAAGATCTCGTTTCCATGATAGTTGAAAAGGCCGTGAACATGGCGCGCATGATGAATATTCCCGTGCTCGGCATTGTTGAAAACATGTCCTATTACGAGTGCCCGCATTGCGGTGAACGCAGCGAGATTTTCGGCAGAAGTCATATTGACGAAACGGCGCACAGGTTCAATATCCCCGCCGCCGCACGCCTGCCCATCAATCCCAAACTTGCCGCCGCTTCCGATGCGGGGCTTATCGAGATATATGAGGGCGATTGGCTGAACGGAATCACGGAGTTCCTGATCGGAACGGATAAATAATCAAATACTTGAATCACGGGTCGGGAATGCGGAATTGGTTCGCATTCCCGATTTTGAATCAACAGAAGGAATCTCATTGAAGAGGATCTGTCACCGCAGCCCGCCCTTGCATTCATACTTCTTCCTTTCGCGCATACAATTAAGCAGCGGCAGCGGATATGCGCGGGGCATTCTGTCAACTGCTTCGCGCATTCCGAAATACGCAGCTTGAAAGGACAAAAAGCGAATGGATAATTTGAAATACGGCAGTCGAGGCACGGATGTTGAGCTTTTGCAGCTTGCGCTCACGCGCAGCGGATATTATAATTCACCGTACGGAATTGACGGTATTTTCGGTGCGGACACGCAGAACGCGGTGCGCAGGTTTCAGGCTGCATTCGGGCTTGCGGCGGACGGCATTGTCGGCAGGGACACGAAAAAGGCTCTGCTCCCCTTCCTTCTCGGCGGGTTTGCAACAAAAATTTCGCAGCGGAGACACGTTTTACCGCCTTGCAAAGCATTACGGAACAACGATTGCCGCAATTGCGGCGGCGAATCCTGCATTGAATCCGGAGAAATTGGTTCCGGGAACGGAAATTTATATTCCGTACGGCTTTGACCTTGTGCCGTCCGATGTTCGGTGGACCTCCAAGCTGAATGAACTTGTGCTTGAAGGGTTGAAGCTGCGCTATCCTTTTATCGGAACGGAAACATACGGAAAATCCGTCATGGGCAGGCCGCTTCGCGCAGTTTCAATCGGTGCGGGCTCGGCTGAGGCGTTTTTCAATGCGTCACATCATGCGAACGAGTGGATAACAACTCCGCTTGTGCTGAAATTTGCAGAAACTATCTGAAAGCATATATCAACGGGAGCAGCATTTTCGGAAGGGATGCGCGTGAACTTTTTGCAAAAACGCGGCTTTTCATCGCCCCGCTTGTCAATCCGGACGGCGTGGATCTTGTTAACGGTGCATTGGATGAAACAACGCCGCTTTGGCAGTCCGTGAAGCGCATTGCGCGGCAATACCCTGCGGTGCCTTTCCCGAGCGGGTGGAAGGCGAATATTGAAGGTACGGATCTGAACCTTAACTACCCGGCGGGCTGGGATACGGCAAAGGAAACGAAATATGCTCAAGGCTGGGTTTCGCCCGCACCGCGCGATTTTGTCGGCACTGAGCCTCTTTCCGCGCCGGAGAGCCGCGCCGTGTTTGATTTCACCGCCGATCACGAGTTTCGGCTTATCCTTGCCTATCATACGCAGGGTGAGGTGATTTATTGGAAATACCTTGATATTGAACCGCCGAACGGCTATGATATCGGGCGTGCGCTTGCTGCCGTCAGCGGCTATAAACTGGACGAGGTGCCGA
>ENA-OQCL01000848-OQCL01000848.1-human-gut-metagenome-genome-assembly--contig:-NODE-848-length-12970-cov-2.084248_pt1 | contig 12970 bp, 16 predicted proteins | sample MGYA00242502_ERZ504586 | MGnify/ENA primary metagenome ERZ504586 (study PRJEB26092, sample SAMD00036316) | human gut metagenome | host: Homo sapiens | study: EMG produced TPA metagenomics assembly of... | reverse complement strand
TCAAGGGCTGAGCTTACACCAGCCCCATCGCCATTTCCACCAGAAGGCCACCACCACGAGCGTGGAGCAGGATAAATCCGTGCAGCATGGGGCGAAGGCCGCTTTTTGCATTTCACGGAAATCGGCGTTAAGGCCGATAGCGGCCGGTGCGGCCACCATGAGGAACTTGCTCAAATCCTTGAGGAAGGCGGAAGCCGCGGCGGGAATCAGCCCCACGCTGTTGAAAAGCGCCAGGCCCAGGAAACCCAGGATAAACCGCGGGAAGAGCGTGAGCACGTTGACCCGCTCCCCCTCCACAGCCACGTTCATGCGGCTCTTTTCGCGCACGTTGATGACGGAGAAGATCAATACCGTAGGAATGACGGACAGCATGCGCGTGAGCTTGACCATGGTGGCAAAATCGCCCGCCGCCTCGCTGAAGGCATAGCCCGAAGCCACCACGCCGGAGGTATCGTTGACCGCCGTGCCCGCCCCGCAGGCCATAGGCCATGTCGCTCATGCCCAGCCAGTGCCCCAGGAAGGGAAACATCAGAACCATGACCATGTCAAACAGGTAGGCGGCGGACATGGCGTAGGCGATATCGCGTTCCTGCGCGTCGATCACGGGCGCGATGGCCGATCCGCCGCAAATGCCTGTGCCCGCAGAGATCAGGTTGCTCAGCTTCCAGTTGAGCCCCAGGCTTCGCCCCATCAGATAGCCGCCGCCAAAACAGGTGAGCAGCGTAAAGCACATCACTATCAGCGACAGCCTGCCCACGGTGAGGATATCCCTCATGCTCAGCGATGCGCCCAGCAAAATGATCGCCAGCTTGAGCACCCGCTTGGAGGTGAACTTGAGTCCCCCGGCCACCAGCGCAGACGGCTTGCGCAGCGCGTTGATTCCCATGCCGATGAACAGCGCAATGACCGAGGCGCCAATGAAGTGAATGGGCAAAAGCCCCTCCAGAAACCGCGCCGCAGCCGCCACCGCCACCGCGATCAGAAGGCCCGGCACCACGCTTGCGTACTTTTTCATCCTTTGCATATCCAAATCCCTCCGTTTCTTTGCCGGACCATTGTACCCGCAAAGCATCAAGGGTGGAAGCGAACGCGAGCGGTGCCTTGCGCTGCCTAACGCCCTGAGCGCTTCGGTCTAATCCCCGAAACGAAAAACGGCCTCCCCGGGCTTCCTTGCGGAAGCGGGCGGCCACAGACTGTCAAAAACCCTTTTGAGAGGTTCGGAGGGCCGCAGCTCTCCGAGCTGTATTCCGAATCCAGCGACATGTGCGGTGAATTCGGAAGCCTTGCGCAGCAAGGTTTCCCTGCGCGTTTTCCCCCGGCCGCGCCGAAAGCGCAGGGGAAACGCGTTCTGTCGGAAAAGATCACCGCAGGCGAGCTTTTTCGACACGCTGCGGCCGCCGGCTTCCTTCGCGGAGCGGGCGGCCAGCAGGCCCTTGCAGATTTGTCCGGCCGGGATTCCTGTTGTCGGCTATCCGTATTAAAAGGCGCCTTCCGTCTGCCATAGATACCAGTCCGTGCCGTCGGTTACCGCATACACCGTGCCGTCGCCGGAGAAAAACGTGGGCAGATCGCGGCTTTTCAGCTGATTGATCGATTTTCCATCCAAATCCTTCTGGCGATTGGTGGCAACGGCGGCTTCGGGAGCCACGGCGTCCAGAAATGCCGGCACCGTAGGAGTGATGGCATGGTGGGGCAGCTTGATCAAATCGGCCTTTAGCTCCTGGGCCGGCAGATTTTCCAGAAAGTAATGCTGCGCCCGGCCGATAATATCGGAGCAAAGCAAAATCGAGCTTTCGCCGTAGGTAACCTTCAGCATTAACGCACGGGCGTTGGTATTGGTGAATTCCGTGCATTGATGCACCTGGATGGCGGCGCCTCCAAGCGACAGCGTGTCGCCCTCCAGAATGCGCTCTACCGGCACATTTGCTTTTTGGGCCGCCTTTACGGTACGTTCGCCCAGCTCGGAATTACGTATGGCCCAGTCGTTGTAGGAATGCAGGTAGGCATCCGCCGTAAAGCCGTTTAACAGCAGCTGATACAGACCGTCGATATGGTCGTCATGATAATGGGTATTGAGAAAGTATTTCATGTGGCGCAGGCCGCGCTCATCAAGGGCCTGCTGCAGATCTTCGCGGAAAGGATTGGGACCGCCGTCCACCATCATGCTTTCGCCCTCGCAGGTCAGCAGCATGGCGTCTCCCTCGTTCACATCAAAAATCGTCCATTGCAGGGTGTGCTCCATATCCCAGTCCTCCGGGGGCTGCTTGGATGAAAAAAAACCTGCGCACAGGCCATGTGCGGCAGGCATATGGCGAAAGTCGCGAGCACGCACAGAACCCATCGTTTCACCAGAGAATGTAAAGGCATCCTTTGTTCCTCCATCATTGCTTTCATCATCATGCGGCCAAGCGAACGGGTATCCGGGGCGCAGAAGGGGCGTCCTCTTCTCCGCCCGCTTCCTTCGGCGCTCTCCGGGCGCCGCCTCCGTCCCTTGCGCTGCAAGGCGCCGGACCATCGCCATTCCAATACAGCCCTCCGGGAAAACGTCCGGAGGGCCGTAAGCAGCGCATGCACGCCGGCCTGGAAAGGGTCTTACTTGAGGTACTCAAGGAGCAGCGCGCGGGCGGCCTCCACATCGCGCAGGTCGATCACCTCGCAGGCGCTGTGCACATAGCGGCAGGGAATGCTCACCGTGCCCGCGATCACGCCGCCGCGGGAAAGCTGAATGGCGCTGGCATCCGTGCCGCCGAAGGGCAGCACCTCGCGCTGGGTTTTGACGCCCGCGCGCTCGCCCGCCGCCAGCAGGTCACGCACCAGATCGGGGTTGGAGATGCTGCCGCGGTCCATGATCTTGACCGCCGCGCCCTCGCCCAGCTTCACAGCGGGCAGCTTGGTTTCCGGCGTATCGCCATTGGCCGTCACGTCCAGCGCGATGCCGATGTCCGGCTCCACGCTGTAGGCGGCGGTCTTGGCGCCGCGGCAGCCAACCTCCTCCTGTGTGGAGAACACGGCGATCACGGTGTTGCGGGTCTGGGGCAGGGCCTGCATCACGCTCACCAGCAGGGCGCAGGCCACGCGGTCGTCCATGGCGGGCGCGGCCACGCGGTGCTCACCCAGGCGGAAGCAGTCGTTGGCGTACACAGCCACGTCGCCCAGGCTGACCATGGAGAGGGCCTCGGTTTCGTCCGCCGCGCCGATGTCGATGAACATGTGCTTCATGGCGGGGGTCTCACCCTCGCGCACGGGCTCCTGCACGATCACGCCCTGCACGCCGTTTTGGAAGCTGACGTGACGGGTACGGCTCACGGCCAGCCCCACGCCGCCCACGGGCATCACCCGTCCGCGGAGCGTGGTCTCGCCCGTCATGGCGATACGCTCCTTCACCTTGCGCCCCGTATAGCTCGACACGATCGAAGTGACCATCGTGATGCCGGCCGACTTTGAGACGCTGTACGAGGGCAATCTGAATAAGATGTCCTATCAGAAGGATTTGGAGCAGGCGCAGAAGAACAGCTTCCTCATCTGGCAGAAGCAGGACGCTGTGCGCAGCGCGTACAACTCGTACGACAAGAACATCAGCGGTACCGCCGAGGCGGTTAAGTCCGCTGAGGACGCACTGGCGGCGGCAAAGGAGTCGGTAGTGGCTGCATTCGACAGCACCTACAAGACCGTCAAGGACTGCCGGACGACTCTGGCAGCCAAGCGAACCGCACAGTCACAGGCGGAGCTTGACCTGAAAACCGCGACCGTGAAGTACAGGAAGGGCATCATCTCCAAGCTGGCGTATCAGCAGGCGCAGGATGCCGTAACGACCGCAAAGCTGAATGTGGAAAGCGCGTATCTGTCGCTGTATACCGCATATAACCAGTATGAATGGGCCAAGGAAGGCGTACTTATCACCACTGCAGCCGCATAACAGAAGGGAGAAAACAATATGAAACGAACCATTGCAGCCGGTCTTTCTGCCGCTCTGCTGTGCGGCATGGTCGTACCGGCGTTTGCCGCCGATACCAAGACCACGACGAACACCACCGGCACCACCCAGACCCAGCCGACGGCGCCGGTCAAGCTGACGTTTGACAAGCTGGAGGAGACCGTCCGCCAGAACAACGTCACCATCAAGGCGAACAACAACACCGTGCTCAGCGCGGAAAAGGACCGATGTAAGTGACCAGTACATCGAAAGCTATTTCCAGCTTTCCGAGCAGATTTCGTCCTACCAGAAGCAGATTAAGGAGCTGCAGAAACGCTGAACAGTCTGGATGCCAGCAAAGAGGAAACGCCGGTCTGCGCAAGACGCTTGAGAGCCAGATTTCCATCCTGCAGCGCAATCTGGCAGCCGCTGAGGCTTCGTACAGGAACCTCGACGACGATGAGGACGACGCAGAGGAAGATCAGGAGAAACGGTTGATCACACCCGTCGTCAGATGCAGAATGCAGCCGATGAGATCTGCCTGAGTGCGGAAAAGCACCTACATTTCTCTGCGCGGCATGAAGTATACGCTCAACCAGACAAACCGCAGCATTCAGCAGCTTGACCGCAACATTGCGACTGTGCAGAAGCAGGTAAAGCTGGGCATGACCGGTGTAAATACGCTCAAGAGCCTGCAGGCACAGCGTGAGAGCGCCGTTGCCGGCAAGGCATCGCTGACCACGCAGGTAGAGGCGCTGACCAACACGCTCGCTATCCAGTGCGGCTATACCACCGGTACACAGATCGAAACGAGCGATCTTCCGGTCGTAACCGCCGAGCAGGTCACCTCCATTGATTATGACAAGGACCTTGCCGAGGCGCTCAAGAACAGCTACGCGATCTACTCCAAGGAGTACGCAATGCAGACCGCGTCCGACGATTACGAGAACAACAAGACCAACACGCTGTATGCTTATCAGGCAGCCAAGATCGACCGCGACGCACAGAAGGAGAGCACGACCGCTTCCTTCCGCAAGCTGTATACCGACCTGCAGGAGAAGCAGACCGCACTTGCTGCGGCGGATGCCGATCTCGCACAGGCGAAAAAGACGTTTACGGTAAGCCAGGTGCAGTACACGCGCGGCATGATCTCCAAGATGGCGTACACGGATGCGCTTGACACCTTCACCACCGCACAGGAGACCGAGGTTGCAGCGCGTATTGATCTGCTGACCGCCTACAACACCTATCAGTGGGCAAAACGCGGTGTAATTACGGCAACAACTTGATAAGCTAACCGTTTTTGCGAATATAGCAGATATGTATAATGAATTGGAGGACCCCGATGAGCAATAGCAAACGAATCCTTGCGGCGCTGCTGGCCGGTGCGATGGTAAGCGCAGCCGCTGCCGGCTCCATGCCGCTTTGGGCTGCGCTGCTGGGCCTTTTTGCGTCCGTTGTGCTGCTGAACGCCGTATGCGGTATTCTGCTGGGTGCCCCGTCCCGCACCGCCGAGGCTGTTCTGCCTGCCACGCACAAGCGGCCTGCCGTGCAGCTGCAGGTCGTGCGCGGCGGGCACGCCGCCTGACAACACGCCTACTCCTATTCGTTGTGATACATATAACTGCAGCAAGCCCCGCACGCTTTTTGGCCGTGCGGGGCTTGCTGCAAAGAAGGCTCTATGCTACAATGAGGAAACGAACCAAGGATGTGACCTGCATGAAATTGTTGGAAGTCTGCGTGGACAGTCTCGCCTCCGCCCGCGCTGCCGGGCAGGGCGGGGCAGACCGGCTGGAGCTTTGCAGCGCGCTGGCCGTGGGCGGTCTGACGCCCTATGCCGATCTGCTGCGCCAGATCAAGGCGGAGATCAGCCTGCCTGTGCGCTGCCTGATGCGGCCGCGCGCAGGGGATTTTCTCTACACGCAGGAGGAAATCGACCTGCTCTGCCGCCAGATCACGGCGCTGCGCGCCGCCGGGGCGGACGGCTTTGTCATTGGCGCCCTGACACCGGCGGGGGATCTTGATCTGCCCGCCATGCGCGCTCTGCTGGACGCCTGCGGCGGCGCCCCCCGTCACCCTGCACCGCTGTATAGATGTCTCCCGCGATCTGTGCGGCACCTACCGCGCTGCCGCCGCACTGGGCATCGACACCGTGCTGACAAGCGGCGGGGCCGAGAGCTGCCGCAAGGGCACAGCCCAACTGGCTGCGCTGCTGCGCCTGCGGGATACGCTGAACGGCCCCGAGATCCTCATCGGCGCAGGGGTCAGCGCCGCCGTCATTGACGAGCTGCGCGCTGCGCTGCCCGGGGCGCGGGCCTTCCACGCCAGCTGCAAAAAACTGCTCGACAGCGGCATGACCTTCCGGCAGGAGGGCGTTCCCATGGGCCTGCCCGGACTGGACGAGTGGCACATCCAGCAGACCGATGCCGAGGCTGTGAGGGCGGCGAAGGATGCGCTGATGCGGTGACGCGGGCGAACCGTGTTTGCCCCTAACAGTAAAGCAAGAAGCAAAACCCGCCTGCCGATTTTTTTATCAGCAGGCGGGTTTCAATTTTCATCATAAGGGTCATCAAACAGCCCGAACATCGATGTTTTTTCAAGATCCGGCACAGTATATTCCCGAATCTGCCGCACAGGCTGGAACCCGCCGGTATCCTCGGGCGCGCGGCGGCCGTGATGGGCGCGGGGGCGGCTTTCTGCGGCCATAGCAGCCACCGGCTCGTCATAGGACGGCATACCGGCCTCCTCGTAATCGGGCGTCAGCTCCAGCTCCTCAAGAAGGCTCTGGATGGCTGCGCAGTCCTCGGGCACATCGGTCAGGCTCGCGCCGTAATGGCAGAACAGTACGGTGCCGTCCCGGTCCAGAATCAGCGTCAGCGGCAGCTGCTGCTCAGCGCCCTTTACCGGCTGGTAGCCCTGCTTTTTGGCCTCCCGCAGGATGCGCCACCCCTCCAGCGAATAGCTCATCAGCGTGCTTTTGCTTGTGGGTATGGCAAGATGCTCATACAGCACGCCCGCTGCATCGCAGAGCAGGGGATAGGGCAGCGTGTCCGGCCCGATGCTGCGCGACAGCTTGTCCGCGCGCGAGCGAACCACCAGCGCAAAGCCGCCGTCATGCAGCGCGGCGTAGGTGTCGGCATAGCGGCTTGCAAAGGTGCGCGTGATGGGATGGCCGAAGTTTGCCATAAAGACCACCACCAGCGGGGCGCTGGCCTGCAGCAGATCACGGAAGCGATTGCGGGCACTGTAGGGCGTGTCATACAAAAAGAAGGGGAGTCTGTCCCCAACGCAGATCCGCTCCGCCACGGCCAAGCACCCCTTTCCTCGAAAAAAACATAACTCCAAAAACCCGGACAGGAAGTCCTGCCCCGGGATAGTTCTCTAAAAACCCCGCACAGCCGTCTGCAACCAATCAAAACCTACCGGTACAGGCAGGTGGGTACCCTACAAGAGCGTTCATGCTCCCTTCTTCCGCCGAAGCGGGAGGTCTGCAATCCGGTCCTCGACCCGGGTTCCCAAAATTTGATTAGTAGGATTCTATAAGGCCGCAACAAATCGAACCGCGCAGGGTGAAAAAGCCGTTCGGCCTTTTACTGCAATTCAGAATCGTCGATGTCGTACATGGCGCGCAGGCGCTCCTCGAACACCTTGCCGACGGTGATCAGTTCCTCATCATCGTCCACGATGTCCATATACTCGCCCTCATCATCGGTGCCGATGCGCATCAGGATCAGCTCAGCATCCTCCTGCAGGCTCTCGGGATCCTCCTGATAGGGGATAACAGCCAGATAACGGGTGCCGTTGACCTCGGTAGCGTCGATCACCTCAAAGGTGACCTCCTTGCCGTCCTCATCCTCCAGCGTCAGCAGATCGGGGGCAGCTTCTTCCAGCATTTCCGGGCTCAGTTCGTCAGACATAAGTGACCTCCTGTGGTCGTTCGTATTTGATGCTTATAGTGTACCCTTTTTTTCTTAAAACGTCAAGGGTGTTCAAGCGGGAAGTTCTGTGGTATAATAGCTTTAATTGGATTTTTACGGAGGTTGCCGCCATGCACAAAAAACTCTGTCTGCTGCCCGCGCTGGCGCTGGTCCTGCTGTGTGCCTGCAGCAGCGGCGAGAAGAAGACCCCGCCCACCCGTCCGGCTGATTTCGTCAGCAGTGAGCGGCAATTCACCACGCCCGCCAGCGGCGATATCATCGCCATTTTTGATACCTCTCTGGGCGAGGTGCGCGCCGTGCTTTACCCTGATGCCGCACCGATGGCCGTTTACAACTTTGTGGGGCTGGCCCGCAGCGGATACTACGATAACACAACGATCTGGCGCAGCGAGTACGGCTTTGCCGTGCAGGGCGGCGATGCGACCGGCACCGGCACGGGCGGCTCCACGATCTGGAGCAACAATTCCTATCCGCTGGAGGCCGACGCGGGCCTCAAGCACTACGCCGGGGCGCTCTGCGCTGCGTTTGCGGCGGGCGGCGATGCGACCGGCGGCAACAGTCAGTTTTATTTCGTGACCGCCCTGCCGGACAGTGTAAGCAGCAGCGACCTGCAGGCCGAGCTGACGGCCAACGGCTACACCGACGCGCAGGTCGCTGCCTACGCCGCCGTGGGCGGCTTACCGTACCTAGACAACACCGACACGGTGTTCGGTCAGGTATATGCGGGCATGGAGGTCGTGGACGCGATGGCCTGCGTTGACACGGTGAAGGATGATGACGGAAACGACACCTTCCGCCCCACCGAGGAAGCCGCTATCACAATCAACCATGTAACGATCACGACCTACACAGCCGAGGCGGACAACGGCCTTGATACGGTAGGCTGATACCAACAGTATATGCAAACCCGCCCCCGCAGAGCGTTGGCAGAACTGCCAAACTTTGCGGGGGCGGGTTGTCTATTATGCTATTTTCAAAGGCTTCCCCCGAGGGGCTGCGCCCGCAGGCGCGTGTCGGAGCGCAACCGCCGAAGGCGGCTCTTAGCGCGGAGACTGAAGCTGTCACCGAAGGTGACTGATGAGGGCAGAGCTGACCAAGCTGACCCGTTTACGGGCAACCGTAGCAAACCCGCCCCCTCATCCGGCCTCGGCCACCTTCCCCCAAGAAGGGGAAGGCTTTTGAGGTTATTTCTTTGTGTTTCCGCCCATGCGTCTGTCGCGGCGGGCATACTCAGCCAGTGCCTTGTCAAAGCACTCCTTGGTAAAATCGGGGAAAAGGGTATCGGTAAAGTAGAACTCCGCATAGGCGCACTGCCACAGCAGGAAGTTGGACAGCCGCTCCTCGCCGCTGGTGCGGATCATCAGATCCACCGGGGGCAGGTCGCGGTAGAGATGCTTCTCGATGGTTTTTTCATCGATCTCCTCGGGCTGCAGCGCACCGGCCTTGACCTCAGCTGCGATTGCGCGGGTGGCATCGGTCAGCTCGGCATGGCTGCCGTAGTTCAGGCAGAAGTTGACGATACCCTTTTCGTTGTCCTTCGTCAGATCCATCATATAATCCATGGCATCCAGCACGCGCTGCTGCAGCCCCTCGCGGCGGCCGCTGAACAGCACCTTGCAGCCGCGCTCGTTCATCTCATCGGCAATGGTGCGGAAGTTGTTGGCAAACAGGTCCATCAGATAGCCGACTTCCTTGGCATCGCGGCTGAAATTCTCGGTGGAGAAAACATAGAGCGAAAGCACAAAGACGCCGCGGTCACCGACGGCATAGCGGGTGATCTCACGCAGGCGGTCAAAGCCGGCTTTATGGCCCATGCTGACGGGCAGCAGGCGCTGCTTGGCCCAGCGGCGGTTACCGTCCACGATGATGGCTACATGGGTAGGAAAGCGGGGTTCAACTGGATTCGGCATAACAGTTCTCCTTTTTTATTGCTCGGGGCGGACCAGCTCCGGCGGTTCCTCGCCGGGGTGATGGGCGCGCCAGTTCAGAAAGCTTTCCAGAATGACGGCAGCGGAGACCGAGTCCAGCCGCTCCTTGCGCTTGGCACCGAATGTATCGTTATCGGCCAGAATAGCGGCGGCGGACACGGTGGTGCGGCGCTCATCCCACATCACAACGGGCACGCCCGCCGTGTTGGCAAGGCGCTGGGCAAAACGGCGGCTCTTGCTGGCTCGGCTGCCCTCGGTGCCGTCCATGTTTTTTGGCAGGCCGCAGACAAGTCCCTCCGCCCCGCGGGCGGCAAAGACCTCCGTCACAGCGGCGGCAACCTTGTTCATGCTTTTCTCTTCGATCTGCGGCGTGATGGGGGAGGTGATCGTCTCCCCGGCATCGCACCCGGCAAGCCCGGTGCGGGAATCGCCATAGTCAACGGCAAGCCATTTCATGGGCAGGGCTCCTTTACATTTTGTCAGATATAGATATTATAGCATAAAAAATCCGCCCTGACCAGCAGGGCGGGAGATTTTGTTTGCCTTGTTGCTTTGCCTTCCCCGTGGGGGGGAGGTGGCCCCGCAGGGTCGGATGAGGGGTGGGCTTGCTACGGTTGCCCGTAAACGGGTCAGCCTGGTCAGCTCTGCCTCATCAGTCACCTTCGGTGACAGCTTCCCCCGTGGGGGAAGCCCTTGGGGTACTGTAGGGGTCGATGCTTGCATCGACCCGCGGGGCGTCGAGGACGCCGCCCCTACAAACTCAGACCAGCGAGCCCTTCAGCCGCTTATCCAGCTGGATCGTCAGCATGGCGGCCAGAACGATCTTCACGGCATCGCCGGGCAGGTAGGGCAGCACGCACCAGCCCAGAGCGCTCACAAGGTCAGCACCGGTCAGCGTCATGAACCAGATCGTGCCCAGCAGGTAGCAGGCGGCGCAGCCTACGACCATCGCAGCGCAGAGCGCCCAGAATTTGCGGCCCAGCACCCGGACCAGCAGGGCCGTGATCAGCGCAGTCAGAATGTAGCCGATGGCGTAGCCGCCGGTCTTGCCGAAGATCGCGGACGGGCCGCCCTGAAAGTTGGCCAGCACCGGCACGCCGATGGCCGCCAGCGCAATAAAGACCACTTGGCTGGCCGTGCCCCCAGACGGGGCCGGAGCATCGTGCCCGCCATGTAGACGGCAAACAGTGCCAGATTGATGGGTACGCCCCAGGGCATCGGAACGGCGATCTGGCTGCAGACGGCAACCAGCGCGGTGAACATGGCACACAGCACCATGCGGCGGACATTGTCAGTAGTTTTCGTCATACTTTCGTACTCCTCTTGTTGAATGGTAATTTATAGCATTGCCGTATCCTGCCCGGGTGCCGCCGCGGCGGCTTCTGACAGAATGCAGCGATGTTTTACAGCAATCGAACGCCGGCCTCGCCGCTGGTCAGGGCAGCAGGGCGGCTTTCACCGTCATAGCGCACGACAAGCCTGCATTCATCATCAATGCCCAGCACGGCGGCGGGGCGCGGTGTGCCGCTGCGCGGCGTGACCAGAACGCGCTGACCCGCCAGCGCCAGACGGCTGCGGTATTCGTCCAGATACCCGCTGCGCGGGCCGGTGCGGTACAGCGGCCAGAACTCGTTCAGAAACGCCGCTGCCAGCGCTGCGGCGGCACCGGGCGCCGGGTCGCCGTCAAACAGCGCCCCCGCCACGCTCTGCAGCTCCGCAGGCCAGCCCTCGGCCGGTGCCACCACATTAAAGCCCAGCCCCAGCACCGCATAGTCCAGCATACCGGACTCCAGATCGAGCGCAGCCTCGGTCAGGATGCCGCATACCTTGCGCCCATCCTTCCAAAGGTCGTTGACCCACTTGATGCGGATCGGTGCCCCGCAGAGCTTTTTCAGCCGCGCGGGCGGCAGCCACTGCCGCCATGGCGGTCAGGCCCACAGCCTGCCGGGCACCGATCTCCGGGCGCAGCAGGATGCTCATATACAGGCCGCCCGGCAGGGGAATAGAAGCTGTGTCCGCCGCGCCCGCGCCCGGCAGACTGTGCCTGTGCGATCAGCACCAGCCCCTCGGGCGCACCGGCATCGGCACGGGCGCGCAGGGCGGCATTCGTACCGGGCAGCCGGTCCACAACCTCGATCTGCAGCGCATGCAGGGGTTCCGGCGCAAGCAGGGCCGCCACGGCGGCGGCGTTCAGCACATCAGCGTCTGCGGCAAGGGCGTAGCCGCGGTTCGTCACAGCCTCAATGGGGATCCCGTCACTGCGCAGGGCAGCCACAGCCTTCCACACCGCTGTGCGGCTGACGCCCAGCTGCGCGGCCAGCTCCTGCCCGGAGATATACCGCCCGCGTGCCGCGTCCAGCGCCGCCAGCACCTGCTGCTTGACCATATCCACGCCCCCCTGTAAGCCCGACTGTAGGCCAGTATACCGCGCCGCAGGCCGAAATGTCAACGCCTTTGCAGTGTTACGGTTGACAATCAAAGCAAAAAATGTCCCGCCGGGCAGGCGGGAACGGCAAAAGCCCCGCAGGCATTGTACCTGCGGGGCTTTTGCTATGATGCAAACAGATTTAGTGGGAAAAGTCTAACTTAGCGCTGGATACGGCCGGAACCGTCGCCACCGGCCAGCTTCTCGACCTCGGAGACAGTGACCATGTTGTAGTCGCCCTCGATGGAGTGCTTCAGGGCAGAAGCAGCAACAGCGAACTCAACAGCGTCCTGCGTGGACTTGCCGTTCAGCAGGGCATAGATCAGGCCGCCGCCGAAGGAGTCACCGCCGCCAACGCGGTCGATGATATGCAGGTCGTACTTCTTGGAGAAGCAGTACTCATTGGAGGCAACATCGTACAGCATGGCGCTCCAGCCGTTGTCGAAGGCAGAGTGGCTCTCACGCAGGGTGATAGCGACCTTCTCAAAGCCGAACTTGTCAGCCAGCTGCTTGGCAACGCTCTTGTAGCCCTCGCGGTTGATCTCGCCGGCGTAGATGTCGGTAGCCTCGGCCTCGATGCCGAAAACGTCCTTGGCATCCTCCTCGTTGGAGATGCAGACATCGACATACTGGCACAGGTCGGTCATGGCAGCGCGGGCCTGCTCACGGGTCCACAGCTTGCCGCGGTAGTTCAGGTCGCAGCTGATCTTCACGCCGTGAGCCTTAGCAGCCTTGCAGGCCTCGCGGCAGATCTCGACAACGTTCT